>ENA-OQEX01000417-OQEX01000417.1-human-gut-metagenome-genome-assembly--contig:-NODE-417-length-23072-cov-10.332447_pt1 | contig 23072 bp, 28 predicted proteins | sample MGYA00242802_ERZ504649 | MGnify/ENA primary metagenome ERZ504649 (study PRJEB26092, sample SAMD00036194) | human gut metagenome | host: Homo sapiens | study: EMG produced TPA metagenomics assembly of...
AAGCATTCCCTTTACAGCGTACTCGATAACGCGCTCTGGGTGCTTGTTCATCATCTCTCTTAATGTTGTCTCTTTCATACCACCGATATAATCTGAGTGATGATAGTAAATCTTCTGGTCTAATTTCTTACCAGTAACCTTAACCTTGTCAGCATTGACAACGATTACATAATCACCTGTGTCAATGTGTGGTGTAAAGATTGCTTTATTCTTTCCTCTTAATACTTTAGCAACTTCTGATGCTAACGTCCTAATGTCTTACCTTCAGCGTCTACTACGTACCATTTTCTGTCGATTGTAGCAGGACTAGCCATAAATGTTTTCATCGGTTTTCCTCCTTAATGATTCGATTACTTTTAATGCCGATGCCTCTTGAAATCGCGTATGTCCGGACGCCACTTCCTTTTTGACATCTTATAGTCTCTGTTCCATCTCAGATGACTATCATTATCTATACTAAATGGTTGCCGGGGCTTTGGCTTCCATTTATCTACTTTTACAGACCTAGATATTATACTTGCGTAACCGGCTGTTGTCAAGTGTTTTTCACCCTTATTTTCGGCTTTTTCTTTAAGCTTTTTCTTTAAGCTATTTCTTGAAACTTTTTCTTTAAGTTTTTTCTTTATGTTTATACTTTTTCTTTAAACTTTTATTTTAAAACTGCATATATACAAAATCAGCCGGATTCACTCCCGGTCCGTAGTAACCGAATATTATTACTATAAAGATGCCAAGATATATTATCGCCCAGCGAAGCGGCAGCTTTCTTGAAAGTATGAAATCGCGCATGTCGAGCTTTTTATTTTCCTCAACGAAGCTGATAAAGAACCACAGCAGGGTACATATTATAAGTAAAAGTATATCGTACTCGTCCAGTCCGCATGCTCCGAGATTCAAAATGATGTTGTTTATTCCAAGCTCGCTGATATGGAAATCTGTGACTGATTTAAAAAGCATATGAAATGCAGTCGACGCATTTGCTGCTATGTCAAAATAGTAGCCTACCAGTATGAGCATAAAGGTCCAAAACACTGATACAATTGTTGCAAATATTCCCTTTTCCCTTAGGCCGGTCAGCTTAAAAAAGCCGCCTGCCACCTTTTTGTTTACCGGAGCAAAAAGCTCTGCAAGCATGATTACAATGCCGTTCCAGAGTCCGAAATACAGGTATTTCATATTGGCACCGTGCCATACTCCGATGACGATAAATGTGATGACACTCGCGATGCAGCCCGGAAGCACCTTACTGATATGCGCACCAAATCTCGGCTTTAGCCATTTACCAAAATTCAGGAAGCGCTTTGAGATTGAAAGCGGGTAGAAGATATAGTTTCTGCACCAGTCTCCAAGAGTCATATGCCAGCGGTGCCAGTACTCAGTGAGCGAGCGCGAAAAATACGGATGGTTGAAGTTTGTTGACATCGTTATGCCAAACATCTCCGCAATACCGCGCACTATATCGATTCCTCCCGAGAAATCCGCATATAGCTGCAGCGCATACACTACTGCCGCAAAAAATACATAAGTGCCCGAAAAATCCATCGGCTTATCCATTACAAAATTGATGATATTTACCGCGCGGTCTGCTATCACAAGCTTTTTCATGACTCCCCATAGCACCAGAAGCGCACCCTTTTGCAGATTTTCAAGTCTCAGGGAATGTCCCTCGTAAAGCTGTCCCGCAAGCTTATCATATATCGCAATCGGTCCCTGTATGATCTGTGGGAAAAATGACACAAACAGCGCTACCTTAAGGAAATTCTTTTCAGGCTCGACAATTTCCCTGTATACATCCATCACATAGCCCATGGATTGGAAGGTGTAGAAGGATATGCCAAGTGGAAGCAAAAGTCCAAGCTCCCCCGCATATGGTATATATTTAAGGAATGCCAGAATGCCGAAATTGCAAAGCAGCGCAAAAAGCATTACTGCCACTCTCTTTTTTCTGCCCTTTTCCTTGTATTCCTTTCTGGTCTGCCTGTCCCAGTCCTCCTTGTGGCTTTTTACGATGGCATTCTGCTTCTTTAGCAACTTGTCAATCCATATTGTTGAGCCATAGGTGGTGCATATTGTAAAAATGATAAAAAGCACATACCACTTACATATAATCACATAGTATGCCATGCTTCCCGCCAGAAGCACATACCAGCGGTATTTCTTCGGAAAGCAATAATATAATACAAGCAATGCGATTACAAATATCGCATATTTTAATGAAATGAGTTCCATTTTATTTACTCCAAATATATTTTCTAATGTAATACTGCCAGTCACACTTTAATTGACCGGCAGTATTTATTTTAAATTCCATACACTATCATGCTATTTTTTAACCGGGGTATTTAACTCCTTAACAGGCTTTGCGTCGTTGTTCGTATCTGCTACCTTATTTGTCGCAAGATTTGACGAAAAATTATAAGGCAGATAAACGGACATCTCAAAATAATGATTGCCCAGACTCAGATCCGTATCCTTTACGCAGGCACTTATCACCTTGTCAGCGCGCCTTGCGCACTCACCCCATGCACTCTTAAGCTCCGGTGAGTGGTCTGCATTAAGCCTGTAATTATCTGACAGATACTTCCCCATAAATGCAGTGAATTTGCGGCTTCCATTTATATTCAAATGCTCTGAATTGTAGAAATCATCCCTCTCATTGATTCCGATAAATTCCTTATCACCTTCAAAGCTTGCAAAATCATAGCCATAGGACTCCACAAGCTCCTTCACGTCGCAAAGCACCTGCGGATTCTTTACCTCCTTCTCATGAGGAAACCTTGCAAAAAGCACCTTTTTTACGCCCTGCGCTTTACAATACTCAAGCAGCTCAGTCATATACATTCTGCTCTTGTCGGTAAAATAGAGAGTTTTCTGCTTGCCTGATGGACAATCGGAATATTTTGCAATAGATGAAAATCCCTTCATGCATGATGTTTTTGCAAAATACATTCCAACTCTTGTGGCAAAGGTGTGTGCACATTTGTCAATATCCTTCCAATTGCTGTGATATAGCTTTAAAGGGTTTCTAAAGTTGTCCTGCTCATCCTTTGGCACAATCTCTTTTATTGTATCAAGCCTGTTTTCCTCATTGTGGATATTGTCTATCCAGCTGTGCAGCTTTACCGTCCTGTCGTAGTAGCTGTCTTTTTGTAAAAAGCCATTCACCTCAAACACCACAACCTTCGGATGCTGTCTGGTGAGAGCTTCCCTGAGCATTGATTTGTACAGGCTGCCGGGCGCTCCGGATACCCCCAGTGAGTATGAGGTGTATCCATAATTCTTCCAGGCCTCTGTTGCGCTGTAATCAGCGTATACCTCGCTGGCTCCTATCATCATCACATCAATTGAGTCCTTCGGCTCCTTATAAAAGCCCTCTATAGTCGCAATATTGACAGCATCCGTCATCTTAAAAAATGTCGAGACAAACGAAAACAGCACAACAAATACCAGGGCAAACGCTCCTATACGGATCACTCTACGGTGTCTGCCTTTTACTTTGTCTGTGCTGTTTATGGCTTTGTTTTTTATAATTTTCTCTTTAACTTCTGTAAATCTCATAACCATCTTCATCTCCAAGCTTCTTTTTACCGTACCATGTCTTAACCGTAACGACATTATAACCTATTATTGAAGCTAAAAACGGATATTCCAAAAATCTTAATACAATATTAAAAATCTAAAGCTGTTACTCGTACTCCAGTCCTATCATTGTAAGCCCATGTGCCGGAGCTGTGGGACCTGCTGCTGCCCTGTCTGTTGCAGCTATTATGCCCTTCATCGCATCGGCCGGCATATCGCTTCCACCTATCTTCACAAGAGTTCCTGCGATTATGCGCACCATATTGTACAAAAAGCCGTTTCCTGTCACACGTATTGTGATGATGTCACCGGTCTTTGATACCGTACAGTCATATATCGTACGGACTGTGGTCTGTGCCTGCGAGTTTGCCGAGCAGAAGCTTGCAAAATCATGCTCTCCTATGAGATATTTTGCAGCCTCACTCATCTTTTCTGTGTCAAGCGGATAATGATAGAAATATGTGTCAAGCCTGCGTGTCGGATTTCTGAACCTTGCATTTAATATGCGGTATTCATAGGTTTTACGGCTCTTTGAGAAGCGCGGATGAAAATCATCGCTCACCTTGCAGGAATCGACCACCACTATATCCTCCGGCAGCTTCTGGTTCAGAGCATACGATATCTTTTCCGCAGGCATGCGGGTATTGGTGTCAAACATACACACATTTCCCAGTGAGTGCACTCCCGCATCAGTGCGGCTTGCTCCTGTCACCTTTATATCCTCCTTTAGCAGGCGGCTCAGGTGCTCGTTTAATACCTGCTCAATTGTGATGCCGTTTGGCTGTATCTGCCAGCCGCAGTAATTTGTGCCATCGTAGGCTACAATCATTTTTACACGCATATATCTCTCCTGTTTTGCCGTACCAGAATAGCATTTTCACTATCTGAAAATAAGATTTCCCAAATTCACCGGCAAAAGGATTCTAAGCACTATCACAACCGCTAAAAATGCAAATATGAAAAGATATGCTATTTTATCGTCCTTTTCATACACGAGCGGCTTCATCTTTGTCCTGCCCTCTCCACCATTGTAGCATCTTGCCTCCATGGCCATTGCGAGGTCATCCGCACGCCTGAATGCCGATACGAAAAGCGGCACTAAAAGAGGCACCATGCTCTTTGCTCTTTTTATGATATTTCCATGCTCAAAATCAGCTCCTCTTGCCATCTGTGCTTTCATTATTTTGTCTGTCTCCTCAATAAGGATTGGAATGAAACGAAGCGCTATCGACATCATCATGGCTATCGCATGCACCGGAACATGTATTTTGTTTAAAAAGCCCAGTGATTTCTCAAGACCGTCCGTGAGCTGGTTTGGTGTTGTGGTGAGTGTCATAAGCGAGGTTCCTATAATGAGAAGCACAAGTCGTATCATCATGGTTGCTGCATTTATCAGTCCGGTGTCAGAAATGTGTAGTATACCGTACTCCCAGATTGTGTACTCTCCCTGTGTGAAAAATACGCTGAAGCAGGCTGTAAAAAGGAGTAGTATTATAATGGATTTGAGTCCCTTTACCATGAACTTAAAGGGCACCTTCGAAATCTTTATAACTGCTGCAAGTGCGGCAACTATAAACAGCACACCGGCTATTCCCTTGTAGGAAAACAGCGCAATAATATATATAAGTGTTGCGAAAAGCTTTACTCTTGGGTCCAGTTTATGTATTGGCGACTGTGCCGGATAATACTGGCCTATGGTAATGTCACGAATCATTTTTGTATTCCTTCCTCATGTTTTGTATCAAAATGTCAGCATTGGTGAGCTATTTAAAGGCTTTTAGTATTGAATCCCTCGCCTCCGCAACTGTCGTCGCCGAAAGATCAACCGGTATGCCCTTCCCTGCCAGATCATGCATCAGATATGTGACCTGCGGTGCTGCAAGTCCGACTGCCTCAAGCTCCTTGTAGTGTGAGAATACCTCCTTCGGCACTCCGTCAAACATCACCTCTCCTGAATTCATAACAATGATGCGGTCCACATACTCCGCAACATCCTCCATGCTGTGTGATACGAGTATGATTGTGATACCCAGATCCTTTTTCATCTGTAAAAGCAGTCCCAGTATCTCATCTCTGCCCGCAGGATCCAGTCCCGCTGTCGGCTCATCGAGTATGAGTACGTCAGGGTGCATTGCAAGTACTCCAGCTATGGCTACACGCCTTTTTGTCCTCCGGACAAATCAAAAGGCGGCTGATAGTAGAGATCCTCCGGAAAATGTACATTCTGCAGTGCCTCATAGGCTCTAAGCTCCACTGTTTTCCTATCGAGCCCCTGATTTTTCGGTCCAAAGCATACATCCTCAAAGTTGGTTGTCTCAAAAAGCTGATGCTCCGGATACTGGAACACCATCCCAACCTTGTGGCGAAGCTTGCTTAAATCATAATCATCGTCATATATATCCTGTCCATTGTAGTATATATGACCGCTTGTCGCCTTCAAAAGGCCGTTCATATGCTGGATAAGTGTGGATTTTCCCGAACCGGTGTGACCGATTATTCCGATAAACTCTCCATCATTTATCTCAAGGCTTACATCCTTAAGTGCCTGCACCTTGTAGCTGAGTCGGCACTGTAGCAATAGTTTATGTGATCTAGAATTATTGACATATTTTCTCCCGCCTATCTGTTTTTCAGCGCAACAAGCGCATTTACAAGCTCTTCTCTCGTCAGGATTCCATCAGGGATATCAAGGCCTGCCTTTTTGAGCTCATCGGCTACCAGTGTCACCTGCGGCACATCAAGCCTGTGTTCCTTCAGCTCGTCCACCCTTGAAAAAATCTCACGCGGTGTGCCGTCCATGACCACCTTGCCTTTTCCATGACATAGACATGGTCTGCGCCGACCACCTCCTCCATGTAATGGGTGATGAGAATGATGGTCACGCCCTTTTTCTTATTGAGCTCATGGGCTGTGGCTATGACCTCCTTGCGGCCGTTTGGGTCAAGCATGGCTGTAGGCTCGTCAAATACTATACATTTTGGCTCCATTGCCACAACTCCCGCGATTGCCACACGCTGCTTCTGCCTCCGGAGAGCTTGTTCGGTGAATGTGTGCGGTACTTTGTCATACCGACAGCCCTTAGCGCATAGTCCACGCGCTGCCAGATTTCATCTGTCGGCACACCGATATTCTCAGGTCCAAAGCCCACATCCTCCTCCACGACATTGGCGATAATCTGATTGTCGGGATTCTGGAAAACCATACCTGCACTTTTCCTGACAGGTATGACATTCTCTTCCTTTGACACATCCATGCCATCCACCCATATGGTGCCGTCGCTCGGCGCAAGAAGTGCATTGATATGCTTTGCAAGAGTTGATTTTCCTGAACCATTGTGACCGAGGATTGCAATAAACTGTCCCTCTTTTATGTCGAGGTTTACGTTGTCGAGTGCTGTAGTGATTGACTCTACATTGCCTTCCTCGTCTCTTCGTATAAATTCATGTACTAGTTTGCTTGTTTTAATTATGCCCATTTCTTTTTCCTAAAAATCTACCGTATTTACAATTACCATAGCTGTTAAAGCCCAAATAGCTGCCAAAAATATGCGCTTTGCCGCTTGATTTAGTCATCCCAGCTAAGGTGATGAAGCTCTCCCTCAAGCCTCATATGATCAAAATTATTCTGTCTCAATGCCTCGTAGAGCACGATAGCTACTGAATTTGACAGATTAAGTGACCTTGTCTCACCTATCATCGGTATCCTGATGCACTCATTAGGATGCTCCTTTAGTATCTCCTCCGGAATGCCTGCGCTTTCCTTGCCAAACATAATATAGCAGTCGGGCTCAAAATGAGCATCAGAGTACACATGTCTGCCTTTTGTTGTCGCATAATATATCTTTGCGCCCGGATTTCTCTCAAGGAAATCTCCCAGTCCACATATGTGGTGACGTCGAGATCCTTCCAGTAATCCATTCCGGCTCTCTTTAGTGCCTTCTCTGAAAGTGAGAATCCAAGCGGCTCTATAAGATGAAGCCTCGTGCCTGTCGCGACGCAGGTTCTTCCGATATTTCCTGTATTTGCCGGAATTTCCGGCTCATGTAACACTATGTTCAGCTTTGCCATTTTGTCTCCTGTCAATTTAAACTATTTTTTATCCATCCCGGCGCGAAGCTCTGTGACAAACTCCTCAATGCGGCCGAGCGCCTCCTTTAAATCATCAAGCGAATATGCATATGATATACGTAAAAAGCCCTCACCGCACTCTCCGAATGCAGTTCCCGGAACCACGGCAATCTTCTTGCTGTTTAGAAGCTTTGTGGCAAACTCATCGGATGTCATGCCAAACTCCTTGATGCTTGGGAACGCATAAAAGGCCCCGAAAGGCTCAAAACACTTAAGCCCCATCTCCTTAAAGCGGTGAAGCACATAGCGTCTGCGGCCGTTGTATTCCTCCCTCATCTGTGCAACATCCTCATCGCCGTTTTTCATAGCCTCGACAGCCGCATACTGGCTCGTGGTCGGCGCACACATGATTGCAAACTGATGAATCTTTAGCATCTGTTTTAAAATGGTCTCAGGTGCACATGCATATCCAAGCCTCCAACCTGTCATGCATAAGCCTTGGAAAAACCGTTTATGAGCACTGTGCGCTCCTTCATTCCCGGAAACGATGCTATAGACACATGCTTATCCACATATGTAAGCTCCGAATAAATCTCGTCACTTATCACAAACAGATCATGCTCCTTAACCACCTGAACGATTGCTTCAAGGTCTGCTTTTTCCATGATAGCGCCTGTAGGGTTATTGGGGAAAGGCATGATAAGTATCTTTGTCTTTGGAGTGATAACAGCCTCAAGCTCCTCGCTGTCAGCCTGAAATCATTTTCCTCCTTGAGTTCCACAATCACAGGTGTGCCACCTGCCAAAACAGTACATGGCACATATGAAACATAGCTTGGCTGTGGGATAATCACTTCATCTCCCGCATCGAGCATGGCGCGCAGTGCGATATCTATAGCCTCGCTGCCACCAACAGTTACCATGATCTCTTTGTTGTAATCATATGTCATGCCGTATCTTCTGTCGAGATATTTTGCAATCTCAATCTTTAACTCCTTGAGTCCTGCATTTGAGGTGTAGAAGGTGCGTCCCTTTTCAAGGGAATATATGCCCTCATCCCTGATATGCCACGGTGTGTCAAAATCAGGCTCACCTACTCCGAGCGAAATCGCATCCTTCATCTCGCTCACTATATCAAAAAACTTACGGATGCCCGATGGCTGGATAGTCTTTATGGTACTGGATAAAGGGTCTCTCATTATGACATAATTCCCCTTTCATCGGATTTGACAGGTGCCGCCATGATAGTTCCATGGTCCTTGTATTTCTTCAGAATAAAGTTTGTCTTTGTCGAAAGCACCTGATCCAGTGTAGAAAGCTTATCTGTCACAAACTGTGATACCTCGCGCAGAGTCTTGCCCTCGAGTGTGACCATGAGGTCGAAGCCGCCTGAGATAAGGTATACAGACTTCACCTCAGGATAGTTGTATATACGCTCGGCAATCTTGTCAAAGCCCATGCCGCGCTGTGGTGTCACTCTGACCTCTATCATGGCTGTGACCTTCTCAAGGCCTGCCTTGTCCCAGTCAATCAGTGTGTGATATCCGCAGATGACATTCTCCTGCTCCATAGCAGCAATCTCGTTTGCCACACTTGCCTCATCCACACCAAGCATGATTGCAAGCTCCTTCAGGTTTATCCTGCTGTTTTTCTCTATAAATGTTAATATCTTTTCTCTCATGATATATAGTCTCCTGATTCAAATATATTAGTTGAAAACCTTGTATATCTCGTCAGTCTGGGCAGTCTCCAAAAACCGTCTCTCCTCGCCGGAAATCAGTACTCTGTCGTTTGAATCGGTTGCCGCACCGACTATAACAGCATTTTGTCCTGTTTTCTCAAGCTCTCTGACCACGCGGGTACCATCTGCAGCTGCGATTATCAGACTTCCTCCTGACAAAAGCTTATACGGGTTTATGTCAAAAAATTCACTTATTTCAATCGTATCCTGCCTGATAGGGAGCTTCTTTAAATCGATGTCAAGACCAATTCCCGAAGCCTCTGCCATATCCCAGAGTGCTCCAAAGATACCTCCCTGCGAAGCGTCATGGATTGCCGCCACACCGGCGCCAATCGCGGATGCGGCCTCCATTGCGGTGGAAATATGGTCTATATATGCTGCTGATTTATCTATAAATGCCTTGGAAAATCTCGTTTCAAGCTCGGCTCTTTTCTCATTTGCAAGAATTGCGGTGCCCTCAAGCCCCACATAGCCTGTCACTATTATGTCCATGCCGGGTGCTGCTTTAGATGATGGTGTGAGCATCTGCTCACAGGCCTCACCTATTGCTGTAACTGTCACCACGATATTCTTCACTGCGCGGCTCACCTGCGTATGTCCGCCAAGCACCATAATGCCTGCATCCTCACATACAGCATCAATCGCTCTCACCGTCTCACGCAGCACGGCTTCGTTTTCTGTGGTAGGTACAAGCAGTGCCAGCTCTATCCCAATAGGACTTGCCCCCATGGCATAAATATTGTTCAAGGCATCATAAACTGCGCAGTTGGCACGCACATGCTTATCTGAGACATCCAGCGTGAATGTCTGTGTAGCAGTAACTAACTTAGTTTGACCTCCTGCTTTAAGGGAAATCACCGCACAGTCCTCACCTACTGCCGGTTTAAAAAGTATTCTGTCGCTTGTAGTATGAAGTTGTTTTAAGACAGAGCGCTTTAAAACCGACTCTGATATTTTACCGTTTTTCATGTGTTTTCCTGTTCCTAATAATAATATGATATGAGGGCATTTACTGCGTCTGTGCTCCCTGTGTCTGTCCTGCCGGCTGCTGGGTCTGTGTGCCCTGTGTCTGCCTGCTGCATTCGGGTCTGTCGGCTGCGTCTGGGTGCCCTGTGTCTGCCCTGCCGCATTCGGATCCTGTGTCTGGGTTGCCTGAGCCTGTGCTGCCTGAGCCGCTGCTGCCGCGGACGCAGCAATAGATTTAACAGAGCCTCATCATTAGCCGCTGCCGCCGCCTGAAGCTGCGCAACAACCTCCGCTGATGCTCCTGCTGTACCAACCGTCACGATTTTTGGTGATGACTTGTACTTGCTGTTGTTGAATATCTCATCACTCTGCACTGTACCATCGACTGTGACCGTCTTCCAAAGCCTTGCAGTCACTCCCTTATGCGCAGACTGCTCGGTGTTGAAATAACCGACCGGCTGACCTGCATCAAAATTAAACTGCGTAACCGGATCCTCCTCGGAAAGTGTCTCACTCCTGAAGGAAATTTCCCTGTTTGCCGGTCTCGTCTCCACTCCGTACACATTGAAGGTAATGATTCCTCCACTGCAATAGCCCTCTATATACACCGGATTATCCAGATTATTTTTAAACTTAAGATCCTTGTAGGTACCTGCAATTGCTGCATCATCAGATGGCTTTACGTAGCTTACTATCATGGAATGGTTATAACGCTGCACTATATCGAGCTCAGCCCTTATAACCGCATTGTAGAGTGTGGTAGCAACCTGACACACGCCTCCACCTACCGAGTCCACTACCTGACCGTTCTCGTATGCGCCTGCTATCTGATAGCCGTTGTCAGTTGTGATAGGCTTATAGCCTCGTAAACCGAGAACTGCTCACCCGGATATATGACACTGCCATTTATCAGGCTGCACGCGTTCTTTACATTGGCTGCACGCCCTGCTGCCGAGCTGCTGAAATCTGTAGAAAAGCCTCCCAGATTATCCTTAATCTTTGAAAGCTCCTCCTTTGAGCCCCTCGGCTGAACCGTATTTGTGACCAGCTCTATCTCATTCGCCGAACCATCCCAGCTATTCTGCAAAAAATCATTTATGGCATAGACAGATTTTACCACATCAACCTCTTTGCCTTCCTGTCCCGGGACAAAATCGAAGCTGTCACCGTTTCTCTGCAGCGAATTGTCAACTGCCTTTATATTGAGCTCGTCGCTCTTGTCATAAATCATATTTGCGGTCTTTTGTTTATCAACCGACAGATACATATTGACGGCAACATTGCCCTTTTTGAGCTCCTCCGACTCCACAAATCTATCAATCAGGCTGCCCTCATGGCATACTGACATAGCCTCATCCACCGCTGCATCAGAATCCGCTGAAACAGACATATCATGTGCTGTTGCATCAAATGAACTATTGGCACCCTTTAACGAAAAAGAAGTATCCTTTATGCTGTCAACATAGGCATCAACTGCTTTTTTTGCTTCTTCCTTTGTCATACCGCCTACATCCACACTGCCAATGCACACACCCTCTGTAATTGTCTGTACCTTTGCCTTCTTTGTGCCTGACGAACCGCTTGCATATGCACTTACCATGCCTGATGCTGCCACAAGCACAAATGCCATTGTACCCAGTAATAATGCTTTTTTATTAATCTTCATTTCCGCTTCCTTTTCCTGAGGCTGTTAAAAGCGCCCCTGTCATCGCTTAACTGAACTGCATTTTATATCATATTATCATATTTTTTCCATATTTCAAGAAAAGCTATACAAGACTTGACACAAATGTTGTCACAAGCATCGCTGCTATAACCACTATTATCACTATAGCAACCACCTTCTGATTTCTTTTTTTATTAAAATCGTACATACTATTCACCTCTGTTCAAAAATGAGTTATACTATTTTCATATATGAGAAAGGATTTTCCAACATATGATTCCAATTTGTCTAATTTTATTCATTTTATTTATTGCAGTGATTACTTTTGCCATAAAGAGGGCTGATTCTGCCCAGGCAAAGGTCACCGAGGAGTTCTGGGAGAAGGAGCGTAAAGCCAACTCAACCCTCCGCGGAGATACCACTGACCTGTGTTATATTACCATACCGGAAAGGTTTTTTCCATTAAATAATGATAAAATAAATGATTTAAAGGATAAAACCCTTATCAATCTCACCGGAATGACAAACACTGATTTAAAGCTTAAATATGGCATTCTCAATTTTAAAAAGCTGTCTGAATATGATGATAATTTCACAAAATTTGTTTCAATGCTGCCGGACTATTACAACAGGCTTACTGAGCAGGCTATGAATCGCTGGCCAATGAACTGCTTGAATTTGCGGTGGATCAGGGTGCTGATTCAAAGAGCGTATACAGCCTGTTAGCCAATACATTCGTCAGCATGTCAAAAGCTGACCGGCTTGCAGAGCTTATTGAGAAAGCAAAACAGCTCAATTCTCTTTCAAGGGATGGAATCGTTTCTATGCTTGAGAGCCTACAGGCTGATGCCGCCTCGGCCGGTAATTAATTTGCGTTATAGCTTATTGTATTATAATTTATTGTATTGAAACTTATTCCGAGCCATCCACACACCTATTAATATATCTGCTACGATATTCATCGTACAGCCTTGAGGCCTGACTTCTGGTCAGGTTGTCCCACGATATGACATCTGCTATCCCATACTCAGCAATCAGCTCCTTTAGCTGTCTGACCTGATGTGCTGTGGCGGGTGTCTGTTTTTTTGCCTTGTATACAAGTGGCTTTGACTCAACCGGCTCACCCTTTTCATCCATCAGTGCAAGCAGCTTTTCAAATATCTGCTTTGTCTCTATCGCATCATCGAGCGCCCTGTGGGCATTTTCCCTGCTCACACCAAAATACTCGCACAAATCCTCCAGCTTCTTTGACTGCTCAGCCGGCAGACATTTTCTGGCTATTTTCAGTGTGTCATATGCATTCAGCGAGAGTGTTCGCTTGTGATTTACCGCCCACTGCTTTAAAAAGCTGTAATCAAAGGTCACATTCTGCCCGAGTATGATATCATCCCCGATAAAATTAAGCAGGTTATCCACAGCCTCGTCCATATCTGCCGCGTTTTCCACATCAGAGTCGGTGATTCCGGTTAATTCCTGCACACGCTGTGGAATATGCTGCTTTGGATTTACCAGTGTGGATATCGTATCCACTATCCTGCCGCCACGCACACGTGCCGCACCTATCTCTATTATCTTGTCATTTTTGGCAGAAAGACCTGTCATTTCCAGATCAATCACCGTATATTTTTTATATCATCTAAGTTGCTCATATTTTAGTCCGTAAACCTTTCCGGCTTTTACCACTATAGTCATATCGTTTTACTGCTATTCTACATACTCCACCATAGCCTGATGATCAAGCGGGTCTCTCATGTCATAGTGGAAAAGTGCCCACACCGGCTCCTTATGATACTCTGGCAGCTTCTCCAGCCTGCGTGTGTGCTTGTCCGGGAAAATATAGTGGAACGGCTCCACATGCGACAGCTTTCCATTCTTACAGTATGCATGTGTCATATGCTTGAATTTGCCTACATCTGTGGCCCACCCCGGGCGGCTCTTGCAGTTTTCCCGATAGTACAAATCAAAGATGAGTGACTCCTGAATCATTCTGTAAATCTGCGCTTTTTCATCAAAATCAGTATTTTCTCTATCTATGGCATGTTCGTCACAATCAGTATTATCTCTATCTCCGGCATTTTCGAATAATCCCACAGAAGTCATAGCGTCGCTGTCACAGCCATGCAGGTATAAAGCCAGAAATTCAAGCAATATCTCGCACCTTCTGATGCGCGAATGGCTCATTCCAAAATAGCCGTTTGCCTCATAAAAATCTCCAAGCTCCTGAAAAAACTCAAACGCACTGTCAAAGATACACTCCATGAGCTTCATCGTAATCTCAAACTGTCCGCTGTTGTAATACACCTCAAGCATCTCCTCGACGCGCTTAATTTTTATCACATCATCAAACGAAAGCCATTTTGTGGACATAACCTCATACGGTGGCTTGTCATGGTACACAATACCATATTCCGTGGCATGCTCAAACATATACGAGCCCTTGAGCACCTTTAAAAATCCAAGCTGGAGCTGGTTTGGCTTAAGCTCATAAATCTCATCAAAGGAACGCCCAAAGCTGTCATAGTCCTCGTATGGCAGCCCTGCAATCAGATCCAGATGCTCATGGATATTGTTGCCGCTTTGAATGAGCTTCACAACCTCCTTAAGCCTCTCAAGCTTCATAGTCCTGTGAATCTCCTTAATCGTGACCTCATTGGTGGACTGCACACCGATTTCAAGCTGTATAAGCCCCGGTCTCATATCAGAAATCAGCTCAAGCTCCTCCTGATTCAGCAGATCCGCCGATATCTCAAAGTGAAAGTTTGTCACACCATTGTCATTCGCCTTTATAAAGCGCCACAGCTCCATGGCATGAGCATGATTGCAGTTGAAGGTTCTGTCCACAAACTTAATCTGCGGCACCTTCTGGTCTATGAAAAACTTAAGCTCCCTTTTGACAATCTCAGTATCCCTGAAACGCAGTGTCTTATCCACCGATGACAGACAATAGCTGCACGAAAACGGACATCCCCTGCTGCTCTCGTAGTAGATGATGCGGTTTGAAAAATCATCAAGCGTATCATAGCAGAATGGGATTTCACTCATGTTTTTGATTGGGCGTGGACTTGTGAATACTATTTCATCCGCTTTGCAGCCTGCGTTGTTCACACTTGTTCTATTACTTGTACTATTACCTGTGCTGTTTTTTCTGAAAGCAATGCCTGCAATATCACTCATCTTTCTTTTATGCGCATAGTAACCACACAACTCTCTAAAGGTATCCTCACCCTCGCCTATCATCACACCGTCTATGTATGGATTTTCCCTCAGAAATGCCTCCACCTCGTAAGACACCTCAGGGCCTCCAACCCATATCGGCACTGACGGACAAAGCTTTTTATACTCGCGTGCAATATCAGTCACATAATCAATATTCCATATATAGCACGAAAAACAAAGTACGTCGGGCTTTCTCTTATAAAGCTCCTCAAGTATGTAATCCTTCTGATTGTTTATCGTGTATTCCGCAAGCTCCACAGCATCCCTGTACTCCCCGGCACAGGCGCGCAGTGAGTAAACTGCGAGGTTTGAATGTATGTATTTTGCATTGATTGCTGTCAGTAAAATGTTCATGGTTTCTCCTTAAAAAATGACCCTTGAATGTAGACTTTATGCGACATTCAAAGGTCTGCTTCGTATTATTGCAGCATCCGTTCAATTTTATTTTTTTAACGGCTGCATTGGTACAAATTCAATTTTCAACTGCATCCCCATTCCATGCGCAAGCCTCTTTAAAAGTTTCAAAGATGGATTTCTCGTTCCATTCTCAAGCTTACTAATATCCGCCTGATCAATGCCTGTACGTGCTGCAAGCTCCTTTTGAGTCAAATTATTTTTAATGCGCGCATCTATCATAGCCCTTATGACATCCATCTCAGGCTGGAGATCGTCCCACTCTTTTTTTACGTCAGGATTTTTAAGCTGCTCCTGTAAATAATCGTCATATCTCATATTATTTGCCTTTTTCTTCCAATAGTTTAATTTCCATCAATAGCTTTGCTCGCATCTTAACATTTAAACTATCTAAAAAATCTTTTACCGGAATTTTGTCCCCATTCTCATAAAATTCAGCAATAAATCCACCCATAACTCTTCTCCATTGTTCTCACAAAATATTATATGGTATTTTTACCATATTGTCAAATCAGTTACTCTAATTTACATCGTCATATTAACAAACCTGTCGTACATGCCGCTTGCAAACAGCACCATCATACCAATCGTGCAGATGACCGACAGCACAAAGCCTATTATCGATGTAATCATACCGGCAGTTGCTATTGCATTGTTATACTGCTTTGCCCTTTTTGACATTTTGGAAGCAAGCATGCCGACAATTCCAAGCCCCATCAGATAGCCAAAAAACGAGAAAATAATACTGCAAATGCCAAGCACCAGTGAAACCACTGCCAGCTTAGCGCCCTCCCTCTCGTCATCTATGATGGTCACATTGTTGTAGAGCATCTCAAGACGGATACGCCTTGATTTACGCAACATAACAAGCATAGGAATACCGAGCACGATAAACGCGATACAGTTCATTGCCGAAAACTCATTAATCCTGTCGGCCACTCCTCCTCCCTCAAATATTCCCGATGATAAAAGCCCTCCCATATCTACAACAGTATGGAAAATAGCAAGCATCCAGAAATTGCGTGTAGACGCGTATATCATGCAAAACAGCACACCCATAAGACCTGCTGAAATAACCTGTATCAGACAACTGCTGAACTTAACCCCTGCGCCCATATTGGAAAAATGCATCAATCCAAACATTACGCCTCCCAAAACTACGGCTCCTGTGATTCCACCTTTCGTCTTTGGAAAAGCTCTCAGCAGCAGATTGAACACTACGCCTCTGAACACAAGCTCCTCAACGAATCCTACAAGGCAGACCGCGATAAAGAAAAAGATGATGTTGTAAAATGCCTTCACATCACCATGCTCACTCAAAAAGCACAAATATATGCCTGAAACAACAGCATACAAACAGTACACTATGAAAAAACCGCCTGTGTATAAGCTTCTTGTCCATCCTGCTGCATTTTCCTTAAAGATATCCCACAGCCCAAATAAATATGTGATGCCCAGAAAAATAACTAAAACAACGGTCTCCACAATAGCTTGCAGCAGATAGTCATCCGCCTTTTCCATGCCGGGAATCAGGCCCAAAACTTTTCCGCTCCACTGCAAGGGTGCAATGAAAAGAAAGACTGCAAGAATGGCAAATATTATATTTGCCGGTGCCGAAAGGTTTCTCAATTTCTGTTTCATAACTTTAAATCTCCTCATTTGTGTTTAATTTGATATAAAAATATTCTATAGCATTTACTTTGACATTACAAGCTCCGGATAATCAAAATTCCTATCTATTATTTTACTTGAATTGAGCACTCCGTCAATGTCTAAAAAAAATCAGCCATTTACTGTCTTTCCGTAATGGTTAATGACACTCCGATTTCTGCCACAGGCGAGGAAATTGAGGATATAAAATGGACATTCAGAAGGACAAGAAAACCAAAGAAAATATAAAAGGAAAAAGAAAGAGAGGGCTCATCGTCCCTCTCTTTCTCGCCTATCAGTATGTCATCTACCGATGTGTGCAACAACCTGCTCAAGGCATACAGATTGTCGACCGTCGGAAGGCTCTCACCGTTCTCCCATTTCGACACCGCCTGTCTTGTCACATTACATGCCTCAGCAATGTCATCCTGTGTAAGCTGATTCTTTTTTCTGTAAAACTTAATATTGTCACCTATCAAAATAAATACCTCCAATTCAATTTATACCCAAAATTATACCGACAGGTGGCTGAAAGTAAAGAAAACATTGGTTGCAAATGCGCAACTTTGGGAGGGTTGCTATTCAATCTTGCTTTTTATGTCTATAAAGCATATAACTTTTCTGTCCCAAGATGCTCAAATGGTCTAAACAGTTCTCTTAAGGAATCTGACTTCGACCAATCAATCTTAGAAACAAATGTTCCAAATGAGCGCATTGCATTTTTAGGATTTACCTGATTGAGAAGAAATTTCCATTTCCATTCCCATACACGCCTTCTGCTTTGATTCCGTCTGTGTCTTTTCTTTCACCTCTTCCGCAGCGTACACTCCCTGTTGTGTTTTCTTTGAAAAAAAGACGGACATACATGCCCGCCTTCTCCATGGTTATTTTCTCGTTTCATTTTTTAACTATCGTTTCTATGAATTCAAATTTTCTCTGCGTTTCTTTACAGTAATAATCAATCCCGTTCCGGAAAGAATTAATAGTATAAACAGCCATACACTCGGTGTGTTGTCCCCGGTTTTAAGTGCAGTCACATCCTTCTTATCAGTTCCACTCGATGGCTTGTCATCAGAGGAATCGCTATTGTTATTGTCATTCTGGTTGTTATTACTGTTATCAGAGGTATTTGCTTTGATGGTAAATGTGGTGCTTGCAGAACCATCCGTCCAAAGGATTTCAACTGTATTGGTTCCTGCCGAAAGTGTATTCAGGTAGGAAGCTTTCAGTGTGATAATGGTAGAGCCTTCCTTTGCAGTGTAGTTGCTCCTGTCTATCAAATTTCCGTCCACCTTAACTCCGGTAAACTTGGAGAAGTCTCCGTTACCCCGGATGGTGATATTACCATCACTGTCATGCGTCCAACTACTGTTTGCTCCATCAATAATCTGATAGGTGTTATTCGGTGTGTCAGGATTATCGGAACCGCCCGCATCCTGTACGGTCAATGTTGCAGAATTACTCTCTACGTTTCCTGCGCTGTTTGAAACAACACACTTATACTTAAATCCGTTGCAACTTATATTGACTGTGGATGTGGTATAGCTCGTTGCCGTTGCACCGTCAATGTTTACCCATCCTTTCCCATCATTTCTGTCTATCTGCCACTGATAGGTAAGATCTGTACCGCTTGCTGCTATGGTAAAGGACGCAGTCTCACCTACCTTCACTGTCGCATTTCCAGGCTGTGTGGTTATGCTTGGTGCAATCACATCCGGCACATCCGGTGTCTGGCTTTCCTGTTTAAAGGTAACTTCTATGGTGTGATCAGTATTCACATCACTAAAGGTGTAGCTTGTGGTTGCTGTCACTTCCGAACCATCCACCTTTACGTCCGCAATATAATATCCTTCGTTCGCCTTGATTGTATATGTAAGCTGACCTGCGGCAGATACCGTTGTCGTGCCACCGGGAGAGATTGTTCCACCGATACCTGCCGTTGCGGTAATCTTGTAGCTTGCTGTACCGCTCGGAGGCGTTATCGGCGCTGTATCCTCCGTAAAACTCCAACTTCCACGGAATACCACGGTTGTGCCGTTTAGGTTGCCGGCATCCCAGCCCGAAAAAGCCCATGTGCCGTTTTTACCATCCTTTTGTGCCTGAATGCGTGTTGTGGAGGTATATTTCTTATCCACAGCCGCCTTCGCCTGTTGCACACTCGAATAGGAGCTGCTATTTAGCGGCAGCGTTGCGCCTGTCGGGAATACAGAGCCCCAATTGTATTGCACCGTATAATTTTTTGTCACCGGCGGCTCGGGGCGTTCCTCAGACCTTTTATAAATATAACGAATCGTCATACCACTGTTCGGGACAGCATTTTCCATCCCCTCCGCTTTAACAAAAGTGTAGCCGTGCAGTTCCTGCGGCGGCTGCCAATCAACCTTTTTGCCTACCGGAACAGTAAAGGTAGTCGGCATGGTGTTTGGAACATCTGTGCCATCCTCCAGCTGATATTGGATGGTGACATTGACATAGCGCTGCTGCTCCGTATCATCATCAGCCAATACCTCGCCTGTCGCATGATCTACAATCTCAAAGCCGATGGTATCGCCGGATTGCAGAATGGCATTCTCCGGAATCGTGTAAACCAGAGAGCAGTTGACAAGGCCGGAATTAAAGTCGCTGCCCTCGTAATCCAACGCACCCTTTGTCCAGAATTTGCTTTTCTCTTTCCAAACAGGGATGTCAAACTCCTGCGTAGTGAAAACCTGCTCCCCATCTGTCGTGACCGCTTTTTCGCCGTTGGAATGTTCCACCCACAGGCGCAGGGTCACAGTCTTCGCTTGGGTATTCGAAAGATTTTGTATAATGGTGCGCAGCTCAACCTGCTGCCCCTTCATGCTGCTATAATCAAAGCTGTTTTTACTGCCGCCGCTTAATAGACGGCTATTCCTGTCATTTTGATAGCTCGCATATGCGGAGGAATTCGCTGCCTCAAAGGCAGAAGGATCTTTTGTGGGATTTCTGTAACCGCCGATATACTTTTTCACCTCAGGAACAGCCACATAAAGCGCAGGGGGATTTGTAATGAGCTGACTCATGACCTTTATGCCCTGTAGCTTGCACACATCGCAAAAATCATTCTGAAAGGTCTCTCGCATCAGACAATCCCTGCTGGAATTATAGGTATAAGGATAGTAGTCAAGATGCGGGCAGGTATAGGTATTACGGAAGCCAAGCAGCTGCTTCCACTTCACTTTCGTGGGATCTTTTGTTGCAGTCATATTCAGTGATGTAGTGTAATTCCACTCATCTACAGGAACAGTGCTATAATTATATTCATCTCCCAGATGGAACAGACCGTGTCCCAGTTCATGCCGCTGGGTAAACGCAGAATATGCGTTTCTCGCTGACGCAACAATATAGTGAATACCATATTGTTTATTATCATGAGAGCCACCGAAATACTCACCGCTATTCGCCAACACAACGAATTGGTTGATATTTTCATACACATAATCATACTGTCTATAATTATGATCCATCGTGTTTTCGTTTGGATGCGTTTCATTAGGAATATGTGCGTCATGAATCTTCTCGATAAACGCAGGGCCTATGATGCGCTCCAAAACATGGTTGCGCCAGTTCCCTTTGTTAGTAGAAATTCCTCCTTTGGCGGTCGCAGCAAAAAATGTGCTGGTACCGCCATAGCCATCCACCGATGCCGTGCAGAGTGCATAGACATTAAAGCGATCCGCCATGCTGCGATATGGCTCTATCTGCAATACCTCCCCCCACAGCTTTTTTACATCCTCGACAAACTGCTTTTGCTGGCTTTTGGTGTAGCCCTCGGCGCAGTACACAATCACCATGTTCTCCTTATCGCTGCGAGGCTTCTGGATTGTATACACCGGTACGGTTACATTTGCATATGCAGGATCCTCAGTGTAGAGGGTACTCATCTCCAGCTGTAGATACTCATCCGTGTTCACATTCCAGTCACCATTCACATCCTCTCGCACAGCGCCGGATATGCCAATGCTGTCATCCGGCGCATCCGGTGCGGAAACAACATAGGGGTCCTGTGCGCTCTGTCCTGTGCCGGATGATACGGTGTAATTTTCCGTATTCAGATAGAAGGCAGGACGAACGCCGTAATATCCCTTATAGGGTGCGTCACGCAAAATATTCCCTTGAGGGGTCACAAATCGCATATCATGGTTACAGGTTGTAATCGGTGTACGCAGCCAATAGTTCCATGCTACACCGCTTCTGTTTTTTGCGATATGGTAGCCGTTCAGGTTATCATTAACCGTTTTGAGCTGCTGAACATCCAGCAGAAAAACTCTATCCCAAATATATTCATAATGGGCACTGTCATACCCATCCGCTACCGTATCAATTGTGGTGTTATAGGGAAGATCAACACCGGCTGCGTCGATATAACCTGCCGTATACTCCGGATGGGAAACGATAGAACGCTGCTTCACCGTTCGAATCGCTCCCAGCTCATCCGAACGAAAGCTGCGAAGGAAGCCCTCCTTTTGGTCATATGCTGCCGTTTTAGGATAGACAGAATCCTCTGTTGGCGGATTTCCGCAAAGCCATTTCACTTTTCCTGCTTCAGCGTTGGAATTGAGCCAAGAACGTATGTTGCTGTCTCTCCAGTGGTTAGAACCAAAATTATCTCTCCAGCTATTGCGCCGGTGCGAGCCTGTTTCGGCATTTTTGTTGGTTTTTGCATCATAGGGCATGTAATCACACAATACTCTATCCGAAAGCATCAATGGCCCATTGCTATCCTTCGCTACACAACGCCACACAATTGGCTCTCCCCCATAAGTACCCATCTGAATGTAGTCACCAATTTCGATGGTTGGCTTGTTATCTGCCGCCCTAACCTGCAAAGGGCATAGCACCAAAATTACCGCAAGCAGCAGAGATACCGTTCGTTTGCCATATTTATGTTTGATAATATTCATAAAGTCCTCCTTTTGTCATTCTCTCCTGAGCGTCATTCACGGTCAGTAGGCTTCTACCCCCCCCCATTTTTGACATATGTCAATTTATACAATTGCTGCATCATCGATATTCACTTCATTTCTACTTGAGTTATTGCAAAAAATAGGTCTTTCTGCGATAACCCCCTTGTGCCAAATGCTGAAACACCTTCATAAAGATGTAATAGCTTATTTATTTTAGAAAAGTATCCGACAAAAAACTCTACACTTCCGACAAAAATATATATATTTCTCAAATATATCATGGCGATGTACATTTGTCAATGATGTGACACCTCAAGATCACCACAGTCCTGATACTTCTTATACATGTCATTGATATAAATCGTAGGCGAAATATTCCTGCCTTCCTCTCGTAAGATGATGCCATCAAGAGTCACATTCACCTTTTCCACGGGTTCTGCCACAAGCTCCATTCCTTTGAACTTCTCAGGCATATAATCCATAAACTTTTCTTTTACTACTTCCTTAAAAATCTCGTAATTCATCATATTACGGTTCCTCCTTAATCTAAATTGTCATACAAAATCCCTTCATCCTCGGGATTTTTGTGTTCTCTGTAACTGTTGTCTTCTTCGATTCCCATATCAAAAGTGGTATGAGATTTTCTTTTCTTTCTGTAATAATTCTTGAGAAACATGCACTTTCTACAGTCCTCACAGAATAATTCTTCCGGCGGAATGCCAAGTGCCTTTGCAATCCTGTTCAACGTTCCCGTCCTTGGAACTCTTGAACCATTTTCGTATTGGGCAATTCTTACATCACCTCTATTTTCAAAACCACTTTTCTCGCCCAGTTCCCTGAGTGTCATTT
>ENA-OQEX01000418-OQEX01000418.1-human-gut-metagenome-genome-assembly--contig:-NODE-418-length-23063-cov-1.982865_pt1 | contig 23063 bp, 29 predicted proteins | sample MGYA00242802_ERZ504649 | MGnify/ENA primary metagenome ERZ504649 (study PRJEB26092, sample SAMD00036194) | human gut metagenome | host: Homo sapiens | study: EMG produced TPA metagenomics assembly of...
CTCTAAGACGGATTACACAAATCGAATTCTTCTGGAAGGTACAATCTGTAAACCTACAGTTTACCGAAAAACCCCTCTGAAAAAAGAAATTACGGATCTGCTTCTGGCTGTGAACCGGTCTTTTGGAAAATCAGATTACATACTGCATTTGTTGGGGGAGTACCGCCCGCTATGCGGCTGATCTTAAGGTGGGAACGTGTGATGGTCTGGGGCAGAATCCAAAGCCGGGAGTACAAAAAACGGATCGAGGAAAATGAAACTCAGAAGCGAATTGTATATGAGGTTTCAATAAATACGCTGGAGGTAGCGTAAATGTTGAGTTTATAACTTTTTATGATAATTAAGCGATAATAATAAAACTTTAATGCTACATATTTGAAACTGTGATGAAATTGACACATAGTTTCATGGATGATATTATAAAAATGGTATTTGGCAGCAGACGCTGCATAAACTCTTATTCCGATTTGGTTCGGGATGGATGGAAATAACGGTAGTGTGTGCAATTGCACCAAAATCACGAAAACGTTGATTTTTGGGTGCTTTTTTGATTTGGGAGGTGATTATTATGTCTGAGAAATATTTGTTGACGATTGATGAGGCTGCTGAATATTTCAACATTGGTAAAAACAAACTGCGCGATATGATAAAAGAACCTTGCTGCAATTTTGTGCTTTTCAATGGTAAGAAAGCGCTTATCAAAAAAAACAGACTGGAATCATATTTAGATGAAACTGTTTATTTATGATTGCAGGAAACGGAGGTGTGTGATAAGATTAGTGCTATAAAAATAACATTTACGCACCTCTAGTTAATAAGAGGTGAAAGAATGGGAAAAAATTTAAAAGGAAAGGAATTGGGAAAAGGCATTACACAAAGAAAAAACGGGGTGTATCATGGAAGGTATGTAGACCGTTTCGGCGACAGAAGATCCGTCTATGGTACAACGGTGAAAGAAGTAAAAGCTAAGCTGGCAGAGGCGGAACTAAACGAACAAAAGCTGTCAAATATTGTTGATGAAAAAATAACATTGGATGAGTGGTACGAAAAATGGATGCGGGTTTATAAAGAACCTGTTGTCCGTCTCAGCACAAAAACTACATACAATTCAATGTATAAAAGGTTGATTTCACCAGTTCTTGGAAAAACTCGTTTAGTAAATATCACCAAATTGATGATTACAGATTTGGTGAATAATATGTCAAAAAAAGGATATCAGTATGAGTCTTTGAACAAAGTAAAGGTTCTTCTTATTGATATGCTTAATAGAGCAATGGAAGATCAGTTCCTTATCCGTAATCCAGCAAAAGGTGTAAGATTGCCAAAGAATAAGCCACAGAATGAGATTAAGGCGCTCAGCAAGAGGATCAGACAGACTTTTTTGAATGTGCCGCCGGTACATTCTATAATAATATGTTTGTAGTTGCTGTAAATACTGGTTTACGTCCAGGAGAATTGTATGCGCTTACGGAAGATGATATTGATTGGAAAAATAATGTTATTCATGTGAAGCGTACGTTGTTGTATCAGAAACTGGAGGGTGATGAGTGTAAGACGTTCCATCTGGGACCACCAAAGACAGAAACAAGTATAAGGACAGTTCCAATTAATTCATATTGCCGTAAAGCATTAGAAAAACAGATTATTCAGCATAAAATTGTAATGGCGAAAACTTGTAGGAAGAATTTGGAATTTCCTGATTTCCTGTTTACTACGAAGCTCGGGACTCCATTAAATGCACAATTATATTGCGATGCAATTGAAAGAATCGTGCAGGAAGTGAATCTGATGAGGGATCCGTTGGATTTGATGGAAACTTTTTCAGGACACTGCTTCAGACATACATTTGCTACTAGATGTTTTGAAGCTGGAATTGTACCAAAAACAGTGCAAGCCTATCTTGGCCATGCTTCTCTTCAGATGACAATGGATTTATATACTGCGGTTATGGAGCATAAAAAAGTGAATGATATGCAACTTCTTGAAGATTCAATTGATCTCCCGGATCCGGCAGCTGAGATAAATTTAGCTAGTAATGAAAAAGTTATTAAATTTTGTGGGTGATACCGTGGGGTAAAAATGGGGTAGTACAGAAAAATGATATGGCGTAGAGCTTGGAATCCCTTGATTTTACTGGATTTATTGTAACCAGATGGGGTGCAAATAAATGTAATTATTACGTATATCAGAGCACCCCATACGACCTCTACGGAACACCTGATTTTTCCAGTATTTCCAGGGGTTGAGAGAGTGGTGTATTCCACGTAAATTATTATAATTTCAAGCTATTTATTACGAAAATGGAGTAAAAATGGAGTACTAGAGCGTGTTTGAAAAAGGCTTTCTGCAAGATGTGCGTCACAATTTGTGGGAGATTTTGCCCGGATGAGGGCGGGGCTGTCTATTTCCTGAACCGCTCCCCGTCAAGTAGACAATTGAAAAAATATAAATTTTTCCTGCCCAGCAGAAATTTATCTGCTGGCAGTTTTTATGCGGCTTGCAAGTAAATTTCGTGTTTTTCCATTGGTGTTAAAATTCCGAGATTCCTTTGTAAGCGTTTATTGTTATAGTAATCTATATAATCTTCGATCATTTTTACGAGAGTACCTCTATCAGTGAATCGTTTTCCATAGTATCGCTCTCTCTTCAAAATCCCCCAAAAGCCTTCCATTGGTCCATTGTCGATACATTTAGCAACTCGCGACATGCTTTGTATTATTCCAGCATTTACAAGTTTTGTATGAAATGTCCTGTTCGTATATTGGAATCCCCTGTCACTGTGAAACAGTGGCTGCGCACCAGGATTTCTAAGTAAAGCATTGTCTACCGTATCAAACACCAAAGCATTGTTGTTCTTATCACGAATAACATACGAAACAATCCGTCTATCATATAGGTCCAGTATTGCACTTAGATAAACTTTATGCTTTTCAATCCCAATATAATAATGGAATTCTGTCACATCAGTGAGCCATTTTTCATTTGGTGCTTTGGCAGTGAACTCCCGATTAAGTATGTTTTCAGCTATATACTGAGGGTCTGCAGCCTGTCTTGTGCATCCGTTGTTAGAATACTTGATAGTTGATTTTATATTAAGTTTACGGCAAATGCGTAACACACGTTTATCGTTTATATCAATACCATGATATCGTTCCAAATCATCTCTGATCCTTCGATAGCCTTTATCCGGTGAGTCTGTGTGAATCTTTTCTATCTTGTCAGCAATAAACCTATTCTTTTGCTCGCTTTTGGGAATTTCTCTGTGTAGCCATTTATAATAAGCTGCTCTAGAAACATTACCAAGTTTGCAAAGTGCAGCAACTGAATAATTATGATCTTCATGTTCTTCTTTGATTGCCTGATATATATGTTCATGACGGACCAGGCTTAGCCCCGCCTCCTCTCTATTTCTTCGAGTTTTTTTAAAAAAGATGCCTCCATTTCAGCACGTTCTTTCTCTGCTTTTAAAATTTTAACTTCAGCACGCAGCTTTTCTAATTCACTCATCTCATCGGGACGTTTTCGTTTGCCACGGTTATCTCTTAAAGCTTCTACTCCACCAGCTTCATATTTGACTATATAATTGCGAGCCTGTTGATAGGACACCTGGTATTGTTCTGCTGTTTTGGCATAATTACGATTATGTGCGATACAATACTGTACTATTTCAACCCGTTCTTCAAAAGTGGTTTTTCTTCCTTTGGTCATGATAATGCTTCCTCCTGTTCCAGAAGATTTTAATTCTTCATGACCATTATACTTCTTTATCCAGATTTGTAACTTAGCTTTTGAACGGATTCCGTATTTTTTGCAAATATCATCTTGAGAACCATAGCCTGCTAAATAATCTACGACTGCTTGTTGTTTCAATTCTTTGGAATATTTTTTATTCCCTTTCAATGTGAATGCATTTGCTCCCATAGATTCATAGTTTCGAATCCATTGTTGGACAGATGCGAGACTTACATCAAACATATCGGCAATTCGCCGTTGACTTTCTTTTCCATCCAGATATAGATTTACAGCATATATCTTATCCGCAACAGATACTTTTCTTTTAGACATAAAATATGCTCCCTCCTAAGTGACAAGTTTTTATTATTTCACTTGTCTACCTAGAAGGGAGCATATCATTTCCCGGCAGTCCCTTTCTGTTTATTTCTGTTTATATCTGCTTATTCTTCAGTTTCTTCCAGTGTTACTTCCACAACCGTATCCCGATCATCCGGAAGCGGGTAGCTGTCGCAGGTGTCAGCGTTGAGGAAGAAGAACTGATTCTGGGAGTATTCCTTCAGGTTCCAGTAATCCGTAAGCTTTACCTCGGAATTGTCGGAAAGACGGCGGAGTTTTTTGATCTTGCCGTGGATTCCGGTGAGAGGGATTGCTCCTGCCTGGGGCTCCATAACGTGGGCGTAGATCTTATTTCCGTTGCGGGTGTAACGGCCCCATTCCGGTTTATCGATTTCAGCATAGCCACAGCCGTAGATGCTCTTGGAGTTCTCGTCCATCCACTCTCCTACTTCTTCCAGAATCTTCACAGACTCCTTCGGAATACGACCTTTTGCATCAGGCCCTACATTCAGAAGCAGGTTGCCACCCTTGCTGACACACTCAACCAGCATGTGGATGACCATTTCAGCTGATTTATAATGACGGTCCACTCGGAAGAGTAGCCCCAATTGTTATTCAGGGTCAGGCAGGCTTCCCAGGGTACCGGATCACCCAGCTCATTGCGGATTCCTGCTGGTGGGATCATCTGCTCCGGAGATGCGAAATCGCCGGAATATTCGGTAGGATTTGCAGTAAGGATAGAACCGGAATCCTCAGCACTGCCCTCCAGACGGTTATCAATGATCAGCCAGGGCTGGATGGAACGCACCATGGAAATCAGCTCCTGGCTTTCCATTTGTCGCACTTCATATCGCCGTAGGAGAAGTCGAACCACATCAGATCCAGCTTACCATAATTGGTAAGAAGCTCTTTGATCTGCCCAAACATAAATTCCAGATAGCGGTCGAAATCGCGGTTTTCATTGGAGCATTCCGGATGGTTGCGCATTGGATGGTGCATATCCCCATAGTGTGGGAAATCCGGGTGGCGCCAGTCTATAATAGAAAAATACAGACCTACTTTGATTCCTTCTGCACGGAATGCCTCCAGGAACTCTTTTACCAGGTCTTTGTGGCAGGCTGCGTTCATGGAGTTGTAGTCAGTAAGTTTGGTGTCAAAAAGGCAAAAGCGTCGTGGTGTTTGGCTGTGAGCACAGCATATTTCATGCCCGCCTTTTTCGCAAGACGCGCCCACTCTCTTGGGTTGTAATTCTCAGCTGTGAACTCTTCTGTGAGATGGCAGTAGTCCTCATGTGGAATCTGCTCCATGCTGCGCACCCATTCTCCTCTGGCAGGGATTGCATAAAGTCCCCAGTGAATAAACATGCCGAAACGGGCGTCACGGTACCATTCGGTACGTTTTGTTCTTTCTTCGATTACTTTGTTCATTTTATAATGTCCTTTCCTGTAACATTAGGCAAAATACTTTTCCAGTTCTCTCTTCATATCCTCTGGAATTTCCCGTTCAAAGGAAAGTTCTGGCTCGTTTGCCACCCATGCAGCTGCTGTGCAGAGAGTTTTCGCCCCTTCTTCCAGTGCGCGAGGAGATATATATTCTACTGTATCGTGTCTTGTATGCATGCCAAAGCCGTCACGGTTTAAGGTAAGCGCTGGCACACCTTTCCATGCGAAAGTATTGGAATCGCTGGCCCAGACCTGATTTTTGATGGTAACACCCAGCTGATTTTCTTCCATGAGGTTTTTCAGTTCTGCACAGACAGTCGGATCTGCAGTTACTCCCAGAACGTTTCCTCCAGGAGCTGCCCTGCCAGGTCTACATTCAGATTAAACACATGGCTTCTCATTTCTCCTTCATGGGATTTCACATAATTCTGGCTTCCAACCAGACCTTTTCCTCGGAGCCAAACCAGATGAACTCCATAGTTCTGGCTGGTCTGTGCTCTGCGAAATGATGAAAAGCTTCCATCACCATGCTCCGCCGGACATATTGTCATATGCACCAGGGCCTTCCGGAACAGAATCATAATGAGCCGTTACCGTAACGATTTCTTCTGGAAAATCAGTTCCCAGAATGCGTACTGCCACATTGGCGGAATTGCGGGAAATCTCGCTCTGCTGAATGTTCAGGCAGCACTTGGATGCCTGTTTCTCCACGATTTCCACTGCATCCAGATAATGGATAGATGCGCCTGGAAGATCACCTGCCTTGCGGCGGTACTGGGTTGGAATCCGGTCTTCCCCCTGATCCAGCGGCGTGCCGCATACGGTTACAAAGCCAAGTGCACCTGCTGCTTTTATTTTATTTATCATATCTTCACGAATAGGATCGCAGACCAGCACAACTGCCCCTTTTGCCTTGGAAAGACTGATGTCGTCTCCTTTTCCCACGAAGAGAAATGGTGCTGTGATGCCCTCTTCCAGGGTGCAGGCGCCATTCAGGTAGGCACGCACCGGATAAGCCTTCTTATAAGGCTGGCAGATTACCAGCTCTGCCTTTTTCTGCTGAAAATCCGGACACTGGAAAAATTCCATGCGGGGTGTCTGAATGTAGACAGACTTTCCCGTCTGGGCTGCTGCCTGCTCCGCTTCCTTCAAAATGTATTCAGCTGCTTTGTGCTCCCCCTTAGTGCCGGATTCACGGACGTATGCCGTGTCAGCTACAAACTGATACGCGCGTTGTCCATTTGGGTGAATTTCTGTGTATTTATTCATAATTTACTCCATTTAGAGATGGCTTCCGATTTACTCCTATTTAATGCGCTACATTCAGAGGCCTTGCAATTTTCCTTATTATGCTTTGCTGCGCACCTCTAGAGCACAAAGAAAACCATCTCTATATTTCTTAGAAATTCTACTATATACTTCAAAAACTACTATATACTTCAAAAACTACTATATCTTCTTTTAAATGCAATTTATACTTCCGGCACTTCTTCCATAATACGGATCAACATATCGCCAGTTCCAACATTATAGCCGCTGGTTGCATAAATCCCTACAGACTCGCCATTAGTTACCAGAATTAGAGGAAGCTTGTCTGGATCAACGTACATTCTTCTTCCCAGAAGTTCAATGTTTTCTTCAAAGGAATCGTAATAGATGGAAACATTCGGGAACATCTTCAGCACTTTTGCCAGAAGAGGATCCTGCTTGGCTTCCGGAGTACGAATCATGAAGGAGATGGAATTTCAAATTCGTGGAATTTTTCTGCATGTTCCAGCATTTCATTCAAAATATGTTCCGTAGGCTCCCGGCTCTCTTCCAGCCACATGAGAATTTTCTTGCCGCCTTTGGTTAACTCAGCGCAGGTTACTGTGTTTCCGGCAGAATCTTTTACCTCAAACTCCGGAAGGGAAATACGCTCCAGCATATCCCCAAGCTGAGCTTCGCGGAGACGCAAGGTTTCTTCTCTCTGTCCGCCTTCTTTTATCGTAAATGTTTTCTCCCATGCAAACTGATTTCCGTTAGGAAGGCGGTTGGTGGTAATAATCCGATAGGTTCCTGGAATCAGTGCAAGCTCCAGAGTATCCCCATCCCAGCTTCTGCCTGTAAGGTTTAAGGAAACATATTCATTTCCAACCAGACGTCCCATGGTCCAGTTCTGATAGTAGTTCCATACAGCATCTGCCTCTTTTTTCAGTGTGAGAACTGCGCCGCCCTCCTGCTGTTTCAAAACGGAAACAAACTGGTCTTTTACCCAATATTCCATTACCTTATTATCTGGGTTCAATCTTGCCGGAATTCCCAGTGTACGGGCGATTGCCACAAAAAGTACTTTCTGGGAACGCTCGGTACCAATTTCGGATACCAGACATTCGTATGGAGTTTCCATTACGGTCTCGCGCTCGTTATCCGGGTAGGCGATGATATGCGCCTGGATATAATTCCAGATCTCTGCCGGATTTGCGTGGAAAGCGGCTTTCTGCTCTTCTGTGAAAAAGAGAGAATGCCTTTTCGGTATGGACGAAGAAGCTCATCCTCCACACGGGATTTAATACGTAATTGATATAAAGATTATAGCCGGACTCTGCACCTGTAGCTCTTGTATATGCCGCAGATTTTTCAGCTTATAGTTACTGCCACTCCTGCACTTAGCACTCTCAGCGCCTTGAGTGAAGCGATCTGCGCCATTCATTTCTTTTTGCCACATTTCCCAGTACCAGACTTCGTTTTAAATTCTTTTGCATACTGCTTGCCATATTCCAAATGCTCTTCCAATACATTGCAAACACAGTCTGTGTGGTCTTTCTCCGAAGTACATCCACCATTGCCTGGCGAAGTTCCTTCTCATCCTCGCCTGCAAGAAAAGCAGTCATTTCCGGGTTCACCCAGTTCTCCTTCTTTTCTTTACGAATCTTGTTTGCTTCATTCAGTCGTCTGGTTCCTTCTGCTTTCTGCTCCGGGGTAGGCATGTCCGGGTTCACCGGGGTGTCAACTGGAGCAATTACATCTACAGCTCTCCAATCCTCAGCTTCCACAGTCTCACCAGTAAGAATCAGGGAAATCTCATCCTGCGCTCTGGTATCCAGATCTGCCTGTGCAAATCCTTCCATTCCCGGAAGGAACGCCAGAACTCTTACACTTCCCAAACCGGTCACTAAAGAAACGGTTCCATCTTCGTCTGTCTCTGCCTTTGCAATAGGAAAATACTCTCCCATATTCAACACCAGAAACTGCACCTGAGCGCCCTTTACAGCCGCGCCCTCTTTATCTGTCACTTTTACAGAAACAGTTTTCACCCTGGCATAACGCGTAGTCTGGTTCAACATAACCGCTGCACCTTCTTTGCCGATCACATCCTCCCCTTCTGCCGGGAAAAGATCAAACAGGCGGGAATGCACCATCATTGCTCTGGAAGAAGCATTGGTAAACCACCCCTTATTCAGGATCATAAGCGGCTCACATGCGCCTGTGAAATACCATTTTCCGTCACACCAAAGCTCCACCCATGCGTGGTTGTCATCACAGTGGGACCACCTTGGCACATACACCTGCCGCGCCGGAATTCCCACACTGCGAAGTGCATTTACCAGAAAAACAGACTCCTCACCGCAGCGTCCGTAACCTCTTCGATATACCGTAAGTGCCGGAAGTGTACGGTCATCACCACTATGATAAGTAGCTTCCTCCGCACACCAGTAATTTACCTCAATTGCCGCATCTTTCGCATTTTTTCCTTCAATTCTATCCTTCAACTCATTCCAGAAAAAGCTTCGACAAGGAAGTACCTCTTCCTCATTCACCCTGTGATCCAGAATATAATTCAAAAACATCTCCTCCGGCAGCTCTTTCACCCTGTCCAGCGTATTATAAAGAAACAGCCCATGACTTGCGAAATCCTGAATCTCCTCAAAAGTATAATTCACAAGATCACTATAAGGCGCGGTCACATACAAATACTTCATTGCCAGCCCAGATCTCTGCCGCATCCATCCAGCTTCTCACAAATCGTCTTCAGCGGCTCCCTGTCCGCCCCAAGCTTATCTGTTAATTTCAAAAATTCTTCTTCAATCTTCCTCTGACTGTTCTGAAGAAACATCTATTCATCCTCCTACTTTAAATAGAAAAAACGCCCTTTCACGAAAAAATTGTTCTTTTTTTGTGAAAGAGCTCCCAGCCTCAAAGCCTTGCTAAAACTTCCCGGGCCTTTTTCACCTCAGCCTCACTGGTGCGGAAAATCTCATACTCACTCAAAGAAGGCAGTCCCATACTCACGCCCTCTTTGCGGTACTTCATCTCACTGTCCAGCAAAACCTTGCCCGTCATATGATAATCTGTGATTCCGGTTTTCTCATAGATTGGAGCGATCACGTCTGCATTCACTCCTGCACCAGCCATAATGTGAATACGACCGGCACTCTTTTCCACCAGCTCTGCAAGCAGCGGCGATCCATCCACACAGTTATTCTTCTGTCCAGATGTGAGAATGGTATTAAAACCAAGAGAAATGACCTGCTCCAATGCCTCCATTGGATCCCTGCACACGTCAAAAGCCCTGTGCAAAGTTACAGACATCCCCTTCGCTTCCTCCATAAGCTGTGCCAGATGCTCCACATCCAGGGAGCCATCCGGTCTTAGCATACCGATTACAACTCCCTGGGCACCCAGCTCCCGGAATCTTCTCACTTCTGAACGAATAATATCAAATTCATATTCAGTATAACAAAAATCACCAAATCTTGGACGGATCAGTGCATGGATCTTAATATCACTATACCTGCGGATCTCGCGGAAAAGACTCTCTGATGGAGTTGTTCCTCCAATCACCACATTTCCGCAAAGCTCGATCCTGTCTGCTCCGCCTTTCTCAGCGGCAAGTACAGATTCCACAGAATCTGCACAAACCTCCAAAGTAAATTTGCTCATATCCTCTTTTTCCTTTCACCCAGCCTGATACTATCACATTGCAGCTATTGCAATACTTTGCATTCTGATAATTTCACAAATTATTCCCATGCCCGCCGGTCTTGTCACTTTGTTGCTGTATTCCCGAGCTGCCGTTTCTTAATAGAGCGTTACACCAAGGGAATCCAGCATATCCTGCACCGACTGATCCGGGAATTCATCTGTGATGATCCCGTCCAGTTCATCAAGCTGTGTAAATTTATAAGATTCATTAAAATAAAATTTCTCCCGCTCCATCACGGCATATTTATGACGGCTGCTTTCAATTGCAGCCTTTTTGGTCAGTCCGTCCTCCACTCCAAGAGTCGTGACGGTGTGATCCATCATATCAATTCCGCAGCTTCCCATAAATGCCCGGTCAAAGCTATACTGCCGGATCACCTGGATTGCTGCGGAACCAAGGAATCCATTTACTGTAGGATACATGATTCCACCGGTTCCAATGGCTGTGATCTTGGGATTTTGCGCAAGCAGCTGTAAAATATCGATCATGTTGCTCACTACGGTAAGCTGCATTTTCGATTTCGCAAGAAGCTTGGCAAGCTCAATATTGGTTGTGGATATATCAAGAAAAATCGCTTCCCGCTCCTTGATCAGCGTCATGGCCTTAGCCGCGATCACCATCTTCCTGTCCACATGATAATTTCTTCTGTCGATAACATCTCTTTCCAGCGGGTAATCCTGGGAAAGAATCGCACCACCGTAAGTTCTTTTTAATTTGCCGGCATTCTCAAGAGTTTTCAGATCTTTACGGATGCAGTCCTCTGTGACCTGGAACATTTCGCTCAGCTCCCTGGTCCGGACTTTTCCCTCTTCCCGAAGGACTTTCTCGATGGCTATCTGCCGTTCCTCAATGAACATCCTTCTTCCTCCTGTTTTCTGCTGCCTTATTTATCAAAAGCCCATCTCCCGCTCTTTCAAGCGGTTAACATAACTTATATAGTACTATACATTTCATATAACAGACAGGCTTTTAGCTTTCCATTCTTTTGAATGGATACCAAATCTGCCTGTAAAATATTACTCTGCGCACTGGCTGCAGGCAACAAAATGTCCCGGTTTTACCTCAACAAGCTTCGGCTGGCTCTTATGGCAGCTATCCTTGCAAACAGGACAACGGCTGCAGAACTTACACTCCTCGCCAAGATCAATGGGGTTCGGAAGTGTACCCTCAAGCATGATTCTCTGACGGTTCTTCTCAATATCCGGATCCGGGATCGGGATTGCAGAAAGAAGAGCTTGGTATAAGGATGCATTGGGTTCTCGAAAAGCTCCTCACTGTCAGCAAGCTCAACAAGAGATCCCAGGTACATAACACCAATACGGTCACTGATGTGCTTCACCATGGAAAGGTCGTGTGCAATAAACAGGTAAGTCAGCCCACGCTCTCTCTGAAGCTGCTCCAGAAGGTTGATAACCTGTGCCTGGATGGAAACGTCCAAAGCAGAAATGGCTCATCGCATACAATAAATCGGATTACTGCAAGTGCACGTGCAATACCAACACGCTGGCGCTGTCCACCGGAAAACTCATGAGGGAAACGATCTGCGTGCTCTGCCTGAAGACCAACGGTTTCCAGAAGCTCAATGACCTTGGCATCACGTTCTTTTTTATTGGCAGCAAGACCATGAGCATCAATTCCCTCTGCTACAATATCCAGAATTTTTCTTCGCGGGTTCAGGGATGCATATGGATCCTGGAAAATCATCTGCATTCTTCTGCAAAGTTCATGTCTCTGCTTTGTATCCAGATTCTTGTCAATTTTCGTTCCATCGAAAGTTACCGTACCATCTGTAGGATCATACAGATGGATAACAGTTCTTCCGAAGGTAGATTTACCACATCCAGACTCTCCAACCAGACCAAGAGTCTCTCCTTTATAAATCTGAAGGGAAATGTCATCAACTGCTTTCAGGATCTTTTTATTTCCAACATTAAAGTATTTCTTCAGGTTCTTGACATCAAGAAGTACCTGCTTTTCATCATTTTTCATCAGAGTTTACCTCCTGTGCCATCTCGTCAAGCATCCAGCATGCTGACTTGTGATTCTTGCCGCAATCGGTATAATCCGGCATGTATTTCTGGCAAACGATCATTGTCTCCTTACATCTTGCCGCAAAAGGACATCCAACCGGAGGCTCCATAAGATCCGGAGGAGTTCCCGGAATTGCCTGAAGCTCACCGCCTTTTTCGTGTGCTTTTGGAATAGAACGAAGAAGGCCTTTTGTATATTCGTGACATGGGTTGTGGAAAATATCTTCCACATCTCCTGTCTCAACTAATTTTCCGCCATACATAACAGCAACACGGTCTGCAATATTTGCCACAACACCAAGGTTATGGGTAATGATGATAATGGATGTTTTGATCTTTTTCTGAAGATCGCGCATCAGATCCAGAATCTGTGCCTGGATTGTTACATCAAGGGCTGTGGTCGGCTCATCTGCGATCAGCACCTTGGGATCACAGGCCAGTGCAATGGCGATGACAACTCGCTGTCTCATACCACCGGACAGCTGGTGCGGATACTGGTCGTAACGTGCCTCCGGATTGGAGATTCCAACCATGGAAAGAAGCTCAATGGCTCTTGCCTTACGGTCGGCTTTACTCATCTCCTTGCGGTGCTCTTTCAGCATTTCCTCGATCTGTTTTCCAACCTTCATGGTCGGGTTCAGGGAAGTCATGGGATCCTGGAAGATCATGGCAATCTCGCTTCCGCGCACCTGCTGCATCTGACGCTCTGAATATTTAGTCAGATCATTACCCTGGAACATTACGCTTCCTTCTACTACTTTTCCGTTCTTTGGGAGGATTCCCATAACACCTTTCATGGTAATGGATTTTCCGGAACCGGACTCTCCTACTACCGCAAGTGTCTCCTGCTCATTCAGGTAAAAATCCACGCCGCGCACAGCCTGGACAACGCCCTTGTGCGTCTTGATGTGGACTGTAAGATTCTTAACTTCTAATATTTTTCCCATAGCTGTACCTACTTTCTCATCTGCGGATCAAGGGCATCACGAAGTCCGTCGCCCAGAATACTGAAGCATACCATAATCAGTACGATAACAATTGCCGGGAAAATCAGTACATGTGGATACATTCGCAGTACCTGATAACCACCGTTGATCAATACACCAAGGGAAGCCTGCGGCTCTGCCAGACCAATACCAATGAAGCTTAAGAATGCCTCGGTAAAGATAGCGCTTGGGATTGTGAACATCACGTTGATTACGATAACGCTGACTGTGTTCGGGATCAGATCCTTCATAATAATGTTGAATTTGCTGGTTCCAAGAACCTGAGAAGCAAGTACGAATTCCTGATTCTTCAGTTTCAGGATCTCGGCACGAACCAGTCTGGCCATGTTTACCCATCCGGTAATGGAAAGTGCAGCGATAATAGTTCCTACACCAGCCGGGAATGCCATCAGGAAAAGGATTACAATGATAAGGCTTGGGATTCCAACCAGTACCTCAATAATACGCTGCATAACAGCGTCTACCTTTCCCCCGAAAAGAGCGGAAACAGCACCGTAAAGAACACCTACAACCAGATCCAGGATTGCAGCCACCAGTGCGATCATAAGGGAAATTCTGGTTCCCATCCAGGTACGTACCCACAGGTCACGTCCAAACTGGTCAGCACCAAAAATGTGTGCTGCACTTGGAAGTCCATATACATTGTTATAATCAGTGTCTCTAAATGAATATTTACTGAAGATCGGTGCAAAAATGGCAAGCAGGATAATTCCGATCAGAATAAATAATGCTACAACTGCTGCCTTGTTTTTTTTCAGACGGATCCATGCGTCAGCCAGCATAGTGGAAGCAGGAGCTGCGATGTGCTCTTTTTCAGAGGCTTCTACTTTCGCTTTCTGATACATGCTGCGGTCAATTTTTGATTTGTCCACGATCAGCTCTCCTTTCCTTTGGCAAGACGAATTCTCGGATCAATAAGAGAATAAGCCAGGTCAACAAGCAGTACAATCAGCATATAGAATGCGGCATAGAAAATAGTAATACCCATGATCACCGGATAGTCATTGGCCTTGATACAGTCTACGAAAAGGCTTCCGATACCAGGAATACTGAAAATGTTCTCTACAGCAAGAGATCCTGTCATAAGGTTTACTACGATTGGTCCTAAAATGGTTACAACCGGAAGGATGGAGTTGCGGACTGCATGACGCATAAGAACCTTCATCTGGCTCAGTCCCTTGGCTCTTGCAGTTACGATGTAATCCTGATCCAGTACATCCAGCATTTCGGTACGCATAAAACGGGCAACCATAGCTGTTGCACTGAACGAAAGCGCAATGGACGGCAATACGGAACAATTCCAGCCAGTCCAGAATCCAACCGGGAGAACGCCCCATTTCAGACCTATGTAATACTGAAGAAGGGCTGCGGCGACAAAGTTCGGCACCGAGACTCCAAGCACTGCCAATATCATAGTAAAGTAATCAATTCCGCTATTGTGCTTCCAGGCAGCCAGGATTCCTAAAATTAATCCGATTGCAAGTCCGATCAGTACTGCCTGGATACCAATCAGCGCAGATGGTCCGAGACGACCTGTGATAACCTTGGAAACGTCCTGGTTACATAAGTAAAGGAAGTACCCAGGTCTCCTTTCAGCATGTTCTTAATATATTTCACATACTGCATTGGAAGAGAATCATTTAATCCATACATTTCCAGCACACGTTCCTGCTGCTGAGGTGTCATAATACTAAAACGCTCAGCATCAAAAGGTGTACCTGGAAGATTTTTCATCATGAAAAAGGTACAGGTTACAATTACCCACAAGGTAACCAGAATGTACCCCAATCGCTTTAATACATATTTCAGCATGACATCACCTTTTCTGTTACTGTGCACGTAGTGAACAGTACTCCTTTTCTTTCTGTGAAAAACAGACCGTATACCGGCTGTGTAAGCCACTGCTGTATACGGTCCGTTACTTATTCCTTAAGGAATATTACTTGAATTTGAAGCAAACCTCTGAGATCTGTTCCGCCACCAGTTTATATCCAATAATCACCTGAATAAGAGATTATTCGAAGGAAGCGTACTTGAACTCAAGCGGAACACCGATTGGATGGCTGATCAGGTTCTTGACATTGGATTTTGTCAGAACAGCGGAACCTCTGTGGTATACAGGAGCAACAACTGCATCTTCCTCAACCAGCTTCTTCTCAGCTTTCAGCATGTCGTCAAGACGAACAGCGTCATCTGTCTGAGTCTTAGCGTCAGAGATCAGTGCATTGTAATCATCATCGTTGTAGTTTCCACGGTATGGAGTTCCGTTTGTCCACAGATCAAGGTATGTCATAGCGTCATCATAGTCAGCACCCCATGCTGTTACAGCAAACTGATAGTTGTTGGCATCCATCAGCTCTCCACGTCCCTGTACAGTCTTGGTATCAATTACTACGTTCAGACCAAGTGTTGTAACAAGCTCACTCTGGATAAATGTTGCAACGGATTTGGATACAGAGTCATCAGCTACAAGAAGAGTAACCTCTGAAGGTGCGCTTCCAAGCTCTTCAACTGCTTTGTCATAGTACTCTTTTGCCTGCTCCGGATCATATGGGGAAACATCTCCGTTCAGCTCACGGAATGTCTTCTCTCCATCACCGCTCATGCCGTCTGCTACAAGACCAAATCCTGGTGCAGAACCATCAGCAAGAATGTTATCTGTAAGAGCGCTTCTGTTCATAGCAAGAGAAATAGCTTTTCTCATGTTTACATTGCTCATTACGTCATCTGTAAGGTTGAACTGTACATAGCTTGTACGGAAGTCGATCTCCTGGGAGAATTCCGGATCATCCTTGTATGCTACTACGTTTGCAGAATCAAGTTTAACCTGAGAAAGCTCGCCAGCCTGATATGCGCTTAATGCAGCTGCAGCATCTTTGATTACACGAACCTGTGCATCTTCGATTGCTACGTTGTCTTTATCCCAGTAATTGTCGTTTTTAGCGAAAGTAACGCCTACAGCCGGATCATAATCTGTGATCACGTACGGTCCGCAGTAGAGCATGGAGTCTGGGGAAAGAGCGAAGTTTGTGCCCTGCTCTTCACAGAATGCTTCGTTAACCGGGAAGAACATATCCATTGTAGTAAGGTTCAGGAAGTATGGTGTTGGACTCTTCAGCTGAACTTCCAGTGTCTGATCGTCAACAGCCTTAACGCCTACCTCAGAAGCCTCAACGCTTCCCTCATTATACTCCTGACCGTTTACGATGTATCTGTCATAATGAAGCTGTAGCCGTTTGTTGCATCTGCGCTCATCTGTTTCAGCCATGCGTATACGAAATCTGCTGCTGTTACAGGCTCACCATTGCTCCACTGGATTCCGTCTCTTAAGTGGAAGGTGTATGTAAGCTTGTCATCGGATACCTCATAAGTATCGCAAAGAGCCGGCTGAGGCTGGTTGTTCTCGTCCATACGGAACAGTCCTTCTTCTGCCTGGTTCAGTACCAGGAATGCATTCTCCTCGGATGCAGCCCACGGTACCAGAGTCTTGATCTCGAAATCAGTAGCAACGCTAAGTGTCTCTCCCTCTGCAAATACTGCTGATGCACCTGTAACAGTCATGGTAAGTGCCATTCCAAGTGCTACTGCTGCTTTCATCATTTTCATAGTTTTTTCTCCTTTCTTATCCGTCCTTAATGCCGGTACGGTAGTAAGCCTTTTCGGAAAGCGGAAGCGCCTGCTGCCGCAGGTGTTTTCTTATAAAAGCAGGACATTTTTTAGAAAATATTTTATAATCTGGTGTCGATGCCTTTATAGCAAAAAAACATTTTCTATTTAGCAACTTAGTCACGATGTAGTTTCATGCGCCTTTGCATAAATAAAAAATGTTCTCTTTGCCCGCCTCTTTTTGGTAATTTTAGTATAGCAAAGTGTTGTAGTGTTGTCAATTGTTTTTTTATTATTCTTTATTGCTTTTTATTGTTTGGAATTGGTTTTGTATGAATTATGTATTTATTTTGTACAAATTCTGCTTTTTTCGAGGAAAAATGAATAAATAATAAATTCCAACAAGATTTCCTATTACGCAAAAATGCCAGGTTAATTTTCCTGGCATTTTTATTCAATATTCAATCTCTACATCTTTTTTGCTGATCAGCCCATTATCCAGGGGATACCAAGTCTCCAGGTACTGCGTTTCCTCATCCTCTGACGAATTCAAATTCAAGATTGTCCTGGTTGTCACCATTTTGCCTGAAGTATCTTCCTTTCTAATTTCCGCCAGAATATAGGCAGTGTCTGCTTCTACCCTCAAGCTATCCGGCACCTCAGATGGTTTATAGGCAGTCTGTTTCAATACCTGATTCGCCTCATTCATCTGGTAAATGATGGTCCGCACTGGCTTGTACATAGTGGCAAACTGAACCGTCACTTTACATCCTTCTGTCTTAGTCTTTCCATTTTCCACTGTAGTAGTTTCACCGGAAAGGGTAGCTGCCATAGTGTTTCCTTCTGAGCCTCCCACACCGTTGGAATAGCCGTTTCCAGCCATGGCATAAATTTCCCCGTTTTCTTTCTGGAAAACCGGATTTACATACTGGGTGTGTTCTGACTTGCCAGAGACCTGGTAAACAGTGGCGCTGATTTCCTGTGTTTCTCCATCATCGGTAACGTTGTAGTTCAAATACGGATCTCCTACTCCGTCGGAGCAAAGATTTCCTACAGATGTATTTCCATCCTCATCTTCGGTCACTGGCATTAAAATGTATTCTCCTTTTATGTCTCCAAAGGAAATTTTCCACTCAGAAGAAGACTGGGCACCTTCTTTATCCACAGTTGCCACAAGTTTCCCCTCATAACGGCTGTCATTTCCTATGGTGATACTGCTGTTGTTCATAAGGGAGGCGGCATGGTCGTTCAGATAGCCTTCCATATCATATAGGTCCAGATATTCGGAGGTGATAAAGGCGCCGATCAGGCGGTCACCGTTTCCATCTGTGCCGGCTTCTGGGACTGCAAGAGTACAGCCGCTGGCTGTAAAGGCCATGAAAATAACCGATAATTTGAACAACTTTTTAACAGATGATTGTTCTCCCGTCCCTTCAAAAATCTTTCTGCAAGACGTGCATCACAATTTGTGGAAAATTTTCTCCAGATGAGAGCCACCGCAATGGACCACCTTAACCGATTTTTGGTGATATTTTGATTTCCTAATCTTCATTTTCGTCCTCCTCCAGATTTCCATCAAATTTTAAGATATCGCCAACATCGCATTGCAGGAAATAACAGATCCGGTTAATGGTGTGGAACCGCACGCCCTTGGCCTTTCCGCTTCTGAGGACGGACAGGTTGGCTTCTGTGATGTTTACCAGGCTGCACAATTCCTTGGACGTCATTCCCCGCTCTTTCAATACGTCTTCAAGCATACTTTTATTGCCATAAATCATTTCCTTTCATTATTGCAAATTGCTCCATATTAAATAGTCAACGATATTAAATTAAGAGTCGTTACCTGAATACCCTTGCTTCTTCCTATATAACGAATCAAGACACTTGCAGTCCGGCTATCATTTATATATCTCCATACGCTTAAATAAACAGGTCATTATCCTCTTTCAGCCTCTGCATTTCCCTTATATACTTTGCAAACAACAGCACTGCCAGCACAAAGGCCAGGGAAAATACCGGGACCGCCACCACATACTCAATCTGATAAAGGCTGCTCTGGAAAAACAATTGTAGTAGGTTAAATACCGCACCCAGCCCAATAGTGGATGCTAAGGTCCACACGCAAAAGTGGGAAAGTTTTTCCGCCAGTTTTACACTCTCTTCCTGATACAGGTCTTCCTTCATTGCAGCCAGAAGCCTTCTCGCCAGGAAAACAACTATAATATTCAGTACATATGGCAGAATACGGACTGCAAAGTTGAGGAACAGGAAAACATAAGTAGGGGTAAGGTTGGAAAAAGTAATAAAACCGTCGCTTAGCTCTATGCCTGTATTTCCCTTCTGTACCGTTTCCAGATTCTGAAGCAGCCCTCCCAGCTCCTGTCCAAAGATGCCATACACCAATACCACGCTCACAGTGCCAAGAAGGAACCAAAGCCCCTTTTGCAGTTTCTCCGTTCCTGCATTTTTATAATGAAGCAAAATACGGATAAGCAGGTAACCCAGAAGGACGGAATAGAAGGTACTTCCCAGGGACATTTCCCGGTGCCTGGCACTCCGGTGGACAAAAGTCCCGGATTGATCATGTAGTATAGGGTTACAAAAAGAAGAGCGCTGATAACCAGAAGCATGATATCCAGGGGTTCTGATTTCTTGCGCCAGTGCAGGAATCCCCAAATTCCAGCAGGGATAAGTCCCAACAGCATGTATAAGATGATTGCGACCACATTTCCTACAGCCCCAGACAGCGACAGAACCCGCAGGCCAGCTCCGATCTGCTCAAAAGGGAATGCGATCAAGGTGGAAAACAGACCGGATAAGCTGCGCTGTAAAATACAGAACAGGACGCAGGCGGCCGCTTCCACAGATAAGAGGGTAAATAAATGTCTTTCTTTCATGGGGAACCTCCTTTTGCAGATATCGAGAAAATCCGCTATCGTGCTGGATTAAACTATTTAATCCTTTACTATAGATTTCTCTAACTGGTTTATAAGAATTATTGAAAAACGATAATTTATGATTTAATTATAGCTTAAAATTATCGTTTGTCAATAATTTTATCAATAAAAAAATTGCCAGGCAGAATTTCCACGCTCTGCTCTATCCAATGGACAGAAGAAACGTTTTTATTTTCTTACCTGGCATTTTTCACACAAACCTATTCTGTACACACTAAAGCGCGTTTGAAAAATCATTCCTGCAATATGGTCTTTGCCGTCTCTCAGGAGGTGCAGTTCCTCTTCTCTTTTTCAGTAACTTACTGTGTCACATCTCCAAGCACGATCCGAATCAATGTCTTGTCCAGCACCAATGTCCTGTTCCAGGGATTGATGATCACGCCGCTGATTTCTTCCTCGGACAGCGCTGCCTCAAGTAATTTTCCAATGTCTGTCATAAAGGTTGACATAACACTTTTGCCGCCTTTCAATTCTTCGTCGAAGCTGGTAAAAACCGCCCACCAGTTCTTACCGTCGGAGGTTTTTACTGCCTGTAATTTCATCTTACCTGCTGCTCCGTTTGGCTCTACGGCGATGATTACCTGACCATTTTCACGCATACGTCTTCGTACCACGGTCAGTGCATGAGCAGCAATTCTTGCGTTGGCTGCTGCTGAAGTGCTGCGATTGCATCCTCGATTTTCTCATTTCCAAGTAAACCTTCATCTGTTTTATCCATATCATTACTCTCCATTGAGCTAATTTCTGTATTAGAGCGTGTTTGAAAAAGGCTTTCTGTAATCTGCCGCTCTTTGATTATACCCTTTTATAAATGATTGGTTCATCATATCCAAAAGTTCTCTTCCCGTTAACTTCCATACTTCAGATACTTCCAGACAACGATCGGAAAACTTTTCCCAAAGTTTAAATATCATTACCGGCGAAAACTGGCTTATGCTGCTGCCTTCCCAGATTCCGTCCTTTTCATGGTAAAGTGCGGGAGTAAATTTTTCGGATTTTTTCAGTTCCGCGTAATCAACCTTCTTCATGGATGCGTATGAAAATACCTTCTTATCTTCTCCTTCTGGAATTTCATAAGAGGAAAGTAAAATTCCCTGTTCTGTTTCTGTAATAAGAAAAAGATGTGGTGATGCATGACGTTTTCCATTCGTTTCATAGTAGCTTTCTTCAACAACAAATCTGCCATTGAAATCCTCCGGAAGATTTTTTATTTTGTCATTGCAGATTGTATTTACATGCTCGGCATATGGATATGTTTTCCCTTCCGCCTGCATCTTATCAAACTGCTCCTTGTTATCAAAATGTCCTGTCATCATTCCTATAAAATTATCAAGTTTCATCTTGTTGCCTCCATCTTAAATTTATATACAATTAATCCTGCACTGTTTTATTTTTCAGTTGCAGCTCCGGCAGTAACAACACCATTTCAATGTTCAACCGCCATGGTGAGTGAACCAAAATCCCACCGTCTGTGTTCTCAATTCTTTGTTCAGAACCCCTTTTACATATATGCACCAAATTACCCAACCTGTCAACAAATATTTCCAATATTTATGCGGGTTTCCAAAATCACAATAATTAATGCATGGAAATAATAAAGAATGAATTTCTTCACAAGATGCCCGTTCCCCTCCTAGTCAGTAGGCACGAAAAGAAAAAAGGGAATGGTTTTTCAACCATTCCCATCTTAATGAGCCTACCGGGGTTCGAAGCCGTGAGACCGCTTGAACACTGGTTTTCTTCTGACTCCTTTATGGCACTAGTCCAATAGGAGTCGATAGCATGTGTAATGATTTTTATGTAATGATTAGTGATATAATAAGTGCCGGAAAAGTGCCCGAAATATTTTCAATTATTCTTACGTGATTTCAAGCATCATATACAATTAAATATTCCTACACAACACATATATCAACATAAGCTTTCATCATATTTCATTTTTTGTTATTAATCTAAGGATTATTTTAGGATTTTCTTTCTTACATTCTTTTTTACTTTCTCTGGAATTTTTCCAAGAAAATAATCTTCTAATAAATCCCATATTTTTTCACTTTCAAAACCGCTTTCATATATATATGTCAACATTTTAACAGAAATAAGATGTCTTTCTGCAACCATATCCAATAATCTATTATTATATCTATATGGAGCATTTAATATATTCTTTAATGACTGAATCTGGTTAATATAAATATATAATTGACTATTAGCTCCTCCTAACATCTTAAACGACAAACACCCTAAAGCCTCAAGAATTCCCAATATTACATTATATTCTTTTGTCTTATTACCCGCATCATTGATTAAATATAACTGACCATTTTTTGTTTCTTCTTCTACTTTATGCATACCTATCTCAACCCATTGAAAATATGAATTTACTGCAACATTAAATTGATATTTTGTCTTTCCTGCTGTTGTTGTCTTTTCCTGTGCTATTGGATAAGTTGTTTTTGCAAAATTCTTTCTATATGAATCCATTGAAGCCTTCAAGCAGATTCTTCTTTAAAGTATTAGTAGTCTTGTTACTGCTGTGTGAACTGCCATATGCAATTATCAGCTTGTATTCTCCTGCAGTATTGACAGCCTGTGTAATGTACTCAAAGTTTTCCTTGTCATATGTCAGCTGTGATGTAGTAGGCTTTCTGTCAAACACTTCTGAATACAGGTTCATAATCCTTATCTCATTTAATCCAAGTTCTTTCATATGATTAATCAGATGTAACTGTGTACTGTCAATCTTTGTAATGTTATCTCCATCAACTGTCGGATACAGACCTATAAGACTTGCTTTGTCACCTTTAAACCCGTCTATCGTTTTCTTAATCTCATATGTATGATTTCCCTGATAGACAACTTCTGTTATCAACTGTTCTTTCTTACTTTCCATAGAAAACCTCCTTAGTCTTACATTTGTAAAAGAATCCCCAGTAAGCATCTGTACCTATGAATGCCCTTATATGCCACTCAGAACCATTTTCTAT
>ENA-OQEX01000419-OQEX01000419.1-human-gut-metagenome-genome-assembly--contig:-NODE-419-length-23040-cov-12.110549_pt1 | contig 23040 bp, 33 predicted proteins | sample MGYA00242802_ERZ504649 | MGnify/ENA primary metagenome ERZ504649 (study PRJEB26092, sample SAMD00036194) | human gut metagenome | host: Homo sapiens | study: EMG produced TPA metagenomics assembly of...
CGCTAAAGATGCTGTCGAAGATGTCGCCCCAGCCGCTGGCGCCCGCGCCGGCACCGTAGCCGCCGCCATATGCGCCGCCCGCGCCCGGCATGCCGCCAAACATGAGCATCTGGTCGTACTCTTTGCGCTTCTTCTCGTCCGAAAGCGTCTCGTAGGCCTCGCTGATCTCCTTGAACTTGGCCTCGTCGCCGCCGGCATCAGGGTGATATTTTTGCGCGAGCTTGCGAAACGCGCTCTTGATCTCTTTGTCGGAGGCGCTCTTGGATACGCCCAGGATGTCATAGAAGGTTTTGCCTGCAGCCATCGTAGCTCCTCTCCTGTTTCATCCGCCGCCCAGCGGGCGGCGGCTCATGCTTTCATATGGCACTAGGCCAGAAAGGGCCCCGGGTGTTGCCCCGGGGCCCTTCTCAATTACTCCTCGGTGCTCTCGGCCGTATCGGCCGAAGCATCCTCGGGCGCCGCTTCGGGCTCCGGTGCGGGGCGCTTCTCGCCACCGTAGGTCACCGTCACCATCGCGGAACGCAGGATGCGATCCGCCATGCGGTAGCCCTTCTGGTACACGTCGTTGACGGTCTCGTCGTACTGCGATGCGTCCTCGACGCGACCCACAGCCTGGTGCTCGAGCGGATCGAACGCCTCGCCCTTGGGGTCGATGGGCTCAACGCCCTCGTGCGCAAACACATCAAGCAGCTTGGCATGCACCGCATCGACGCCATCGACGAACTGCTTAAAGTCGTCGGAAAGCTCTTGGCTGCGGGCATGGTCGATCGCGCGCTCGATATCGTCAATCACCGGCAACAGCGCGGTGACAAGCTTCTCGGTCGCGCGCTCGCGCTCGGCGATACGCTCATTGGCGGTGCGGCGACGGAAGTTCTCCCAGTCGGCCTGCAGACGGGCGGTACGCTCGGTGGCGTCCTTTGCCTTGTCCTCGGCGGCCTTCTGAGCCTCTGCCGCAGCATCGAGCTCATTGCGCACGTCGGCAAGCTCTTTCTGAGCCTGCTCGAACTTGAGCTTAAAGTCGTTGTCGGCGGCTTCTTCACCGGCGCGGATAGCGGCTTCCACCATCTCGTCCTCGGTCATCGTCGCCTCCTTGTTGGAATCCTCTACCTGGTTCTCGGCAGCCTCGGCGGCCTCGGCCTCGTTGGCCTCGGTATCGTCGACGGCCTCTACGGGAATCTTCACGTCCTTCTCCTCAGAGTCAACGGGGGCGGCGCCAGTGGCGGCCGCCTCCGTGCGAGCTTTACGGGCGGACATGATTACTTGTCCTCGTCGTCCACAACCTCGTAGTCGGCGTCGACAACGTCATCGTCGGCAGGCTGGGCACCGGCGGCACCGTCGGTCTGCTGCTGAGCGTCGGCGTAGACAACCTGGGCCAGCTCATAGGCCACGGACTGCAGGGACTCGCCAGCGGCCTTGATGGCCTCGACGTCAGAGCTCGAGCGCCTTCTTGCGTCGGCGATAGCGGCCTCGGCCTTGGACTTCACGTCGGCGGAAACCTTGTCACCGAGCTCGTTGAGGGTCTGCTCGGTGGAGTAGCACAGGCTGTCGGTCTGGTTGCGGACCTCGACCTCTTCCTTCTGTTTCTTGTCCTCCTCGGCATGAGCCTCGGCGTCCTTGACCATACGATCGACTTCGTCGTCGGACAGAGCGGTGGAGCCGGAAATGGTGATCTGCTGCTCCTTGCCGGTGCCCTTGTCCTTAGCGGAGACCTTGACGATGCCGTTGGCGTCGATGTCGAAGGTGACCTCGATCTGCGGCACACCGCGGCGGGCAGCCGGGATACCGGTCAGCTGGAACTTACCGAGCGACTTGTTGTCGCGGGCAAGCTCGCGCTCGCCCTGGAGCACGTTGATCTCGACGCTGGTCTGGTTGTCGGCAGCGGTGGAGTAGACCTCGGTCTTGGAGGTCGGGATCGTGGTGTTGCGGTCGATCATCTTGGTCATGATGCCGCCCATAGTCTCGACGCCCAGCGACAGCGGGGTAACGTCGAGCAGCAGGATGCCCTCGACGTCGCCGGTGAGCACGCCGCCCTGGACGGCAGCGCCGTCGGCAACGACCTCGTCGGGGTTCACGGACATGTTGGGCTGCTTGCCGGTCATGGTCTTGACGAGCTCCTGGACGGCGGGCATACGGGTGGAGCCGCCGACGAGGATGACTTCGGTCAGATCGGAGAGCTTGAGCTTAGCGTCGCGCAGGGCGTTGGTGACAGGCTGCTTGCAGCGCTCGAGCAGGTCGCGGGTGATCTTCTCGAACTCGGCGCGGGTCAGCGTGTAGTTGAGGTGCAGCGGGCCGGACTGGTTCATGGTAATGAACGGCAGGTTGATGGTGGTCTGCTGGGCGGCGGAGAGCTCCTTCTTGGCGTTCTCGGCGGCCTCCTTCAGACGCTGCAGGGCCATGGGGTCCTGACGCAGGTCGACACCGTTCTCCTGCTGGAACTTATCGGCCATCCAATCGATGACGCGCTGATCCCAGTCGTCGCCGCCCAGGTGGTTGTCGCCCGAGGTGGACAGAACCTCAAACACGCCGTCGGCGAGGTCGAGGATGGAGACGTCGAAGGTGCCGCCGCCCAGGTCGAAGACCAGGATGCGCTGGTCGGTGCCCTGCTTGTCCAGGCCATAGGCAAGAGCAGCAGCAGTCGGCTCGTTGACGATACGCTTGACGTTGAGGCCGGCGATCTTACCGGCGTCCTTGGTGGCCTGACGCTGGGCGTCGTTGAAGTAGGCCGGGACGGTGATGACGCGTCGGTGACGGTCTCGCCCAGATACTTCTCGCGTCGGCCTTCATCTTTGCGAGCGTCATGGCGCTCACCTGCTCGGCGGTGTAATCCTTGCCCTCGATGTCGACGACGGCACGGCCGCCCTGGCCCTCCTTGACCTCATACGGCACGGTCTTGATCTCGGAGGTGCACTCGGAGTACTTGCGGCCCATGAAGCGCTTGATGGAGAACACGGTGTTCTTGGGTTGGTGACCGCCTGGTTCTTAGCGGCCTTGCCCACGACGCGGTCGCCGTCGGCACGGAAGCCCACGACGGACGGGGTGGTGCGGTCGCCCTCGGCGTTCACGATAATGGTCGGAGAACCGCCCTCGAGAACGGCCATTGCGGAGTTAGTAGTACCAAGGTCGATACCAAGAATCTTACTCATTAGAAATTCCCTCTCTCTTTTGCGTTCGCGTCGCCTCGACGGTCTGTCGCGCGGCGCTTCGGCTTGTCTTTCAGGATGTAGTGTATCCCCTTATGGCTGGAATATACAAAATCTAAGTCAATTCATATAAGATTTCTTATCTCTGAGAGTTTAGGTTCTCAAATGCGCAGGTAGATGCGCTGTTTGAGTTCTCGGCAGATCTATTGAGATCTATGTAGAGATGGCTGAGGTTTGCGTCCGGGGGTGCCTGGGGGCCGTCTTGCGGCAAGCTCATCCCGGTTTGAGCGTGGATTCCGGGTCGCAGTTTCCGCAACCAGAGCCTTCGGGAAAATACATCCCAATCTGAGCGAAAATTCCGGGATGCAGTTTCCGCCGGGCGGTCCATCCGGAAACTGCGCCCCGGTTTTCGGCCAAATAACGGGATGCCCTTTCCGCAGGCGCGCTCAATAGCTCAATATTTCAAGTCACCTTTAGCTAACATTTTCGCAGCTCAACGGCCCCACCTGCGCGTTTTTTAGTAAACCTTGGCATACTCGGCGAACGGTATGAAGATGCCGGCCAGAGGGTATTGCAAACGGTCGCTCCCGTGGTATGTTTTTGCCCGAATCAAACCGGCGCGCATCGCCTGTAGCGTCGGTCAACAGAGAGGAAACTACCATGGCTCATCCCGTAATTGATGCCGACGAGTGCATCGCTTGTGGCGTTTGCGTCGACTCCTGCCCCGCTGGCGTTCTGGAGCTCCAGGACGTCGCTACCGTCGCCGACGAGGACTCCTGCGTCGCCTGTGGCGCTTGCCAGGACGCTTGCCCCGCTGGCGCGATCACCGAGATCGTCGAGGAGTAACAACTCCCCACTTGCACACTCAAAAGTACACCGTGCACAAAGGAGGCTTCCGCATCGCCGCGGAGGCCTCCTTTTTTGTGCGGATAACCAATTAGGCACCGTCGCAGGTTGAGCTCACGTCAGCGAAAACGTCCCTAAGCGAGCAAGGTGACGTGAAAGAGGAGGGAAGCGTACTTTGGTACGCGACCGACGATTGAACGTCAGATTGCCGCTTAGGGACGTTTGCAGCATCGGCTACGACAGATCGTCCTCGTAGGGCATCAGGTCTGCCAAATAGCCTTTCTCCTTGAGCATGGCCTCGATCTCGTCGAGGGTCTGTTCGTCCTCCGCCGCAATGCGATGGAAGTGGTAGCCGCTCGTCACCGTTAGTAGTGGAAAGCTCTTGCCGCTCTCGATATCGTGCAGGTAGCGCTCAACATCGCGACGATTGCGAATGTCCAAGTCGGCCGTGATCTTACCGTACACGCGGTGATTGACGATCACGTTGAGCACGGCGCCACCGGCGTCGACGATACTCGTGAGCTCATCGCCTGCCTGCTCCACGCTGTGGCGAACCTTGACCAAGCGCGTGGGCACGGCGGGGCTGCTGGGGGCCTCCTGTAGTACATAGCCGCGATTGGTGGCGACGATATCGTGCCCGTCAGCGCGCAGCAGGGCGATGTCCTGCACCACGACCTGACGGCTCACGCCCACCTCGCGGGCAAGCGCACTGCCCGAGACAGGATCTTTGGCCCCCTCGAGCACGGCCATGATGGCACGGCGACGCTCGCGGGCGTCCATTATTTACCGTCCAGCAGACGCAGGTGCTTGAGCGAGAGGTCGAGAATCGGCGCAGAGTGCGTCAACGCCCCCGAACTGATAAAGTCAACACCCAGGTCGGCCAGGGCACGAATGTTGTCGGCGTCTACGTTGCCCGAGCACTCGGTCTTAGCACGACCGGCGATAAGCTCAATCGCTGCAGCCATGTCGTCGTGGGTCATGTTGTCGAGCATGATGATATCGGCACCGGCCTCCACGGCCTCGCGTACCATGTCCAGGTTCTCGCACTCAATCTCGACCGTCGTGGTAAACGATGCGTGGGCGCGTGCCATCTCAATCGCACGCGTCACACCACCGGCGGCGTCAATATGGTTGTCCTTGAGCATGACGGCCGTCGACAGGTTGTAGCGATGGTTGCTGCCACCGCCGATCTCGACTGCTGCCTTCTCGAAGACGCGCATGCCCGGCGTGGTCTTGCGCGTGTCGACAAGCACGGTCTTGGTGCCCTCGAGCGCGGCCGCCATCCGATGCGTGTAAGTAGCGATGCCGCTCATGCGCTGCAGGTAGTTGAGCGCCACGCGCTCGCCCGAAAGCAATACGCGCGCATCGCCGCGCACCTGGCCCACGTGGTCACCGGCGTGCACCTCTCGCCGTCCGCGACATCGAACAACACGGAGCTCTGCGGATCCAGCAGCTCAAAAGTGCGAGCGAACACATCCAAGCCGGCGATGATGCCATCGGCTTGGCGATGAGCTCAACGGTAGCGGGGCGCGCCGTAGGGCACACGCTCGCCGTACTCACGTCCTCAAACGTGATGTCCTCGCGCAGAGCCTGCAAAATCAGATCATCGACGACGAGCTTCATGGTAATGGGATTCATGGTCTACTCCTCCACGGCCTGCGTGCCGGCCGCACGGGCCAAATCATCGATTGCAAGGGTCTCGGCGCCCAGGGCGCGATGACGCCCGTCAAGCGCGGGCTCGCCCGCCTGCTCCACGGCGAGCGACTCGCCGGTGCGCATGCACCAGGCGGCACGGCGGCCCCAAACCAGGGACTCGAGCAGGCTGTTGGAAGCCAGGCGATTCTTGCCGTGAACGCCGTTGCAGGCCGTCTCGCCCGCGGCGTAGAGCTCGGGCATCGAGGTGCGGCCGTCCTTATCGACCCATACGCCACCCATAAAGTAGTGCTGCGTGGGCGTAACGGGGATGGGCTCGTCCAAGATGTCGCGGCCGTCCTCCAGGCAGCGCGCGCGAATGTTGGCAAAGTGCCCGGTCACCACATCGCGCTCGACGGGGGCAAAACTCAGCCACTCGTGCTCGGTACCGTCCTGCTTCATCTGCTCGCGAATAGCGGCAGCGACCACATCGCGCGGCTGAAGCTCGTCGGTAAAGCGCTCGCCGGCGGCGTTGAGCAAAATCGCGCCCTCGCCGCGGCAGCTCTCGCTGATCAGGAAGGTGCGACCCGGCTGCGGCGAGAACAGCCCCGTGGGGTGAATCTGCACGTAGTCCAGGTGCTCCATCTTAATGCCATGCTCCTGAGCGATGTAGCATGCATCGCCCGTGAGCTGCGGGTAGTTAGTCGAATGGTCGTACACGCCGCCGATACCGCCTGTCGCCCACAGCGTGCGGCGGGCATGAATCTTAAACGGCTCGCCGGCATGCACGCCCTCGGCGGCATTTGCCAGCTCGTCGGCGGGACGAACCGAGTTGTCCTCGTCCACGGAAACGGCGACGACACCGACACACACCGTGACGCCGTCACGCTCGCCCGTCAGGATGTCGGTCATGGCCACGTGCTCCAAAATCTGCACGTTATCCAGCTTGCGAACGGCCTGGAGCAGCTTGGTCGTGATCTCCTTGCCCGTAATGTCGGCATGGAAGGCAATACGCGGACGGCTGTGCGCGCTCGCGGGTAAAGTTGAGGCTGCCGTCGGCCTTGCGCTCAAAATCCACGCCCATCGCTAGCAGGTCGTTGATGACCGAACGGCTCGAACGGATCATGATGTCGACGCTCTCGCGGCGATTCTCGTAGTGGCCGGCGTGCATGGTGTCCTCAAAGAAGGCATCGTAGTCCGAGCCTCGGGCAGTACGCAGATACCGCCCTGCGCGAGCATCGAATCGCACTCGTCGACAGCGCCCTTGGAGAGCATGATCACGCGCGTGCTCGTCGGCAGATTGAGGGCCGCGTACAGGCCCGCCACGCCACAGCCGGCAATGACGACGTCGCACTCCATGTCGGGGTATTGTTTGGTTTCCACAGGAATCCTCTCCCTTGTAATGTGACATGCGGGACTGTCCCTCATGTCACATTGTTCTAGCGCGCTGCGTACTCGAGCATACGGTCGAGCGTGAGCTTGGCCTGGTCTGCCGCCTCGTCCGAGACGCCGATCTGCACCTCGCCCTCGCCCGTCTCCAGGCAGCGCACGAGCTTTTCGAGCGTGATGAGGTCCATGTTGACGCAGGTGGGCTGCACCGCGGGGAAGTGGAACTTCTTGCCGGTGCCCTGGCAGCGGCGCTCGAGCTCGTAGAGCACGCCGCGGACCGTCACGATAATGAACTCGCTGGCGTCGGACTCCTCGGCATACTTGATGATGCCGGCGGTGGAGCGATGTAGTCGGCCTCGGCCAGGACGTCGGCCTTGCACTCAGGATGCGCCAGCACGAGCGCGTCGGGGTGGGCCTCCGTCGCGTCGACGATCTGCTCGACGGTGATGATGTGATGGCGCGGGCAGTAGCCGTTGTTGAGGATGACGTGCTTTTGCGGCACCTGCTCGGCTACGAAGCGGCCCAGGTTTTGGTCGGGGATGAACAGGACGTGCTGCTGCGGCAGCTCGGACACGATCTTGACGGCGTTGGAGCTGGTGACGCACACGTCGCTCCAGCTCTTGATCTCGACCGTGGAGTTGACGTAGCAGACCACGGCAAGGTCGTCACCGTACTCGGCGCGCGCCGCGTCGACCGTCTCGTGCTTGACCATGTGAGCCATGGGGCAGTCCGCGCCCGGCTCGGGCAGCAGCACGGTCTTGGTGGGGTTGAGCAGCTTGGCACTCTCGCCCATAAACTCCACGCCGCACAGCACGATAGTCTGCTGCGGCAGGCTCTTGGCGAGTTTTGCCAGGTAGAAACTGTCGCCGACGTAATCGGCAACGGCTTGGACCTCGGGCGCCACATAGTAGTGCGCCAGGATTACCGCGTCACGTTGGGCTTTTAGTTGCTGAATGGCCTCGACGAGCTCTGCGGGCACCAGTGCCGCGCGCTCCGTTGCCGTCGTTGCCGATGCTAGGCCGGCCGCGATATCGCGTGCAAGCTCCGATGCATCCATGTTCGCGCTCTGTGCCATCAAGGCCCCTCTCTTTTGGCGAATCTTGGGGCTTTAGTATGACACCTAGGTTTACAGCTGACAAGACAGCTGTAACTAGGTGTAAAGTTGAAATAAAGATTCAATCATGCGGCAGGTCCATTTTCGAACTGGCAAGCTGAGGACAGCCGAAAATGACCCGCCCCATGATTCGGGCAGCCCGTTTTGTCCTGGACCAAGGGGCAGTGGTCAAAAAGGGCCAAATATGAGTACTGTCACCAAATTAGTAGCATCGATTTTCCGGTCCAGAGCAGCAAAATCGCCTTGTTTGGAGCCCGATCGCGACTCTGAAGAACGAAAATCGATGCACTTTTGGCCTCTGGCACCGATTTTTGAGGCCATTTGGCTGCCACCAAACTGGTAACAGTACTCATATTTGGCCTTTTTTGACCACCGGGTTTCCGGCAAACCCCAAAAGCGGGTCCGGATCGCTCGATCCGGACCCGCTGGGGGTAGCGAGCACAATCGAGGTGTAAGAAGCAAGAGAGGGCCATCGCCTAGATCGTCAGCGCCTAGATATTCAACGAGAGGAAAGACAAGTGGTCCGCAGCGACATGCTACCCCAGCCGGACCGGGGGCTCGGCCTCGACCGGCCCCAGACCGAGGCATTTCACCGACGAGTTCAAGAGGAAGATAGTCGATCTCCACAACGCCGGAAAGCCCAGGCGCGAGGCCATGGACGAGTGCGACCTCGACAAGAGCACCGTGGAGAGGCGGGTCAAGTCGATAAACGAGACCGGCTCGCCGCGCGCCGCCGACAACCGCACGCCCGAGTAGAACCGGATCCTGGAGCCCGAGCGCGAGAACCGCAGGCTCCGGATGGAGGTCGACGTCTTAAGACGAGCGGCGCCAGCATACGCTCGGAAGTCAGGGCCATGGCGGCCAACGGGGGGGCGCTGCCCCATATCGGCGCAGCGCTGGCATCGAGGCCTTCTGACCTGTGTCAAGATTTCGGACACGCAAGCTCGAGGAATCAAGCGGCCATAGGCATGGCCTCGGGCTTGGGCTCGGTTCTCTCGAAGAAGGCCGCCATGGCCTCGGCCGGCACCTTGTAGCCGATCGTCGAGCGGGGCCTTCGGCGGTTGTAGTACGCCTCGATGAACTCGACCACCGCGTGCTTGGCGGAATCCCTGGTCGGGAAGCTGCGCCTGTAGTACATCTCGTTCTTCAGCGTGGCGAGGAACGACTCGGCCACCGCGTTGTCGTGGCAGTTGCCGGTGCGGCTGCAGGACAGCCGCACGTCGTTGTCGCGCGCCCATTCGGCCAGAAGCCTGCTGGTGTACTGGGCGCCGCGGTCGGCGTGGAATATCGCGTTGCCGGCCACGTAGCCGCGCGATTTGGCCGACGCCAGCGCCGAAACCACGATGTCGGCGGTCATGCGCTCGGAGAGCGACCAGCCCACCACCATGCGGGTGTTGAGGTCGATGACCGTCGACAGGTACAGCCATCCCTCGCCGGTGCGCAGGTAGGTGATGTCGCCCACGAGCTTGTAGGTTGGAACGGGACTGGTGAAGTCGCGGCTCACCAGGTCGGGCCGGGGCCTGGCCTTCGGGTCGGGGATGGTGGTGCGCTTCCTGGCGTTGGGCGTGCAGCCGCGTATTCCCAGCTCGTGCATCAGCTTGCGCACCTGTACAGGGTCAATCCGGAGAACTCGCCGGGCAGGAAGCATTTCACGAACCGGAAGCCGAACCTGCGGTCCGACTCCAGCCACACGCGCCGGACCGCCTCGCGCTCGGCCGACCAGTTTTCTCGCGGGCAGCCGTTGGAGAGCCACGAGTAGAAGCCCGATCGGCTCACGCCGAGCACGCGGGCCATCATTTTCACCGGGAATTCGGCCTTCTCCGCCAACATCATCCGGTAGCATGCGGCTACGCCTGGCTTTTGGCGAAGAAGGCCGCGGCTTTTTTCAAGAAGGCGTTCTCCATCTCGAGCTCGCGTATGCGCCTTTTCGCCTCGCGAAGCTCGCGGTCCTCGGCCTTGGGGTCGGGCCCGCCGGCAAGCTCGCGCCGGCGGTTCTGCACCCACTTGTTCACGGTCTTGGAATTCAGGCCCAGTTCTGCGCAGCATTCCGTTATCGGCCTGCCCGTCGAGATGATGTAGTCGCGGTCTCGCGCCTGAACTCGTCGGTGTACTTGGCGGCTGGGTTGGACATAGCATACCGTCCTCTCGGTCGTCGATGAATGCATTCTAAAGGATTGGGCCTCTAGCATGCGTGTCCGAAAAGACGATACAGGTCAGACAACCCAATCAGACGTCGTCTCGAGCGCGTCCTCTGCACGGTCGAGCGTGCTTCTGGCCTTGGCACCCTGTTTGAACCACGTGCGCAGGTCCTCGAGCGTGCTGCCCGCTGCATACACCTTGATTTTTCGACCGCCCTTCGTAGTCACCGTGCAGCGGTCGCCGCTCTCGCTGTCCTCGTGCGCCGTGACCTTCTTGAGGTAATCGCGGCGGAACGCCACGACGCGGGCATTGCTGATCTCGATGAACCAATCGTCGTCGACAAGCGAAGTGCCCGTGGCACCTCGACTTGCCATCTCCTCGGCGAAGGAGAAACCGAGTTCGCGCTCCTGCCTGCCGATCTCGTAGATACCACGGGCGGGCATGCTGAGCATAAGCAGGGGCAGGAGTCCCCCTATGAACAGGAAGAGGAACGGAACGAGCAAGAGCAAGCGGCTCCGGCATCGGTGAAAACAGCCATGAAGGCGATCACGAGCGAGAAGACGAGCGCCATGCCGTTGAAAACAATCGTCAACGGCTTGACGGCAGACCAACACAGGCCCGCCTTGGTCATGGGACCGTCGACGGCGTCCGAGACTTCGATGCCCTCTTCCTCCAGACGGGCGAGGAGGTTGAGCGAGCACACCCCCTCGAGGCTTATCGAGCAGAACTTCGATCGCCCTCGAACAGGTCGATCCTCATCATCTGCGTGTGAAGCGTTGCATGGGTGATGTTGCCGAACGTCGTCTCCTTGCGGATGCCGAAGGCGTTACGCGAGAGAATTCGTTCACCGTCCACGTCGATGCGCGGGATGCTCAGCAGGGCCCAGATGGCCATGCCCGCAAGTGCCATGGCGTGGCCGAACCACACAAGCTCGTGGCCCCACTCGCCCAGCGAAACGCCCTGCCAGACGTAAACACCCAACATGAGCAGCTCGAACGCGACCGCGCAGCAGGCGATGATCGTGCGGATGGCAGCGGGCATGCGCACCGTGAAGCGATCGAGGCTGTCCGTCGCCTCACTGCGCTCACGCGCGCCGCGACGGGCGACCCATGCAGTGAGCGGACCGACGATGAACACCACCATCGCCACGCGCAGGAACGATTCGAGTATGTCGCCCATATTAACCACCATCCCAATAGAAAACGTGAATTTGGGAGACTATAGCAGAGCGAAGCGATCTGCACGGCATCGTCCGGGTGTTTTCGGCATACGGTGGAAACCAGCGGCAGCGGACGTTGAGAACTCACCCAAAAGACGCGATTCGACCGAAGCGATTCTTCTTGACTTGGTCTCAATGTGATACGACATGCGCCACTACCTGCGCGGTCTAGCGGCCCTGATCGAAGAGGGTCACACCGATGAGGCACTCGAGCGCATCGACGCGCTCTGCGAGACCAACGACCGCACCGCCGTGCGCCGCTACTGCGCCAACGAAACGGTCAACATTGCGCTCTCGTCGCTTTCCGCGGACATCAACGCGCACGGCATCACCGCCGACCTGCACGCCGCCGTGCCCGAAACCGTCCACGTGGGCGATGTCGATCTATTCAGTGTGGTATCGAACGCCCTGGACAATGCCATCGCCGCGGCGAGCGCCGCCCCCGAAGGCAAGCGGTTTGTCGACCTGGACCTTCGCTACGAAGACGGTCAGCTTCTATTGCTGGTTTCCAACACGTTTGGCCGTGCGCCGCACATGGTCGACGGCATGCCCGTGACTCAGCACACTGGGCACGGCTTTGGCACCAAGAGCATTATGCTTGCCGTCGAGCGCATGAACGGCAACTGCCAGTTCCGCATTAACGGCGACCGGTTTGAGCTGCGCGCCGTGATGTAGGGGCTGCCGCCAACCTCGCTACAGCGGTGCAGCCGCCGGGGTCAGCTGCTTAATGTAGGCCCACATGCGCTGCTTGGCGGCCTTGTCGGTGAGCGCCGCCTCAAAACCGTCGAGCGCCAGCACGCGGCGCCCCTGCACATGGGCGACCAGGCCGGGCTTGAGCATGGCGGTGTCAAAGTCATCAATTGCCACAAGCATATCGGCATAGGTCTCGCGCATGACATCGGCCGCACTGTTGTCCAGCAGCAGCACCGCCTCGGGGTCCAAGGTCTCCAGCGCCTCGCGGAACAGGTCGCACGTCAGGGCCTCGCCCGCCGCGACCGCTCCGTCGCCCGCGCCGGCGACGCTTGCCAGCACACAAAAATCCTCGGGGGCATATCCGATGGCACCGAGCGCCTTGCGCAACGCGGCGCCATCCGCGCCGGCGGCCAGCTCGCCGCCCGAGCACTCGGCTTCATCCAAATCGCCTTTGACCAGCACAATCGGCGAGCACGCGTTGCCCGCGATACGCACACCGCGATCTGCAAGCGACGCGAGCTCCTGCTCGGTCGCCTGAGCGATGGCTTCTTTTTTCTGGCTTTGTGACGTGGGCATGCGCTCTCCAATCGTTTGCGTGCCCACCATTATATAAAAGAGCCGCCCGCGAGTGGTTGCTTTGCGGGCCGCTGGGTATAAGCACGGTCGTACTGAGTTTTACGCGGCCGAGCCGCGTCGTATTATGGAGGTCACCATGGCTGACATTAAGCAGATTACCCCCGAGAACTTCGGCGCTGTCGTCAACGATAGCCTGCCCGTACTGGTTGATTTTTGGGCCCCGTGGTGCGGCCCCTGCCGCTCGCTCTCGCCCATCGTAGACGAGGTTGCCGACGAGCTGGCCGGCAAGTTGGCTGTGGCCAAGTGCAACGTCGACGACAACCAGGACCTGGCCATGAAGTTTGGCGTCATGAGCATCCCCACGCTGATCGTCTTTAAGAACGGCGAGGAGGTCGACCGCTCGGTTGGCGCCTTACCCAAGGCAAGACTTCAGGCACTGCTGGAGAAACATCTGTAATACGCTTGTTACTTGTCTGCCGTCCATGAGCGGTTTCGCACCGCTCACCGGAGTGCCAAACGCAAGGCATGCGACCACGGATAGTATGGTAGTTACAAACAGCCCCCAGTGAACGGGTGCGGGTCAGACGGACTCGCGCCCGTTTTCTTATGCGGCGGCGCCCAAGGCGGGCGTAGTAGAATCTGAACCACCATATCGCCCCGTACAAAAGGAGATTCCTATGCATGACGTCGGAATGAACATGAGCCAGCTTGCCATGAGCGTCAAGCAGGTCGACGACACCATTGAGCTCGCTCACGAGTGGAGCCATCAGCTGCTGCACGCGACCGAGAACTTTGACATGGAGCGCATTGGCGCCAAACTCGAGGCCGCCATGGCGGCACTCCACGAGGCGCACGATGCGCTCGAGGGCTACGAGGAGGCCATCGAGACAGATCACAACTCCGTCGGCTCCGTGAAGCTGGTGTAAGGTGGCCGAACACGAGCACTGCTGCGGGTACGAGCACGAGCATCCGCACGGGGCGGACGGTGACGCGGGCTGCCACTGTAGTGGCTCCGGCTCCGAGCTGGTCCGTTTTTCGGTTACCGCACCCGACGACCTGCTGCGCCGTTTTGACGAGCAGATCGCGCGCCGCGGCGACGTGGCCAACCGCTCCGAGGCCGTGCGTGACCTGATTCGCGCCTCGATCGCCAAGGAGCAGATGCGCACGCCCGATGAGCATGTTATCGGGTCGCTCACCATGATTTACGACCACCATACCGGCGACCTGACGCGCCGTCTGGACGAAGTGCAGCACGACTACACCGACGAGATCGTATCGACCATGCACGTGCATCTGGATCACCACAACTGCTTGGAGATTCTGGCGCTCAAGGGTCGCGGCGAGCGCGTCTACGAACTAGCCGACCGCCTGCTGGGCCTGCGCGGCGTTAAGCACGGCGAGCTCACGTGCGCCGCCACCAAGCAGAGCCTGGGGCTGTAGCGGGATTTCCCGCAGCTCACCTGCCAAATAGGGACAGGTTTGTTTTGGCAGGTTTAGAAGTTTTACCTACCAAAACAAACCTGTCTTTTTTGGTCGGTTTTGATGAGGGGTGTCGCATGCGGCATGTGCATATTCATGTGACGGGCATTGTGCAGGGCGTTGGCATGCGACCGTTTGTGTATCGCGAGGCCATGGCGCATGGCATTTGCGGATGGGTGCTCAATGCGGGCGACGGCGTGCATATCGAGGCGCACGCTCCGGCCGATGCGCTCGATGCTTTTGTTGCCGCGCTTTCTGAGCATGCGCCCGCGGCGGCTCGCGTTGAGCGAGTCGATATTGCGGATTTGGGGCCTGGCGGCTGGAGCGCTGCCGATGAGCGGGGCTTTCGCATTGTGGCATCGCAGGATCAGACCGCGCATACCACGCTCGTCTCGCCCGATATCGCTACCTGTGACGATTGCCTGCGCGAGTTGTTCGATCCCGCCGACCGACGCTATCGCTACCCCTTTATCAACTGCACTAACTGCGGGCCGCGCTTTACCATCATCCGCTCGCTGCCTTACGATCGAGCGGCCACCTCGATGGATTGTTTTCCCATGTGTCCCAAGTGCGCCGCGGAGTATGCCGACCCACTCGACCGGCGTTTTCACGCGCAGCCCGATGCCTGCTTTGATTGCGGGCCGCATATTACGTGGCGCGAGGCTGTGAACGGCGATGCGTGCGGGAATTCGTCCGCGACACCGGCCGTCGGCACCACACGCGAGGCCAGCGACGCCATTATCGACGCTGTGTTGAGTTGCTGGCCAACGGCGGTATCGTCGCCATCAAGGGCCTGGGCGGATTCCATCTAGCCTGTGACGCTGCCAACGAGCAGGCGGTGGCCGAGTTACGCCGCCGCAAACGCCGTAGCAATAAGCCGCTTGCCGTTATGGTGCGCGACCTTGCCGACGTTGAACGCCTGTGCCACGTCAACGACGTTGAGCGCGGTTTGCTGACCGGCAGCATTCGCCCCATTGTACTGCTGCGCCAACGGGCTATTTGCAAGAGCGACGGCTCCCCCGACGCCCTCGCGCTCGCGCCGTCCGTCGCGCACGACCTTCCCGAGCTCGGTGTTATGCTCCCCTACACCCCGCTTCAGCATCTTCTGCTTGCAGCTGCCGCGTCGCACGGTATGCACGCGCTCGTCGTGACCAGCGGAAACCTGAGCGAAGAACCCATCGAGACCAACGACGACCTTGCCTGGAAACACCTCGTTGCCGCCGGCATCGCCGACGCGTTGCTCGGTAACGACCGCGCGATCCTCTCGCGCTACGATGACTCTGTAGTGCGCGTAGTCGACGGCGCCGTTATGCCCGTGCGCCGCGCCCGCGGATACGCTCCGCAGCCGTTACCGCTGCCGGCATGCGACGGCACTGTACCCTGCATCCTCGCCTGCGGCCCGCAGCAAAAGGCGACGATTGCGCTCACTCGTGAAGGGGCGAACGGCGAGGCAACCTGTTTTGTGTCGCAGCATATCGGCGATGTTGAAAACGGCGGGACCTTCGATGCCTGGAACGCCGCGCGCACGCGCTTGGAAGATCTCTTTGACTTGGCGCCCGCCGCCTTGGCCTGCGATTTACACCCCAGCTATCTATCGGGCCAGTGGGCGCGCGAGCAGGCACGGGAGCACAATCTGCCGCTCGTCGAGGTGCAGCACCATCATGCGCATATCGCGAGCGTAATGGCCGAGGCCATCGCCGCGGGCCAGCTTGCGCCCGAGGCGCGCGTCCTTGGCATCGCCTTTGACGGCACCGGTGCCGGCACCGATGGCACCATATGGGGCGGCGAGTTTCTTGTCGCTGGCCTTGCTGACTTTGAGCGCGCAGCGCATCTGCGCACTTGGGCCCTACCCGGTGGCGTAGCGTCCGTACGCGACGCTCGACGCAACGCCTTTGCCCTGCTCAGTGAGCTCGGCCTGCTCGAGCACCCAGGCGCCGCTCGGCTTTTGGACGGCCTCGACGAGCAAACGCGCAGCGTGACAGCACCATGATCGAGCGCGGCATCAACAGCCCGCGTACCAGCAGCATGGGGCGTCTCTTTGATGCCGCGGCAGCAATTCTGGGCATCTGCGACAAGGCAACCTACGAGGCGAACCCGCCATCGAGCTTGAGGCCGCCGCCTGGCGCGCGCTCAGCAGTGAAAGTGCCTGCCCCACCGGCAATATAGCCGGCTTCTCCGTAACCGAATCATCCCGTCCGGACGCCCGCCATGTTCTAAACTCCAGATCGCTTATTGAGGCGCTTTTGGAGGGAATCGAGACCGGAGAATCCGCCGACCGGCTCGCGCTCGACTTCCATATCGCCATCGCGCACTCTTCGGCACGAATTGCACGCGAAATCTGCGCGCGCGAAGGCCTCGATACCGTCGCGCTATCGGGCGGTGTGTTCATGAACCGACTTTTGCTTCAGCTCCTTACCCACGAACTCAAAGACACCGGTCTTGCCGTCTTGGTCCCCCACTCCGTGCCCGTCAACGACGGCTGCATCGCCTACGGTCAGGCGGCGATCGCGCGCGCTCGCCTCGCGCAGACAGCATCGCGATAGGCTGTTTTGCCAGTCTGCGCGCCGCCGTCTCACAGGTGTAACGCGTTTGCCCGTGACTCCCGCGAGCGCTACCATCAACTGATGGGTAATTAGGCGCCTATCCAGCGCAAAACGTATAAAAGGGGAACATTATGTGCCTTGCCGTTCCCGGTAAAGTGGTCAAACGCGACGACGACCTTAAGGCGACCGTCGACATGATGGGCATCGAGCGCCCCGTTTCGCTGCGTCTCGTGCCGACGGCGCAGGTTGGCGACTATATTCTCGTACACGCCGGCTTTGGCATCCAGATCGTCGACGAGCAGGAAGCGCAAGAAACGCTCGAGCTCGTTAATGCCATGACCGAACTGGCCGAAGAAGACCAGTTGGCCACCAACCCGGCGGCGGTCTACTAGTGGCGCCCGAGCAGCCGGTTCGCTCCGGTATCGACTTCTCGGCATTTCGCGATCCCAAACTGGCTCGCGAGCTCATCGAGCGCATTCATGAGCTTGTCGGCAGCCGCAGCATCAACCTTATGGAAGTCTGCGGCACGCATACCGTGAGCATCGGGCGCTATGGTTTTCGCTCCATTATGCCTGCCGGGCTCAAACTGCTAAGCGGTCCGGGCTGCCCCGTCTGCGTTACCGCCAACCGCGATATCGACCATGCAATCGCGCTCGCCAAGATGGACGGCGCCATCATCACCACCTTTGGCGACATGATGCGCGTGCCCGGATCGTCCACCTCGCTTGCCGCGCAAAAGGCCGCGGGGCGCGACATCCGCATCGTCTACTCTCCGCTCGACGCACTCGACATTGCCGAGCAAAATCCCGAACGCCCGGTCATCTTTATGGGCGTCGGCTTTGAGACCACAACGCCCACCATTGCCGCCGCTATCCTGGAGGCCGACGCGCGCGGGCTCCAGAACTTCTCGGTCTACTGTGCTCACAAGACCACGCCGCCGGCTCTGCGTGCGATCTCCAACGACCCCGAGACGACCATCGACGGCTTTATCCTGCCGGGCCACGTCGCCACCATCACGGGCTTGGCCCCCTTTGGCTTTTTGGTCGACGAGTTTAAGACTCCAGGCGTGGTAACGGGATTTGAGCCGGTCGATATCCTGCAGGGCATCTGCATGCTGGTCCAGATGGTTGTTGAGGGGCAGCCCGCGATCGACAACGCCTACCGTCGCGGCGTCAATGCGAACGGCAACCCCGTGGCGCGCCAGCTGGTCGAGCAGGTATTTGAGCCGTGCGATACCACATGGCGCGGATTGGGGCCGATTGCCAACTCGGGCCTTTCCATCCGCCCCGAGTTCTCGCGCTTTGATGCCCGCGTTCGCTTTGACGTGCCCGTTGAGGCGACGGTCGAGCCGCGCGGATGCCGCTGCGGCGACGTGCTGCGCGGGGCCATTACGCGAGCAGCTGCCCGCTCTTTGGCCGCACCTGCACGCCCGAGCATCCTGTCGGACCGTGCATGGTGAGCTCCGAAGGCAGCTGCGCGGCGTACTACCGTTACCGAGTCTAGCCCGAACGCCCCCGCGCGCTGACACCTCCCACGATTGGAGTTTTCGATATGTCCCATAGCATCACCGATAGCACCGTCCTGTTGGGCCACGGCTCCGGCGGGCAGATGATGAAGCGCATCATCGACGAAGTCTTTTTGGATGCCTTTGCTCGCCCGAGCTGCTCGAGGGCAACGACGCCGGCGTCGCCGCGCTGCCCGCGAGCGGGCGCATCGCCATGTCGACCGACAGCTTTGTGGTCTCGCCGCAGTTCTTCCCCGGTGGCAACATCGGCCGCCTCGCCGTGTGCGGAACCGTCAACGACGTCGCGACCTCGGGCGCCAACGTGCGCTACCTATCGTGCGGTTTTATCCTCGAAGAGGGCTATCGCATGGATAAGCTCCACCAGATCGTGCAGACCATGGCCGAGACGGCGCACGAGGCGGGTGTGAAGATTATCACCGGCGACACCAAGGTGGTCGAGCGCGGCGGGGCCGACGGCGTCTACATCAATACCGCCGGCGTGGGCGAGGTGCCCGAGGGCGTGGCGCTCAGCGGCGCGAACTGTCGGCCCGGCGACGCCATCCTGGTATCGGGTACGCTAGGCGACCACGGCATCGCATCATGAGCCAACGCGAGGGTCTTGCGTTTTCGAGCACGATCAAAAGCGACGCTGCGCCGCTCAACCACCTGATCGCGACGTACTGGCCGCAGCACCCGACACGCGCTGCTTCCGCGACCCCACGCGCGGTGGCCTGGCGTCCACACTCAACGAGTTTGCGCAGGCCAGCGGCGTTGCCATGGAGGTCGACGAGGATGCCGTGCCCGTGCGCCCCGACGTGCAGGCGGCATGTGAGATGCTCGGCTACGACGTTCTGCAGGTAGCAAACGAGGGCAAGATGGTTGCCGTGGTGCCGGCCGAGCAGGCCGATGCCGCGCTGGCAGCCATGCGCGCCGCGCGCTACGGCGAGAATGCGCCATCATCGGTCGCGTGCTGCCGCTTGCCAAGGGCGCTCGACCCGCCGTGCGCGTACGCACCGGCTGGGGATCGACCCGTATCCTCGACATGCTCGTGAGAGAGCAGCTTCCGAGGATTTGCTAACGACAAAGGCTCAGGGCTATTAAAGATATTCAGATTCCAAACATGCCCGGCACGCATGCCCAGTATCATGGGGTGCGTTTTACAACTCAAGCGGCAGGAGCACCCATGGCAGCAGCTTTTTCCCATGTGATCTTTGACCTGGACGGCACCATTCTCAACACGCTCGAGGACCTGGCGGCCGCCGGCAACCATACCTGCGAGGCGCACGGCTGGCCCACGTTTGCCGTAGACGAGTACCGCTACAAGGTGGGAAACGGCATGCTCAAGTTGGTTGAGCGTTTTATGCCTGCCGAGTATGCGGGCGACGGTCGCATGTTTGAGCAGACGCTTGCCGAGTTTAGGGCTTACTACGGCGAGCACAAGGAGGACCACACCGCCCCCTATGCCGGCACGATCGAGATGCTCGACCGCCTACGCGCCGCGGGCGTTCAGCTTGCCGTGCTCACCAACAAGGACCACGTCTCGGCGGCTCCGCTTATTGAGAAGTATTTTGGTTCCGAGCGCTTTGCGCTGGTACAGGGCCGTGTCGATGCGTTTCCGCCCAAGCCCGAAGCGCCCGTCACACTGCATGTGATGGAAGAGCTAGGCGCCGATCCGTCGACCACGCTCTACGTGGGCGATTCCAATGTCGATATCCTGACCGGTCACAACGCCGGCCTTAAGAGTGCGGGCGTCAGCTGGGGCTTCCGCGGCCGCGCAGAGCTGGAAGCCGCCGGCGCCGACTACGTGGTGGACACCCAGGACGAGCTCGCGGCGCTGATTCTGGGCGAGTAACGAGCGACACTGCTTAACGCAGCTGCGACAATTCTTCCGCGCGGAAAGCGCATCCCGTTTTGAAGCTCCAGAATGGGATGCGCTTTCCGTTTGAGGCGCATCAGGAAACCGCATCCCGTTTCAGAGCAATATTCCGGGTCGCACTTTCCGCAACCCACCCCATCCGGAAACCGCGACCCGCTATTCGGCCAAAAACCGGGTCGCATTTTCCCGACCACCCGATGCAACGCCAATGCACCAACCGCGCCCAAGGAGTGTCCCCAACGACTAGTCGTTTAAGAACGTCCCAAATGACTATGCGACGCCAACGCAAGGAGTGTCCCCAACTGCCGGCAGAAAAGGAACGTCCCAAGTGCCGCATCCAGGACGAACAAGGGAACGCCGTCGTTTTGGCAACGACAGCGAAAGCCCGCCAGAGCGAGCAAGGTGCCTTGAAACAAGGCGGCATTGATCTTTTGATCATGCCGCCGAAGTTGAAAGGCAGATTGCCGCTCTGGCGGGCTTGCAGCGTCGGGCCGTTACGGCGTTTGGTAAAACGCCGTAACAAACTACCGCGTAACTCCCCTAGCTCAGCATTGCATCCATCATCTCGGAGTTGACAGAGTCGTCGGCAGACACTCGCCGTCGTCGTTGCAGGTGTACTTGAAGATAACCGTGGTCTTCCTGGGCTCGGTGGCCTTGGTCACATCGACCATAACCTGACCGGCCATCTTGTACAGCTCGTCATCGGAAGGAACCGTGTCAAGCGCAGCGACCTTCTCCTGATACTGAGTGGAGAAGTCCTCGACGATCTTGTTCATAGACTTGCATGTGATAGAGACCTCGGCGGTCGCGACACCCTTGTCCTCGTCGACCGTCACGTCGCCGATCTTGTAGTCAAAGCCCTCGAGATAGGTCTTGGCGTACTCCTTGGGATCGATACCCAGCCGCTCGAACTCGTCGCCCGAAGCCTCCTCCAGACCAGAGAGGAAGTCGTCGCCACCGTTCTTGACCTCGTCAAACTGCGTCGTAAGATCCTCGGTGATGAGCTCCTCAACCGAAGGACCTCCACAGCCGGAAAGCACGACCACGCATGCAACCAAGACGGCCATGAGGGGCGCAAGCAGCAGCTTCTTTTTCATGTTGTTCCTCCCAATGAGCGGCACCGCGCTTCCCGGACGCGGCGCACGTTGTAATAAGTAAGCCCATACTATCCACTTATGAACGCCCACGCAACGCGAAGGCGCGGTCGGTTCGTTTTAGCGTCCGAACGGTTTGCGAGCCCGCCCAACGTGCAATAAAACGCTTTCCCGCGGTGCAATAAAAAAGGTGGCCGGACAACCCGACCACCCTTGCACATCCTTATGTTGCCGCAGTTTACTTGCGGACGACCTTAACGATGACGTCACCGGCAGCGACAGCGGAGTCGGCCTCGACGGCGAGTTCGACATCGGCAAACTCGGCGGTGTTGGACACGGCCACGACGACGCAGTCCTTGTAACCGGCAGCAGCGATCTTGGCGCGGTCGATCTTGAGCATGGGCTGGCCGGCCTTAACGACGTCGTCGGCCTTGACGAAGCCCTCGAAGCCATCGCCGTTCATGTTGACGGTATCGACACCAACGTGCACCAGAACCTCGATGCCGCTATCGGACTGCAGGCCCACGGCGTGACCCATGGTGACGGTCACCTTGCCGTCGCAGGGAGCGTAGACCAGATCGTCCTCGGGCCACACGGCACAGCCCTTGCCCAGGACCTCGCCACCAAAGACGGGATCGGGCACGTCGGCCATCTTGATGACCTTGCCCTTGACGGGCGAGCACAGCACGTCGGCGCCGGCAGAAGCAGAGATGGAGGCCGGAGCGGCGGCAGCCGCGGGCTCAGCCTTCTTCTTGAACATATCAAACAGACCCATACGTTTTCTCCTCTTGATTAAGCGCAACGTTATGCGCATGCCTATGGTGATTATAGTGCCATATGGCCTAAAAACTAAGGCGAGGGCTTGAATCGTAAGCCCTTCCCAAAGCCTTTGCCCCGGCGGCGCTCGTAGGTGCCGGTGCCGTCGTCGTACTTATCGACGTGGATAAAGCCGTAGCGCTTGCGCATCTCGCCGGTGCCGGCCGAGACCAGGATATGGGGCATCTCGTGGTGGCTAAGCGTAACAAGCGGTTTGATGCCGCGCGTGCAGGCAGCCGAAGATGCGGTCGTAAAAGGCAAGGCCGACTTCGCTTGCCTCGGGTCCCGACCATGCGGCAATCGTCATCTCCCACAGTGGCCTTGTCCCCAACCTCAAGGAAATCTTGCCGATCCTCAGCAATCGGCATGTCCCCTTCATCGTTATCGGCACGCCATATTGCGCGCGCCTGCATCCCGGCTTTACTGCCTACCTTACGGTGAGCGATCACGAGAGCATGACGCACCGCATCACGCAATTTGCAAGCCACATCGCCGTGCAATACGTACTCGATTCGCTCTACAGCAGCTACTTCGCCAAAGATTACGACCGCTGCGCCGAGTTTCTCGAGCAATCGTTTCCCTACACCCGCCTGCCGGGGCTTAAATAAAACGAGCGAGGATTATTGGACGCTCAAATCACGAGAGTGGATAATCTCCCACTTTGAGCCCACAAACAGGCCAAAAACGGGAGATTATCCACTCTCATTCTGAGGGCACTCATTTAAGTCTGTCCCCAATGAGTGCCGCCGCAGGTTGAGCATAAGTCAGCGAAAACGTCCCTAAGCGAGCAAGGTGACGTGAAAGAGGAGGGAAGCGTACTTTGGTACGCGACCGACGATTGAACGTCAGATTGCGCTTAGGGACGTTTGCAGCATCGGCTACGACAGATCGTCCTCGTAGGGCATCAGGTCTGCCAAATAGCCTTTCTCCTTGAGCATGGCCTCGATCTCGTCGAGGGTCTGTTCGTCCTCCGCCGCAAT
>ENA-OQEX01000420-OQEX01000420.1-human-gut-metagenome-genome-assembly--contig:-NODE-420-length-23040-cov-2.633614_pt1 | contig 23040 bp, 32 predicted proteins | sample MGYA00242802_ERZ504649 | MGnify/ENA primary metagenome ERZ504649 (study PRJEB26092, sample SAMD00036194) | human gut metagenome | host: Homo sapiens | study: EMG produced TPA metagenomics assembly of...
CAAAACAACGGAAATGTATTGACTTTTTATGACCGATAGTGTTAAAATCACAGGTAGAAAACGGTCAAAAACTATATTCAATGCCTTAAGGAGGAAAATGAGCATGGTAAACGAATATGAAATCAAAAACAGATCTGCTGACATCGGAAGAAGAATCTACAGCCGCAACATGGTAGCTGCAAACGATGGTAACATCTCTGTAAAACTGAACGACAACGAATTTCTTTGCACACCTACAGGTGTATCTAAAGGTTTTATGACACCGGAGTATATCTGTAAAGTAGACAGAGAAGGAAATGTGATCCAGGCTAACCCGGGATTCAAACCATCCTCTGAAATCAAAATGCATATGAGAGTTTATGAGAAGAGACCGGACGTAGGTTCTGTTGTGCATGCTCATCCGATTTATGCAACATCTTTTGCAATTGCAGGTATTCCGCTGACACAGCCGATCATGCCTGAAGCAGTTATCTCACTTGGATGCGTTCCGATCGCTGAATACGGTACACCATCTACAATGGAGATTCCGGATAATCTTGAGAAATACCTTCCATATTTCGATGCAGTTCTTCTTGAGAACCATGGAGCACTGACATGGAGCACAGACTTAAACGCAGCTTACATGAAAATGGAATCTGTTGAGTTCTACGCACAGCTTCTGTATCAGTCAAAAGTTCTTGGCGGACCTAAGGAATTTGATGAGAAGAACATTAAGAAACTGTATGAAATCCGCCGTAAATTCGGTATGGCAGGCAAGCATCCTGCAAACCTCTGCCTGAATAAAGATGGCCATAACTGCCATAACTGCGGCGGCGCATGTCATGACGGCGAATTCAAGAAATTCCCTGGATATCAGTATGATTTCGTAGGCGGCGGAGATTCCCAGCCGGAAGCAGGAACAGCAGACAAATCTGAAGCTGAATTAGTTGCTGAGATCACAAAACAGGTAATGGCTCAGTTAGGAATGAAATAAGAGTATAGATGACCGATAATCAAGGAGGACAGTCTCATGCCAATTAATGAGAATATGGTACAGGAAATTGTACAGGAAGTAATGGCAAAAATGCAGATTGCAGACGCTCCGACTGGTAAACATGGTATTTTCAAAGAAATGAATGATGCGATCGAAGCAGCGAAGAAATCACAGCTTATCGTAAAGAAGATGTCCATGGATCAGAGAGAAAAAATAATTACCTGCATCCGTAAGAAAATAAAAGAAAACGCAGAAGTAATGGCTCGTATGGGCGTGGAGGAAACAGGTATGGGAAATGTTGGGGACAAGATCCTCAAACATCATCTTGTAGCTGACAAGACTCCCGGAACAGAAGTTATTACAACAACTGCATGGTCCGGAGACAGAGGATTAACCTTATCGAGATGGGACCTTTTGGTGTGATCGGTGCGATCACTCCATGTACCAACCCAAGTGAAACAATTTTATGTAATACAATGGGAATGCTTGCAGGAGGAAATACAGTTGTATTCAATCCTCATCCTGCAGCGATCAAAACTTCCATTTATGCAATCAATCTTTTAAATGAAGCATCATTAGAGTGCGGTGGTCCTGACAACATTGCAGTTACTGTAGAGAAACCTACACTTGAGACAAGCAATGTGATGATGAAACATAAAGACATCCCGCTTATCGCTGCAACCGGCGGACCTGGAGTTGTAACTGCAGTTCTTTCTTCCGGAAACGTGGTATCGGAGCAGGCGCCGGAAATCCTCCGGCACTGGTTGATGAAACCGCTGATGTCCGCAAAGCAGCCACAGATATTGTAAACGGATGTACATTTGATAATAATCTTCCATGTATTGCCGAGAAAGAGATCGTAGCAGTTTCCTCTATCGTAGATGAGCTGATGCACTATCTTGTAACTGAGAATGACTGCTATCTTGCTTCTAAGGAAGAGCAGGACAAACTTACAGAAGTTGTTCTGGCAGGCGGAAAGCTGAACCGTAAATGCGTAGGCCGGGATGCAAGAACACTCCTTTCCATGATCGGAGTAAATGTACCTGCAAATATCCGCTGTATCGTATTTGAGGGGCCAAAGGAACACCCTCTGATCACTACTGAGCTGATGATGCCGATCCTCGGTGTTGTAAGAGCAAGAGATTTTGATGATGCAGTAGAGCAGGCAGTCTGGTTAGAACATGGCAATCGTCATTCCGCACATATTCATTCAAAGAATATTGATAATATCACAAAATATGCGAAAGCAATTGATACAGCAATTCTTGTTAAGAATGCACCGTCTTATGCAGCTTTGGGATTTGGCGGTGAAGGCTACTGTACATTTACCATTGCAAGCCGTACAGGTGAAGGCCTTACATGCGCAAGCACATTCACCAAGAGAAGACGCTGCGTAATGGCAGACAGTCTCTGTATTCGATAAGAATTGATATAAGGAGAGAAAGAACATGGACATGAATAATGTAAATATAGAAGAAATCGTGAAACAGGTTCTCTCCGGCATGACAGGAAATGCACCGGCAGCAGCTTCTGCACCGGCAGCATCAACTGGAATCCCGAAGACAGCCAGAGTAGCTGTATTAACTGAGAAAGAGCATTTTGACATCAAAGAATATCCAATCCCGCCAATCGGAGATGATGATATCCTGGTTAAAGTTGAAGGATGCGGCGTATGCGGTACAGATGCACACGAATTTAAGAGAGATCCGTTTAACCTGATCCGGTAGCACTTGGACATGAAGGTACAGGTGAGATCGTGGCAATGGGTAAGAATGTTAAAGTTGACACAGCAGGAAAACCTGTAAAGGTTGGAGACAAAGTTGTTACCTGCATGATCTTCAAGGATGATCCTGATATTACAATGTTTGACCTGAACAAGAAGAACGTAGGCGGAGCTGATGTATACGGACTTCTTCCTGACGATGATGTACATCTCAACGGATGGTTCTCTGATTACATTTTCTTAAGAGGCGGAAACGTCGGAACTACATTCTTTAATGTAAGTGATCTGGATCTGGATTCCCGAATTCTCATTGAGCCATGTGCAGTGCTTGTACATGCAGTAGAGAGAGCAAAAACAACAGGAATCCTTCGTTTCAACAGCAGAGTAGTTGTTCAGGGCTGTGGACCGATCGGACTGATCTGCATCGCAGTACTCCGTACTATGGGTATTGAACATATCTGCGCAGTAGACGGAAATGAAAAACGTCTTGAGTTTGCCAAGAGAATGGGTGCAGACACAAGCGTTAACTTCATGAACTTTAAGGGAATCGAAGCACTGACAGAAGCTGTAAAAGAAGCTCAGGGCGGACATCTTGCAGATTTCGCATTCCAGTGCACAGGAAACCCGAAAGCTCATGCAAACATTTATAAATTTATCCGCAATGGTGGTGGTCTTTGTGAACTTGGCTTCTTCATCAATGGTGGAGATGCTACAATTAATCCGCACTTTGACCTCTGCTCCAAAGAGATCAACCTGGTTGGTTCCTGGGTATATACTCTGAGAGATTATGTAACAACCTTTGATTTCCTTAAGAGAGCAAAAGCAATTGGTCTTCCGATGTCTGAACTGATCACAGATAAGTTCCCGTTAGAGCAGATCAATGAAGCTCTTCAGACAAACCTGGCAATGACAGGACTTAAGATCGCAGTTGTAAACAAATAGTTACTGTTCACCGGTAATATCCCGCAAAGAGTATTGCTGTGAACGGAGTGAACAGTAGCAACAAATAATAAGCCTGGCAATAGAGGAGAAAAGAAATGGCAGAAGCTGTAGGAATTTTAGAGGTATTCGGGCTGGCGACAGCTTTGTAGCAGGCGATGCCGGATGCAAGGCAGCAAATGTCCGCCTGGAGGTTTTTGATAAAAACAAACCAGCCAATGCTGACAGCCTGCCGGTACCGCTCCTTGTCTGCATTAAATTCAGAGGAAGTGTAACTGATGTTACAGCGGCTGTGGAAGCAGGCATGGAAGTTGCAAACAGAATGACTGGTGTGGTACAGCATTATGTGATCCCGAACCCGGAAGAGGGAACGGAAAAAATGCTGAAGATCAGCGCCTTGGATAAGGATTAGCAGTTGCATATCCATTGGGCATCAGTTAAAATATAATCAGATATTTATTTGTAGATTCAGGAGGAAGCAGAAATGGCACAGGAAGCATTAGGAATGGTAGAAACCAGAGGACTTACAGCAGCAATTGAAGCAGCTGATGCAATGACAAAAGCAGCTGAAGTAGCATTAGTAGGAACAGAGAAGATCGGATCCGACTTGTAACAGTATGGTACGCGGAGACGTAGGAGCTGTTAAGGCAGCAGTAGAAAGCGGAAGCGCAGCAGCATCCAGACTTGGCGAATTAGTTGCTACTCATGTAATTCCGAGACCTCATACAGACGTAGAGAAAATCCTTCCAAGCATCTGACCAGCAGATTGAGAAGTATAAAAAAGGAGTTCGCTCATGAGTAAATCATATGGATTTATAGAAATCACTGGTGTCGTTGCAGCAATCGATGCACTGGACATCATGTGCAAAACTGCAGACGTTGAGCTGGCGTCATGGGAACGTAAGCTGGGCGGACGACTGGTTACTATTATAGTTGAAGGCGATGTATCTGCCGTTACAGAAGCAGTAAATGCAGCAGCGACAGGTGCGATCAAGAAACCGGTAAGTTATGCAGTAATTGCACGTCCCCACGAAGAAATCGTTAGAATGGTGGAATTGAGTGCAAGTCGCTGGAAGAACAATCAGGGGGATGAATAATGGCTGAAGAGAAGAAACCGGAAGCAGATAAAAATGCCCCTAAAAAGGCAGCCGCTCCAAGAAGAACGAAAGCAAAAACTTCTTCAAAACCGGAAGTAAAAGCTCAGACGGCAGATACGGCGGCAGAAACAGCAAATAAAACAGAATCCCAGAAAGAACAGATAAAGGAAACAGTATCTCATAAGGAGGAGAAAGTTATGACACAGGAAGCATTAGGAATGGTAGAAACCAGAGGACTTACAGCAGCAATCGAAGCAGCAGACCAGATGTGCAAGGCTGCTAACGTAGCATTAGTAGGAACAGAGAAGATCGGATCCGGACTTGTAACAGTTATGGTACGTGGAGATGTAGGAGCTGTTAAATCAGCAGTAGAAAGCGGAAGCGCAGCAGCATCCAGACTTGGTGAATTAGTTGCTACACACGTAATCCCAAGACCACATACAGATGTAGAGAAAATCCTGCCTGTATTAAAATAGTAATCCATCGTAACTGTCCGGTATCTGCACAGCAGACTGCCGGATGGTTATAATCCGTCATATTTGACAGAAAGCAGGTGTATTCTTGGAATCTAATAATATTGAACTGATTACCAGAATGGTCATTCAGGCAATCAATCAGAATGAAAAAAAGGCGATGGATTCATGGTTCCCATCGGGGTTTCCGCAAGACACATTCACCTGACACAGGAACATGTAGAAGCATTGTTCGGACCCGGATATCAGCTTACGAAGAAGAAAGAGCTGATGGGAGGTCAGTTTGCTTCTAATGAAACAGTTACCATTGTGGGACTGAAACTTCGTGCCATTGAGAATGTAAGAATCCTTGGACCGGTGCGTAAAGCTTCACAGGTTGAGGTATCTGCGACAGATGCCATTAAGCTTGGAATGAATGTTCCGGTTCGCGAATCCGGAGACGTTGCAGGAAGTGCACCAATCGCAATCGTAGGTCCAAAAGGAGCAGTTTATCTGAAAGAGGGATGTATCGTGGCAATGCGCCATATACATATGTCTCCGAAAGATGCACAGGCTGCAGGTGTGAAGGACGGCGATATCGTATCAGTAAAGGCAGATAATGAGAGAGGAACCATCTTCAATCAGGTCAAGATTCGTGTAGACGACAGCTTTACACTGGAAATGCATATTGATACAGATGAAGCAAATGCAGCAAAGATTGCTACAGGCACTACCGTAACAATAATTAAATAATATCGGGGGCCAAAGGTCAAAAAGCCGTTCGTGCCTGCACGATAAGGTTTTTGAACAGAAACCCTTAAGCGTTAATTGGGGGCAGAAGTATTTGCCCCCAATATTATTATCAGAAATAATTTGGAGGCTCATATGATCGTAGGCAAAGTTGTAGGAAGTGTGGTATCCACACGAAAGAGTGAGAAGTTGATTGGAAGTAAATTTATGATTATCGAGCCTGTGCATCATATGAAAGGCGACCTGAGCCAGCTGGTTGCAATCGATATGATCGGAGCCGGAGTTGGTGAATATGTATTGGTGGCACAGGGAAGCGCAGCAAGAATAGGCTGCGGCGTAGAAACAGCACCGGTAGATGCCACAATTGTCGGTATTATTGATGACGGTGCAGGATTGGAGTAACGCCATGGAAATCAAAGAATTACAGGATATTATACAGCAGAATGGTGTGGTAGGTGCCGGTGGAGCCGGATTTCCTACTTATATGAAGCTTACAGACAAGGCTAATACCATTCTTATGAACTGTGCAGAGTGTGAACCATTACTGAAATTACACAGACAGTTATTGGAAAAACACGCATATGAAATTATGAAAACATTCCATATGATCCAGGAGACGGTTGGTGCTTCTGAAGCAATTATTGGAATTAAGAAGTCTTATGTACAGACAATTCATGCATTAAATCAGCATATTGAAGAATTTCCTGGCATGAGGCTGCATCTTCTGGACGAAGTTTATCCGATGGGAGATGAGGTTGTACTTATTTATGAGGCAACCGGAAGAGTAGTACGGCCGGGAGGACTGCCGATCGAGCAGGGAGTAGCCGTATTTAACGTTGAAACTGTATACAATATATATCGTGCTGTGGAAGAGAAGCAGCCGGTTACAGACAAATATGTATCTGTTGTTGCAGAAGTAAGTGATCCTGTTACAGTGAGAGTTCCCCTGGGATGTACTCTGGAGGAAGTGGTAGCACAGGCAGGCAGCACAACAGTGAAGGATCCTGTCTATTTCGTAGGCGGCCCGATGATGGGGCGTATCGGAAATGGTTCAGATCCGGTGACAAAGACAACAAATGCGATTTTGGTCCTTCCAAAAGACCATCTTATTGTAGCGAAGAAGCAGCGGACTTCTTCCATAGATTTAAAACGTGCAGCATCTATCTGCTGCCAGTGCAATACCTGTACAGATTTATGTCCGAGACATAATCTGGGACATCCGATCGATCCGGCGAAATTTATGAGAGCTGCATCAAATAATGATTTCAGAGACCTGAATCCATATATAGATGCTTCCTTCTGCAGTTCCTGCGGTGTATGTGAGATGTACTCATGTCCGCAGAGTCTTGCACCGAGAAGTCTTCTCGCAGATATGAAGGGCGGTCTGAGAAAAGCAGGTATCCGTCCTCCGCAGGGTGTACAGCCGAAACCGGTACAGGAATCCAGAGAATACCGTAAGGTTCCGGAAGAACGTCTGATGGCGCGACTTGGTCTTACGAGATATGACAAGGATGCTCCTCTGAAAGAAGAACTTGTACAGGTTAAGAAAGTAAGGATATTATTGAGCCAGCACATCGGAGCACCTGCACAGGCAGTGGTCAAAGCCGGTGATGAGGTAACAAGAGGGCAGATGATCGCACAGCCGGCACAGGGCTTAAGCGTTGGTATTCATGCTTCTGTCAGCGGTAAAGTAACAGAAGTAACAGACCGTTACATTATTATTGCAGTAAAGTAGAAAGGACGTGCACAAAATGAGTAAAGCAATCGGAATGATTGAATTTAAAACCACATCTACAGGCGTTACTGCAGCAGATGCTATGGTAAAAACATCTGAGGTAGAGATCGTCGAGGCACAGACCGTATGTCCTGGTAAATATATTGCAATTATTACCGGTGACTTAAGTGCGGTAAAGGCCGCCGTTGATACGGCAGTAACTACATATGAGGATAAATGCATTGACAGCTTTGTGCTGGGCAATCCGCATGAATCCATTTTCCCGGCAATTTACGGAACTACTCAGGTAGAAGATATCAGTGCGCTGGGAATTCTTGAAACTTATGATGCAGCTTCCATTATCGAAGCAGCAGACCAGGCAGCTAAGACTGCGATCGTAGATCTGATAGAACTTCGTATTGCCAAAGGTATGTGCGGAAAATCATATATGATGATCACCGGTGAAGTTTCTGCGGTAGAGGCTTCCATTGACAGGGCAAAAGAACTTGTAGCTGCCAAGGGTATGTACCTGGATTCTTCCGTTATCGCACATCCTGACAGAAGAATGATCGACAGTATTTTATAATATCAGGGGTAAGAAGTTTCTGACCCTGACACTCATAAAAAATTTCTCAAAAAAAGGGGGCAAAGATATGCTTGCACTGGAGAGAAGAAATCTGATTCTCGAAAAATTACAGGCAGAAAAGCGGGTGGTGGTCAGCGAGCTGAGCCAGCTTTATGACGTCTCTGAAGAAACCATACGCCGTGATCTGGATAAACTTGAAAAGGAAGGACTTGCGATAAAAAGTTATGGCGGTGCTGTGATCAATGAGGATGTAAGCATTGATTTGCCTTTCAATGTACGTAAGAACCAGAATGTTACAGGAAAGCAGAAAATGGCTGAACTTGCAGCTTCCCTTGTGAAAGACGGAGATCATATTTTCCTGGATGCGAGTACTACGGCAGTTTTTGTGGCGAAAGCATTAAAGGAAAAAGAACGTCTTACCGTAATTACCAATTCCATGGAAATACTTCTGGAGTTAGCTGATGTATCCGGGTGGAACATTATCTCCACCGGAGGCGTAATGAAAGAAGGATATCTGGCTTTTCTTGGATCAAAGACAGACGAATCCATACGTTCTTATTATGTAGATAAGGTTATCTTTTCGTGTAAGGCGCTGGATCTGGAATGGGGGATTATGGAATCGCAGGAAGCTTTTGGCTCTACCAAGAGAGCGATGATCGGTTCCGGACGAAAGAAAATTCTGGTTGTTGACAGTTCTAAATTTGATCAGACAGCGTTTTCCGTAGCTGGAAGCATGAAAGAAGTAGATATTATAGTGACGGACAAAGAACCGACAGAACGCTGGAAGAAGCACTTTGAGAAATTTAATGTAAAATGCTTATATCCTGTCTGACAAAGAAAATAGGAGTATGATACAATGAATACTTTTGAGATGAAAACCGCGATCCATTTTGGGGATAACGCGTTAGACAGATTAAAAGAGATCCCGTATAAAAGGGTTCTCATTATAACAGATCCATTTGTGGTACAAAGTAAAATGATCGATCTGATCACTGCTCCTTTAAACAGTGCAGGTATTGAATACGATATTTTCCATGACGTTGTGCCGGATGCACCTGTGGACAAGATTGCAGAAGGGGTAAAGAAGTTCCTAGAATATCAGCCGGAAGCAGTTGTTGCAGTCGGTGGTGGTTCTGCGATTGATTCTTCCAAGGCAATCAGAGAATTTGCACTGAAGATCAACAATTACGGAAAAGTAGGTCTGATCGCAATTCCGACTACAAGTGGTACCGGATCAGAAGTTACTTCTTTTGCAGTAGTAAACGATACTGCAGCACATGTAAAATATCCGCTGATCTCAGAGAGCCTTACAGCAGATGAAGCAATTCTGGATGCAGAGCTTGTAAAGAGTGTTCCGCCGGCCATTACAGCGGATACTGGTATGGACGTGTTTACACATGCGCTGGAATCATACGTAAGCACTGCGCATAATGAATTCTCTTCTGCACTTGCGGAGAAAGCCATTGAAATTTGCGGGGTATTTCTGCTGAGAGCATATCTGGACGGCAGTGATATGCATGCGCGTAAAAAAATGCATGTAGCTTCCTGTCTGGCTGGTTTATCCTTTAATACAGCAGGTCTTGGAATCACTCACAGCATGGCTCATCAGCTGGGAGCAATGTTCCATATTCCGCATGGAAGGGCAAATGCTATGCTGCTTCCGCATATCGTAGAATTTAATTCTGATATCAATAAGCACAGCAAGAGCCAGAAAGAGTATCTTCCGGCTGTAAAGCGATATGCCAATGTTGCGCACATTCTCGGACTGAGCAATTATAATAAAGTGATGACAGTACGTTCTCTGGTAAACTGGATCCAGTTTATGCAAAAAGAGATGAATATTCCGCTGACGATTCAGGAACTGGGAACAATTGCACCGGAAGAATATTTTGCAGCAATTGACAAGATGGCAGACGCAGCACTTGCAGATGCCTGCACAGTAAATAATCCGAGAGTTCCGACTAAAGAAGATATTATAAAGATTTATACGAAATTATGGTCATTCTGAAAATGAAGACAATAATTTCCGGCAGATGCTGACTGCCGCTGAAATCAGATACAGGAGATGGAGAAGAGATGAGTATTTATACAAAAAGAGGAGACAGAGGAATTACAGATATGGCTCATGCCGGTAATATTTCCAAGTCTGATGACCGTATCCGCCTTATGGGTGAGGCTGATGAACTGAATAGTCATATTGACCTTGTAAAAAGTATGCTCCATCAGTCAGAGATACTTCAGCTTCTTGAACGTATTCAAAAGAATCTTGATCTGATTGCAGCGGGAGTCAGTAACCCATATGATCGTGACTGCAAAGTCAGTGAAAAAGAAACGGCAGTGCTGGAGGCGGAAACAGATAAACTGGAAGCGCTGTGCGAAAAGCCTGTTCCTGAGAAGCTTACAGGAAAGAGCCGACTGGCTGCAGAGATAGATATTGCACGTACTGTTGCCAGAAGAACAGAGCGCTGCCTTGCACAGGTCAGTGTGAAGTTTGGGGCAGATACAGAGAGTAAGAGATTTCTTAACCGCCTTTCGGATTATCTGTATATTTTGGCGAGATATATAGAGTATTACTCTGATCTTTCAGTGGAACTGTCTGATAATCATGCGGGTGCATTGGCGAAACCGTCTGATAATAATACAGATGCATTGCCGGAACCGTCTGACAGTAATACGGATATATTAAAAAAGACGGCAGATATCAATGAAGCCGTTATCCAGGAGGTCCTTAAACGAATGGGAATTCAGAGCAGGATAACATTGGATACAGCAAAGAAACTGATCGGGAGACTGGAGCAGGAAGCTGTGCGCAGAGGGCAGCGTGCGGTAATCGCGGTCTGCAATCCGGAAGGAAATCCGGTTGCGGTCCATGTGATGGATGGAGCATTCCTTGTAAGCTTCGATGTGGCAATGAAGAAAGCCTATACTGCAGTGGCAGTGAAGATGTCTACAATGGAACTTTCGAAGATCGCACAGCCCGGAGGAACCTTTTATGGCGTTGACAAGCTGGATGGTGGAAAAATCGTTATTTTCGGCGGCGGTATTCCGCTGAAGTCCGGAAATACAATTATCGGTGGCCTTGGAATCAGCGGCGGTACAGGAGAAGAAGACCATAGTCTGGCAGAGTATGGTCAGTCTGTGTTAAATGAAATATTGTAAGATGGATGACAACTATTTGGCAGTCCGCTGTTGAAGGCACCAGACAGTTGTGAAGGAGTATTAAAAAGATCAGAACAGTTCTGAAGAGAGCTGTTCTGGTCTTTTTGTGATGTACTGATTTATCTTCGTTTATATTTCCCGGGAGTCATGCCTTATATTTCTTAAAGGTACGTATAAAATAACTCAGATCATTAAATCCGTTCCTGTAAGCAATTTCTGTGATTGAATCATCAGTAGCCGCCAGTTGTAAACAGGTTCTTCAATTCTTTGTCTGTTCAGATAATCCACAGGAGTCTGATGGGTCATTTCCGAAAAGAACCTGCAGAAATATTTCGGTGACATAGAGACAGAAGCAGACAGTTCCTGAAGTGTGATAGGATTGGCATAATTTTTTTCGATAAATTCCAGAACCTGCTTCAACTGGAGAATACGTTTATAGTCTCTGCGCGTTCGGGTAGGATTTTCGATAAAGTAATGATTACTGAAAATCAACCAAAAAAGTGGTAAAATTGTCCAAATACAGTCAGCTCATATCCGGTATCTTTTTCATACATGGCATCAAACAGAACAGAAATACAGTTCAGAATCTGTGGATGTTCATCTGAAAAATGTGGAAAAAGCATTGTTTCCTGATGCAGGATTTTCTGGATATATTCTCCGCATACAGGATTGTTTTTCAAAAAAGTGTTCATATCAAAAACAATGCACTGATATACACAATCATGGGGAATTCCTGAATGAAGGATTCCACTATGTACAAAAATGACATCATTCTTAACTGCTGTAAAACTTTTTTCGTCTAAAGTGACAGTAAGAGAACCTTCCAGAATACGAATTATTTCATATTCCACATGCCAGTGATAAGACATGACATATCTGGGATGTGTATGATCGATGTGATGAAACTCAAATGGAAACTCATAAGTGCCTCTTGGACGGTCTTCATTATGGTCTAAATCATGCAAAAGAACTTCCTCCTTACAAAATTTACAGAAATTTTATGATTAAAACAGAAAAAGTGAATATTGTACTGTTTTTTGCTATTATAACACAAGTAATTTTCTGAATGCAATTATATAATAGATATCAGTAACAAAGTTAAGTGGTCAGGCTGCTGTGAACGGAGTGAACAGTGGTTATCGGGCTACTTGGCACAACAGGTGTAGAGGTTATTATTTTTGTTATATTTGCAGTCAGAAGATGCTGCGAAAAGTGAAAATGTAATCTTGGGGGTTAGAGCGTGTCTGAAAAATCATTCCCGCAATCTGCACGCCCCACTTGCGGATATTTCACCCGAATTCAGTTGCCGTAGCCCGCTACGGCGCCCTCATCCGAGCGAAATCTCCCACAAATTGTGACGCACATCTTGCAGAAAGCCTTTTTCAAACACACTCTAGCCAAATCCACATCAATCATAAAATCTATATAATCCAAAGGCAGTACAACTGTCCAAAATCAATCTCAAATTATAAACAGGTGAATTTTCACACTGTGATTCACAGTAGCTATTTATTCAGCCCTTAATCTACACTATATCAAATCTTTACTCTTTTGTAAACATTTTGTAATAATTTATTTTTTACCGAACTGAATTATAACACAGTTCTTTCTTTTTCGACACCCCCAATTCCACTTTTTTCGTTACTTTTCGCAATCCATAAACTCAAATACTTTTTCCTTGCATTTTAAGCCTGAATCATGTATATTCTTTTTAATACATAAAAAAAGGAGTGAATATAGTTTGGATTCAAGTGTCCCTATACAGGCGGTCACCATACTGATTCTGGTGCTGTTGTCCGCCTTCTTTTCCTCTGCGGAGACATCCATGACGGCTGCCAACCGCATTCGGATCCATTCCCTGGCTGAACAGGGAAACAAGCGAGCCATTATCCTGGAAAAAATAATTTCCAATTCTGGAAAAATGCTCAGTACAATTTTAATCGGAAACAACATTGTAAACATTGCAGCCTCTTCCCTTGCTACCACTTTTACCATGAAAGTATTTGGAAGCATGTATATCGGCGTGGCTACCGGCGTTATGACATTGCTGGTACTTCTGTTTGGCGAGATCACCCCGAAGACCATTGCCACACTGAAAGCGGATGATCTGGCGCTCACCTATGCCAGACCTATATATGCGCTTATGACAGTACTGACCCCGGTTATTTTCATTGTGGGAAAACTGGCTAACGGCATTCTTTTCCTCCTTCGTGTTGACCCCAATGCGAAGAAAGACACCATCACAGAGCATGAGCTTCGTTCTATGGTAAATGCAGGGCAGGAAACGGTGTTATTGAGCGGGAAGAAAAGCAGATGATCTATAATGTGTTTGATTTCGGTGATTCTGCTGCCAAAGATGTAATGATTCCCAGAATTGACATGACTTTTATTGACGTGAATTCCACTTATCAGGAACTTATGGATATTTTCAAAGAAGATATGCACACCCGTTTTCCTGTTTATGAGGATAACACAGACAATGTGATTGGAATTATCAATATTAAGGATCTTCTTCTCTATCCGGAAAATGAACCGTTTTCTATCCGTAAGATTCTCCGTGAGCCTTATTTCACTTATGAATATAAGCGTACCACAGATCTTATGATGGAAATGAGAAAAGCTTCCGTAAACCTTGCAATTGTTCTCGACGAATACGGCTCCACTGCCGGTCTTGTCACTCTTGAGGATCTTCTGGAGGAAATCGTAGGTGAAATCCGTGATGAATATGACGAAGATGAGGAAGAACCGATCCGTGAGATTCAGCCTGGACGGGAGTATGAAGTTCTTGGTTCTGCCAAACTGGATGATGTCAACGAAGCACTGGTACCAAACTTGAATCAGAGGACTACGATTCTGTAGGCGGATATATTATTGAACAGCTTGACTGCCTCCCACGCGAGGGCGAATCTGTCACTTTGGAAGACGGCATGCATCTTGTTGTAGATGAACTGGATAAGAACCGTATTGAACTGGTGCATATCTGGCTGCCAGAGCATAAAGAAAATCCAGAAGCTGCTGACGCATAAATGAATCTGTCATACTACTGATTTTTTCATAATCTGCAAGCCTGCAAATGCCGGTATTTCCGGTAGATTTCAATTGTAAAAATCCGAATGTTTCCAAAACGGATCATTCGGATTTTTCTTATCTCACCGATTTCCCAGCATTAAACAAAACTGCTTGACAATCCTGTCTATTTCGCCGGTAACAGCCTCCACACCAGTTTCTGTTTCTCTCCAGTTCTCCCTGGTAATTCCATCCGGGCAGGCCGGACATACCATAATTACCGTCTCCGGATATAAAAGCTGATAATACATCAGTGATCTTCTGGCATGGTAAGTTTTGCAGCACAGAATCGCTTTTTTCACATGAATTTTGTGAAGGTCTGTCACCTGCCTGGAAAAAATTGCATTTTCATAGGTAAAGGTAGCCTGATTCTCCATCAGAATAGCCTCTTCCGGAACTCCGTTTTTCAAAAGTACATTTTTCAGGAATTCCCATTCCGTCTCATAATCTCCACCATATATTTCTTTTTTGACTGCACACCTGCAAATTGCCAAGTGTAATACTGTATCTTCCGCTTGGCAAAATATAGGGGGCATATCCTTCTCTATATAAAGAAGCTGCTTTTTCTGCCATATCCGGGAAACCATTTCCCGGCACGAAAATGATATCTGCTTTTTCCGGCTGGCTCTCGGCAAAAACAAACTCCTCCACATTTTTCATAAATTCATTATAATTCACGCTTTTGTTCCTTCTTTCTGCCAGAGGACTTTCCCCTGCACTTATGATTTTCCATTATAACTTTTTTTTCCTGCTTTTTTCTACTTCTTTTCACTTCGTCACAATCAACGTACAGTACCCATCCTCCCGCAATTTCTGTTCCATACGGATAGCATTATCCAGCTGTAAAAATGCACCTACCTGAACCTTATAAAGTTCTCCATCCTGCAAAATATATGCCGGATAACCTTTTTCCTGAAGCAAGTAAAGCATTCGATCCGCATTTTCCCGTTTGCGAAAAGCTCCAGTCTGTACACGGTAATACAAAGGTTCTTCACCCTGCTGCTGATCCAGAGTTCCAAGAATCGCCCCGGCAATAGCTGCGCGATCTCAGCATTTTTTCATCATAAAGCTGATTATCTTTGTCAGAATTTAAAAATCCGGTTTCAATAAGCAACGCCGGCATTTTTGTTTTTCGCAGCACAACAAGGCCCGGTCTTGCCTGGACTCCAATTTCACGGAATCCCAATTCGCCCAGAGCACCTACAATATTCTGTGCCATTTCATACTTAATTCCGTTTTTATCATAAACCAGCACTTCTACACCATTATACTGATTCATCTCAGGGCTGCTGTTCCTGTGAAAAGAAATAAAAAAATCCACTTTTGCCTCATTTGCCAGCCTTGCCCGCTCAAAAGGAGAAATGTAATCATCTGTAGTTCTTGTATATAAAACATCAACTCCGTTTTCAGACAGAATTCTTCCAACCTCCATAGCAAGAGCAAGATTGTCATCTTTCTCCCTGCGCCCTTTATATACCGCTCCCGGATCGTTGCCGCCATGCCCGGCGTCAATCATAATAGAATATGGCATGTCAAAATTTCCTTTTCAAATACTATTTCTCTATTAGGATATGTGAAAAAATTACAAAAGCGACTTGACTTTTACGCTTTAAAGCGGTATTATTTTGTGCAGGCAATACTTTAAAGCAGAAAAAGCACTTTAAAACACGAAAACACTTTTAAGGAGGAAATAAAATATGAAAAGAAAGGTTTTGTCAGTAATTCTGACCGGAGCTATGGTAGCAGGTCTTGCAGGTACAGTAACCGTACACGCTGAAGAGCAGAAAACGTACAATATTGGTATCTGCCAGTTAGTTCAGCACGAAGCACTGGATGCAGCAACACAGGGATTTGAAGATGCAGTAAAAGAAGGTCTTGGCGAAGAAAACGTAACATTTGATGAGCAGAATGCACAGGGTGATTCCGCAACATGTAGTACGATCATCAACAACTTCGTATCCAGTAACGTAGACCTTATCCTTGCAAATGCTACTGCTTCTCTTCAGGCAGCTGCTGCCGGAACAAGCGATATCCCGATTCTTGGAACTGCAGTTACAGAGTATGGCGTAGCTCTTGACCTTACAGATTTTGATGGTACTGTAGGCGGCAATATTTCCGGTACCTCAGACCTTGCTCCTCTCGACCAGCAGGCAGCAATGCTGAATGAACTTTTCCCGGATGCTAAGACTGTAGGACTTCTGTACTGCTCCGCAGAACCAAACTCCCAGTATCAGGTTGATACGGTGAAGGCAGCTCTTGAAGATCTTGGATACACTTGCGAATACTACGCATTCTCTGACTCCAACGATATTTCTTCTGTTGTAACAAATGCAGTTGCAGACAGTGACGTTATCTATGTTCCTACCGATAACACAGCAGCTTCCAACACAGAGCTGATCAACAACATCTGCCTTCCGGCAAAGGTTCCGGTAATCGCAGGTGAAGAAGGAATCTGCTCCGGATGCGGTGTTGCTACACTTTCCATCAGCTACTATGATCTTGGAAAAGCAACTGGTGAAATGGCAGTTAAAATTCTGAAAGATGGTGAAGATATCTCTACAATGCCAATCGAATATGCACCAAACTTCACAAAAGAATACAATGCAGACATCTGTGCTGAGCTGGGAATTGAAGTTCCGGATGACTATGTTGCAATCGGTGCTGACGCAGAATAATTACTGGTTTATAACATATGCAGTAATGCACAATAAAAATTTTCATATTTGTTTGACAGTTAATTTAGACATTCAGTTGCTTTTAGAGCTTGTCAAAAGACTCTGACAGTAATCAACACAGACAGCGGGAAGGGAAGCCTCTCTCGCTGTTTGTGTCGTTTCTGAAGGAATGTATTTTTAAGTATATTTTATGCATAATTATGCATAAAATAGCATTTCTTCCAAAATGAATATTTCTGTTTACGCAAATAACAAAAAGCCAGTTACTCCACATACAAAACACTATAAAGATTCCAGTAACTGTCTTTTTCAAACATTTGTCCACAAAACAAATGTTGATGTTCACACAGTGAACACCAGAGTGTATTTGTAAAAGACTTTCTGCAAGATGTGTGTCACAATTTGTGGGAGATTTTGTCCGGGTGAGGTCGTCGTAACGGGCTACGACAACCGAATTCAGGCAAAATATACCGCACAGTGGGGCGTACAAATTGCGAAAATGTTTTTTCAAACACGCTCCAGCAAACAAATCACGCATGCAGGAGGATAAAGACATGCAAATTGCAAACTTAATCATGGCACTTCCGGGTGCCGCTGCCCAGGGTCTGATCTGGGGTATTATGGCTATTGGCGTATATCTTACATTCCGTGTCCTTGACATCGCCGATCTGACCGTAGACGGTACCATGTGTACCGGAGGTGCTGTCTGCGTCATGATGATGACCAGCGGACATAACGTATGGGTATCTCTTTTAGTTGCCACTTTGGCTGGTATGACAGCTGGTCTTGTTACCGGTATTTTCCATACCTTTATGGGAATCCCGGCCATCCTTGCTGGAATCCTGACACAGCTTTCCCTGTACTCTGTTAACCTGAAAATCATGGGAAAAGCAAACCAGGCTATCAACGTTGATAAATACCCGATCCTGATTTCCTTACGCCGTATAAAAAATGTACCGATCACTCAGAACACAATTCTTATCGTCGCTTTATTTATTGTTGTGATCATCGCAGTTCTTTACTGGTTTTTCGGAACAGAGCTTGGATGTTCCCTCCGTGCTACCGGATGCAATCCAAACATGTCCCGTGCACAGGTATCAACACTGATTTTTGCAAAGTACTTGGACTTATGATTTCCAACGGACTTGTTGCTCTTTCCAGCGCCTTGCTTGCACAGTATCAGGGATTTGCAGACGTCAATATGGGACGTGGTGCTATCGTAATCGGACTTGCTGCTGTTATTATCGGCGAAGCGATTTTCAGCCGTATTTTCCGCAATTTCGCGCTCCGTCTTCTGGCCGTAGCATTTGGTTCCATTCTCTACTATCTGGTTCTCCAGACTGTTATCTGGATGGGTATCGACACTGACCTTCTGAAAATGCTGTCTGCACTTGTAGTAGCTGTATTCCTGGCAGTGCCTTACTGGAAGGGAAAATATTTCGCAAAACCAGCAAAACGCGGAGGTAAGAACAATGCTTGAGATCAAAAACATATATAAAACCTTTAATCCAGGAACCATCAACGAAAAGGTGGCTCTGAACGGACTTTCCCTGAAATTAAATGAAGGCGACTTTGTTACTGTCATCGGCGGCAACGGTGCCGGAAAATCCACAATGCTGAACGCAGTTGCCGGTGTATGGCCAGTAGACGAGGGACAGATCATCATTGACGGAACAGATGTCACCAAACTTTCCGAGTACAAGCGAGCAGCTTATCTGGGACGTGTATTTCAGGATCCCATGACCGGAACTGCTGCTACCATGGGTATTGAAGAAAATCTTGCCCTTGCAAAACGCCGCGGAAAAACAAGATTTCTTCGTTCTGGTATTACAAAAGCCGAACGAGAAGAGTACAAAGAGCTTCTGAAGATTCTGAATCTTGGTCTTGAAGATCGTCTTACCTCTAAGGTGGGTCTTCTTTCCGGAGGTCAGAGACAGGCACTTACGCTTCTCATGGCAACCCTTCAGAAGCCAAAGCTTCTCCTTCTTGATGAGCATACCGCAGCCCTTGACCCAAAACAGCTGCCAAGGTGCTGGATATCACAGACAGGATTGTCAACCGCGATCACCTTACTACACTGATCGATTACGCATAACATGAAGGACGCTATTGCTCACGCAACCGCCTGATCATGATGATGAATGGAAAATCATTCTTGATATCCAAAGGCGAAGAAAAGAAAAAGCTTACAGTAAAACAGCTTCTTGATAAATTTGAGGAAGCCAGCGGGGAAGAGTTCTCCAATGACTCCGCAATTCTCGGATAGAAATTTATAATTTCGTTTTCAGGAACTGCAGCAGATTGGTTTACAGTCTGACTGCAGTTCTTTTTTTGCAATAAAAATCTCTGCCGAAAACACCCCTTGTGCAAAAAAGGTCGACAAATGGCTCAACTTCACTTGTTTCTATTTGTTTATCCGTTCTCTTCACTATCAGTTTTCAACTTATTTAAATCAATAAATACTGTGCCTTTATACATCAGAAAATCTCCGGTCTCTCTACAATATCTGTATATTTTGTCCGTGAGAAAATCTTCTTCAGGAGTTGCCTCCCGCAAAGTTTCTCTCAAAACATTTTCAAGATCCTCCGGATAGGAATGATCAGCATTGTGGATCATCACTTCATGAATGCTCGTAAACACCATATAGAAATCTGCATCCATCAGATCTGCAAGCCTTTTGGCCACGCCTGGCAAGAATATTGCAACGGCGCCGTTTGTCCTTCTGGCAGTGCTCAGACAGCTTCCGATGCTGTCCCTTGTCAGATAGAATTCATGGTTCAGATCCATGAAGCATTCTCCATCATAATCTGGATTGTAGACCAGTTTTTCCCAATAAAAAATTCTGGGCGGCGAAATTAAAATACGTGTTTAGAAGAGCTGCGTCAAAGACTTGTCTTTTCATCCATTTCCCATTCTTTTATGTTATCAGTACGTATTTTCATACTGCTGATCCGGCCATCCAAATTTCCCACCTGCATGTATAGCACAAGTGCAATATCGCCCACTACGCGATATACTGCCTTCGACAGTTCCCGTTTATGGCGTTCTGCATTAAGTGCCCGGATAAAAAGATCATTTTTTACCTTTTCGTAGTTATTCAGATTTTTGGTTTTCTCAAAAAATCCAGCTGTTTTTAATTTACGTATTTCACTTTCCACTGTTTTTGCAATCTGTTCCAGAGAAACACCATTCTCATAGTCCTCAAAAAGCTCTTCCGTGTGAATTCCGCAGACTTCTTTTCCCACTGAAGACGCATTGCACTCTACAAACAGCCGGTCGCCGCTTGGTGTCATGCCATTCTCGTCCCGTTCTTCAAAGTAAATCTGCTTCTCATTAAGTCCAAGCCGTTCCATCAGAGACTGACGCAGACTCTCCACAAATACCTCATACTCTCTGCTCATATATAATTCCTTTCTTGGTAAAAACGGCGAAATGCCCTAACGAATACAGACCTTGCTGTGCACTGCAAACGGTCCGTATTTGAAATAAAAGATGGAAGCAGATATTTAGAAATAGATAAGGCTTCCATTTGAGTTGCTGTATGGATAGTATATAAGATATGAATGTGTTTGTAAAGGATTTTCTATCGACAATTTTCCCTTGCAACAAAAGCTGTTATTACTGTTCACGACCTTCACAGCAGCACGCTTCGCGATGCACAGAAATCATGTTCACATGATTTCGCGCTGTAATTCTCGTATTTGCTTTAAACTTTGTTCACCAAAAAAACGCCTCGCGGGACGTTAACAGTGAATAGCAACAAGCTGTGGTGGTTGTTTTCTTCATTCATAGAAAACATTTTATAAATATTGCCAGTATAAACAACAAAGGGCCTGCCGTAAATACGGCAGACCCATAAATAATCTTAAATGATTATGCCTGAGGACCAGCTGCAACAAGTGCTTTACCAGCTGCATTTCCTTCATATTTCTTGAAGTTCTTAACGAAACGATCTGCAAGATCTTTTGCTTTAACTTCCCACTCAGAAGCATCAGCGTATGTGTCACGAGGATCAAGGATACCTGTGTCAACGCCTGTAAGCTCTGTAGGAACCTCAAAGTTAAAGAATGGAATCTTCTTAGTCGGTGCTGTTAAGATAGCGCCGCTGAGGATTGCATCGATAATACCACGAGTATCTTTGATGGAGATACGTTTTCCGGTTCCATTCCATCCTGTATTAACCAAGTATGCTTTTGCTCCGCTCTTCTCCATTTTCTTAACCAGCTCTTCAGCGTATTTTGTCGGATGCAGTTCAAGGAATGCCTGTCCGAAGCAAGCTGAGAATGTAGGTGTAGGCTCTGTGATTCCACGCTCTGTACCAGCAAGTTTAGCTGTGAATCCAGACAGGAAGTAGTACTGAGTCTGCTCTGGTGTCAGGATAGATACTGGAGGAAGTACTCCGAATGCATCTGCGGAAAGGAAGATAACATTCTTAGCAGCCGGTGCGGAAGAAATCGGGCGAACGATTTTCTCAATGTGGTTGATTGGATAAGATACACGAGTGTTCTCTGTAACGCTCTTATCAGCGAAATCAATCTTTCCTTCTGCGTCAAGTGTAACGTTCTCAAGAAGAGCATTTCTCTTGATTGCATTGTAAATATCCGGCTCAGAATCCTTGTCAAGTTGATAACCTTAGCATAGCAACCGCCCTCGAAGTTGAACACTCCGTTGTCGTCCCAGCCGTGCTCATCATCACCGATAAGGAGTCTCTTAGGATCTGTGGAAAGTGTAGTCTTACCTGTTCCTGAAAGGCCGAAGAAGATAGCGGTGTTCTCACCGTTCATATCTGTATTTGCAGAGCAGTGCATGGAAGCGATGCCCTTAAGTGGCAGATAGTAGTTCATCATGGAGAACATACCTTCTTCATCTCTCCGCCGTACCATGTATTGATGATAACCTGCTCACGGCTTGTAATGTTGAACATTACAGCTGTCTCAGAGTTAAGACCTAATTCTTTGTAGTTCTCTACTTTAGCCTTGGAAGCGTTGTAAACAACGAAATCTGGCTCGAAGTCTTTCAGTTCTTCTTCTGTAGGCTGGATGAACATGTTTGTTACAAAGTGTGCCTGCCAAGCAACCTCAACGATGAAACGGATTGCCATACGGGTATCTTTGTTAGCACCGCAGAATGCATCAACTACGAAAAGTCTCTTGTCGGAGAGCTCTTTCTTAGCGATCTCTTTCACTGCTTCCCATATCTTCCTGTGATGCAGGATGGTTATCATTCTTATATTCGTCAGATGTCCACCATACGGTGTCTTTAGAATTCTCATCCATTACGATATATTTGTCTTTAGGAGAACGTCCGGTATAAATACCTGTCATAACGTTAACAGCGCCAAGCTCGCTGACCCGTCCTTTTTCAAAGCCCTCAAGACCTGGTTTGGTCTCCTCTTCAAATAACATTTCATAAGAGGGGTTGTAAACAATTTCTGTAGTTCCGGTAATACCATACTTTGTTAAATCGATTTTGCCATCTTACACTTAACCTCTTTTCTCTAAAATGGAATTCATCTGCGAATGCAGATTTATAGCTTCAGTCCGCATCTCACCGTAATACATATCAAAGAATATTACTTGCGGTCACAGCCTCTATGGTACAAAACCAAAGGAATGGAACCGGATTGATTCCCTTTTTCCTTATCCTATATTATACATATCTGAGGGATAAAATCAACACAATTTTCCGTTTTTTGTATTTTTGTTAAAGTTTTATCATATAGAAAACACGCCTCTGACATTTTATGAGACGTGTTTTCTAATGATATTTTTACTGCATTAGAACGTCATTGCGAAATTCTTAAATTGAGGTTATTGTAGTCCTGTTGAATAAAATTGTCACTAGAATAGGGAATAGAAAATGTTCAAAACGCACATTTTTGCATTGTTTTTTGTTTTACTATTTTT
>ENA-OQEX01000421-OQEX01000421.1-human-gut-metagenome-genome-assembly--contig:-NODE-421-length-23005-cov-3.897981_pt1 | contig 23005 bp, 21 predicted proteins | sample MGYA00242802_ERZ504649 | MGnify/ENA primary metagenome ERZ504649 (study PRJEB26092, sample SAMD00036194) | human gut metagenome | host: Homo sapiens | study: EMG produced TPA metagenomics assembly of...
TCGGATTCTCTTGTTTTTTTGCAACACTAAGATAAGTGAAAATTCTGACATGCAAAATCCTGAGCAACTTTTTGTTGCTCAGGTACTTAAAAAGTTTAATTTATAATAGTGTTGCGGAATTAAGGTTATATAATTTCCGTTCTCATCCAATTCATTGGTATAGAATAGAGGATTTCCTGTTTCAGGTTGATGCCCGCAAATTCTTGTACATAGAATGTACGATAAGAACTTCCTACTTTGTGTATTTGGGTTCCACTGACAATTTGTGTCTGTTCGCCATCTAATTTTACAACTTTATTGGAGTTATGACCTAAATTGAAAGTTGTATTCCAGCTAAAGTCTTTTATTTTAATATTAGTGGAATTAATAGTTAATTCAATACCTTTATTTTTCACTTCACCTATATTCATTAAATAACTACTAAATCCTGTTGTCATGGATACAGGACAGTCCATTAATAAGTTTTTAGTTGTACGGGTATAATATTCAATCGTGAAGTTCAGACGATCCCAAAAACCAAAATCCAAGCCAATATTCATATTATAATTGGTTTCCCATTTCAGATTAGGATTTGCAATTTGGGACATTTGAATACCGGGTTGCTCCAAGTAACCACCACTAATGGAGCTTAATCCCATATAGCCGAAATAATCAGAAGGAAGAGTACCGTTTACACCGTATGATGCTCTTATACGCAAGTCTGTCAACCAATCTTTTACAGGTTGCATAAATTCTTCTTCAATAGTACGCCATGCTCCGGATACAGACCAAAATGTTCCCCAACGATTGTCACGGTGCAAACGTGAACTGCCATCAACACGAAAACTAGCTCCTAGATAATATTTATTTTTGTAATCGTAATTCAAACGGCTTAAATAGGATACCAGTCTGTACCTTGAATCACTTCCCCCTACAGATACTGTTTTCATTCCATTACTAATGGCATGTTTGTCGGGAGTTGTAAAATTGTAAGCTTCCCCTGATAAATAGTCATTGTAGGTATCATCAATTTCATATCCGGCAAGAAAGTCCAAATGATGAATGTTGTTGAAAGTAGTTAAATAGCTTAAGGTGTTAACTCCATACCATTTTTTTATATTCTCTTATGCGTTTTACTACTTCTCCATTTTCATCTTCACCGTTGGAAGTACGTGGGTCATACCATTTCTCACCTTTTACAGTAGTGTAATCATAACTGAATGTTGTTTTGAATTTCAGATTTTTTATGATTTCGTATTCGGCATAAAGCGTATTGAATGCGCGTAGCATTTTTTCATGTTTATAATCGTATTCAGCTGATAATTTGGGGTTGCGGTCATTGGCTTTACGAATAAATTTACGATTCCAACTGCCATCTTCATTGTAGACCGGATCTGAAGGAGTAGTCCAATTACGTGAGGAATAGAAAGGAGATGTATAAGTGAATCCTTCGTCATAAACACTCTGATTTACATTTGAGAAAAGTATCTTGGCGCCTACAGTCAATTTGTCTGTTGCACTGAAATCTGCGTTCAAACGCCCTGTTACACGTTCCAAACCGGAACCTTGTACAATACCGTTCTGCTTCATATATGATAAAGAAGAGTAATATTTAAATTTATCGCTGCCACCGGCTAGTGATGCTTCATAGGTAGAATGATGTCCCTTTTGGAAAAGCTCTTTATTCCAGTCTGTGAAACCACACCATGGAATTGGAGCATATTTATCGATTTGCCCATCTGCATAAGTTTTACTTTGTGACATTAGCTCTTCCTCTGATATATTAGGATTTTTATCAGCTAGTTTACGTTGTTGATATAATATCAATCCATTGTAAATATATTCACGTCGTTCTTCTCCCCCATAACTGGGCGATAATCCATTGCGAAATCATTGCTACCCCAGTCTGCTTTTAATGAAATTTGTGCTTTTCCGCTTTTTCCTTTCTTGGTGGAGATTAAAATAACTCCATTTGCAGCACGTGAACCATAAAGGGAGGCTGCTGCAGCATCTTTTATTACTGTAATATTTTCAATATCCGAGTTGTTTAATGTAGACATTATGTCAAATCCGGAGTCGGAGCTGGTAGCAGCAACAGAACCGGATTGGACGGGAACACCATCGATTACGTATAGTGGAGAATTGCTTGCATTGAAAGAACCCATACCACGAATACGGATAGAAGTGGAGGCACCAGGCTGACCTGAACTGGAAGTGACTTGTACTCCGGGAGCATTACCTTCTAGCAAACTGGAGAATGAAACTACGGGTAAATCTTTTAATTCTCCTGTCTTCACAGTAGAAGCAGAACCTGCGTATGCCGATTTCTTGAAAGTACCATAACCGGTAACAACCACTTCTTCCATAATATTATTATCAGGAGCCATGACTACTTTCAGTATCTTTCCGGCAGTGGCTTTAATTTCCTGCTTGGCATAACCTATATAGGAGATAATCAAAGTGGCAGGTATACGGTCTACATCTAATGAGAAGTACCCGTCCAAATCTGTAGTAGTTCCATTCGTAGTACCTTTGACTAAGATATTCGCTCCAATAATAGGTTCTCCCGTCTCATCCAGTACTGTACCGGTTAATGTTGTTTTCTGTTGAGGAACAGCAGACTCTTTTTCTTCAATTTGCTTGATAGCAATAACGCCGTTGTGAACTGAATAGGTCAAACCGCTATTCATAAGACATTTATCAAGCACATTGGCTATTTTTTCGTTATTTACATTTAGGTTTTGGACTTTTATTTGTTTTACATCATTGGTGCTGTACACAAAAGTAAAGTCGGTTTGTCTTTGGATTTCCCAAAGAATTTCACTCAACGTGGCATTCTTGAATGAGGCTGTGACAGTGGCTTGTGCAAACACTTTGTTGGCTGCCTGCATAAAACCTGTGGTAATGATACAGAAAAATAGGAACGTAATCCACAAACGTTTACTACTTTTACCGTGATTGGTGTAGTTGTGTTTTTTGTCCATAATACATCATTTTTATTAGTTATAGAATGTGATTGTTTTGTTATTGACTTTTACGTGTACTTTTTGAGTCTCTTCCAACAAACGTACAAATGGAGTGATTTCCGAATACCGATCTACATTGCATCCGAAGCGTAGGTCTTTTATTTTCTCATTGGCAAAAATTACTTCCATGTCATACCAGCGTGATAGTATTTTCATGATATCTTCCAATCGCTGGTCTTTGAAATGAATTTTTCCTTTTATCCATGAGGTATAAAATCCGGCATCTACCATGCGTATCTGTATGCTGCTGTTTCCAAGGCTGATGGTAGCTTGCTGGGAGGGCTTTAAAATACAGCTTTCTCCTGTTTCTGTATTTACTTTGACAGAACCGTTTACCAAAGTTGTCTGATACTCTTCCTGTGGATAAGCAGAGATGTTGAATGTGGTTCCCAACACTTCTACTTGCATGCCTTGAGTGCATACTATAAATGGTTGCCCTGTTTTGCAGACTTCAAAATAGGCCTCGCCTTCCAGTTCCACTTTGCGCGGACCGTTATCAAATGTCACAGGAAAGCGAAGACTGGTCATTGCGTTCAGATGCACTTTTGTTCCATCACTTAACAATAGAGCATATTCTCCACCTCGTGGAGTTTCCACTTTATTATATACAGGCTTGTTTTTTTTAGCTGTTTTTGATGTTACTTGGTAATTCAGCATTGTAGAGTCCATGTGGACTCGGGCTCCGTCTATTTTCTCAAGCAGACTCTCTGTTTCTTTATTTATATGGATTGTCTGACCGTTCTCCAATGTCAGAATAGCTTTGGATTCCCCAGGTAGAATGGATTGTGCAATGAACTGTTTGTCCGAAAGAGAAACGGGCGAGGTGAATTTCATGGAAATACTTACAAAAAGGACAGGTAACAGAATGATTGCGGCATAACTTACTATTTTGATATATCTGCTTCTGTTATTATTTCTTTTGATTCGTTTTTCCACTTCTTTCCATCCGGATGAAGGATTGAATGCCGTTTTTTGCCGGAAATGCTGCTTTTGGTTTTCTTCATCACAAATTTTCTTGAATAAATCTCGTGCGCTGTAGATTCTTCTCTCCAAGTAGTTTAGTTTTATTGTTTCTTCCGGGGTTATTTCTTCCGACAGATACCTTGCTATGAGGTTGGCTATATAGAAATCTTGTTTTATCATATTTTGACCTGTTTTTTATCTCTTTTATAATAAAACAAGTCTGTTTGAAATTTGGGTGAATAATAAAACGACTTTTTTGAAAAAAAACAAATTAATGTCTTTTTATATAAAGAACAAGAGGAAGTAATAGTAGTCTTTCAAGTTCTCTCTGAGTTTCTTGTAGGCTATTTTCTTTAATGTATGGACTGTTTCTGTAGATATGTTTAGTCTGTCTGCTATTTCTGCATTTTTTTTCCCTTCCAGAGCTAGTTGCATAATGGCTTTCATTTGGTCGGGTAATTTATCTATGGCTTCAGAAACGATACGATAAGTTTCCTCTTCAACGATTGCATCGTGAAAAAAGGAATCCTTTTTCTTTTCGATGACATTTTGAGCGTATTCATATACTACTTTTGAATGCTCCAGTTCGTTGAGTGCTTTATTGCGTACAGCTGTATATAAAAATGCTTTTACTTGGTGCAGATAAAAAAATCTTCTCTTATTTGCCATAGTTTGGCAAATGAATCTTGTACAATATCTGCTGAAGTTTCTTGATTTTCTGTATATTGATTGGCAAATAAGCATAGAGTTACATAATATTTATTGAAAATATCATGAAACCCTTGCTCATTGAGCTTAATACTTATAGTTGTATGAGAAGTTCCAGCTGCCACCTTTGCTTTTAATTTTCTCTAATTTTAGTGCGAATATAGAGAAATTAATTAAAACAGCCTCTTATTCTATTAAAATATTATTTTAGATTTTTATCGGTTTGACTTAACCGATTGAAGAATAAACTTTTAGCGAATTATTTGAGAAATAGAGGTAACGATTTGGCAACTGTGCGAATTTCAGCGTTTTGCGTTGCTATGCTGTCAAATAAACCCTTCTAAATGCAAAGTTAGAACAAATATTCAAAACTACAATGTTCCAATCAAAAAACTATATGCATTCAATGTCAATTTGATAAGTATCATCAATCAGAATATGGTTATAGTGTCGTAACACACATTGTTCCAAGTTATACTCGTTTGTTTTTATTATCTCGTCTAAGATTACATCAGAAGACAATCGTTTCTCTATTACTTTTTCAAATCGAAGAATATCATCCAAATGAGTTTCTATATATTTTTTACTGAATATTAAACAGATATACTTGATTTGTCGCAAATCTTCAAGGGAGAAATCTTTTTCCCAACCAAACGGAATATAGCAGCCCTCCACAATCTGGTTCTGAGAATTTTCAATACAGGTCTTTATCATTTCCCGAACAATCGGCCACAGATATTCCGTCAGTTCTGCATCACTGCTATCAGCGGAAAGACCACACTGCCCGCTCCTAATAAGTCCCATTTTCAGATGGTCTATTGACAGATAGGGATATTTGTATTTCTCCAACAGTCTTTGTGCAAGCAAGGTTTTTCCCGTATGCGTGTCACCAGCAATCAAAATAATCATAACTAATATAGCAAAAATAACCCACTATCCAATAGGGTTACAACTCTTCAATAAAATGGTTAGGATGTTCCTCCCAATATTTTTGGTATATCCAATCCTGCCCTTTTGTAAAGTTCAGTTGATACATTCTGAATGCGACCAAAAAATTCTTAGGTTGCCACAATTCCTCATACGTGTAGCAGTATTTCATACCGCAAGCCTGCATTACATTACCGCTTCTTGGATTGTTCCTGTCATGTGTGGCAGTAATGTACGGTAATCCATCTTTCTTTACTTGTTCGACAACAGCCTTGCCAGCCTCCGAAGCGATACCTCTGTGCCAAAATTCTTTACGGAGCCCATAACCAAAATCATGGTGCTCTTCCATATCAACTTTAACATATCCTATTGGAAAATTGTCGTCTTTCAGACAAATGGCATAAGCGTATGCTTGAGGTTGTTCATATTTGGCTGCATACCTTTCCGCATAGAATTTTTTGGTTTCTTCGATATCTTTTAGAGAATACCAAGGAAGGAACTTATTGACTTCTTTGTCTTTCAAAATAAGGAAAAGAGCCTCTATATCGTTTTCCAGAAATTTCCTTAGAATCAATCTGTCAGTTTTTATTGTGGGGGTATTCATATTATAAGCTGCATTCAAATAAAAACATTTCACATCGATCGTTAATGGCTATTTCCTTGTCAAAAGAAGAATAAGTTTTGACTTGAGTAAACCCGACTTCTTTCAAATATTCTTCCATTTCACCATACTTATAAAGGTGCGTCTGGAAATCCATAAATTCGCTTTGAATCAATTTCGTATCACTATACATTTCATAAATTCCGGGAGAGAGCTGGGTCTGACTTTGTTCATCGTAATGGTTCTTCGACTTTAACACCAGTTCAAAATTCTCCTTTGTCTTTACAGAAACCGCAATCGCATAATCATTGTCATCTGTACATCTATTGGCGATTGTATCAACAGCAAATACAAACTTACCCATTGGAGACAACCATTCTTTTATTCTGCACAAGATTTGTTTACACAAATCAGTATCGGTAAATAATGACACAGAGCCCGAGCTGATAAATATATAATCAAACTTCTCTCTTGGAGAATATTTTATAATATCAGCTTGAACGACTTTTGCCTCAGGCAATTTCTGTTTTAACTTTTGTAACATTTCATTGGATAAGTCTATGCCACTTATATCAAGCCCTCTTTCCACGAATGGAACAAGAAAACGTCCACTGCCGCATAAAGGTTCTAAAATCTTTTTTCCTTTTTCAGCATAAGAAAGATAAAAATTCAATTCGTCTTGCGGTGCTTCTGCATGCAAGATTTCGTACATCTCTGTACAAAGGTTTCCGTAATAGTTCTTCTCTTCAATCATCTTATGTAAAGATGTTATTTTCAATTATTTAATTCTGTAAGATTAATCACTTTGTTTTCATATAGTGTTTATATCTCTTTTGCTTTTCATTCTTCATATTCGATGTAAAATTAGCAAAAATACCGCACATTAGCCGTTTATGAACAGCACTTTTTATTGTACTTTAATGTAATGAAGGAATTACAGTTTTATCTCCTTGCCTTATTGGGGAATTTTCAGCGATACGGAGTATTGCGGCTCGGAAAATTCCCTAATAAGCTACGGTATTTTCTCCGTAAATACCTGCGGCGTGTCGGCGGTCTTTCGGCGGTAGCTCTCCCTGCCGCCTGCTTACCCGTATAACCCCACCTTATTATTTCCCCCTTTCGGTCGGGAAACAGCCCCTTTCCGTCCGTGCGACGGTATGACCGTATGAATGTATGACGGACTGATACCCCGACCGACAGACCGTTACGCCATCCATCGGCGGCTCGGCTCGGTGTCGGCAACGACAGATACGATAACCGTCGTTTTCTCTTTTCGCTGGTGCGTTATTCTCTCCAACAACACTTTGCGGACTTTCGTCGCCCCGAACGATTCGATACGGAAAGCGAGGACGGCTATCGTTTCGAGGTCGTAAACCTCTATGCTGCTCCTATCTCAAAACTCCGCTCTTGCAGAGTGCCTTTATACTTGCCCGAACCGTCGGGGCGACAATCCCGAACAGTTCGCAGATTTCCCACTCGGTCATGGCGGTTGCGCCTATGTCGGTCGGCAGGGAGATATTGCCGTATTCATCTATCGTGATGATGTTCCTTTCTTCTTTCATCGGTATGCTGTTTTAAGGTGACTAAATGGCTCGGCAGATGTTCTTCTCCATCTCCTCCAGCTTGTACGATAAGGTTTCCATGTCTTGACTTATCTTCTGGACGGTGATTTTGGCGTAAATTGGGGTGGTTTTGATGTTCGTGTGCCCCAATAGGCGGCTCACGGTTTCGATGGGTACGCCGTGCGACAGAAGTACGGTCGTGGCGTTCGTGTGTCGGGCTACATGATAGGTCAGCCGCACCTTGAAGCCGCATTGTCTGCCTATCTCTTTGAGTATCTTGTTATAACTGCCGTTGCTCGGAACGGGAAACACACAACCGTCCTTTGTCAGTCCCCTATACTTCTCGATGATGCGTTTGGGAACGTCCAAAAGACGGATATTCGATTCGGTGTTGGTTTTCTTCCGTCGGGTGATGATCCATAGGTTGCCGTCGAAGAATGTTTGCAGGCGGTCGGCGGTGAGGTTCTTTACGTCCGAGTACGCCAAACCCGTGAAAACAGAAAAGACGAACAAGTCCCGTACAAGTTCATGGTAGGTGTTCTTCATCAGTGCGTCCATGAGCGTCTGTATCTCCTTTTGGGTAAGGTAGCCTCTATTGACGCTTTCGGGCGAGTTGATGTACCCTGCAAAGGGATTGAACGGCAGACGCCCGTCGTTCCTCGCTATGGAAACGATGTGTTTCAGCACGATCATGTAGCCCCACACGGTATTGGTGCGGCATTTCTTCTTCGTGCGCAGGAAATACTCGAAGTCGTTGATGAATGTGAGGTTGAGTTCCTTTAGCGGAATATCCTCACGCTTGTAGGTATGGGGCAGAAATTCCCGAATATGGCTGCAAACCGTCTGATAGCATCGGAATGTCCCCTGCGCCCTGCTGTGCCCGACTTTCTTGGCGAACTCGGCGTTGTGCTGCTCGAAGAGTTTCAGTAAGGTTTCCTGCTTGACGCCGATACCGAGATAGGCGTCTTTCAATTTGGCGGCGGTAACATACCCGTCCGTCTGCATCAGTTCTTGGTAGTGGTGGTTTACCTCCACACGGATTTTATCCACCGCGAGGTTGATTCTCTGCGCTTCGACGCTCTTGCCCGAAGCACGGTTGTTCTTCACGTCCCACAACCGCAGGGGAACGTCCATCTTGCAACTGAACTGTTTAATCTCTCCGTCCACCGTAAGGCGGCACATCAAAGGCAGGTTGCCGTTGGGCTTCTCGCTGCCTTTCTTCACGTAAAATAAGACCTTGAATGTACTTCGCATAACTCACTCCTTTTTGGGTTACAAAATTAGTTTATAGTGAGTTACCGACAGCTATGTAGAATTACGCAAATCGCAGAAAAAGAACCATTTAGCAAGAAATCCGTACCCGTTACGGGGGTAATGAGGTGGTAACTGAACTTCTGCACCGTTTGGCTGTATCGTGGTTTTCTTTGGCTTTTCGCCAAGAGAAAAATATAGCGTAACGAACGCTATTTCAGCTAATTCGCTACGCTTTGCTCAAATTTGCAAATCCGCTATGTGTTTATTTTAAGTCTACTACAGTAATACCTGCCCCACCAAATTGTACGTGTTCGTCTTGATAGTGTGCTACTCCTGGAACACTTCCCAAATAGCTGCGAATCAGGGTGCGTAGTATGCCTGTACCTGTTCCGTGAAGGATACGTACACGGTCTATTCCCAATAGTATGGCATCATCGATAAAATAAGTTACTGCCTGTATAGCTTCATCGCCACGCATACCGCGTACATCAATATCTTGTTTGAAATTTAGTTTCTTTTCATATACCCGATCTTGTGTTTCACTGCTGACGAAGGTACTTTTTACCATTGTTTTCTGGGTGGGCTGTATTGGTGTGCTACGTTCCAGCTTATCCAGTTTTACATTGGTTTTTATCATTCCGAACATAACTATTGCATTTTTGCCATTAATTCCTAGTACTTCTCCGACACTGGATTGACCTTTGATCTTTACAGTACTACCTACAGTGATAGGCTGTTCTTTGGGTATTGACAGTTGGGAAGATTCCGCCTTGGCTTTATCCTTTTTGTTTTTTTTCCGCTCTTGTTTTTCACGGAGTTTTTCCATTTTCCGGATGATTTCATCTTCCTTGTTCTTTTTCTCGATATCTTCTATCTGATTTTTAAAATCAGTCAGTTCCTGACGTGCCGATTGTGTACGTTCTTTGTCGGCTTGTGCTTCCTTGATGATACGGATGGTATTTTCAATTCGGGCATTTGATTCCTGTAACAATTTTTCCGCATCTTCTTTGGCCTTTCGCAAAATCTCTTTACGACTTTTCTCCAGTTCCTGTAGTTCTTCTTCGTATTTGGCGATGGTTTCTTCCATCTGTTTTTCTCGTTTGCGGATGTTCTGACGCTTGGTTTCCCAATAACGTTTGTCACGTACGATATCTTGTAGATATTTATCAGCATTGATATATTCACTCCCTACAATTTCGGATGCGTCGGCTATTACTTCTTCCGGTAAACCTATTTTCCTAGCTATTTCTACTGCAAATGAACTTCCCGGATTTCCTATTTGTAATTGGAATAAAGCTTGCATTAAATGCCTGTCATATAACATGGCGCCATTAACCACTCCTTCGTGATCTTCGGCAAAATGTTTCAAATTTTGATAATGAGTAGTGATAACGCCGAATGTGCCCTTTTCATTGAAACGTTTCAACACAGCTTCAGCTATGGCTCCTCCAATTTGTGGTTCTGTACCTCCGCCGAATTCATCAATGAGGATAAGGCTGCGTTCGTTACAGCTTTTCATCATTGTTTTCATGTTGGTAAGGTGTGAGGAGTAGGTACTCAGATCGTCTTCGATACTTTGTTCGTCACCTATGTCTATAAAGATACTGCCGAATAATCCGGCATGGCTACGTTCATGCATCGGAACCGGCATACCACATTGTAACATATATTGTAGTAATCCCACAGTCTTCAGACAAACGGATTTACCTCCGGCATTCGGTCCGGATATAATTAGGATACGTTGATTTTGAGTTAGTTCTATATCTAGAGGAACAACCTTTTTATTATGCTTGGCCAGCGAGAGTTGTAATAGTGGGTGTATGGCCATGGTCCAATCCAAAATCTGTTTGTCTTCCAATGATGGTTTGGTGGCGTTCGTCTGAATTGAAAAATGGGCTTTGGCACGGATAAAATCAATTTCTGCCAAAAACTCGTATGACTGGAGGATGGCGGGGACCTGTGGACGGACTATGATAGAGAAATCTGTCAGGATACGGATGATTTCCCGGCGTTCTTCTCCTTCCAATTCCCGTATTCTATTGTTTGCTTCCACTACTTCGGCCGGTTCTATGAAAACTGTTTTGCCAGTGGATGATTCATCGTGTACAATTCCCTTGATTTTCCGTTTTAATCCCGGTGCGACAGGGATGACGAGTCTTCCGTCACGCATGGTAGGAGTTACATCTTTATCAACATAACCTTCTGCTTGAGCGTTGCGTAGAATTGCATTCAAACTGCGTGATATGCTTCCGGCTGTCGAGGCCAACTCTCTGCGGATGCGTAATAATTCGGAAGAAGCGTTGTCTTTGATTTTTCCGAATTTGTCTAAGATGTTGTTAATACGCGTAATGAGTTGAGGAAACACGATAATATCTCCTGCCAGTTTTTGTAGGGCAGGGTAGGGGGAGTTTTCTTTTTCTTGTTCTTCGTCATTCGGGGTCAGTGTCAGAAAATGGATGATATCACGAATTGTTTCTAAAGAACGGCGTAAATCAAACAGTTCTTGCTCATCCAAATACATACCTTCTACGCGGATACGTTTTAGTGATGGGCGTACATCAAAAAAATATTGGTCGGGAAAACTGTCTTCCTCTTGTATGATGCGTATGAATTCCATCACCTGTTCCAGCCATTCATTAATATCCTTAAAGGATTCTGAGAAGTTCATTTCATCTACTCTTTCTTGACCTAATGTGCTGAGACATTTCTCTTTTAGTAAATGACGGATGGAATCGAAACCTATTTTCTGTTCGAAATTCTGAGGGTATATCATGATTTATTTCTTTCGTTTATTATTCGTATGCAAAAATACGATTTGAAAATTTTATAGCAAAAAAACTGGTAAACTATTTGCTTATTTAAAATAAAGTCGTACCTTTGCAACGCTTTCAACGGAAAGCACTTTTGAAAAGAAGTCTTGGAGAGGTGGCAGAGTGGTCGATTGCGGCGGTCTTGAAAACCGTTGTACTGCGAGGTACCCGGGGTTCGAATCCCTGTCTCTCCGCAATATCACTTGATTTTCAAGTAATTACGAAGTTTACACCCAATTTTACACCCAAAAATGTAAAGTTGGGTGTTTTTTTGTTTGAATACTACAATTCCCACGTACAGGTGTCAACATAATCGCCACAAGTTTCACAAGGTTCATCGTCCGTCTTACAATCGCCAAATCTTTCAATCAGTATTTGTATTACCCCATTGAGGTCGTTCGGCTTCAGATGCTCGAAGATTCTTTTCAAAACATTCCTGCGCTCATCATCAGTCAAGTCCATCTCTTCCTTGTCATCTACTGTTAGAGAATTGGCCATACAGCCCACACACCATTTATAGTGTCATTTTCTTTATTTTTTTACTAATGCCATTTGTCAGATTTTGATAGCATTTTGCCATATCTGTCACTCTCTGCCGAACTTTTTCCTGAATTTCAATAGGGCTTAGTATCAACAATTCTTTACCAAAGGAGGACAGTTCTCGAATCAACTCATAATTATATTTACAGTCTATCCGAAAGAATCTTCCGCCTTCTAACATAGGATATTGCAAACGAAGTTCCTCTTCTTTGTCATCATTAAAACCCCTCTGTGATTCATGTAATGGTTTCGTTGAAACATAATCTTTTGAGAAATCACTGACCCAAAAATATATCTGATATATCGGAGAGTTCTCATAAAGAGTTACGCCTATAATATCTTCAAATATTTCATTAATGTTTCCTTTATACGATAGGTACTTATGAGCGGGCAATGGTTTCATTCCATTGATTCTGTCCAAACTGAAAGACAAGAGCTTTCCATCCTCTTCTGCCGCGCCAAAGACATACCACCTTCTATTATACTCCTTGAGAAGATATGGATGAAGGTTGATTTTCAATACATTCTCAGGTGTTGCGAATGTATGATATTTAAGCTCTATTACAAGCCTTCTTGATATTGCTGTAAATATTTCGCCAAGCAAATTAGAGTTTTCCAAAGGATTTTTGACAAACGATATTATCGGATTCGTTCTTTCTTTATTTGCAAGCCCCAACCGTAAGCCTTCCAGAGCATCAAAATTAGGAAGTCCATCGAATTGTCCCAATAAATTTAACGCCTCTCCCAGCAAATACTCCTCATCATCTGTCATTTCCTTTTTAAATATAGAAAAAGAAGGACTAGCATATCTTAGACATTGTTTGGTGTAGTGTCTTTGTTTTTCTTTATTGTACCCTTGGACTGTGTATCTTTCAATGTCCACCATAAATGGACCTTCATATTCCAAATAATAAATATCCTTTTCTATTGTTCGTCTTACAACACCATTTGTGTCTGGATACATCTCAGCCAACTGGCGGTTCACCTCTTCTGTGAGGTCGTCAAGCGAATAATTGTGGTATCTGCTACTCAACAATCCGTCAAGTATCTTGTATCGGGTCATTGCATTCTTATTAGCTGGCATATATATTGCTTTATTTGATTTTTTCAATTAAAGGTCTCATCTTTGAATCATATTCTTGGTTGCCGAAATTGATGATCACAAGATTACGGCGACATCTAGTAAGGCCAGTATATAGCAGTTCGTCAAAAGAAAGGTTGAAAGAAGTGGAAGTCTCATATTTTGGTTCCAAAATAAGGAAGACGACTTCGCTTTCCCATCCTTTGAAAGAATTTATCGTCGATACCTTTAATGTACCGCTGTTCATCCAAAAATGCAGTTTCTTGTTGTCACGAATGTTCTTGTAGCTATCAGAATATACCTCCAGCTTGAAGGCAGATAGAGTCTCTAAGTAATGTTTCCTAAAGGCCTTAAACGCTTCAAGACTTATTCCACACTTCTGACATTCTTCATCCAAACGCTGTTCAAACGTGTCCGTGAAGGTTGTACATAGATCGTAAATAGAAAACAGTATGGCTACGTGTTGACGGACTTTTATGATGTCATTGTCATACAACTTCTGTCTGTTTGGGAAAAGCTTCTTCTTAAAATGTTCGCAGATGTTATTGAACCAACCTGCATTTGGGTTGTTATCACTGTTCTTGCCTATATAATTCAGATGGGTCATATACATGACCTCAACAGTTTCAAGCATGGAGTTTGTTCTTTCCCTACTTGCGTACCTATAGTACAAGTCAAAAGTACGTAATAAGTTTGTTGTATAGCCAAGAATGGTTATGTCATTGGGTGAGATGTTTGAATTCTTGTTAAGGATATTCCCTCTGATTATGTTATACAATGCAGTTACCGGCTGCTCGTCCTGGAGGTACATATAGTTGATGTAACCCTCTTTTTCCTGCTCCTGCCCAAAGAATGAATATGACCCATTTTCGGAGAAATCGTCCACATCATATTTTTCTCCAAAGACATTTTTCTGGAATGATTGGGCAAGATCTCGGACTTTGAAGTCTGAGCGATAGCAGTATTTCAATTCATTTACACCGCGGACATTTGTAACAACATCTTTGTTCTGTATCGTTTGTCCATAGATATTCTGTTTTACATCGCCAAACAGGACATAATCACCCAGTGGGTCACGGAAATAGTTTTTCACGATGTCCATCCAAGCACGGTGATAGTCTTGAATCTCATCTATCAGAACAGCATCATATTTGGAAATTTCATCCTTATGCTCATCAAAGAGTTTGATGTTGCCATAATAATTAGACTCTAGATATTCAGGTACATGCTCAGGATCCAATCCTTCAGGAACCTCAAACTCGATATTTAGGTTGTTCAGCTCAGCATTAATGAACTGGTGATAATTGATGATGATGAAGTTCTCAATGGGGAAGGTCTCATCGACTTTATTCATTTTGTCATGAATAAAGTTTTTCAGAGTTATGTTGAAGGTCAAAATGAGCACTCGCGGATTATTGTTCCTCTCTAGTGCTCGTTTATATGCTTGTACGGCACGAGCGGCCAAAACCGTAGTTTTCCCCGAGCCGAATACTCCTTTAACACGCTGCTCCAAACGGACTTCTCGGTGTCCGTTTTTCCATTCTCCGTATATTATATCCTTTTGCTTGTCGGAATAGTTGTAGGGTACTCCCTGAGAACGGAGATGAAGAGGAGGGGAAAGCAATCGCTTGAAGTTGTCGTATAGGTTGTCTGTGAAGAACCAAGAAGGGCGTTCTGCAACAAGGTATCTCTTTTTCAAAAGGACATTGAAATCTTCCTGATTTAAAGAATCTTGTCCTAAGAAGTCAATGTTGTACTTTAGGAATGTCTGATACTTTTTGTCATCCTTGTATGGCTCAACAAGCATATCCTCGAGATATGACTTACTGGCACAGTGAAAATACACTGCGCATGATACAACATTGAAGTTGCGGAAATCCTTGATTTTCACTTGAAGCAAATCAGCAACATGGAGGTCAAAAAGATTGTTCTTATATTTTAAGACTTGGTCAATAGGAGATTTGACAACGGAGTTGTTGGGCGTGTACACCCACTTTCTCTTTTCATTCAGCTGAAAGTTGTCGAGATTCCAATCTTTGACCTCGATGACCATTACACCATAGCCCTTCCTCATTATGAGCACGTCTGGACGGTCACCATTAAGGAATGGATTGAAGTACACCTCAAACGAATCGTCAAGTGTACGTTCAAGAAAACCAAGCAAAGCTCTCTCCCATCGGTGGGCTGAACTTTGAATTGGTTTATCTTTTCTATGGTAGGATAAAAGATGGCCATAGCTAATACTTTACTTAAATTTATCTTGTAACATTTTCAGCTGATCCTCGAGTTTTATATCGGGAAACGCCTGATTTGGATTTCTCCATTTGTTGTTTTTCTGATCAAAGAAATACAACATGAAATTAAGTATTCTATCAAAGTCATCAACTGAAACGTTTGAACTCTTGGGGTGTGCAGCCTTCTCATTGCGTGCTTTGTATATTTTCGTCCATCCCATAGCAGCAGAGTTTTCTTGGCTGAATTTGTAAATCAACACAGCAGAGACAAGGAAGTTCGTATCAAAAACGATTTGTGTACTTATCGTTTTTAATGCAGTAGTGACCGTTGACCATGGATATCTTTGAATCATATGACACACCTGATTTGGTCGCAACTTTGTCTTTCAGAATACGATATCTCTTCTCTCCATTGTAAAGATATAGTCCGGTGTCTGACGAATCAATGACAGATGGAAGTTTAACATATTCTTCAATAGCCAAAAACAATTGCAGATAAGAATATGCTCTATATTCATTTCTATTGTCACTTTTCGCTAATAAATCGTAAGCTATGTCTATGCTAGAAAGAATTTCCTCTGTCCTTTCTCCATAAAGGGAAGATCCACTAATCAGTTCTTTTATTTGCTTTACTTTGATATATACATCACGTAGGTAGCCATTGTTCAAGCATCGTGTTATACATTGAGAAAGTTCATTGGCATTGCTAACAGAATAGCTGTTGGAAAATGCGAACTCTGGCGACTCTTTGATATAGTAGCCGTCGGCGCCAGCATCCATTAGGGCTTTCATGTTCCATGCTTTGTTTGATGCAGTGAACATGATAACTTGTGTGCCTTTGTTTAGCTCCTTTATCGACTTGAGAATCTTCATTCCTGAAAAATCCGCTGGTCTCACTTTGCCTTCTTCCTGAGCTCCATTCATTCTCAAGTCTAAGAATATAAGATCATAATTCCCAGATTTAATTTCATTCTGAGCTTCCTCTGAAAGACTTGAGAAGTCGGCGGCTTGTTCTTTAATAGTCTTAAAAGAAGAACCATTAAGCATCTGCTTTAGTACGTCACTCCATCCTTTGTCTGCCTCGTCGTCAATCAGCAAAATCTTTTTCCCGGTTGCGTTTATTGTCGTCAGCCTTTCTGTTTCTTCAGATGTGCTTTCTCCTATTGACAAAGAGAGAATAGCATCCTCTGACAAAGTAAGGGCAAGCACATACTTGAAATACAAAGATTGTCTAGCTTGTTTTATTAGCGCATTGTCTGTTTCTGCACCTAGAACAATGCGACTGAGAACATTTGCTCCCCATTGATTTGCAATAGAATGCCGGCCCTCAGTGGAGTTTGGCTTCACCTTGATTAAATCCAAAAAGTATGGGCGATAATCCTTTGCTGTTAACGGTTCAATCAATTCAACAGCCGTGGGGGTATATAAAGGCGTTTCAAAGGAAATGCCTTTAGTTTGGAGCAAGGTTGAGTATGGACTATTCTTGAAGATGTCGGGTGTCAGACTTGACATAAATATTATTGGAGCCAAAGCTGCCGATTTCTTCTCATGTAAAGACAATCTGATGGCCAATGCATAGGACAAACATGCATCAGGTGTCTTCGTGCTATCAACGTCTATTATGATTGCATCGGCATCTGAGGGAATGCAAGAAGAGATATTATCAAACATCTCTTTTTCGCCTTTCTCACCTAATTGGAATGTGTTAAGGGTCTTGAAGGTGACATTGCTCATTCCGGACATCCTCTCCAGAGAAAGTTCGTTTCCAAGTAGTAGAATATTCTGTTTAGGGACTAAGGCTGTATATTTGATGGCATGACTAGCCAGAGAATTAATGTACGCCTTAAACTTGCCGACAGTAAGTTTTCCAGCATTGATGCTATCACACAACTTTTCGAACGTTATGCTATTCGAAACATGGTTTATTATTCCAAAGAAACGTTCGAGCAAATCGGTTTTTACCGATGACAAAGTCAATGCCTCTTTGTCATTCGAATTATGCAGTTCGTCAAATATCTGCTGAAGCAAATAAATAAGTTCCCTCTTCTCAAATTCGTTGCCATAGGCGATAAATCTGAGATCAATATTGCCCGAATCGCGATAAGTATCAAGAAATCCCTTCAGATTACGATAAAATTCTGATTTCTTTATGCTTCTTACTACATTGGGATTAGTTTGAGACCAGTCACCGATAACAGAGTGCCCGTCACTAAAAACGACATAAGGAATGTTGTCTGCTTTTATCTTTTCCATAACGGACTCTTTTGCCATTCGGCTTCCGGATACATACTTCCCATCTACATAATCCGCCAACGAATCATGAAGCAAAACACATGCAGCATCATCAAGAAAAGAAAAATCACTGTTTTCGTTCAGTTCTTCTTTATGGATTAGACAATCATTATATTCCTCATCATCCACAAAAGCTGCACCATAGATTTCTCTTTGGTTTGATTTGTTATCATCTATAAGGACTATTTTGTTCATTATTTCAGTTTGCTATAATAGGTTAATATATGAGTGAAGCCAGGAATATCGGGTGAAACTATATCCTCTACTGGTTCCTTGCCAGAATCATCAAGGATGTTCCATCGTTTAACTTCATCTCCCATTTGGACTCAACAGACCAGTTACAATAGCCGCAGAGGGTGTTTTTTATACTGTAGAAATCTCCACCGCCACCATTGAATTTGTTCAGGACATCCTCAAGTGGCTTAGAAGAAAATGAGCCGTATTGGGTTATTTTTATCACGCACAACTTGTAGTCATCGTTGCGTGAGCTATCAAAAGAAATCTTGATTTTCGGAGATTCTTTTGAGTATTTGGACATGTCGTCCAATATAAGGGTGATGCCTTTTTCTAAAAAACGAACATATGTGTAGAAATCCGCATCTTCCAAATGGTCAGTTGTAATCGTCAAATCTGCATGCTTTTTCGCTTGACGTCTAATGATGGTCTCTAACCGGCTGTCGGACTCAGAACTGCTTTGCACAATACGTATGGTACTGCGAAAAGCCATTAGTACTTTCTTAATTGATTCGTTTGAAAGTATATGAATCTTTGTATTGTCTTTCGCCCACTGGGTCCACTTATTACATGCAAAATTTTCCGTTTGGCGTTTACCATTGCTGTCCATCCACGTTTTATCTTTTCCACCATAAAGCATAGTGAACATTAACGCGTATAAACTTTTAGGGATAGTATATTTGTCTTTAGCACTCATGAAGGTGTCGCGCGCAATTTTCAACAACTGACTATACTCCATTTCTGAGTCAGGGTCGAAGTCATGAGTCAAGAACTTGAAACCATCTTCATGATTGAACAGCGAAAGAAACGCTGCGGTATCTTTCGGAGCATGGGGCTGTTCCTTGTTAATGGACTTATCACCATCTGGAGATTCGGTCCCTCTTTCGGTGATTTTCTCCTTCTTCTCAATCTCCTGGGTCGCAAGAAGAACCAACCGCTTTTTGTCATTTACTGACAGATTTCGGCTTTTCAACATCAACTTGATGAAATCATATTTTTCCATACTCTATAAATCGTCGAATGAGCCTCGTCAATAATAGAATCCAATTCATCAGAGCTTGAATCATCAGATTCGTCATTCAATGAAAAGCTGAGTTTAACTTCAGTGAAATTACCAGACCTGATCTCTTCTTCGACAGCAGCGATGTCAGCTGCATCTATAAAGTCAACGTCATCGAAAGAGACCAATTCGTCCATAGAAGGGAAGGATACTCCCTTCTGTGTCTTCTTTTTACCTTTGCCTTCGGCACCTTTTGCTGCTTTGTTCGCACCTTCGCCTTTGAGCAGAATACCATTTTCATATGCTTTAATGGCAGCATCGATGCCGTTCTTCTCCCAAATGTTGATAAGTTCGGCTACAGGAACCTCGCTCAAGTCAATATCTGTCACGGTTGGATCATAATAGGTCATCATCCAGAATGGAACCTTACCATTCTTGGCTGTCAGGACGACATAAAGCCCAGGCTTAGAGTTTACTGGAATGGCACTCTTTGTGGGTTTTACACTTGCTACCAGAGCTTCATCTGTGATAATCTTGTTCTTTACGAGCTGAGACTTGGCATCATTGGAAATGCTTATGATAATATCCTTTCCGTTAAGCACAACCTTTCCATACAGATTGCCTTCTTTTGAAAGGGCATAGTTAATCTGGCTATCCACTATTTCCTCAAACTCGGCAAGAGTGAAGGAACGAAGATAGTCGAATTTCTGCTCCACTTCAGCGTTCACGGGACTGGTCAACCTGTCGTACCTTGCCTGAAGTGCGGCATAAACGGGGTCTTTATACCCCTTTACCATTTTCAGATACTGGAGTTTGCCGTAAAGTACATTCTCAAGCAATGGTTCGCCTTTCTTGACATGTCCTTTGCTTTCTTTGTACTTTGGATAAAATCTCTTGTATGCTTCATTATATCCGTACTTCTCCCATATATGGAGGAGATTACGAATTTCAGCCACATAAGCAGTACTGGTATTGATCTTATTGCTTACGGTCAGACCAGTTACCTCTTGACGTTCTCCAATCTTTTGAAGACGCGTCTTAGCTTCATTCATCTTGAAGTTCTGCCCTTCAATTATGCGCTTCAGTTCAGTACGGAACTCGCCATCTTCTTTATACACATTGTGCATGGAACTGAAAGTGATGTCATCAGCATATCGTGAATAATGAAGGTTGAAACGACGGGCAAGGCCACTCAGTCTGCAATCCAGTGTGTCGCAGATTGCGTTAGTAATGAGCGGAGAGGTTGGTGCGCCCTGTGGAACGACATACTTCACCGTTCCATCTTCGTTTTTCTCCTTGATGCAGCACAATCCTGCCAATATGTTAGCTATCGGCTGTTTAAAGTTGAAAGGCTTTAACTGGAAGCGCTTCCAAACTCGAGGTTGTTCAATGCTAGGAAAGAAATTTTCGAGGTCGGTGTTGAACACATAGTTCTGACCTATATGACGCAATGCATTATCCACTACACAACGGCCTTCAACAAATCCCATTGCGAAATCAGAAGGCTGGTACACGGCCTTCAGCAGTATATTCACATAATATAATATATGTCCCAACCCTTTTGAAGGGGCTGCTATATTTCTCTTGCCTCCGGATTTCTTTGGGATTGAGAATGATGATATCGGCCACGGACATTATTGGGGTTAGAATAGTAGGTGAGCTGCTGCATTGAAAAAGAGAATGCATCATCCTTTCCCAACTCTTCCTTGACGATTTCGTTGAGAAGAAGCAGCAAGTCTTCTTTGCTCTGCAGCTCTGCCGCTCTCTTTCTGATAACACTCTTTTCCATCTTACAATTAATTTAAAGCGAAAGATGAAAGTCTGAACGTTTCCCGACTACTTATTTCTTTATATATGTACACTACATAATACTATAATCACATCATATAACATAATATGACTAAAACAGTGAAACAATTACAACTCTAACATTGTATATCCATAAGCTTTCGCTCAGGACACCTGAACTAAACGCCAGGCGGAAGTCAAATTTATTTCGTCAAGTTCCGTTACAGACTTTCAAAGATCGCGTTTTATATTTTTCGAGTGCAAAGTTAATATATTTCTGCGAATTCTATGTTCGTAAAAATCCTAAAAACAAATTTTCTTGAAATTTAACTAAAGAGGTCTTCGTGTGGCCTCACGGCCATATGAAGAACTTGTTGTACGGCAGGCGGGCATGAATCTATGGGGATTAACCTTGGTTTGGACCTAGGTCATGTATCGTCAGAAAAGGAAGAAATCAGCGGAGCCGGTGGCGAAAATCCGTCCGCGATAGTAATATGAGGCTGGCAAGACAGCCGAATCGTTCTTTGAAACACTGATACAGTCACGTATGGGCACTGTGGTGGCCGTCCGCCAAGAATCATGCTTTGACGGACTGCGGGGTGAAGGGCTATACGGATGCTGTGCGGACATAAGCCGACAGGGGCGGTGCCCTTGCGGGCTGATGGTCTCTACGACAATCATCCTGCACTTGCAGTGGGGGCAGATACCAATCTCCCATCCTGCAGCTCACAGACCTCTGCGTAGGTTTTCTTCCTGCGCTCTTTGGGCAGCGGCGTTCCTCCGAGCTGTGCCTGTACCTTGCGGAGCCTGTCGCGGTTGGATGGCGAAAGTAAGCCATAATGCCGGATGCGGACGAAGGCTGGCGGCAGTATGTGGAGCGAGAACAGGTGGAGGAAATCCACGGCACTCATGGCCATCGTCTTGTGACAGCCGCCATGTTTGTAGTCCTTGTAGTCGTAGGTGGCCTTGCCCTCCTTGGCGTCATAGCCGGTGATGCGCGAGTTGCTGATGACCACTCGGTAGGCATATCGTCCGATGTACTCCAGCACCTGATTCACTCCCTTGACTGTCGCAAACCTCGTCTTAACTTTTTCCATTGTTCCTTGAACCATTCGCTTATTGGCTGCCTGTTTATTGTCAGTACCAATTTATTATCATCAACCGAACTTTTCTCAATTCTGAAAATGTCGTTTTTGATGTCAAACTTACGTCTGTGTTCATCAGAATAAATTTTGCCACTACATTGTATGGCTTCTTTCTTTGTCAAGAGGCTTTCTATCATGTCTTTGGTAAATCCGATAACAGCGCATAATTTTTCCATTCTTAACATCTCTTTGAACAAGGGAAACCATTTGTGGGCTTTTTCAAGCAAGGTATTCAGCCGTGATATTTCCTTGTCTTTGGCTTCAAGTTCCTGATTGTGTATTCCTTGAAGATTACGCACCTGCTTGCAGTGCTGTTCCTGCATACGTTGCATTTGGGCTTTCAGGTCATCAATTCCCTTGTCCCGTTTGGCAATTTCCTGACGCAATTCTTCATTGGATTGCTCCAGTTTTTTCATTTTTCCGCTACCGAAAAGAGAACCCACTCCGCTTACTATGACCGTGGCAGCATCGGTAGCTGCGCTTTTGAACTTGTCCGTGCGTATCTCCGATTTCATCTGTCTGAGTTCCTGTTCTGCAAGGTTTACCTGTTGTTCCTTATGCCGCTTTACGGCTTCTATGCGTTGTAGTTCGGCTTTCTGCTTCTCAATGATGAAATCGTTCCGCTCCAGATGTTTTTTGCCTGTTACAGCCTTTGACTGCCCACGCTCCATCAGCAGGATGTCGGATGCCAAGGTCTGCATCTGCATCATGTCATCGTCATTGAGCTTGCGGCTCTTGCCTGTATCGTGGTTCATCCATCGAATACGATATGCGCATGGTAATTCGGTTTGAACCACCTTTCGCCAACCTTGAAACTCTCCCTGTCCTCCGGGTCAGGCTGCTCCGTTCCAGCCAATGCCC
>ENA-OQEX01000422-OQEX01000422.1-human-gut-metagenome-genome-assembly--contig:-NODE-422-length-22993-cov-2.283915_pt1 | contig 22993 bp, 26 predicted proteins | sample MGYA00242802_ERZ504649 | MGnify/ENA primary metagenome ERZ504649 (study PRJEB26092, sample SAMD00036194) | human gut metagenome | host: Homo sapiens | study: EMG produced TPA metagenomics assembly of...
TTACAACACAGATTCTGGAACTTGGGATTCCGGTCATCATGGCAGTCAACATGATGGATATCGTTGAGAAAAACGGTGATACAATACATATTGATAAACTGAAAAAGAAACTTGGCTGTGAAGTTGTTACTATTCCGCGCTGAAAGGAACTGGAATCACAGAAGCTGCAAACAAGGCAGTTTCCATTGCCCAGAGCCACCGGAAAGTAACACCTGTCCATGAATTCTGCGATAAAGCAGAAGAGATCATCGGAGCAGTTGAGAATAAACTGACCGGTGTGGTACCGGAAGAACAGAAGAGATTCTTCGCAATCAAGCTTCTTGAAAGAGATGACAAGATCATTGAGCAGATGAATACATCCGTAAATGTATCTGCCGAGATCAAAGAAATGGAAAATGAGTTTGACGACGATACAGAAAGTATTATCACAAATGAGAGATATGTTTATATTTCTTCTATCATTGGTCAGTGTGTGACTAAGGCAAGAAAAGATAAGCTTTCCACATCTGATAAGATCGACCGTATTGTTACCAACAGATGGCTGGCACTGCCGATCTTTGCAGTTGTAATGTTTATCGTATATTATGTATCTGTAACTACAGTTGGTGCTTTCGTAACTGACTGGACAAACGATGTTCTGTTTGGTGAGATCATTCCTCCGGCAATTGAATCAGGGCTGAATGCGATTGGCTGTGCAGCATGGTTACAGGGACTGATCCTTGACGGTATTGTAGCCGGTGTGGGAGCTGTTCTCGGTTTCGTACCTCAGATGCTTGTACTGTTTGCATTCCTTGCATTCCTTGAGTCCTGTGGTTACATGGCTCGTGTAGCATTCATCATGGACAGAATTTTCCGTAAATTCGGTCTTTCAGGTAAATCCTTCATTCCAATGCTTATCGGCAGTGGATGCGGTGTTCCAGGTGTTATGGCTTCCCGTACGATCGAGAATGACCGTGACAGAAAGATGACAATCATGACAACTACATTCGTTCCCTGCGGAGCTAAACTTCCGATCATTGCCATGATCGCAGGTGCATTCTTCGGAAACAGCGGATGGGTTGCAACAAGTTGTTACTTTGTCGGTATCGTAGCAATTATCTGCTCCGGTATCATCTTAAAGAAAACAAAAATGTTTGCCGGTGATCCGGCTCCGTTCGTTATGGAGCTTCCTGCATACCACTGGCCAACAGTCAGCAATATCTTAAGAAGTATGTGGGAAAGAGGCTGGTCCTTCATTAAGAAAGCCGGAACAATCATCCTTCTTTCAACAATCATTCTGTGGTTCTTAATGAGCTTCGGATGGGAAGGCGGAAGCTTCGGTATGGTTGAAGAACTTAACGAGAGTATCCTTCTAAGATCGGTACAGCAATCGCATGGATCTTTGCACCTCTCGGTTGGACAAAGCCGGCGAAGGATGGAAGATGGCAGTTGCAGCTGTTACAGGTCTGATCGCAAAAGAGAATGTAGTAGCTACATTTGGTATGCTTTATGGATTCGCAGAAGTTGCAGAAGACGGTGCTGAGATCTGGGGTAACCTGGCAGCAGCTATGACACCGATCGCAGCTTACGGCTTCCTGGTATTCAACCTTCTTTGTGCTCCTTGCTTCGCAGCTATGGGCGCGATCAAGAGAGAGATGAACAATACAAAATGGTTTTTATTTGCAATCGGATATCAGTGTGGACTTGCATATCTTGTGTCTCTGTGTATCTATCAGATCGGTACACTGGTTACAGGCGGCGGTTTCGGTATCTGGACAGTGGTTGCATTCGCAATTATCATCGGATTTTTATATCTGCTGTTCAGACCTTATAAGGAAAGCGGCAGCCTTAATGTAAAGGTAAAGGGTATGGCAAAAGCCAGATAAAACAGTAATAAGATCAGAGCCTGCGTCCCATCTGGTGGTGCGGGTTCTGATAAACAGAATTGCAACTGTTTCATACCTTTTTCATCGCGGAGCGTGTTACTGAGAACGAAGTGAACAGTAACGTATCTTCACAGTTAGTGGACTGCTGATTATCAGATTGCAGTATAGTGATTATATGTGTATGATAATGATATAAAGCAGGAGGTGTCATTTATGGGAACATTGATTGTAGGAGCAATTTTGATTTTAATTGTCGGACTGATCATAAGAGGAATCGTCAGAGACAAAAAAAGCGGCAAGTCATCATGTGGCGGAGACTGCAGCCACTGCAAAGGGTGCCATTGAGAATCAGGCATATTACTGAAACCTGATGCCAAACAGCAGCCATATGTCAGGAAACAGAAATTAACAAGCGGAAGGATGATGTGATTTTGGGAGCAGCAGCATTACAGAGACAGGAAAATTGTAAAGAGCCCAATTACCAGAGAACCCGAATGCAGAAAGATGTTGTAATCCAGGAATTAAAGAAGCGAGGATGCAGGATTACCAAACAGAGAAGAATGTTGTTGGAAGTCATTCTTGAAAATGAGTGTTCCTGCTGTAAAGAAATCTATTACAATGCATCCCGCCTGGATCCGGGCATCGGATCAGCTACGGTTTACCGTATGGTAAATCTTTTGGAAGAAATTGGTGCGATCAGCAGAAGAAATATGTATAAAATCGTGAGAAATCCGGATTGTAAAGATGAAAGTGTATGCACCATCGAGTTGGATGATAATACAGTCCAGAAATTATCAAAAGACAGTTTTAACAATGTAGTCCTGACAGGACTGAAGGCCTGTGGATACATTGACAAACAGGAAATCGAGCGGATGTTCGTAAATTCCTGTGATTTTAAACATTGAAAACAAGTAAAAATTTAAATAGAGAACGAACTGATGACCGCCGGGAAATACTGAAGAGTTATAATTTCCGGTGGCTTTCTTATATTTCTTCAGTTTTTTACTCTCTTTTGGCAATACGGTTTCCGGTAACCTTCTTAACATGTCTGAAATGAGAACATTTCTCAACAAGAAGAAAAAAGTAGAAATATGAGAATTTTGGCTGTATAATACATGAAATATAAATAAGCTGATGTCGCAATAATGCGTTTGCCCATCATATTTATCTGAAAACAGTTCATACTGTTCAGCACCGAAAGGATGCTGAGTGGTTACAATAAATTAAAAATCACAACAGGAGGATACATCAATGATTAAATTTGACGGTAAAAAAACAGGAATCTTTGCAGCAGGAGTAGCTTTCGGTACAGCAGGTATCAAGATTCTTACAAGTAAAGATGCAAAGAAATTATACACAAACTGCACAGCAGCCGTTTTACGTGCAAAGGCATGTGTAATGAAAACAGCTTCCGCAATTCAGGAGAATGCTGAGGATATTTATGCAGAAGCACAGCAGATCAACGAAGACAGAGCAGCAGCTGAGGAAGTGGTAGAAGATACAGCTGACGAAGCAGCAGAAGAAACAGAAGAGACAACAGATTTCAAAGAAGAGACAGAAGAAACAGAAGAAGGCAGCGAGGAATAATGAAATTTGCTATTAAGCATGAAATAAAAGGACGAATTCGTATCCACCTTGCCCAGAAACACATGACCTACAGACAGGCGGATATTCTGCAGTGTTATCTGGAGAAAGAGGCAAATATCAGCAAGGCATCGGTTTATGTAAGAACTCAGGATGTCGCTGTTGTCTATACCGGCAGCAGAGATGGCTGATTCGTTTACTGAGCAGATTTTCCTATGAAACTGCTCAGGTATCTGAATCAGCACTTGAGAATTCCGGACGTGAATTAAACGAAACCTATAAAGAAAAACTGATCAACTCTGTAGTAATGCGTACATTAAATAAAATGTTTCTGCCATACCCGGTACGTGTAGCGATCACTACAGTGAAATCAGTGAAATACATTTATCATGGTGTACGTACTTTGATGAAGGGAAAACTGGAAGTACCTGTTCTGGATGCAGCAGCAATCGGTGTATCTATGCTCCGCGGTGACTTCAATACTGCAGGTTCCACCATGTTCCCTGCTTGGAATCGGTGAGATCCTTGAGGAATGGACACATAAGAAATCCGTCAATGACCTTGCAAGAAGCATGTCTATCAATGCAGAGAAAGTATGGTTTGTAAATGAAGACGGACAGGAGGTTCTTATATCTGCTTCTTCTGTTAAAGCAGGTGATCTGATACGCGTACATATGGGTAATGTGATTCCGTTTGACGGAGATGTTGCAGCAGGAGAAGCAATGGTCAACCAGACTTCTCTGACAGGTGAATCTGCGCCTGTGCGTAAAGCAGAAGGCAGCTTTGCCTATGCAGGAACTGTTCTGGAAGAGGGCGAACTCACTGTTAAGGTTAAAGAAGCAGCAGGTTCCAGCCGCTATGAGAAGATCGTCAACATGATCGAGGATTCTGAGAAGCTGAAATCCTCTGTGGAAAGTAATGCAGAGCATCTTGCAGACAGACTTGTGCCATACACTCTTGCAGGTACAGGGATAACTTATCTGCTTACCAGAAACATGACGAAAACCCTTGCGGTACTTATGGTAGATTTCTCCTGCGCACTGAAGCTTGCCATGCCTGTTTCCGTATTATCCGCTATACGTGAGGCAAGTACTCACAGTATTACTGTAAAGGGCGGTAAATATATGGAAGCAATGGCTGATGCCACGACTATTGTATTTGACAAGACGGGTACACTTACAAAAGCAAAGCCTGTAGTTTCAGATGTGGTATCTTTCAGTGAAGAGCTGAGTTCAGATGAGCTTCTGCGTATTGCAGCATGTATGGAGGAACATTTCCCTCATTCCATGGCAAGAGCAGTTGTCAATGCAGCTAAAGAGAAACATCTTGTTCATGAGGAAATGCATTCAAAAGTAGAATATATCGTAGCTCATGGTATTTCTACAACTATTGAAGGCAAAAAGGCAGTGATCGGAAGCTGGCATTTCGTAATGGAAGATGAAAAGTGTGTAATTCCGGAAGGATGGAAGACAGATTTGAACACCTGCCATTAGAATGTTCTCACCTGTATCTTGCAATCGAAGGAAAACTTGCAGCAGTTATCTGTGTAGAAGATCCGCTTCGTGAAGAGGCTGCAGATGCAGTACGTGAATTAAAAGAAGCCGGCATTACAAAGTCGTAATGATGACCGGTGACAGTGAACGTACAGCAGCAGCTATTGCGAAACGTGTAGGCGTAGATGAATATTACTCCGAAGTCCTGCCGGAAGATAAGGCATCTTTTGTAGAGAAAGAAAAAGAACTGGGGCATAAAGTTATTATGATCGGTGATGGGATCAATGATTCTCTGGCACTTTCTTCTGCAAGTGTGGGAATTGCTATCAGTGATGGTGCAGCTATTGCACGTGAAATCGCAGATGTTACAATTTCTGCAGATAATCTCCATGAGATTGTTACGTTAAAGAGACTGAGCACAGCGCTGATGAAGCGTATCCATAATAATTACAGAACTATTATCGGTATAAACGGCGGTCTGATCGCACTTGGAGTTACAGGTATCATTATGCCTACAACATCCGCACTGCTTCATAACATGTCAACACTGACTATCAGTTAAGAAGTATGAGAAATCTTCTTCCAAAAGAAGAGGAAGCATAAAGATAACCATAAAAACCATATCCGGATTTCATGATAAAGCAACAGATGTTTGCTATAGTCTGAAAATCGGGATATGGTTTTATTATGCTTTTATTTAATTTTCATGCGTGCCAGCAATAGACTTCTTAATGGCAGCAAAACTCTCTGCGCTGATCGCATGCTCCATCTTACAGGCATCCTCGGCTGCAACCTTCGGGTCAACTCCGATAGAAGTCAGCCATCCTGTCAGAAAGGTATGTCTTTCATAAATCTTATCTGCAATTTCCTGCCCGGTTTCCGTCAGATTGATAAATCCGTTCTCATCAATCGTAATGTAATTACTGGCTTTCAAATTCTTCATTGCAACACTGACACTCGGTTTTGAAAAAGACAGTTCATGCGCAATGTCGATAGAGCGGACATTACCGTTTCTTTTTTGATCATAAGGATCGCTTCGAGATAATCTTCTCCTGATTCATGTATCGCCATATTGATACTCCCTCCTTTTTTTCTTTCCGATATTGCTGCTGTGAACTGCTGTACGCAAACAGTACAGGCAGTTATGTTCTGTCAAAGAGTATCCTATTTCTTTTTATGATTTTGATACCTGCCAGATAATAATATCCTGTTTTTTAAAACATTAAAGCAACACGTTAAACTATAATAACATGGATTATAACATAACTTTTTATTTCCGTAAAGAAATCTCCTCAAAACTATTGACAGGAGAGAAAATAATGCTATAATAAAATCAAACAAATGAACAAGTGCTCATATGTTAATATAAAAGAGATGAGCGGAAAGGGAAAATATTATGAAGAAAACTTATAAAATCGATGTAGACTGTGCAAATTGTGCTAACAAAATGGAGGAAGCTGCCAGGAATACAGCCGGTGTTAAAGATGCAACAGTTAACTTCATGATGCTGAAGATGATCGTTGAATTCGAAGACGGACAGGATCCAAAAGCAGTTATGAAAGACGTATTAAAGAACTGCAAGAAGGTAGAAGACGACTGTGAGATTTATCTTTAATTCTGAGTTATCCGGAGAATGGACTGTTGCATAAAACGTATCCCGGCACTGAGCTTTTCGCCGGAAAGTTTTTTGCAGCGGTCCTGCTTTTATAAGAAGAGAGAGGTATTGATATGAACAAGAAGCAGAAGAAAATGCTGATCAGAATTATCATAGCAGCAGTGCTGATCGTGGTCTTTTCCTTACTGCCGGCAGAGGGATACCTGAGATTTGTTCTTTTTATGATCCCATATCTGGTCATCGGCTATGATATCCTGAAGAAAGCATTTAAGGGTATTTTAAATAAACAGGTGTTTGACGAGAACTTTCTGATGGCTGTAGCCACAGTAGGTGCAATTCTCCTTGGCGATTATTCCGAGGGTGTTGCAGTTATGCTTTTCTACCAGATTGGAGAACTTTTCCAGAGCTATGCAGTGGGAAAGAGCAGACGAAACATCAGTGAACTGATGGATATCCGTCCTGATTATGCGAACATAGAGAAAGACGGAGCACTGGAACAGGTTGATCCTGATGAAGTTGAGATCGGAACCATTATTGTTGTTCAGCCGGGTGAAAAAGTACCGATCGATGGAGTGATCACCGAGGGAACTTCTACATTAAATACAAGTGCACTGACAGGTGAGAGTCTTCCGCGTGATGCAAAAGCAGGCGATGAAGTGATCAGTGGCTGTATCAATATGACAGGTCTGCTGAAGATCCGTACAACTAAGGAGTTCGGTGAATCTACAGTATCCAAGATTCTTGAACTGGTAGAGAATTCCAGCTCCAGAAAGTCAAAATCTGAAAACTTTATTTCCAAATTTGCGAAATACTATACACCTGCAGTATGTTACGGAGCCCTTGCTCTTGCGCTTATCCCACCAATCGTACTTCTTATTATGGGAAAACCTGCCATGTGGGGAGACTGGATCTACAGAGCCTTACCTTCCTTGTAATCAGCTGCCCATGTGCACTGTCATTAGCATTCCGTTAAGTTTCTTCGCAGGAATCGGTGGAGCCAGCAATCAGGGCATTCTGGTCAAGGGTTCCAACTATCTGGAAACACTGGCTCAGACAAAATATGTTGTATTTGACAAAACAGGTTACTATGACTCAGGGTGTCTTCGAAGTAAGTGGTATTCATCACAATGAAATGCCTGATGAGAAATTGTTAGAATATGCAGCACTTGCCGAGTGTTCTTCCTCCCATCCGATCAGCAAGAGCCTGCAGAAAGCATACGGAAAACCAATCGACAGAAATCGTGTTACTGATATTGAAGAAATCAGTGGTAATGGTGTGATTGCCAAAGTTGACGGCATATCTGTAGCTGCCGGTAATACCAAATTAATGAACAGACTTGGCATTGCTTATCAGGATTGCCATCATGTAGGAACTGTTGTGCATATAGCCATTGACGGCAAATATGCAGGACATATCCTGATATCCGATATCATCAAACCTCATGCAAAAGAGGCAATCGCTGAACTGAAGAAAGCCGGAATCAGCAAGACTGTTATGCTGACAGGCGACTCAAAACGTGTTGCGGATCAGGTTGCCGAAGAACTGGGAATCCAGGAAGTTTACAGCGAGCTTTTACCTGCTGATAAAGTTTCCAGGGTAGAGGAACTTCTTAATCAGAAGTCTGAAAAGGATAAACTTGCGTTCGTAGGTGACGGTATCAATGATGCTCCTGTATTATCCAGGCTGATATTGGTATTGCCATGGGAGCACTTGGCTCAGATGCAGCTATCGAAGCAGCAGATATCGTTCTGATGGATGATGATCCGCTGAAGATTTCCAAAGCGATTAAAATTGCACGTAAATGTATCCGCATTGTATATGAAAATATCTACTTTGCTATCGGTATCAAGGTTCTCTGCCTGATCCTTGGAGCTTTAGGTATTGCAAACATGTGGATGGCCATTTTTGCGGATGTAGGTGTTATGATCATCGCAGTATTAAACGCGATCCGTACATTATTTGTAAAGAATTTATAAGAAACAGGCAAATCAGCAGAAACCTTTTGTGATAAGCCGGAAAGGTAACAGGTAAGAAAATGGAAGTATGCAAAGAAGAATTATGTGAGAGTAATGAAATACATGAAGATCTGCTTAAAATTGTAGATGAAACCCTGCCGGAAGAAACAGAGCTTTATGATCTGGCCGAATTATTCAAGGTTTTCGGAGACTCTACCAGAATACGCATTCTGTTTGTTTTGTTTGAGGCAGAGGTATGCGTCTGCGATCTTGCTAAAGCATTGAATATGACTCAGTCTGCAATCTCTCATCAGCTTCGTATTCTGAAACAGAATAAACTGGTAAAGAGCCGCAGAGAGGGAAAATCCATTTTCTATTCTCTGGCAGATGATCATGTCCGCACAATCATCAACCAGGGACGGGAACATATAGAAGAAGATTGAAAAAAGCATCAGTTATCTGAAAGATATAAATTCAGATACTGATGCTTTTAAAGTTATAGATGAACTCTTTTCAAAATCTCGTTAGTAAGTCCGCCGATTACCACCCCGGCAGCAACACCTGCCACCAGAAGTGCCGGTGCGTATACAAACACACTTGCATTTTGTACGATCAGCATGGCAATGATCAACTGACCGATATTATGGGAAACACCTCCTGCAACGCTGACACCGATCAGACTGAAGGAGGTTTTTTCAGCATAAGTGTCATAACTGTCATACTAAGCGCAGCGCCTGCCAGGCTGTACAGGATACTGAACAGATTTCCGAACATAAATCCGATCACCAGAATGCGGACAACAGAAACCAGAGCAGCTCCCTAAATGAATATTTCTTCAAAATAAAAAGTACTCCCAGATTGGCAAGTCCAAGTTTAATCCCCGGAATCCCCGCAAAAACCGGCACCAGTGATTCCACATATCCCAAAATGATCGCTACAGCTGAAAAAGCCCAAGGCAGGCTGTTTTTGCTTCATAAATCTATTTTCTCCTCTCAAAAAATCCAAAATGGAATTATCAGAATTCTTCAGACATTTTAACACAGAAAAAATATTCCCGCAACCACAAGTTAGATGTAACTAATGCTGATTTTTACTGAAGTATTTATTGAGAAAAAATGACGAATATCCCAGATAAAAAAGTGTGGATTTTTTCAGACAGGCATGTTACTATTTTATGAGTTAGTAGTGACTAATTTATATAATTACTGCTGACAGCATACCTATAGCAATCCTATATGAATATCTTTGGCAGAAGTCACTCCCTTTTGGTAAAAGTAAAATCCCTTTGGTTAATAAGTTGATTAACCCTCTGGTAAGAGTGATTCCGCAAAAAAATTTTAGAAGAGGAGAAAAACATGACAAACAAAAAACTTATGAAAAAATAGCACCTGTTGTAATGAGTGCCGCAGTTGCTATGACCAGCATGCCATATGCAGTTCTGGCATCTGATTTCACAGACAGTGAGGTACTTACAGACAGCACAGATTTCTCTGTTTCCGAAGAGTTTGCCGCTGAGGATGTGCAGGAAGAATTTACCACCGAAGATGTCCAGGATGCTTTTGCTGCAGAAGCACAGCAGGGCGAAGCTTATGTGCTTATGAATATTCCATACGATGATTTCTACAAGGCAGAACTGAAAAATAATGATGTAAAAGTTGATGCTTTCACATCTGCAACTCTTAATAAATCAAGAACCGCAGGTATGATGAACGGAAATTCCGCTTATCACGTAGACCCCAATGGAACCGATGTAACAGGTGTTATTTCCCTGTAAAGGTCAGTGATCTTTCCCTTCTGAAAGACCAGAAGCAGGTCACAGATTCCGACTCTGTAACGATCACAGTGACAAACAGAGGACAGACAAGCAGCAACACCTATACAGGAAAAGATTCCCTGATTGAAAATGCTTCTTACTCTTATTACATTTTAAGTGAAACACCGTCTTATTACAAAGAACTTACTGTAAATGCAGATGGCAGCTATTCTTTCTCGGCAATGAAAGGTGCCCAGACAAAGAACGTTACTATTGATGCTACATTAAAAACAGAAACAAATTACGGTGATTATGAGCTTGATCTTAACAATGAGGCTTTTGCAGCAGTAATTGATACAAATACAGATAAAATCTATGGTGTAACCGTAAATACTACAGACGGAACCAACTATGGCCTGCGTCATCTGGAGAATATTTGGCGTGGAAGTATGCTTGCCTGGGGAACCGGATATACAACAGAAGTTCACGGATGCCCTGTTTCTTCTGCACATTATAAATCAATCATGGGAAAAACAATTGACAGCGTTACTTATTATACAGATAAGGGTATGATCACTTTTGATGTTCCGGATGTAAAAGTGCAGACAACTACAGGAATCAAGGCAACAGTAGCAGATATTATGAATACAGATACTTCTGCAGCAGTTACCTTTGACCAGGTTCTGCCTGCAGACTTCAAGGCACAGTATACAGTAGACGGAACAGCGGTTTCCTGCACAGACGGAAAACTTACGGTTGGAACTCTTGCACTGGGAACGCACAAGGTTGAAATTGCAGATGCCAGCGGAAAATATGCAGCCATTGTAACTGAATTTACAGTAAATACAGACAAAATGCCGGCTTCTTATGACAGTAACGAGACAAAACTGGTTGCAGCAAAAGGCATTACAGCAGAAGAGTTCTCTGCATACATTAAGAGCATCAGCAAAGTAAAAGTTGATGATACAGAATATGCCGCAACAGGAAGAGGAAGCAAGGTCATTGTAAAAGAAGATGGAACTCTTGATCTCACAGATCTTCAGGTAACAGACACAACTGTTTTCGAAATAACTGCTGTAGGATATAAGAATAATCTTACTTTTACTTACAAAGAAGCAGAAAATACATTTGAATTAAATACTTCTTCCAAGACTCTTTATACAAAAGGCAGCACAAAAACTACTCTCAAAGTTACAACAAACCTTACCGATAAAATCACATGGAAATCCAGCAACAAAAAAGTGGCTACAGTAAACAGCAAAGGTGTTGTAACTGCTAAAGCAAAAGGAACAGCAGTGATCACAGCATCCTGTGGAGAATATAAAGTAACCTGCAAGATAACAGTTAAAAATCCATCCCTGAAACTTAGCAAATCTTCAGCAACTGTAAAAGTTGGAAAAACAACAAAAATTTCTGCAAAGGCAACTCCATCAGGAAAGGTTACTTACAAGTCAAGCAACAGCAAGATTGCAACAGTAAGCTCCAAAGGCGTTGTAAAAGGAAAGAAAAAAGGTACTGCCAAAATCACAGTAACCTGCAATGGTGTTAAGAAAGTATTTACAGTAAAAGTAAAATAAACGATAACAGGTAAATAATTCACACAATAAATGACCTCGGATTTTGCTCCGGGGTCATCTTAATGAGAAAAAAACAACATTAGCAGAATCTGTTATATATAGATTTTTATATACTAAAATGATACACTTTTAAAGTTAGTTGTGATTAAGTTTTGCTTCATTTAAAAACAGATATCATATCCGGCAAAAATAAAATGAAGGAGAGGAAACAACGTGAATAATCAAAACTTTTATCTGCGTCTGATCGCACTTTTGCTGATCATCATGGTGGTATTTTTCTATAACGGAACAGTAAAAGATAAGGAACAGGCCCAGGATATTGCAGATCTGACTGCCAAAACAGAGAGCCTGGAGAACCAGCAGGACCAGATCCTTACAGCATTAAAGGAAACTTATGAGGAACAGAAAACAGCAGCAGAAAGTAATGCTTCTTCTGATGTATCTTCGGAAGCTGATAATAAATCTGAAAAGGATTCTGCAGAGGATAAAGAAAATACAGATCAGGCAGATTCTGAAGAAACCGATGATTCTGACAATGTATATAAAAATGGCACCTTCGAAGGTTCAGGAACCGGATACGGTGGAACGATCACTGTTCAGGTGACTCTGGAAGATGATACCATTACAGCAGTCAGTGTAGTCAGTGCACCAGGTGAGGACAGTGCTTATCTGTCACAGGGCGAGAATGTCATAAACAGTGTCATCAGCGAGCAGAGCACAGATGTTGACACTATTTCCGGAGCAACTTTCAGTTCTACCGGTATCTTAGAAGCAGTAAATGACGCATTATCAAAGGCGGAAAACGCATGAAAAGAAACAACGAAAGGTACGGCTGATCCGTGCCGCCATACAGCTTATATTTTTTATAGCAGCGCCCTCCCTTTTTCCACAGCATTTGCAGGAATCAAATCCATCTTTCTTGCAATCGGAGGACAGCAGAGCGTAACCTGGAACTCTTTTCTGGATATTACGGCATTACTGTTGATCATTACTATTTTGTTCGGACGTCATTTCTGCGGTTATGCCTGTGCGTTTGGCTCGCTGGGAGATGCTCTGTATGAGCTTACCGCATTTATCCGTGCGAAATGTTTTGGAAAAAAGAAAAACATGGATATCCGGAAGAATGGGTACACCGATTACAGAAAGTAAAATATGTGATTCTTGCGTTCCTGCTTCTTTCCTGCATAACAGGATTTTATTCTAAATTACAGGGAATGAGTCCATGGGATGTATTCTCAATGCTTACAACAGGCAGACTGCCGAAATCTACCTACATTGTGGGAACAGTTCTGCTGATCCTGATCATGGCCGGAATGTGTACACAGGAGCGTTTCTTCTGCCAGTTTCTCTGTCCCATGGGAGCAGTATTTGCAATCATGCCGATCATCCCGGGAGCACTTTTCAAACGGAATCGTCCAAACTGTGCGCCAAAGTGCACTCTCTGTAAGAAGAGATGTCCGGCACATCTGGATATTGACGGCGATACTGCACATTCAGGGGAATGCATCTGCTGTCACGCCTGCACTGCAGTCTGCCCAAGGAAAAATATTCATACAGGCACTGTTATTGATAAAAATTAGCAACTGCTAACTTATTGAAAAAATTTGATTAGTAAGAACTAACTATATTGGTAGACATACTATCCATACAGTGATATAGTCTATAGAGTTAGTTGGAAACAACAATAAGAGGATAAGGAATCAGAAAATATATGACAAACAGACGCTCTTTTGTACTGGGACTTTTTATTACAGCCTCTCTTTTATGCACATCCCGGACTGCATGGGGAAACTCTGAAATAAACACATACACCAAAACAGACTTTGCTATGGACACCGTAGTATCAGAGACTCTTTACACAACAGGTGAGGATATCACAGCAGACATAATCTCTGCATTAAAAGATGTGGAAGAAAACTGGATCTCCTGGACAAAAGAAAGTTCTCAGATATATCAGATCAATCAAAATGCCGGGAATACAACAACGGTATCTGATGAAACTGCCACCTGTTTAAAACAGGTACTGGATTTGTCGAAAGCTTCTGGCGGAGCCATGGATCCTACTATGGGAAGAGTGATCCGCCTGTGGGACATTGACGGAGAAAATCCGCACATTCCTTCAGATGATGAATTAAATTCCCTGCTTGAAAATGTAGGATATGACAAGGTGACTCTGGATGGAAATAAAGTTACCATGCCGGAGGGAGTAACTCTTGATCTGGGGGCTGCAGGTAAGGGAATCGGCTGCGATGCAGCACAGAAGATTCTTGATGCAGATAAAAATGTATCAGGCATGATCCTGAATCTGGGCGGCAGCAGTGTTATGAGCTATGGAAGCAAACCCGACGGCTCTGCCTGGCAGGTAGCTGTCACTGATCCGCGGGATACAGAAGGTGATTACCTGGGAGTAGTTACTCTGAATGGTACTGAATTTTTATCTACTTCCGGAGATTACGAAAAATACTTTATAGAAGATGGTGTTCGATATCATCATATACTGGATCCTGCTACAGGATATCCTGCAAGAAGCGGTCTCACATCTGTGACGGTTGTGTGTGATGACGGCCTGAACGCAGACGGACTTTCCACTGCATGCTTTGTACTGGGAAAAGAAAAGGCAGAAGAACTTTTGAAGAAATACAATGCAGACGGACTGTTCGTAGATGATTCTGATCATGTCTGGATGACGGAAGGCATGAAAGAAAGATTTCAATTACTGAAAGATACTTATTCCATCGGTAAATAGGTTTATCTTATATAAAGATCTCTGAACTGTCAAAAATTTCAGTTTTCCGGACAGTTTGGAAATATATTTATTAACTCATATTCAGGAGGATTTAAAGGTATGCGCAAGGGAAATTTAATCAAAATGGCAGCTCCTGCAATTTTAAGTGCAGCAATGATGGTTTCAGGATTACCGGTTATGGCTGCGGATTTTACATCTGATACTGCTGTGGAGACTGAGGCACAGACAGATGAGTTTGATGCAGCAGATGACACCGCTGATGCTTTTGCAGGCGATGAGGAAACACCTTTTGTTGACGATCAGGCAGCAGAAGATGAATTCGCTGCAACAGCAGAAACAGGCTACAAATATGTCTATGCAGGTCTGACATGGGCACAGTACTGGCATCTGAGGGAGTTTATAATGCTGCAAACACAGCTTCCAATGGAACAAAAGACAGCCATGATGAACTTGACAAAGGCGGTTTCGACACAGTAACCAGAGCTACTGTAAACCATGGCCTGCACAGAGGAAGCTACCAGTGTGAAGCAATCATGTATGACAAAAACGGCGGTTCTTATGAGATTTCCTACTGGACCTCAGCTAATGATGCAGTTCTTACAGACGGAACAACTGTAAAGCTGAATCAGCCTGAAAGAGGACAGATTACAAAAGCTGATGGAAGTGTTGTAGAATTCGACCATTATAACGTAGTAGGCCTGAAATATGTACCTGTCGCAGTAAAAGCAGAAGATTATGAAGCCTTCAAATCCCAGTTCAAGGTTGTGGAAGACGGAAGCACAGTTGCCGGAGGATTTGGAGAAAACAATTTGCAGTCCTATAGTGCAGTTGCGGATGTTACCGCTGAAACAAACGGCTTAAAAGAAGCTGTAAAAGGTTCCGATGGAACATTCACATTCAAGGCCAGAACAAACGGTACAGGTTCCGGACTTAAAGATCAGGCACTCCAGACAGCATCCAATGTTACCGCAACAGTAAAAGAAGCCAGCGGAAGCTACGGCGAATTCTTAAGAGTAGATATTACAGGTGACGGATATGGAGCTCTTGGAGCTAAAATGTATGCTGTAAGATGGGATTACTACGGAAATGGTGACAAAGTTCTGGCATCTTACGGAACAAAATTTGCAGCAGATAACTGGATGCATAAAGCTATGGGAATCCAGCTTGGGCTGACAGATTCCTATCGTTGCCAGCTTCCGTCAGGAACAGACGGAACAGGTAAATGGAAAATCACTGTATACGCTATGGGATATGCAGACACTGTATTTGATGTCACAGCAACAGATGCTAACATTGTAAAACCAGACGCCGGAGAAGCTGATACAACAGCATTAAAAGCTGCTGTTGAAAAGCAGATGCATTAAAAGAAGCAGACTATACAGCAGATTCCTGGAAGTCCATGCAGGTAGAGCTTGCAGAAGCCAAAGACCTTCTGGCAAAAGAAAAACCAACCCAGGCAGAAGTTGATGAAGCTACTACTCATCTGACAGCAGCAGTAGACGCCCTTGTAAAAGCAGATACTTCCAAAGCAGCCGTAACTCTTAACAAAAAAACTGCAACTGTCTACAAAGGAAAAACAACGACTCTGAAAGCAACTGTAACAGGTACAACAGGAGCAGTAACATTTACTTCCAGTAACACAAAAGTTGCAACAGTAAACAAAACAACCGGTAAAGTTACAGCAAAAGCAGCCGGAAAAGCAGTGATTACAGCTAAATGCGGAAACGTAAAAGCAACCTGCACAGTAACAGTTAAAAATCCAACTCTGAAGCTTGCAAAAACATCAGCATCTGTAAAAGTTGGAAAGACAACTAAGATTGCGGCAAAAGCAACTCCATCCGGAAAAATCACATACAAATCCAGCAATAAGAAAATTGCTACTGTATCTTCCAATGGTACAGTAAAAGGTATCAAGAAAGGTACAGCTAAGATTACAGTAACATGCAATGGTGTATCCAAGACATTTAAAGTAACTGTAAAATAATCGGATTAATTCAGTGTGAAAATTAACTGATTCACAGACATAGAAAAAGAAATCCTGTATTCCGGTCAAAAGGGCAGGGTTTCTTTTCCTTGTAAAACATAAAATGACAGATATTCAATGTGAAGTCACGTAGTGAAAGCGGATAGTTTTGTCTGTTTAATTATATAACGTTTCTGGAAAATACAGAGGGGATAAGTCTTGAAATTTAACATAATGCTGTTAGTAGGAAATTTGCTATCTATATTTTCCAGAAATGTTATAAAAGAAGAGGAGAGGATTTATGAACAAGAATAATGAGCAGAAAAAAAATACGAATCCTGAAACAAATCAGAAACAGGATAATTTAAAACCCTGGTTAAAGCTTCTTCCGGCAGCTGCCGTTTTTGCAGCAGTCTGTGTGACCTGTTATCAGACTGAAAAAAGCCCTGTAGACACCGCTGTAGTTTCTAATAATAGTATTATGTCTACTGATGATATCAAAGAACTGATTGCAACAGGAAATACCCACGACGAAGTTTTACAGGAATCTTCTGCAAAAAGCAGCAAAGCATCAGCAAAAACATCAAAGAAAGCCAAAAAAGCCAGTAAGATAAAAACCGGCACAAAGAAAAATGCTTCTACCGGAGCCGCTGCAAATGGCAGCGCTGCCGGCGGAGGTGGTGCAGGAAGTACTGTCACACCAACTACACAAGTTCCGACTGACGGATATGTGGATGGAACTTATACAGGCTCCGGAACCGGATTCGGTGGAACGATCACTGTGCAGGTAACTGTCAGCAATCATAAAATTGCATCAATCAATATTTTGAATGCCTCCAGCGAAACAGCTTCCTATTTTGCCAATGCACAGGGAGTAGTCAGCAGAATTATTTCCAGCCAGTCACCAAACGTAGATGCGGTGAGTGGGGCTACCTATCCTCAAATGGAATTATCACAGCGGTCCAGAACGCATTGTCTCAGGCGATTCCATCAGGAAACCAGACAACAGCCACACCAACACCAACGCCGTCACCAAAACCTACAAAGAAACCAGTTCCAACACCAAATCCGGATAAAGAATCTCCATACAAAGATGGTACTTATACTGGAACTGCACAAGGTTACAGCGGAACGGTAACCCTGACTGCGAAGATAAAAAAGGGAATTATCAAATCTCTCGATGTAAAGCATACCGATACACCACAGTTTTTCCAGAAGGCATGGGAGGTTCTTGAAAATTCAATCATTCAGAATCAGTCCGCTGATGGAATCGACACTGTCAGTGGTGCGACCTATTCATCCAAAGGAATCTTAAATGCGATGAAAGATATCCAGAAACAGGCTGCCAAAACGAACGCAAAAGTAACTCCGACACCAGTTCCAACGGAAACTCCGAACGTTACTCCGACACCGGAAGCAACACCGACGCCAGAGGTAACACCAACTCCTGAAAACACACCCGCTCCGACAGAAACGCCTGAACCGACACCAACCCCAGACGAAACACCGGAGCCGACACCTGAACCGCAAGGACCGTATAAAGACGGAACATACTCCGCTTCAAGTTATGGCTATAGTGGAAGAGTAGAAGTAACGGTAACCATCCAGAACGGTCAGATTGCTTCCATCGAACAGAGCAACAGTGATTCACCGGAATACTTCGACTATGCATGGGGAACTCTCTATCCTCAGATCATGGGAAATCAGTCTGCCGATGGCATTGATACAGCAAGTGGTGCAACATTCTCCTCTGAGGGAATCCTCGGAGCCGTTCAAAAAGCTCTTGCGCAGGCTCTTGCATAGAAATTGTAAAAATGGAATTTATGTGATATAATCACTATTAGTGAATACTAACTTTTCTAAATCATTAAAATGGAGGATGCTATTATGATTAAAACAACTGTAAAAGTAGACGGAATGATGTGCGGAATGTGCGAATCTCATGTCAATGACGCAGTAAGAAAAGCTTTCCAGGTAGATAAAGTCTCATCTTCCCACAGCAAAGGCGAAACCACTCTTATCACTGATGCACCTGTCGATGAAGCCAGATTAAAAGCGACGATTAATGCCACAGGATATGAAGTAAAGGGAATTACCTCAGAGCTTTATGAAAAGAAAAAAGGACTGTTTTCATTCCTTCATAAATAAATCGGTAATTGCCAGGTTCATCAGGCAGTAACTCCTATACAAAACCGGACATGGATTTTGATAACCTCAAGATTCTTTGTCCGGTTTTTTGTAACTTTTTTATAGCTTTTTGTCGATAAATCTCGAAGAATGGTGGCAAGAAGTCTGATAATTTAGTAAAAATCGGTTGTGATTTTGCGCAGTTATGATACACTGAATGCAGTTAAAAAATTGATAGAAAATTACAATCTGGAGACGAAATAATGAAAAGAAAAATAGAAATTGTCTGCTGGATTTTGTTTACTTTATGCTCTGGTGTTTGCTTCTTTGTTAATTTCATGAGCAAACCTCCAGTGGACGATACCCATACTTTTACTTTATATATGATCGGTGCTGCAGTAGTATCTATATTATATCCGATGTCCATGTTCATCCTTGGATTGAGAAACCGATATTTATACGATAAACTAAATGAAATTGCTGAAGAAAAAGACGAAAGCTTAAAGACAAAGACGTCCAGATCATCTGTTTCCACACCTGTATCTGGATACCCGGTACCTGACATAAATATCCTCGTCAGTGCCCTTACTTCTGAACAAAAACTTACAGAAGAAGAGAAAGATTACTTACTTGAATACATTAAAAAGAAATGACGTGATATCTAATGAAACTACTGACCTGTATGTCCATCGCAGGATCAATCCCCGTTGTGATCTGTTTACTTATGTACCTGATTCAACACGCTGATTACAATTACACTTTAGGCAGAAGATTACTGATAACGGGTATCTTCTTTTATCTGATGCCTGTGCAATTGATAAAATATCTGATTCCAAAAGATGTATTTCCAACATCTATGCTGATCACAGATGAATCTCAGCTATATTTATCAGGTTCTTTGTCCTTCACTCCAGAAAGACAGGGTGAATATATATGGATGCCGCAATGGTTTGATATCATATCTAAGATATGGCTGGTAGCAATCATTATTTTCGCCATTTATCAAATCATCAGCTTCTGGAGAGGAGCTCATTCCATTCAGAATTATATATTTGATAAAGTGGAAGATTCAGACAATAACCAAGTATATTATCTGATTCCTGATGGAATCTGCGGACCATGTACAATCGGATTTTTCCGTCAGAAAATTGTATTTCCAGAGAGTTTCCCTATGTTACATTCAGAATATGACATGGTATATAAGCATGAACATTCTCATCTGAAAAATCACGACAATCTGGTAAAAGTATTATGCCTTCTGGTTTTGTGCCTGCACTGGATGAATCCGGTGGCATACCTTTTACTCTTCCTTTACATAGATACAGCAGAAATAATCAGTGACAGAGCTGCCGTAGAAGGCTGTTCAAAAGAACGCCGCAAAGACTATGCCATACTGCTGGTAAACGAAGCCTCAACTCCGGACAAAAATCCGGTTATGTGGAAAAATAATCTTTTCAGCAAATAAAAAGAAAAGCGGAAAGAACATGAAAATCTTAAAAAGGAGGATCAACTACATGATGAAGGAAAAGAAAAAAGGATTGTTACAGAGAGGGATTATGGTCGCTGTGTCTGCACTGACAATAGTTACTGGAGCTGGAACGGTGTTGGCGTATGAGCCGATGCAGTCATCAGATATTAGCGTTGAAGAAAGTATCACATTTGACACTCCTGAAATCACCAGTTTTGAATTTTCAGGCGAATTTGTATCAACTGAAGATTTTTCTGAAAGTGATAATATATTTGTAACACTGGATGGAGAACAAATTCCTATTTATGATATGACAGTTCCTCATGCATTATGTACACACAGTATGGTTAATGGATATTTAAAAAATCATACAAGTAATGGTAAAGGTGGTTGCACTGTAAAGGTGTATACCTGTCAAAGATGTGAAAAATGTGGCTATTTAGCAAATGCAGTATATAAAAATACTATCACATATGCCGTATGCCCACATTAAAATTGTAATAATTGTAAATTTCTGGACTTCAGTTATTAGTTGTACGTGATATTATAACTAATAACTGAAGTTTATTTTATTTATAAGCAAATGATTAAATAGCATCAATATAAAATATTTTGAAATACTTTCTCAACTTTTTTTAAATTTAGCTCTTGCATTATATTGTAGGTTAGAATATACTAACTTATAGAGTTAGACAACTTAAACTCTCGTGTAAATCAATCATTTAAACTCCATCCGAAACCTAGCTGAAGTTTTCGGAATCCGTGAATCATATTTGTCTAACCACGGTCATGCTGAAGCCGTATGCCAGATATGATTCATGTGTACACAGCCATATAGCCAATGGTCTGTTACACTTTGGTACATCCTTTTAACAGCTATATTCTTGTTTCTCGCGCATTGCATGAATACAGCTTTTTAGAAGTGATGTACCAGCAGTTTAATGTAATATCAGAAAGGGGATTTATCATGTACTTAGAAATTGAGAAAGTAGTAGGAAGAGAAATTCTGGATTCCAGAGGAAATCGACAGTCGAGGCAGAAGTATATCTGATGGACGGCACTGTTGCAAGAGGAACAGCTCCAAGCGGTGCTTCCACAGGTGAATTTGAGGCTCTGGAATTAAGAGATGGAGATAAAGCTCGTTACCTTGGAAAAGGCGTACAGAAAGCAGTAGAAAACATCAATACAACAATCAACGAAGCAATCGAAGGTCTCGATGCAAGTGACATTTATGCAGTAGATGCAGCAATGATCGCAGCAGACGGAACAAAAGATAAATCCAAACTTGGAGCAAATGCAATCCTTGCAGTATCTATCGCATGCTGCAGAGCAGCAGCAACTTCTCTTGAGATTCCGCTGTATCGTTTCCTTGGCGGAGTATCCGGAAACCGTCTTCCAGTTCCAATGATGAACATCGTAAACGGTGGATGCCACGCATTATCATCCGGTCTGGATGTACAGGAATTCATGATCATGCCAGTTGGAGCACCTTCCTTCAAAGAATGCTTAAGATGGTGTGCAGAAGTCTTCCACGCACTTGCTTCTATCCTGAAAGAACGCGGACTTGCAACATCAGTAGGTGATGAAGGTGGTTTCGCACCTGCACTGAAATCTGATGAAGAAGCAATCGAAACAATTCTTGAAGCAGTTAAGAAAGCCGGATATGAACCAGGTAAAGACTTCAAGATCGCTATGGACGCAGCTTCCTCTGAATGGAAGAGCGAAAAAGGTAAAGGATACTACAAACTTCCAAAAGCAGGAACAGAGTATACATCCGAAGAGCTCATTGAGCACTGGGCTAAATTGTGCGAGAAATATCCGATCATCTCCATCGAAGACGGTCTGGATGAAGAAGACTGGGAAGGATGGCAGAAACTTACAGCAAGACTTGGCGACAAAGTACAGCTTGTCGGTGATGACCTGTTTGTTACAAATACAGAGAGACTTGCAAAAGGTATCAGCCTTGGCGCAGGTAATGCGATCCTGATCAAATTAAACCAGATCGGTTCCGTATCTGAAACACTGGAAGCAATTAAAATGGCTCACAAAGCAGGCTACACCGCAATTTCTTCTCATCGTTCCGGCGAGACAGCAGATACAACAATCGCAGACCTTGCAGTAGCACTGAATACCTGCCAGATTAAGACCGGAGCTCCAAGCAGATCTGAACGTGTTGCGAAATACAATCAGCTTCTCCGTATCGAAGAAGAACTCGGCGCAAGCGCAGTATATCCGGGAATGAAAGCTTTTAATGTGAAACAGGACTAAACAGAACTATGGCAATCCGCGTAAATAATGCATACCATAAATAAAATAAACCTGTAAAATGCAAAATGCATTTCTCATCTGAATCGTTTAGTGAGAAATGCATTTTTGTATATGAGATTTTATTATATTCACTCATCTGGATAAATACTGTCTGTTTCTTCCGGTTTCTTCAGATATCCCCTTACAACAGGCTCGATCGTCTGTTCCATAAGCCGGTGAAGCAGTTCTGTCGTAATATTATGATCTCCCAGAAGCGAATTATACAGGAAGTTTCCTGACAGTTCTTCAGTAATAGAACTCAGTCCTGCCAGGATCATTTTTTTACCGGGTGTTTCGTTCCATCTGATCTCAATTTCATCATCTTCATGAAAGAAAATGTGCGCCTTTCGTTTCACACATTCTTCGATAAAAGTAATCTCCAGCTTTAATACTGGGATGTCGTTTTCATCCCTTGCAAATTCTCCCAGTGTAGCTACAAGGTAATGTTCTCCATGAAGATCAACACATCCATCCGCAGCTTTCCAAATCCAACAGGAAGTTTATGGATCACCTCACCTTCGGTAAAAAGAAACGTAAAA
>ENA-OQEX01000425-OQEX01000425.1-human-gut-metagenome-genome-assembly--contig:-NODE-425-length-22921-cov-3.112354_pt1 | contig 22921 bp, 31 predicted proteins | sample MGYA00242802_ERZ504649 | MGnify/ENA primary metagenome ERZ504649 (study PRJEB26092, sample SAMD00036194) | human gut metagenome | host: Homo sapiens | study: EMG produced TPA metagenomics assembly of...
CAGGAGCCTTCCTGTGAAACGATGATTTGTTCGTCAGTAATAGATTCTGAAACGCATTCAGAATTGTTTTTAACAGGCAAGGTGTCTTCGGTATATGTATTGGCAGTTGCATTTTCATGGCAACTTCCTCCTTATCAATCATGACATCACTGATATTAAACATAACGGACAGATAATTACGTAGATATACCATGCTGCCATGTTTCCCGGAATAGGAAATCAGTGTGATCATGTCGGTATCTTCAAGTTTTTTAAGCAGACGGGACACAGAAGATTTCGACTGTTTCCAACGTCTGGCAAGTTCCTGATAACTGAACAAGGGATTTCCAGTCTGATTGCGAAAATATACTACCGGACCGGCATCAGAGCCTTGCACAGATGGATCATTATAGACTGCATGAATCCAAAGATCCAAAAGAGCATCCATTTCCGAACATTTTCCTAGTCCGATTAGTTTATGAACATCTGCGATTGGAAAAAGAAAAACCCGATGTCTTTTTTGCATGGGTAATTATAGGAAAGGGCAGTATTATCTTTTGGCCAGTCTTTGATCTTGTATTGGATAATCTTATTTTTTTCGTGTAGTGAGTAGGTTAGAAGGTTTTGCTCTACCAGGGTATCCAGTATGGATATGACCTGGTGCTGGAATTTTTGGCGGAAGTGAATCTGTAGTTCTTTAAGAGAACAGATCCATTCTCCAGGAACAACTTTGTAAGTAAGGTGTTCGATGTTCCGATAAGAGGAACTGTAATTTGCATAAGAACATAAAATGAGAAAATAAAAAAGACAGGAACCTCCGTTGGTACGGATGCTTCTGTCTTTCATAAGGGTTTGTATAAATTCCCGGTAAATCCGGCAGCGTGGAAAATCCACAATTTGTTTTAATTCTAATTGATAATTCACGATAAACCTCCATATAATATTGTAGTTGTAGTAAAATAATTGTAGACGAAAGATACTAAAATGTTTATAATATGCCCATAGGGGTGCTAAGTGGCATAGATTTGGCACAGTAAAATACCTGATATGGCATGAAAGCAACATGAAAATTAGGGTGGATATAAGGTGGACAGTTTGGAAAACCTTAGAGTTTTAGAGGGTTCCGAGGTTTTTTTCCGGGGTCTGCAACACCTCTATCCCCGGTTCAAATCCGGGTGGCACCTCTTGAAAAACCTTAGAAATATCTTCTAAGGTTTTTTTGTGTTAATGTATACTGACACTTGCGATAGTGACACAGGATTGATTCTGATAATTTCTGGAAGTCACAGAAATAACAGGCTACAGGAGAGGGAATTTCGGTGGCTCCTGAACTGTCAGATGTTCACCGATCAGCTTCTCCATCCAGACCATATTATACCAGTGGTTGAATTTGTAACCGCATTTATGGAACTCACCTACAAGACGATATCCCATATGAGTGTGAAATTCCACACTGTTTTTGTCAAGATGTTCATCTTCCTTTGGAGGATAGGCAATGCAGGCATTCATATTCAAGATACCCTGCTCACGTAAAGCGGTTTCAAGGGCATCATGAACCTGCGGCCTATCCCTCTGTGTTTAAGAGACTGATCAACATAAATAGATGTTTCCACAGCCCAGTCATATGCAGGTCTTCATGGAAAGGACCTGCATATGCATATCCAAGCAAAGTTCCTTTTTCCTCAGCTACAAGGTAAGGGTATTTTCTCAGAGTGTGTTGAATCCGGGAAGCAAATTCTTCTGTGGAGGGAACATCATATTCAAAGGTGATGGCTGTATTTTCTACATATGGTCTGTAAATTTTAAGCAGTGCCGGTGCATCTGCAGCAGAAGCGGTACGGATTATTATTTTATTGTCCATGATAATTTCCTTTCTGAAGTGTGTTTGAAAAATATATGTAACTATTCATCAAATTCTGCAGTCACTATAAAACCTCGCGGTGTATGTTCAATATTTTTTACGATTCCTTTTCTGGATCTGATGCGTTCTGCATTTGGATAACAGCCGGACATTGCCACAGCCGGTTCAATGATATAACTGTAATTCATAAAAGACTGATATTCGGAAATTTCTATTTCATCTCCCACATTTATTAATCCCTGACGTTCCATTTTAAATTTTTCCTGACGCATATAATTCCTTCTTTCTGTGTCAAGCGGATAAAATCATCCGCTTTGCTACGCAGCTTTACACCAAATAACTGCTCCGCAGGGGACTTACCTGATTCGGTTAAATAGAGTAACAGTTCAGTATATGATTGTTTTACCAAAGTGCTGTCATAAGTGAAGCTGCCATATAAGTATAACACAAAAAAAGTAAACAACAATGATTGTTATAAAAAAGTAAAATAAATGAAAAAAGTACTTGAATACGTAGGATTAAGCATATATAATTAATAGAAATTGTGCTGTTTACAGATAAATGTCAGAACTTTGCGACTGACAGGATTTTGGAAGCTGCTTTTTATATTGATACGGAAAGGGGAAATTACATGAAAACGATCGTCGTTTGTGATGATGTTGAGATTGAAAGACTTCTTTTAAAAGAAATATTGTGTCAGTATTTTGAAGAAATAAATGAAGAGGTTTCAATTGTAGAATATGATTCAGGAGAGACGCTTATAGCCGATGTGGAAGAAGGATACGTTGCTATGGATCTGCTTTTTCTGGATATTTGTATGAAGAAACTTAATGGAATGGAAACTGCAAGAAAATTGAGACAGATACAGTGTAAGGTGCCGATCATTTTTCTTACCGCCTCACCGGATTATGCCATAGAGAGTTATGAAGTACAGGCTTCCGGATATTTGTTGAAATCATTTTCAGAAGAGAAACTGATGAAACTTCTGAACAGGATTCTTAAAACGGATATGAAAAGGCGTGTTGCAATCAAAAACAGAAGACAGTACCGTTATCCATGTACAGATGATATCATGTATATTGACAGCGATAAACATAATGTCACCCTGCATCTGTCAGATGGTTCCGAAATTATAACAGTGGACAAGCTGGGGGAAATTGAGAAGAGAATTAACGAGAAACGTTTTCTGCGCTGCCATCAGAGTTATCTGGTGAATATGGATTATATTAAGGATGTAGAGGACGATTTTATTATGGAAGATGGAACACTTGTGCCTATACGTGTTCGTGGGCGAAAAGAAATACTGGATACGTACTATGATTATTTTGTAAATCATTTTGGAGACTCAAAGGACACTTTTGCAGAATAAATTGCTGAATTTGCATAAAATGAAAAGAGGGCATAAATGCTGATATAATACACATTAAGGTACAGCTGATATAAAAAACAGATAAACTGGGAACGGGGAATGAAAGACACAGTATTATTGTTTTAAATCAGTCGTTATACCTGACCTATTATTAAAAAGTGTGTGAAAAGTGTGTGTTATAAAATGTGTGTGAATGTGTGAAAAATCCCCACCGAAAGTCAATGTTTCCTCGGCATTGAAATTTCGGTGGGGATTTTTTGATATAATATTATCTGATATCAGATGTATCAGAAGAATCCTGTTCAGCAGTTGTCAGGGCAAGCTCCAGAGAAGTGTCTGTGAAGAAGGTATTAGCATTATACAGGTACAGAATTTCCTGAACATTTTCAACCTGCATTAACTGCTCCAGATCTCCAAAGTAATAACGGGGATCAATCATTATGATCTTTCGGTAATGCTGAGCAAGAAATGGGATGAAGCTGTTTGCGTATGAATCCTTAAGCACAAGCAGTGTATTATCTGTTTCAGTAGGAGTACTGATCTTTATCTGAGCGTGGTTTCCACCAAAGAATAATGCATATTTATCTCTTGTCTCAAGTTTCTCAGTATCATAGAAGCTGGCACTTTTTTTCTGTTCGTCTACATAATTAACTACAGAAGAGAGTGCCTGATCTCCGGTGGGGAGAAATACATCGATCTCATCTTTTTCGCCGGAGCGGAAACCGCTTTTGGCAGACAGTGTTCCCTGAAAAGAACGGGTGACAGGTGCTTTGTCATAAGTGTCTGCTGAAGTATCAATTCCCATATCTTTGGCTGCCTTAAGATAGGCATAATAAGCACCCTGGGTAGTCCAGTGATGATCAGTGTGATAATAGAGGTCTTCCATTTTGTGATCTTTAAAAGTGCTGCGAACATCAATAAAGGTCACACCTGCATCGGCCAGGGAGGCAGAGAGGCTGTCAAGCCAGGAATTCTGATCCTGGACAGGGGCAAAAGCAGGAAGCCTGTCGCTCAGGATATTCACAGAATTTGGGGCGATCAGTGCATATTGTTTCAGATCAGAATGTTTTTGCGCAAAGTCAGTCATTGCTTTTACAGTGGCGTCATACTGTGTCTGATCAGGCGCTTTAAATTCTTCCATAAGATATCCGGATTTTCCAACGTATACGCCATTAGATTCTACTTTGCCCATCAGACGGTCAGTTCCTGCTTTCAGGGTAATCCACAGATCGCGAAGTGGAAACTGATCATTTTCATAAGTTTCAAATTGTTTTTCAAATCCGCCGGAAGCAATCTGACTGCCGTTTAAATGAGGCAGGGAAGAAAGTACGCGGTTTTCTTTTTCAGAAAATCCTCTGTCAGGAAGCACAATGCTCAGAATGAGTACGATCAAGGGGATAAATAAAAACAAAAGTCCCATTCTGTGGAAAAATAAACGATAATTTCTTAATGATTTTTTCATATTGTTTACCTTCTAAAATTTTGCATATAAAAATGGTGTGTAAGAGTTATAAACCATATAGGCAATCGATAATGCAAATAAAATAAGATTTATGATCACTGCAGCAACAGGTCTGCGTCTGACCAGACGCTTAAAGTACTGGTAAGGAGCAGGACGGCACATAAGAATACTGATCAGAAGAAGGATAAATCCTGTCTTGAGGTAGTAAAGTGCAGTTTTGTCTATGAAACCGGAAGCTCCGATCCCAAACATAGTTCCAAGGTAATGGCCAAGGGCACCAAAGTCTGTCTGGCTGAAGAATACCCATCCGATCATGACTACAAGCATAGTGTATACAGTGCAAAGCCAGGATGGTATTTTTTTCAGATATTTCTGAAGTACAAATTTTTCGAGTAAAAGGAAGAGTCCGTAATAAACGCCCCATAGTACAAAATTCCAGCTTGCACCATGCCATAGACCGGTAAGTGCCCATACCACAAGGATATTTCGGATATGTTTCAGAGTGGAGACCCGATTACCGCCAAGCGGGATATAAATATAATCTCTGAACCAGCTTCCAAGAGAAATATGCCAGCGTCTCCAGAATTCAGAAACACTGGTGGAAATATAGGGATAATCAAAGTTCTTATTAAAATCAAATCCCAGCATTTTTCCCAGACCGATGGCCATATCCGAATAGCCGCTGAAGTCAAAATAAAGCTGCATTGTATAAGCCAGAATGCCAAGCCATGAAGTAAATACAGACATCTGTGGATGACCACAGATACTGCTGTATAAAACCGAGAGATTATCTGCCAGAAGAACTTTCTTTGCAAGACCTTTGACAAAAAGCTCTGCACCGATACCGAATTTGGAGATATTGATGGTACGCTGCTTCAGCTGCGTCTCTATATCCGTATATCGTACGATTGGTCCGGCAGAGGTATAAGGAAACATTGTGCTGTATACGGAAAAGGTCAGGAAATTTCGCTGCGCACTGACCTTACTTAAATAAATATCAAAAAGATAGGACAAATTACGGAAAGTGTAGAAAGAAAGTCCTATCGGCAGCGAAAGCTCCGGATGAGGGATATGGATACCGATGATTCCTCCGATTGTGTTAAGTAAGAAACCATAATATTTAAAAAACACAAGTACTGCAAGATTTATAATGATCGAGAAGACCAGATTAATTTTCTGTTTCCTGTCATCATAATATAAACGTTCCAGTTCTGTACCCATATAATAGTTGAAGATACTGGAAAACAGCATGAGGATCACATATACAGGTTCTCCCCAGGCATAAAAGATCAGACTGCCCAAAAACAGCAGCAGATTGCGGAGCTTTCCCGGTACCAGGTAGTAGATCAGCATGAAAACCGGAAGAAAGCAGAATATAAAAATATACTGTTGAATACCATATTAAAAGTTCTCCAATCTGGATATTATGAATATTATAGTAATTCTCTTAACTGCATTTTCTCTTAACGGTATTATTAAGAGGACTGCCATAGTAATGGTTCTGCAGTCCATTAGCGTAAAATGCGGAACAGTTACGAGGATTAAAGTAAAATGCTTATATCATGGAAAGAAAGGCAGTGCGCCAGTTCTGTGCGTCTGCGCCGCACATATAATATACATAGTTTCCTTTTTTTCCAACAACTGCATTGTTCAGAAGAGCCATCTGATCTGTGCCATAGCCCTCAAATACCTGCTTCTGACCGGAGAGGTGGGCGTTTGCATTTTCAAGCAAAGTATTTGCCTGGGTATTGTCAGTGGCTTTCATAATACAGATTTCTTCTACTGCCATGGGTGAAGCAGCTTTGTAGAAGAAATAACCGTCAATATTGCGGTCATCTGTCTGATAATAATGTTTCAGATCAGAACGTGCTTCTTTATTTAAAGAAGTGATATCAGAATCCTGTTCCATAGTCTGTGCAATCTGTTCCATGGGTACATTCTTTGCGCTGTCGGAGGTATACAGGACAGTCAGATATGCGATAAGGAAAAGAACAAATGCACCTTTGATAAAAATATGTAAATAATTTTTCATGCCTTTAACCCCGCAATCTGTGCCATATTTGTCAGCCATTTGGGATAGTAGTCCTGAATCACATGTTCACCGTCCGGTTCATACAGATTCTCTGAACTGTCTGTTACAATCGTTGAATTGTCAATAAAGGTACATCCCATTTCCTGACAGAGTTTGATAAGTCCTTCATTATAATCAGGGTAATATCCAAGATCAGGAGTCTGTGCGATCGCTTCATCAGTAATCGGCAGAATGCAGTTGATATAAATTGGGACATCTGGTAAGCTGTCTGGATTTTCTTTATCTGCGTCCTGTATGCATCAATAAATTCTGATGAAGCCGAACCATATATTTCCAGGTCGTTGGAACCAAATGCCATGAATACATGAGAGGGATTCAGAGCAATTGCCGTACTGATCTGATCATCGGCTGCACCTACATTTAATCCTCGTTTGCTGACTACCACATCCGTATCCAGATATCCGTATTCTACGATGGATTCTGTGATAGAGTCACCGATGATGACGTTCCGGCAAAAACCTGTCGGATTTCTACATCACTTAACAGGGTAGATCCGGAACCGTCTGAAGCATCAGAACCGGAAGAAATGCCGGTTGTCTGTTTCAGAGCCTGAAGCTGTTCTTCTGTCTGTGAAATGTCTGAATTTTCCAGAGCCTGAAGGCGGGCTACATTTTCTTTACAGACAGAATCATTCTCATTTCCGCGGGTGCATAAAAAAATCACTGCACCGGCGAGTATAACACCGACAGGGATAAGAAATAAAACTTTATTCTTTGGTTGTTTTTTCAAAATAAATCCTTCCTATGGAAAAATATCCATTTTATGACATAGTTTTATTTATAGCAATACTCTCAAATGTATTATTTATGAGTATCGCTATAATTATAATACGCACTAAAAAAACTTCAAGGAAAAATTCACAAATTTTACACAAAGTCATGCAGTTGCCTGTGGACGAAGAGAAAGAAAGAAGTTATACTATTTTAGAAGAAATGGAATAGTATTTTTAACCGAATCAAGTAAGTCCCCTGCGGAGATTGCGAAAAGCAATAAGAGTGGGTGTGGACTTGCTATCATACAGTCAGGAGGAAAAGGTTATGGGGAAAAAGTTTCTGATTTTTAAAAAGCGAGATTTTATTCATCGGTTTTTATCTGGCATTTGGTCTGTGTCTGCTCCTGGTTCCGGACCAGACCGTAAACATTATCTGCAAGATTGTATTCGGACTGGTAATGATCGCTTCCGGTATTTATCATATTGTTATTTATACAGCTGAGAAGGAAAAGGCAACGATTCTTGATCTGTTTACAGGTGTGATCGTCATGGTGCTTGGAATTTTTCTTTTCTTTACACCGCAAATTGTGATCAAAATCCTGCCATATTTACTGGGAGCCTTGGTACTGGTTGACAGTATCTGGAAGATAAAGGGAAGTTACAGACTGAAAAAAGCCCATAGAGGACGCTGGAAGATTATTCTTATTGGCTGTCTGGTATTTATTGCGTTGGGTGTTTCCATGTTGCTCTATTCTTTTTTGAGTGTAACCCGGATGATCCTGTTTTCCGGAATTATTCTGACTGCTGATGGAGTGGCAGACATTGTATTTTTGATCATGATTCGTCTTGGAATGAAAAAATCCGAAAAACTCTGTGCTGAAAAAGAACAGGAAGAGAATGGCAAAGAGAAACCATGGGATGACCCGGCAGATGCAGGTCTGGACGAAAAAGTGCAGGATAAATCTTTAAATGAAGATGAAACAGAATGGAAGCAAGATACAGATTCTCAGGTTCAGGAAGCGGAGATGGAAATAGAAACCGAGAAGACTGCAGATGCAGCAGATGCAGACGCCATTCTGGATGCAGAGATGCAGACTCCGGATGAAGGCGTGGAAAGTCCCGGCAGAGAAATCCGGGAAATGCTGAAAAATCATGATGAACCGCTGGAAGAATGGAAGGACTGAGTGAAATATGCAGGAACAGAATCCCATTGTACTGATGAATTTCTCCGGAATTTACAGAGAAGAAGAATTCTGGAAAAACAGACAGGTATCCTGGATTGAGCTTCAGGATGTCTGTGGGACAAACTGCTATTGTGATGAGGAAGCAATCGCAGAGATTAATAAACGAACAGAAAATTATCCAACTGCCGGAATCCATTTTATTGATTCGGCAATTATCACTATATGACAAGACTTTGGCTGACAAGAATGGATCAACCGTTCTGTCTGCTGGTATACGATAATCATACAGATATGCAGCCTCCGGGCTTTTGGTGGGATTTTGTCGTGTGGAGGATGGATCGCGGCAGCGTTGGAGGAACTGGAGAATCTGAAATATGTGATCCTTGTGGGACCGGATGAAGCAGCCTATGAGCAGGTAGATGAGAATCTGAAGGACAGAGTGATATTTCTCTCCAGAGAGAAACTTCAGGTGATGAATGATGAAGAGAGAAACTGGTTTCTCAGGGAAACAGTCAGTGAAGTATGTAATTGGAGAAAATTGGAAGGTTTACAGGAAGATGCTGAAAAATTCCTTCCATTATATATATCTGTTGATAAAGATGTGCTTTGTACAGAGGATGCACAGACGACATGGAGCCAGGGGGATATGAGGCTGACAACTTTGGTGTCCGGTGTACAGACTGTATTGGAATGTGCAAAAGAAAGCAGTGGAAAGATTGCCGGTGTGGATATCTGCGGAGAAGCAGATGCGGAAGCGGTACATGAGAATGAAGCCAATGATTATGCAAATGAAAAATTGCTGGAGGTTTTTGAAGGTTTATTTGGGAAATCCGACTGTGAATAATAAATAAAATGAGAGAGTGACAGGAAGTATTTAAGATTTGAGAGGATTTGAGACATGCATAATGAATTGTTACATATAGGACCGTTGACGGTATATGGTTATGGATTTATGATCGCCATGGGAGTATTGGCTGCCTGGTTTGTGGCTGAGCAGAGAGCGCGTAAACTGAAACTTGCATGTGAACATATTTTTTATCTGGTAGTGTGGTGCGCCATTGGTGGATTTACATCTGCGAAGATTTTGTTCTGGATCACCAACTGGAGGGAATTTCTGCAGAATCCAAGGCAGATCATAGGATCAGATGGATTTGTGGTATATGGAGGAATCATCGGAGGAATTCTGGTGGGCTGGCTGTACTGCAGGATAAAGAAGTTGAAATTTCTGGAGTATTTTGATCTGATGATGCCATCCATTGCACTGGCACAGGGATTTGGCAGGATTGGATGCTTTCTGGCAGGCTGCTGTTATGGGAAAGAAACTTCAGGGCCTCTGGCGGTTACGTTTACAAATTCAGATTTTGCACCCAACAATGTTGCTCTGATCCCGACACAGATTTATTCCGGTTTTTTGGATTTTGCCCATTTTCTGCTGCTGCTTTATGTGGCAAAGCATAAGAAAGCAGATGGACAGGTGGCTGCCTGCTATCTTATTTTCTACAGTATAGGAAGATTTGTGATCGAATTTTTCAGAGGAGATATTGAAAGAGGAAGCGTAGGAGTATTGTCGACTTCGCAGTTTATCAGTATTTTTACAACTGTGGCTGGAATTATATTATTACTGACTGTTGTGAAGAAACAAAAGCAGGAAGCGAATATCAGTCTGAACAGTAAAGGTTAGAATTGTCATAAAGAGCATATATTGTGCATATCATGTATAAAAAATCCAGGGAGGACAGTAATGTTCGGACCTGACGATTTTGAAGTGCAGATACAGCAGGAAAACCCCCCGGGCATTCATGCTGAGCCGTCAATACCGCCGGCACAGGATGAAGAGTACGGGGATTTTATTGTAAAACATGGACAGAATATGGGTGGAAAATTTCTTCCTGTGAATGAATTGTTTGGAATTCTATATATTCCGCTGAATGAGATTGGTCCGCTGGAAATTAATTCCTATACGTATGCATCTTTGCCGAAGTGTTATACATTTATGGATGCGGATGCATTAAATTCATCCGGGATTACACGGTTACATAATCATCCTATCTGAAACTTCAGGGAGAGGGCACAGTGATCGCAGTGATTGATTCCGGGATTGATTATCTGAATCCAATCTTTCGAAACGGAGATGTAAGCCGTATTGCATATATCTGGGATCAGACAATTCCGGGAAATGAGGATGAACAGGTTCCTTATGGAAAGGTTTTTACCGGAGAGGAAATTAATCAGGCATTGCTGTCGGAGAATCCACAGGAGATTGTACCCTCATTGGATGAGAACGGACATGGTACAGCTATGGCAGGGCTGGCAGCAGGCAATTTTGTACCCACAGAAAATTTCTCAGGAGCAGCTCCGAAAGCAACGATCATTGTGGTGAAATTAAAGAAAGCAAAATCCTATCTGAGAAAATTTTACCAGTATCCGCCACAGGCACCGGTATTTCAGGAAGACGACATTATGCTGGGGATTTCTTTTGCAGTGAAGATGGCACAAGAGATGGGAATGCCGGTTTCCGTTTGTCTGGGACTTGGCACCAATCAGAGCGCACATGTTGGTGACAGTGAGCTGAGTCGATATGTAGATTATATTAATGAAGATTCTCAGGTATCAGTATCTGTGGCAGCAGGAAATGAGGGTGCAGCACAGCATCATTATACAGCAGAGTTGGACTATGTGAAAAATCAGGATACTGTTGAACTTCGTATTGCGGATAAAGAAGAAGGATTTTCCATGGAATTTTGGGGAGATCCGCCGGATGACTATGGGATATCGTTACAGTCACCGGCAGGAGAAAAGCTGTATGTGAGCAGTTCTCTTGGTGCAGGTACTCAGGAATTAAGTTTCATTTTTGTGGAGACGAAAGTGCTGGTCAATTACGTAAAGATGGAGCGGATGACCGGGAAACAGCTGATTTATTTTCGCTTCTTTCATCCGGCAGCAGGTATCTGGAAGGTAAATGTCAGTAAAAAAGGAATATCGGGAAGCAGGTTTCACATGTGGCTTCCGGTGCAAGGCTGATTTCGCCGGATACTTATTTTCTGGAGTCTACACCTTATATAACTGTTACTGCACCTGGGGATTCAACCAGAGGTATTACGGCAACAGCTTATCAGTATCTGGATAACAGTCTGTATTTTCAGGCTGGGCGAGGGTTTACTCCAAATAACCAGGTGACACCTGATCTGGCAGCACCGGGAGTAGATCTGCTCATTCCATTGCCGGGAGGGGCGTTTGGAAAGGCTTCGGGGAGCAGTCTTTCTTCGGCTGTTGTTGCAGGAGCAGCAGCATTGGTGCAGGAATGGGCGATCGTGAGAGGAAATATTCCTTATGCATCTGGAAATACGGTGAAGTTTTATCTGCAGAAAGGGGCAGTGAGAGAAGAACAGATGGAATACCCCAATCCGGATGGGATATGGAAGACTGGATCTGTATCGGACATTTGAGATTATAAACTGAAAGGTTTATGAAATACTGGAAAATACATATAAAAGATAAAATAATAACCAAATTTTAAGAGTAAATATTGTATAGTTTTAGACCAAAAATAATTAGGCTGTCTAATTGTTTTTTTGGACAAAAAATGTTACAATCGTACAAAAGAAATTGGGAGGCAATTATGAAGAGAGGCAGTATTTTTGAAACTGACGGAATCCCCCGCATGAGTGAGGCTTTACCCCTTGCCATGCAGCATGTCGTAGCTATGATCGTTGGCTGTGTCACACCGGCGATCATCGTTTCCGGAGCAGTTCCAGGCGGACTCTCCAGAGAAGACCAGGTTATCCTGATCCAGTCGGCACTGGTCATTGCAGCATTGTCAACTTTGCTTCAGCTGTTTCCGATTGGCGGAAAGGCGAATTTGCAATTGGCTCAGGCCTGCCTATTATCATGGGTGTCAGCTTTGCTTACGTGCCAAGTATGCAGGCGATAGCGGAATCGTATGGAATAGCAGCAATCATGGGTGCGGAGATTGTTGGTGGTATCGTAGCAGTTGTTATGGGTTTGCTGGTCAAGAAGATTCGGGTATTTTTCCCGCCGCTAATAACAGGAACAGTCGTATTTACCATCGGTCTTTCCCTGTATCCGACTGCCATTAATTATATGGCAGGCGGTACCAGCAGTCCGAATTACGGATCCTGGCAGAACTGGGCAATTGCATTTTTCACGCTGATCGTTGTTACAGCTCTGAATCATTTTGGAAAGGGAATCTGGAAACTGGCATCTATTCTGATCGGTATTATAGTGGGATATCTGGTTTCTATTCCGTTTGGAATGGTAGATTTCTCAAGCATAGGGGAAGCAGGTGTCTGTCAGCTTCCATCTCTGATGCATTTTGGAGTACAGTTTGAGCCGTCTTCCTGTGTTGCACTGGGAATTTTATTTGCTATCAATCTATTCAGCAATCGGTGATTATTCAGCGACTACGATCGGAGCTATGGACAGAACACCTAAGGATGATGAACTGCAGCGCGGAATCGTTGGTTATGGTCTTTCTAACGTTGTAGCGCATTGCTCGGCGGACTTCCCACAGCAACATACAGCCAGAACGTTGGTATTGTTACAACTACAAAGGTTATCAACCGTTGGGTACTGGGACTTGCAGCTGCAATTCTCGGTATAGCAGGTCTGGTTCCGAAATTCTCAGCTATCCTGACAACGATTCCTCAGTGTGTACTGGGTGGTGCAACTGTGTCTGTATTTGCATCGATCGCAATGACAGGTATGAAGCTGGTTGCTTCTGCTGAGATGGATTACCGTAATTCATCTATCGTAGGACTTGCAGCTGCACTGGGAATGGGTGTATCTCAGGCAACAGCTGCACTTGCAAGCTTTCCCACATGGGTAACAACAATTTTCGGTAAATCACCGGTTGTCCTTGCAACTATTATTGCAGTAATGCTTAATGTGATCCTTCCGAAAACACGGGATGAGCAGAAAGAAGAGGCAAAAAAAAGATTAAAATAGAACAGAAACTGGAAGAAGACCACAGGGAATTCGGGGAATAAAAACAGAAACTGAATATGGGAAATATAAGGTGTGCTTTCACAGGGGGATGTGGGAACACACCTTTTTATTGAATTGCTATGGAAGGCAGTTGTATGATATAATGAAAAGCAATCACATTAAATCAAACGATACAGGAGGTTTCTTATGTCCAGAAAGAATCTGATCGTCGGTCAGTCCGGCGGTCCTACCGCAGTAATTAACAGCAGCCTTTACGGAGTTGTATCCGAGGGAATGCGTCATCCGGAAGCTATTGAGCATGTTTACGGAATGATAAACGGAATTGAAGGATTTTTAAATGGAACAGTTCTTGACTTTGCCGAAGCACTTCCGGGAGAGAAACTTGACGGTCTGAAAGTCACACCAGGTGCTTATCTTGGTTCCTGCCGCTATAAATTGCCGGAATCACTGGAAGATCCGGTTTATCCAAGACTTTTTAAGAAATTTGAAGAAATGAATATTGGCTGGTTCTTCTATATCGGTGGAAATGATTCCATGGATACGGTGAGCAAACTTTCCCGTTATGCTGCGCAGACAGGCAGTGATATCCGTATCCTCGGAGAACCAAAAACAATCGACAATGATCTGATCCACACAGACCATACTCCGGGATTGGAAGTGCAGCCAGATATGTAGCTTCTACAGTCCGCGAGATTACCATAGATGCAAATGTTTATGAAAAGAAATCCGTAACTATTATAGAAATTATGGGCCGCCATGCAGGATGGCTCACTGCTGCATCTGCACTTGCCCGCAAATATATAGGAGACAACCCTCTTCTCATCTACCTTCCGGAAACGGCCTTTGACCAGGAAGAATTTCTTAAAGCAGTAGAGAACTCCTTTGAGAAAAACTGCAATGTCATTGTCTGTGTATCAGAAGGAATTCATGATGACAAGGGTACATTTATCTGTGAATACGACAATTCCGTAGGCACTGATACCTTTGGACACAAAATGCTGGCAGGCTGTGGTAAATATCTCGAAAACCTTGTCAGAAACCGCCTCGGTGTAAAAGCCCGTTCTGTAGAACTCAACGTCAGCCAGCGTTGCTCTGCATCTATGATGTCTGCCACAGACCAGCAGGAAGCCATCAAAGCCGGAGAATTCGGCGTACAGGCCGCCCTCAACGGCGAAACAGGAAAAATGATCTCATTTATCCGCAAAGAAACCTCTGACGGAACCTACATCATGGAATGTGGTCTTGAAGACGTCAATGCCATCTGCAACGAAGAAAAAACAGTTCCATCAGAGTGGATCACAGAAGACGGATCTGACGTCACTGAAGCCTTCATAAACTACGCCCGCCCTCTGATCCAGGGAACAGTACAGATCCCCTGCGGCGAAGACGGCCTCCCGTCATTCGTATACCGCAAATAGTATCAAATAAATTGCGAATCCATTGTTTTTATATTTGCAAACTGCTGACATATATTATAACAGCGCAGGAAAATTAATGGTCTGGCGTGCGGTTTCGGACACTAAGATATTCTAAGGCGATAAAAATCTGCTAAAAGCATGAGCCGCAGGGTCAAACTCGCTGTCGCTCAGACAGTGACCTGCGGGCTCATAACGCATATTTTTATCGTCTAAGAATATCTAAGTATCCTGCAAATGCACGCCAGACCAATAATTTTCCTGCGCGTCCGTCAGACAATAAATAAAATCACATATTATAATAAGCCGCATAAACCCCATTCATATCCAACAGCTCTTCATGCGTCCCCCTCTCAGCAATCCCATCCTCAGTGATCACAATAATCTCATCCGCATCCCTGATCGTAGAAAGTCTGTGCGCGATAGTAATAGTAGTACGGTTCTGTGAAAGCTCTTCAAGACTTTTCTGGATCCATCGTTCACTCTCATTATCCAGAGCGCTCGTAGCCTCATCAAGGATCAGGATCGGCGGATTCTTCAGGAACACACGTGCAATGGAAATCCTCTGTTTCTGACCGCCTGAAAGTCTTGTTCCGCGTTCTCCAACATAAGTAGCATACTTCTGTGGAAGTTCCATAATAAAATCATGAATGCTTGCTCGCTTTGCAGCTGCAATAATCTCTTCATCAGAAGCTCCCGGTTTTCCATATGCAATATTATCCCGGATCGTACCGTCAAACAGATAGACATCTTGCTGTACAGTTCCGATATTATTTCTGAGACTCTTCAGAGTCAGACCGCGAATATCTTTTCCATCAACAGTGATCCGTCCTTCTGTTACATCATAAAAGCGTGGCAGAAGAGAACAGATGGTAGTTTTTCCGCCACCTGACGGACCCACAAGTGCCACAGACTTTCCGGCAGGGATATCAATAGAGATATCACTGAGAACAGGTGTATTATCGTCACTGTAATGAAAAGATACATGCTCATAGCTTACATGACCCTTCACATCAGTAAGTTCTCTGGCATCCGGAGCGTCTGTGATCTCTGACTCTGTTTCCATAACATCAAGGAAACGGCGGAAGCCTGAAAGACCCTTTTGCATCATTTCTACCAGCTCGACCAGGATCTGGATCGGACTGATAAAGATTCCGATATAGAGTGCATACATGGCAAGATCTGCAGTCTGCATTTCTCCGTTGGCAATAAGATAACCGCCATACACCAGAGTGACCAGATACATCATTCCCTGAAAGAACAGATTAGAACTCATAAAGCTTCCCATACAGCGATAATTATCACGCTTTGAAAGCAGAAAAGCTTCATTGCTCTTTTTGAATTTGGCATGTTCAATATCTTCATTTGCAAAGGACTGTACCACACGGATACCGGAAAGTGTGTCCTGGAGACTTGCATTGACATCCCCGATCTTACGTCTGTTTTCCATAAAAGTTGTCTGCATCCGGGCATTCTGCTTAAAGGAAAACCAAAACATAACAATAACAAGAATGATCAGTGGAAATGCCAGTTTCTTATTGATGAAGAAAAGAAAGATAAAAGCACCGATGATCTTTACCAGAGAGATAAAAAGATTTTCAGGACCATGGTGTGCAAACTCGGAAATATCAAAAAGGTCACTGACCAGCTTGCTCATCATCTGACCGGAATTATTCTGACTGTAATAGGAAAATGAAAGCTGCTGGTAATGATCAAATAATTCCTGCCGCATATCCCGTTCCATATTTGCTCCCATCATGTGTCCCTGGCAGGTTACATAATATTTGCAGAGACACTGGATCACATACATAAGAAAGAGTCCTCCTGCGATCACAGGCAGTGCCTGAAGAATCCTTGACTGGTCCTGAGTGAACAGTGTCTTTGTCATGGTCCGCAGGATCTGAGGATATGCCAGGTCTATCAGACTGATCACGGCAGCACATATCAGATCAATAAAAAAGACCGTCTTATACGGACCATAGTAGTGGATGAATTTTTTGATGGTATTCATAAAATAAAATCCTTTCATTTGTGATAGAATATATGTGATTTTATAGTAACATAACAGAAAGGAAAGTCAATAGAGGGGCAGGAACAGGACTTTAAAATGAAGCTTTTTTGTGTTATATTGTGGTTATGGTAATTTCACAGGAGAGGAAGATGATCTGATGCAGGACAGAAAGCTTGAACGGGCTCTGGAGATTTATTTCCGGGAAAATCCGGACAGAGAGTCCGATAAATATCAGGAGACGCAGAAATACCTGAAGCTCAGAATACGTTCTGTAATGGAGCTTCTGATAGAGAATGAGGACACAGAAAGAATGGAACAGATTGAGAAATGCGGATGGTTTTCCGCAAATGAACTGGAGAATTTTATAAGATGTGCACAGGAAAAAGCAAAGCTGCGTTCTCTGGTATGGCTGCTTCATCTGAAAGATAAAAAATATGGATACCAAAAAAAAGACTTTTCACTGTAAAACAACAACAGAGCAGGAACTTACCGGAAAAAAAATCCTGCAAAACTGCAGAAATCAATTATATCTGGACTTTCCTTATCTGGACGGGGCATTTACAAGTCTGGAATACAAAGCAGACAGCAGCATTGATACAATTGGGACAGACGGGGAGCTGATTTATTTTAATCCGGTATTTCTTATGAAAAAATATCTGGAAGATCCGGCAGCAGTAAGAAGAGGATATCTGCACATGCTGCTTCACTGTCTGTACCTTCATATTTTCATGGAACCTGACAGAGATTCCGGTGAATGGGACAGGGAATGCGACTGTTTTGTAGAGCAGCTGATCGACAAGGCTGTCGGAGAAGGCAAAATCAGCCTGAAGAAAAGAAAATCAGATGATACACAGGTGAACACAAATACTTTTGATGATCACATATTCTGGCAGAGAACTGCCGGACAGGCATCAGGAGGCAGGAGAACAAAGGAAAAATGGGAACATATCCTTGCTTATACCTCACAGAATAAGACCGGTATGCAAAGCAGGGCAGGGACTCAGACAAACGATCAGCAGGAAGAACTGGATGAGATCTACCGCAGTAAATATGATTACCGGAAATTTCTGAAGCAGTTCTGCAGACTGCGGGAGGAAGTGGAGCTGGATACGGAGAGCTTTGATTATATTTTTTACAGCTTTGGAATGGAACATTATGGAAATATTCCATTGATAGAACCGTTGGAGTATAAAGAAGTAAACCGTCTGGAGGAGCTGGTGATCGCCATTGACACATCCGGTTCATGTTCAGGAGAAACTGTACAGAGATTTCTGGGTGAAACCTATGGGATTTTAAGTGAAAAAGAGAATTTTTTCAGCAGGATGAAGGTATATATCGTCCAGTGCGACTGTTTTATCCAGAAAGTGGATGTGATCCATTCTGAGGAAGAGTGGAAGGAATACATCCGAAAACGTTAAGATCCAGGGCAGGGGAGGTACAGATTTCCGCCCTGTATTTGAATTGATCCGTCAGGAAAAAGAGAGAAAAGAACTGAAGAATCTCAGAGCACTGATCTATTTTACAGATGGTGACGGGATTTATCCGGACAGAAGCCGGATTATGAGACTGCATTTGTATTTCTGAAACGGACGGACAAGATGAAACTGGTGCCGCCATGGGCGAAATGTCTGATCACAGGAATGGGGCAAACTGCGGAGCAGATGTCAGTTTGAGTAAATAATGTTACTGTTCACTGGTAATATCCCGCGAGGTGTTTTTTGTGAGCGAAGGTCACAGAAAACCCGAGACATACTGCGCGAATTTATGCGATTAGCATAAATTCTGTGCATCGCGAAGCGTGTTGCTGGGAACGGAGTGAACAGTAACCTATAGCTCTGCCAGTATTCCCAGTTCCCGCGCAAGGCGAAGCAGTTCCCTGTTTGCGGCATTCACTGTTCCGAACTCTTTCAGAGGACAGATAACTTTCTGACATTTTTTCATCAATTCTACAGCCTTATCATAAGATTCCTGTGAAATACTTTCGAAAGGTTTCTCTGTAATCACCTGGTCTGCAAGTGCACCGGCTACCTGACAGTCTACATCATTCGTGTGAAGCACTCCTGCCGCAAACGGAATTCCCTGTCTCTGCAGTTTTCGATAATACGGAATTCCGCTTCCATTACCGCCAATTACAAACACCTGAGGTTCACCTCTGGGCGGATCCATCTCCACACATCCAAAAGCAGCATTATAGCTCCTCTGGTAATTCCATACAACTTCCGAATATACTCAGAAGTAAAGATTTCTTCCGGAGCACCGTACTTTTCTATATATTCTCCATGTACACAGATAACTTTATCAGATATTTTCTGTGCAAGATCCAACTCATGCAGCGACATGATCACTGTAAGCTGATGATCCAGCACCATCTGTTTCAAAATGGTAAGAAGTTCCAGCTTATGACGGATATCCAGAAAAGAAGTCGGCTCATCCAGTACAATGATCTCCGGCTCCTGACAGATAGCCCGGGCAAGAAGGATTCGTTGTCTCTGACCATCGCTGATGGCTGTAAAATCCCTGTCTTTTAAATCCCATGCATGGACGGTTTCCATTGATTTCTTTACCTTTGTCTTATCCTCTGCGGAGAGTATTCCCAAAGTTCCTGTATAAGGATAACGCCCTGTGGCTACAATGTCTTCGCAGGTCATCAGTTCCGGACGCATACGCTCTGTGAGCACGACTGCCAGTTTCTGAGAGACCTCTTTATTGGTCATCTTTGCCATTTTTTCTTTATCCAGATAAACAGTACCGCTGATCGTGGCAAGCTGTCTGGTGATGCTTTTAAGAATAGTGGATTTTCCGGCACCGTTAGGACCGATGAGAGTGAGGATTTCTCCCTTTTTCAGCTGAATATTGATTTCTCTGATAAGAGGTTTTCCGTCATATCCCACAGTCAGCTGATCCGTACGGAAAAAATACTGTTCCTGCCGGTCTGCTTTGTTATTTTCTGTTTCCTTTATTACATCTGCTATTTTCTCTGACATATTTTTTCCTGTTTTCCTTTTTATGCTGCATCTTATAGTAATCTGCCCGGATAGCGTATTCTGCTCCTGCTTTTTATATCAATTTCTCTTCTGTCTGCGGATCATGATATAGATTACAACCGGTGCGCCAAACACTGCTGTTACGGAACTGATACTGAGTTCTGTAGGTGCAAATACGGTTCTGGCGATCAGATCACAGAAAAGACAGAATACTGCCCCTCCCAGAAAGCAAGCCGGGATCACAAGGAGCGGTCTGGCTGTTTTCAGCAGGCTTTTTACAATGTGAGGCACTGCAATGCCAACAAAAGAAATTGGTCCTGCAAAAGCTGTCACACAGGCAGACAGAATACTGGATAAGAGAATCAGTCCTATGCGGAACAGCTTGATATTCACTCCCATATTCTGGGCATAAACTTCACCCAGCTGATAGGCACCGATAGGCTTAGACATAAAGAACACGATCACCATTGTGAGCAGAACTACTATTGCCATTACTTTCACATTACCCCAGGACATTCCTGAAAAACTTCCCAGTGACCAGTTGTGAAGATTGACGATATTGGAGTCATCCGCAAAGGTAACTACGAAATCTGTAACTGCAGAACAGATGTAACCGATCATGACACCGCTGATAACCAACATGGACATGTGTGGACTTTTTTGCAACCAGCAGGACGAATCCCATGGAAATCATAGAACCGATAAATGCTGCAATGATCATGGCTGCAGAACCCATGGAAATAGATCTGCTCAGAAAATAAATCATCAGAAGTGCAACTACCAGCTTGGCTCCTGAAGAAATTCCAAGTACAAAGGGACCTGCAATAGGGTTATTAAAAAATGTCTGAAGAAGAAATCCGGATACAGAAAGTGCTCCTCCAAGAATGATCACTGACAGAATCCTGGGAAGACGGATTTCCCATATTATATTGTAAGCAGTCGCATCTCCCTGATGTCTGAAAATAATATTCAGAATCTCACTCACTGAAAGATGAATGCTTCCGGCATTTACATTCCAGACAAATAAAATCATCAGAAACACCGCCAGTATAAGAAATGCCATCCAGTATCTGGCTGTACGTTTTTTGTCATCCATATTTTTTGTTCCTTTTGTTTTTATATTTCCTGCTTTTGGCAGTTCTGCAGAATCCCGCAAACATATTTCAGTGCCATTCGTAAATAACTATACCAATCGCATAGGATGCGGATTCGAGTGTGCCGAAAAGTTACAAATATCATTTTAACTTATGCATATATGCAAGTTCATCCAGCGAATCATCATCTGTAGTAAGAATTGTATGAATATCTTCAATCATAGTTCCAAGCTCAGTGTTTCCTGGAAAAGATTTTTACCCGTACACCACACATTTCCATCCTTCACTGCCTTAAAATCTGCCAGAAGATTACTTTTTGCCAGCAGTTCATCAATAGTAGAAGTTCACCGTCGATAGTACTGTTATAGATGATATAGTCCGCATCTTTTGCTTTGGCATAAAATTCTTCCATCTGCATATTCATGGTAGACAAAGCGTTATCACTTTCTCCTGTATCTTCGGGAACATATTTGCCGCCTGCAAGCTCGATCATGTTTGAAACATAATCACCATTCTTTCGCACATTGACAGCACCTGTGGAATTAATATAAAAGAATGCTACTGTTTTACCTGTATCTTTATCATCAGAGGTCAGAACTTTGTCAAGCTTGTCTGTCTGCTCCTTAAATGCCTTCTCAGCTACATCTTCCTTTCCGAGAAGCACAGCATAGAGTTTCATCCATTCAGTTCTTCCCAGAGGATGGCTCTCATAACTGGAACGTTCTACCATTACCGGGATACCAAACTGTTCCAGTTTCTCTTCCACCTCCGGATTATGATGGATCATAGTTGATTCAATGGCAAGACCACAGCCTTCATCCAGGATCAGTTCATAATCCGGTGCATTGTACTTGCCTGCATAAATCATTTTCCGGATTCCATGGCATCTTTTGCTTCCTGGATATACCATCCATTCTCCTGAGTTCCTGAAAGACGAATGCTGTCAATACCGTCAATTGCGCGGAAAAGATCCATGGCAGAGGTTGCTACCAGATAGATGTTGTTCAGCGGTTGTTGAATAACTGTGATATCTTTTTCAAGCCCCTTTGGAGCCTTTTTTCCCTCTGGAACTACAAGAAACTGTCCTTCCTGATCGATAGTGATCAGAGCATAGCCATCATTGTAATAGTCTACGCTGAATTCTTCTGCGTAGGAAAGTTCCATACTGTGATCATAGGTAAGTCCCGGGATATCCACAGGAGTTTTTGCATTGTCTTTATCTGCTGCGTATGCTGTACAGACAGTGCATATACAGATAATAAATAATGCAACTGACATAAAACCGATAAATATTGTTTTTTGCTGTTTCTTTATTATGTTTTTCATCTTCATAATTGTTTCTTTGTTTGTATATGATTATTTTGCTGTTTTTTCTGCTTCTTTGGCAGTTGTGGAATCAAAATTTAAGGTGTAGTCAATCTCGTGAGGCTCACTCATTGCTACTGTATCTGCTGTTACCTCCATCTCTGCATCAAATACGCTGACAGGGATTTCAAAAGTGGAGTTTCCGTCTTTATTAACCGGCTCATATTTCTCACCATCCACAAGCATATAATCATAGTTCGGACTGCTCCATACGATAGTTGCTGTAGCTTTATCGCCTTCTACCTTAATGGCAGCAGGAGAATCAATGGTTGCTCTTCCTGAACCGCCTGTAAGAGTTACATCCATGGTATAGTCGCCATCTTCAAGATTCAGATCTGCCAGAGTCTTACCTTCACTTGTCTTACTGTCTTTCGCATCTTTGTCTGTGTCATCTGCTTTGGAATCTGCATCTTTATTTTCTTTATCAT
>ENA-OQEX01000427-OQEX01000427.1-human-gut-metagenome-genome-assembly--contig:-NODE-427-length-22874-cov-14.216864_pt1 | contig 22874 bp, 23 predicted proteins | sample MGYA00242802_ERZ504649 | MGnify/ENA primary metagenome ERZ504649 (study PRJEB26092, sample SAMD00036194) | human gut metagenome | host: Homo sapiens | study: EMG produced TPA metagenomics assembly of...
CGTCCGGTGGTGGCGAGCAGCTCGGCGGACACCGGGTACAGCAGCGCCTGCGCAGCGGCCGCATGGGTGTGCAGGGCCTCGTCGAGCGCGGATTGGCGCTCTGGTCGGCGAGCGCCACCGGCCACGGGGTGGATTGGCCGGCGAAGGCGAGCGCGTGGGGCTCGCTGTTCAGTCGATCAAGAAAAAAGGTGTTCATAATCTTCCTTACTTGTTCCAAAATTTCTTGCGATTGTTGTGGTTGCTTACGTTGGTTGCGTCGCGTTGCGTCCGTCACAGCGGCTGGTTGCCGTGGTGTTTGCTGGTTCGGCGCACGCGTTTCTTGCTGGCGAGCAGGCGGAGCGATTCGATGATGGTCTCGCGTGTCTGTTCGGGGTCGATCATGGCGTCGATCTCGCCCATTTCCAGCGAAAGGTTCGCGTTGACGGTGGTGCGTTCGTAGTCGGCGATGTACTTGGCGCGCAGCGCTTCGACGTCCTTGCCGTTGTCTTTGGCTTTCTGCAGGTCCTTGCGGTGGATGATGTTGACCGCGCCGGCCGCGCCGAGCACCGCAATCTGGCTGGATGGCCAGGCGAAGTTCATGTCCGCGCCAATGGATTTGGAACCCATCACGATGTATGCGCCGCCGAAGGCCTTGCGCAGGATGATGGTGACGAGCGGCACCTGCGCGTTGGCGTAGGCGTAGATGACCTTCGCGCCACGGCGGATGATGCCCGCATGTTCCTGTTCGGCGCCGGCTTGTAGCCCGGGGTGTCCACCAAGGTGACGACCGGCAGGTTGAACGCGTCGCACAAGCGCACGAATCGCGCCACTTTTTCGGATGAGTCGACGTCGAGAATGCCGGCGTTGACGTTCGGCTGGTTGGCCACGATGCCGACGGGATGGCCGTCGACGCAGGCGAAGCCGACCACCGCTGAAGCGGCGAACAGTTCGTGCACCTGCACGAATTCACCGTAGTCCACGATGCAGCGGATCACGTCGAGCACGTCATACGGCTGGCGGTCGTTGTCCGGCACGATGGTGGCGAGGCGTTTGGCCACGTCACGGTCGGCGCGGGTCGCCGCGTACGCGTAGACCGGCGGCTGTTGGTCGGAGTTGGACGGCAGATAGGCGAGCACGGTACGCGCGTAGTCGATCGCGTCGGCCTCGTCCTCGCCGAGATAGTGGGCCACGCCGGACGTGGCGTTGTGCACGTAGCCGCCGCCCAGATCGTCCATGCTGATCACTTCGCCGGTGGCCGCTTTGACCACGTCGGGACCGGTGACGAACATGTTGGAATTCTCGCGGGTCATGATGATCAGGTCGGTCAGGGCCGGGCAGTAGACGGCACCGCCGGCGCAGGGGCCGAGGATCAGCGATAGCTGCGGCACGAAACCGCTGGCGTCGCAGGTTTTGCGGAACAGGTGGCCGTATTCGGTCAACGCGGCCACACCCTCCTGGATGCGCGCGCCACCGGAGTCGATGAGCGCGATGATCGGCACCTTGAGGTCGAGCGCCTTGTCCATCAGATGGCAGATCTTGCGGCCTTCGGCCACGCCAAGCGTGCCGCCTTTGACGGAGAAGTCCTGCGCGTAGACGGCCACTTTGCGGCCGAACACCTCGCCGAAGCCGGTGATGACGGCGGAGCCCGCGCGGCCACCGTTGATGTCGCCGCCGCGGAAACGGCCGATTTCCTCGAAGGAACCGGTATCAAGCAGCAAGTCGAGACGTTCGCGCGCGGTCAGCTTGCCTTTGACGTGCTGGCGACCGCGGGCATGGTCTTCGGCTTCGGCGGCGAGCTGCGCGGCACGCAGCACGGACGTACGGATCGGCTGCGATTCGCGGGCTTCGGCAGCCGCTTCGTCACCCAGTCGCTCCTGCTGTTCCATGACGACCTTCACGGCCTCTTTGACGGCCGGGCTTGCGATGATGTCGGTCATTTCGCGCCGCCTTCCGTCTTGGTTTCCGTATTACCGTCCGTTGCCGGCTTGCCGTCAGCCGCCTTGGAAGCGCCGTTGACGTCGATGGTCATCAACGTCTCGCCCGCTTCGATGCCTGCCGCCGGGCCGACGAAGATCTTGGTGACGGTGCCCTTGACCGGCGCGTACACGTAGTTCTCCATCTTCATGGATTCGAGCACGACGAGCAGGTCGCCCTTGGCCACGTCCTGGCCTTCGGCGACGTTGATGCGTGTGACGACCGCCTGCATCGGGCTGGCGATCACACCGGACTGGCCGTCGTTGCCCTGCTGCTTCTTTTCGACGTGGTGCAGGCCCTGTCCGCGCAGCGGCTGGATGGCGCGCTTGGCGTCACGCGCCTTGGCGCCGCCGGTCAGATTGGCCACGATGTCGTTCGGCACGGTCAGCGACACACGATGGTTGTTGACTTCGATGACGAAGGTTTCGCTGGATTCCTTCTGCTCGGCTTCCTTCGCACCCGAAGCGCCGGCCATGGATGCCGGCTGGCCGCCCTTGGTGGAGGATGCTTCCTTGTTCAGGTACTTGCGTTCCAGCCATTTCGTGCTCACGTCGTAGGCCACGCCATGCTCGGCGGTGAACTCGTCGTCGTTGAAGATCAGCTCGAACAGGCTTGCCGGGGTCGGCACGCCTTGCACCTCAAGTTCCGCGAGCGCGCGGCGTACGCGCGCCACGGCGGCAGCACGGTCGGAGGCGGTGACCACGAGCTTGCCCATCATCGAATCGAACTTCGGGGAGACGGTGTCGCCCTCCACCACACCGGAATCCACGCGGATGCCAGGGCCGGACGGCCATGCGAGCTTGGTCAGCGTGCCGGAGCTCGGCGCCAGATTCTTCGCCGGATCCTCGCAGGTCAGCCGGAGCTCGAAGCTGTGTCCGCGCAGCGGGTGGTCGACGGTCAGCTCGCCGCCGTTGGCGATGGTGAGCTGTTCTCGCACCAAATCGAGGCCGCAGACCTCTTCGCTGACGGTGTGTTCCACCTGCAGACGCGGATTGACTTCCAGGAAGTAGACCTTGCCCTGCTCGGTCACCATGAATTCGCAGGTGCCAAGTCCTACGTAATCGACCGCGTCGAACAGGCGGCGGGAATAGGTTTCCAGCTGTTCGAGCACGCCGTCGGGAAGGAACGGCGCCGGAGCTTCCTCAACAAGCTTCTGGTTACGGCGCTGCACGGAGCAGTCGCGGGTGGAATACACGGTGAAATTGCCGTGCGAATCGCGTCCGCACTGCGTTTCGACGTGACGGCCCTTGTCGATGAACCGTTCGACGAAATACTCGTCCAAATCGCCGCCCTGCAGCGCATCGTGGTTCATGTAGAAGCCACGCAGCTCATCGTCGTTGTGCACGAGAGTGATGCCGCGGCCGCCACCGCCGTCGGTGCGCTTGAGCATCAGCGGATAGCCGTGCGTGTGCGCGAAGTCGAGCAGCAGTCGCATGTCGGAAATCGACTGGGAAATGCCGGGAACCGGCGGCACCTTCGCGAAAGTGGCCACGCGGCGGGCCGTGATCTTGTCGCCCAGGTCGACGAGCGCCTTCGGATTCGGGCCGACCCACGTGGCGCCGGCGTCGAGGACCTTCTGCGCGAAGCTTGCGACTTCGGAAAGGAAGCCATAGCCGGGGTGCACCGCGTCGGCACCGCTGCGCTGCAGGATGTCGATGAGCAGATCCTCGTTGAGATACGTGTCCTTGTAGGTGTCGCCAGACAGCAGATACGCATCATCGGCCATCTGCACGTACTGTGCGTGACGGTCCTGTTCGGCGTAGACCGCGACCGTGGGAATCCCCATCTCACGTGCGGTGCGCACGACTCGAAGCGCGATTTCGCCGCGATTCGCCACCAGTAGTTTGTTGACATTCTTAGGCATAATGTCAAGTTTGGCGGTCGAGGCGTGATTCGACGAACTCGTTTCCCACAAAAGATTCGCAATCTTTTTGTAAGGCTCCACAAACGTTACCGAAACCTAGCAACCCTACGATGGGGAGCATTGATTGACGAAAGACTCATTTTCGTCAGTTTTTGTAGCATCCTGTAGCATCCGCAAAAAAGGGAGGATTTCACCATGCGCAACGCAATCCTGACCATCTCATCCGCGGCCAAAACGGCCACCAGCGGCAAATTCGGCGCCGTTTTGAAGTCCACGCTGTTCGCCGTGCTGCTCGCCGCCGCCTCCATGGCGGGCGCCGTGCCGATTCCGGGCACTCCGGTTCCGATCACCCTGCAGACCTTCGTGGTCATGCTGGCCGCGCTGATGCTGCCGTGGAAGCAGGCGGGCGCCGCGGTGCTCATGTATCTGGCCGCGGGCGCGGCTGGTCTGCCGGTGTTCGCCGGCGGCGCGTCCACCATGGCTTTGGTCGGCCCGAGCGCCGGCTTCCTCATCGGTTTCCTGCCGGCCGCCGTCGTCACCTCGCTGCTCAAGGGCAAGGCGCGTGTCGATTCCCCGAAGCATGCTGCGTTGACCGCCGCACGGTATCTGTTCGCCTGCGTGGCCGGCTGCATCGTGCTTGACTATCTGCTCGGCTTCATCGTGCAGTCCGCCATTACGGGCGTGGCGATGCCGGTGGTGGCCATCGCTTCGATGGGCTTCATTGTGGGCGATTGCATCAAGGCGGTTGTGGCTTCGCTGGTCGCGAGCGGACTGGCAAAGCTGCAGTGACTTTTATCGGCAGCGACTTTTCTGCGGTAGTTTTCTACGACTTTTTGCTGGGAATTTTCTGCTGAGGGTTTTCCGCTGAGAATTTCCGCTGTGATTTCCGGGTTTCTTCGTGATTTCCGGGTTTTGATACAGTCTTCCGTTTTCGCTGTGATTTTCGTTTTCGCTGTGTCCGGTGGGGCCGGCGGATACCAACGTGCGACACGCTCCGGGCCGCTCAGGCCGAGTCTTTACGGTCTTACGTTGGTATCCGCCGGCCCCACCTCGTTTTGGGGGAATGTTGCGTTTGCGGGTGGCGCGGTTTTTGGATATTGCGATTTTGGGAAATGCCGCTTTTCTCGAATATTGCGTTTTTTGAAACGTGCGATTTTCGAAAAAAGCGCTTTACGACTTTATGAGGGATGAGGGTTAGAGAATTATTGGGGTAGGACGCCTACGTCGGCGGTGCGCACGGTGTGCAGGTTGCCGTTGTCGTCTCTGATGGTGAGGGAGGCGTCGGGGTTGAGTTCCAGCGCGGTGCCGCGCAGGGTGGTGCCGTCCACGAAATGCGCCTCGCATGGCTTGCCGAGCGTCCAGCAGACCGGACGCATCTCCTCCATCGCGCGCGTGGCCTCACGCTGCGGGTCGGCTTCGAAATCGGCGAGCCTTGATCGCAAACCGTCCACCAGATGGGCCGCGATCATGTCGCGCAATGTCATGGAATCGGGCAGGCCATGCGCGACCAGCTGCAGCGACGTGGCCTTGTCGGTTGGCAGATGGTCTTCGGGGACGGCCAGGTTCAGGCCGATGCCGAAGACGATGCCGACGCGTTCCGTTGCGGCAGCCACATCAGTGGTACCAGTTGTACCGTCCGCGATGGGAGTTGCGGCAAGCGGAACCATTTCGGCGAGCACGCCGCCCAGTTTCTTGCCGTCGACGAAAATGTCGTTCGGCCATTTGAGCACGATGTCCTTGCCGAGCGGGCCGCCGCAATCGCGGATGGCCGCGATAATCGCGTTGCGCGCCTCGCAGCCGGCGATCATCTGCAGCCAGCCGTTGACGGACGTGTCCCGCACAATCGCCGTAGGCACGCTGACCACCAGGGAGACGATGAACGACTCCCCCACCGCGCTGGTCCATTGATGGTCGAGACGGCCACGGCCGGCAGTCTGCTCGTCGGCGCAGATCGCCACGATTTCACGGCCGGTCCAATCGCGTCCATCGCAGCCATCGAGGCCATCTCGGCTGGTCGAGCCGAACAGCGCGCCTTTGCGCACCAATTCGGCGGCGTACGTGTTGGTGGAGCCACTGAGTCCAGCGCGATCACCTGGTCGGCCGCGACGCAGGTGCGTGGCATGGTCAATGCGGAATCCAATATGGTCGTCATGATTCCTTCTCCTGTCCGTCGAGTTGTCGTCCATCAAGCTGTCGTCCATCGAGATATCGTTCGTCGGCGTCCTGCTTGTCGGACTGCTGTCTGTCGATTCGACGCCCGCCAATACGCCGTTTGCCCGCCGTCGACGTGCCAACGTACGACGCCTCGCGTGCGGCAAGCCGCGCGGCACGCGACTCGCGCCAGAACTCCAGGCACAGGAATCCGAACACGAATGCGATCGGAAGCATATGCCGTTCAAAATTGTTGGCCGGTGCGGTGATCATCACACCCATAAGCAGCAGCAACGGCAGATGCCATGACAGCGACCGCCATCGACGCAGCACCACTTCGGCGGCGCCGATCAGCAGTGTCAGCGTGACATACAGGTTGCCGTGCGTCACCCAGCCAAGCACGGGAATCTGCCCCCATTTCTTGGCGAAGCGGCCACCTGGTTGCGCCACTGGTGGTTGTACAGGTGAATCCATTCGTTGTCGGACTGCACGTAATCGTTGTTCACGTAGTAGTCCATCGACACGTATGGCAGGTCGGTCACGTTGAAGTATCCGAAGCATTCGGCGAAGAGCGCATCGAGCGCGATCTGAGGATTCGCCTTGACGATCTGCACCATGCGTCATTGAAATCCTTCATGTCGTCCTTGGTGACGGTACGCCACTTGTAGCTGACCTTCTTGGACTGGATGCCCGACGATTTCACCGGGTCGGCGTCCTGCTGGAAGTATGATTCGGCCATCTGGTCGAGGTTGAAGACGGGAGCGAGTTTCTTGGCCGCGTCCTCGGGAATGCCCTGCGGATTGTATTTCGCCACGCGGGCGATCTGCTGCAGCTGGATGCCACGGCTTTCGATCGGATCGCCGCCGATGACGGCACCGCTGTTCACCAGATAGACGAGGCCGCCATGGATGAGCACGGTCGGCAGCATCAATGCGACCACGTACGTCTTCCAACGTTTACGGTCGTTGATGATGGCCAGCAGCGCGGCGAACAGAATGATGTACCACGCGTATTTGGCGCTGATCAGCATGACGCAGCTCGACATGAACAGTGCCGCCAAGGAACGTTTGCGCAGTTTCATGGGCTTGCCGTTGATGGTGGGCAGCGCCTTGATATGCGTCATATGCAGCTCATACCACACGCCGAACCACCAGACGAACGCGAACGCGAACAACGGCGATTTGGTCAGTGAGATCGTGGCGAACACCGCCAACGGGCACACCATGAAGAACAGCAGAATCACGAAGCGTGTCTTCGCGCCGGCGCGCAGTCTGGACGGACGCGCCACCACACCCGCCTCGGGATGGGTGAAATCGCGCATGTTCCAGCAGTCGTGCCGTTCGGGATGGGAGAAGTCGAACGTGCCGACGCCCAGCCTACGCCACGGCAGATTGAAGAAACGATTGGCGGTGGCTGCACAACAAAACGCGGCGAACAGCCATTGCAGCGCGGCCAGCGCCACGATGCCGGCGTCATTGGAATCGGTGAAATACCGGGAGACCGCGGCGAACGCACCGTAGAAAACGGTCAGCACGATGTTGTGCTGGTCGGTCAGATACGTGGGATTGGCCGGCCACATGTAGTGCGCGGTCGGGTAGATGTCCATCGGCACGAATGAGAAGAAGCCGATGTACGGCTGTTTCAGTCCGGTCCACTGGTTCAACGCCCAACTGAATTCGCGGATCTGGGAGCGGATGTCGGCGCCGTACGCGGCGAGCAGGGTGGTCGGAATCCACAGCCAGCCGATGACGAACAGCAGCATGAGCTTCCACCAGCAGTCGGTGCAACGTGTCAGCTTGCGGCCGATCCAGACGATCACCGCATGGATGGCGCGTCCCGGACGACTATGCGCGGCGTCGCTCAGATGATGCAGCATGATGCCCAATACCGTCGTCGGCGTGCCGGACACCTCCTGGCACAGCTTGACGTACCGACGCGAGAAATACGTCGGCAGCACGCGCTCGCCACGGCCGTAACGGACCAGAGACCGCAATATAGCAAACGAAACAACGAAGGCGATCGCCATGTACAGCACGTTGGCCCAGCCGAAGTCGGCGAGTCCGGTGCCAAACCAGTACAGCGGGCCGATGCCGCAGCACCACGCCACCCACAGGCATGCGAGCACGCCCAACGTCCAGCTGAGGAACGTGTCGGCTTTTCCGGCTTTCTTGTTTTCGCTCATAGTCGGCATATTACCGCCACTGCGCGAATGGGGACCGGAACGGTCGGCGAACGTGCGGCAATTCGCAGATACGACGATTAGAATGGACGGTTATGAACTCCGAGCAGGCAGACATCCTCGACCTTTTGTCAGGCCATACCGACGATACGACCATCGAGCGGTTGGCTTTCGAATGCCTGTTGACGAACATGACCGACGATCGTGTGGTCTCCTTGATGAACATTCTCGGATGGCAAGGCGATTTCAACTGTTTTGCGATCGGCGGGGTGCCTTCGGCCAGTCTTGCCTCGACATCCCTCGCCATCCGCAAGGCGGTGCGCGATTTGGGTGGCGAGCATGTGGTCATCGGCACGTACGGCACTTTCCTGCTGGCTTTGGCTTGCCAGATGGGCGCGGTCACGCCGGAGGTGACCTGTACCGCGGTCATGCCGGCGTTCAGCGAGGACGAGCCACTGTATTTGAGCCCGGTCCGTTCCGGTGTGGCGGGGGCTTCGCATGCGTTGCGTGAGACGATGTTCTCGCTGCAGGCGGCTCCGGCGCTGTCCACTCCTTCCCGTCCGCTGCGTGCCGACGAGCTGTTGCCGGAGCGTGCGCTGCTGGTGATGATTACGCGCGTGAGGAACTGTATCGGAACGTATATCAGGTGCTGCGCGGCGAGAATCCCGATGATCCCACTTATCTGACGGTGTCCACGTTCCTGAAGTATGGCAGTTCGTTGGAGAACACGGCGAAGGAGCTGAATGTGCATCCGAACACCGTGCGGTACCGTCTGAAGCGCGCCGCCGAAACGACCGGCTGGGATGCCACCGATCCGCGCGACGCGTATGTGCTGACGACCGCGCTGGCGATTGGCCGTATGCGCGACCGCTGAGCCGCTGCCCGGGTGGTGTGGCGTCTGGGTACGCCCGTTGCGCCCGTCAATCCGGTCATAAAGTCATGAATCTTTCCGAACATATGAAAAGACCCGCATGCTGCGATTGCAGATACGGGTCTTTTGGTGAAGCTTAGCTTCTGTGCACTCAGGCAACGACCGCCGGATCAACCGGGACGCCGGATTCATCGTGGAGGTGATGGTCGCTTGGTGACGTAACGGCCCTTCACGGTGGACGGCTTCAGACGCTTGACTTCGTCGGCGACGGCCTTGAAGTTCTCGTCCAGAGCCTGCTCGGTGAAGGACATCTTGCCGATGAGGAAGCTCAGGTTGCCGTTCTTGTCGACACGGAAGTCAACCTTGCCACCCTTGATGTCCTTGATGGCCTTGGTGACGTCCATGGTCACGGTGCCGGTCTTCGGGTTCGGCATGAGCCACGCGGACCGAGCACGCGGCCGAGGCGGCCGACCTTGCCCATCATGTCCGGGGTGGCGACGACGGAATCGAAGTCAAGGAAACCGTCGGCGACCTTCTGCACGAGGTCGTCGTCACCGACGATGTCGGCGCCAGCCTCGAGAGCTTCGGTGGCCTTCGGGCCACGGGCGAAGACGAGGACCTTGGCGGTCTTACCGGTGCCGTTCGGCAGGTTCACGGAACCGCGGACCAGCTGGTCGGCCTTGCGCGGATCCACGTTCAGGCGCAGCACGGCCTCAACGGTCTGGTCGAACTTGTACTCCGGCATGCTCTTGAGGAGAGCGATGGCTTCATTGGCGGTGTAAAGGTTGTTGCGATCGATCTTCTCAGCCGCTTCGCGATACTTCTTGGAACGCTGTACCATTAGTCCTTCTCCTCTCAGTCGGTAACCGTGATACCCATCGAACGGGCGGTGCCCGCGATGATCTTCATGCCGGCTTCGACGTCGCGTGCGGACAGATCAGCCATCTTGATTTCGGCGATCTCACGGACCTGAGCCTTGGTGACGGAGCCGACCTTGTGGGTCAGCGGGTTCTCGGTACCTTCTGGATGCCAGCGGCCTTCTTCAGCAGAGCTGCTGCCGGCGGGGTCTTCAGGATGAAGGTGAAGGAACGATCTTCGTAAACGGTGATCTCAACAGGGATGACCTGGCCCATCTTGTCCTGCGTGGCAGCGTTGTACTGCTTGCAGAAGTCCATGATGTTCACGCCATGGGAACCCAGAGCCGGGCCCAGCGGCGGAGCCGGGTTGGCCTTGCCGGCCTGAATCTGGAGCTTGAGAAGCGCCGAGACTTTCTTCTTAGGAGCCATTGTATGGTTCTTCTTTCTGTGAAGCGGTGGTTAACGGCACCGGAGTAGGTCTCCCGCGTCCGGTTCCTTCCGCAACGTATATTGCTGTGCTGTGCTAGCAGGTGCCGCCGCCTTGTTCAGGCACACGAGACCCTCCAGACACAACTTTTCTATTATGTGATTCCGCCACGACATTGCGCGTATGGCAATACATACAAAGAAACCCCGCCGAAGCGGGGTTCAAAAGAATCACGATTTCAGGTTCCTGAATGGGTGTGACGCGTGCGGTAGCAAGGCGCCCAAGCGCAGGCGTACCAAGGTGCGTCAAGCTTGGAGCAACGCAGCTAACGCTCCGTCATGCACGTTCAGGCTAATTTTTCAACCTGGTTGAAGCCCAGCTCCACCGGCGTGTCACGGCCGAAGATGGACACGAGCACGGTGAGCTTCTGCGTGGACGGATCCACTTCGGAGACAACCGCGGCCATGGTGGTGAACGGTCCATCGGTGACGGTGACCTGATCGCCAGGAGCGTAGGAGACCTCAAGCTTGCGCTTCTTGGCTGCGGCCGGCTTGTCTCCGGCGGCCTTGAGAGCTTCGGAAGCGATCATCGGAGCCATCATGGAGACGACTTCCTTGCGGGTCAGCGGTGCCGGATCCTTGGTCGGGCCGACAAAGCCGGTGACACCTTCGGTCTCGCGGACGATACGACGGGCGTTCTCATCCGGCAGCATGCGGATCAGCACATAGCCGGGGACACGCACGCGGGTGATGACCTTCTTGCCCTTTTCGGTGTGCTTTTCGACTTCCTCCATCGGCACTTCGACCTGGAAGATCTTGTCTTCCATACCGAAGCTGGCCACGCGGGATTCGACGTTGGTCTTCACGCGCTTCTCATAGCCGGAATAGGTGTGCAGCACATACCACTTGCCTTCAAGCGTGCGCAGGCTCTTGGAGAATTCCTCGACGGCCTTGGCACCGGCATCCTGCTCAGTGTCTTCATCCTCAGTGGTTTCCGCGGTCTGCTCTTCCGGAGCGTCCTGCTCGGACTGGGCCTGCCCATCGGTCGCCTGATCGGCGGCGACGGCCTGGACGGCCTCGCCTTCGGCCGGCAGCGCCTCAACAGCGGCAGCAGCCTCGGTATCAGCCTTGGAAGCCTCGTCGAGGTTGTCGGAAAACACTTCGTCAGTCATGCACTTTCACCTTCAAGTTGTTTATCAGCCGAATATCCACAGGGTCAGCTTGCCCAGACCGTAGTCCATGCCGGTGACCAGTGCCATCAGCAGCAGCACGAAGATAAACACGGCGAGGGACCAGAAGAACAGTTCCTTGCTGGTCGGAGTGACGACCTTGCGGAGTTCGTCGATAATCTGTTTGATGAACAAGCCAATGCGCATGAAGATGTTCGGCTTAATGGCCTTCTCGCTGTTCTTCGCCTTCGCCATAATAATCCTCCGCTGGGCTTGTTGTAAGAAGCTTGGCAGGGAAGGCGGGACTCGAACCCACAACCTACGGTTTTGGAGACCGTTGCGCTACCAATTGCGCCACTTCCCTAGGTGAACTCTGCCGTCTCCACTTGCCGGCGAGGATTCTATGCAAAACCACGCAAGAAGCAGACGGCAAAACCGCCAAGTCGAAATAATAGCGGGTTTTCGCGACTTCGTCCAACCCGATTCACGACGAATCGCAAGAAACCGCTATTTTCCAACGAAAAAAAAGATTCGCGCCCGGCATGTCACCGAAGCGCGAATCGCTAAAAATATCGTCTATCAACTGAACTTTCCGTCAGTTGAGCGCGGGGCCGGTCGGCTCAGTCCTCGACCCAACGCTTCATGCGACGCATGCCTTCGACCAGATCGTCGTCGGCAAGCGCGTAGGAGAAGCGCAGGTAGCCGGGAGCGCCGAACGCCTCGCCCGGGACAGCGGCGACATGGCCTTCGTCAAGCAACGCGGCGGCCAGTTCGGACGTGTTGGCGAACGTGGTCTTGTTGGTGCCGAGCGGCTTGTTCAGCAGCGCGGTCACGTCGGCGAACGCGTAGAACGCGCCGGTCGGGGTCGGGCAGTTCACGCCTTCGATGTCGTTCAACGCGGCGACGATGGTCTGGCGGCGCTTGTCGAATGCGGCGCGCATCTCGTAGACAGCGTCCAGGGAGCCGGAGACGGCTTCGATGGCGGCACGCTGGGAGATGTTGTTCACGTTGGAGGTCATGTGGCCCTGCAGTTTGGATGCGGCCTTGGCCACGTCGGCGGGGGCGATCATCCAGCCGACGCGCCAGCCCGGCATGGCATAGGTTTTGGCCACGCCGTTGAGCACGAGCAGCTGGGAGCGCACTTCGGGCGCGATGGCACCGATGTACGTGGTTTTGGCGCCGTCATAGTTGAGATGTTCGTAGATTTCGTCGGAAATGACCCACACGTGGTGTTCGATGGCCCACTGCGCGATGGCCTTGACGGTTTCCGGCTTCCACACGGCGCCCGTCGGGTTGTTCGGCGTGTTCACGATGATGGCTTTGGTGTGTTCGGTGCGCGCGGCTTCGATGTCCTCGATGCTCGGTTCGAAGTTGCGGTCGGCGCCGGCGAACACGGTCACGGGCACGCCGCCGGCGAGCTTCACGGCTTCCGGATAGCTGGTCCAGTACGGGGTGGGGATGATGACCTCGTCGCCTTCGTTGAGCAGGATCTGGAACGATTCGTAGACGGCCTGCTTGCCGCCGTTGGTCACGATGACCTGGCTCGGGTCGACTTCGTAGCCCGAGTCGCGCAGCGTCTTGTCGGCAATGGCCTTGCGCAGTTCGGGAAGGCCGGCCGTGGGCGTGTAACGATAGTTCTTGGGATCCTGCACGGCGGCCGCGGCGGCCGCGACAATCGGCGCCGGGGTCGGGAAGTTCGGTTCGCCCGCGCCGAAGCCGATGACGTCGATTCCGGCGGCTTCATCGCCTTCGCCTTGGAATCGACCGCCAGGGTGGCGCTCGGGGCCACGTGATTGATACGGTCGGATAGAGTCTGCCAGTCAGCCATAGTCATGGTTGCCATGCTAGACCCGGCACGCGAAAAACGACAGCCCCACGACACACGTCTATTTCGCCGCGAACGCTTCGCTTGAAGCGAAATCGATGGCCTAACCACACCTTTTGCACTGGCTCAGACCAGTACGAGATTGTCGCGGTGCACCAGCGGATGCGCGTATTCCTCGCCGAGGAAACGCTTGAGCTGGGCCGTATTGCGTCCTAGCATCTGCGGGATCTCCTCGGAGTCGAAGCCGACCAGGCCCTTGGCCAAATGGTTGCCCTGCTCGTCGTCAACCCAGACGGCGTCGCCGGCGGCGAAATCGCCCTTCACTTCCACCACGCCGGCCGCAAGCAGGCTGGCCGCTCCCCCGCGCACCGCCTTGGCCGCGCCGGAATCGGCCACCAGCGTGCCCTGCGGGTGGGAGGCGAAGCCAATCCACAGCCTACGTGACGAACCGCGGTCGTTGATCGGCGCGAACGCGGTGCCGACCGGATCGCCCATCATCGCGGGACCTGCGTTCGACGCGCATGTCAACACCGCGGGAATGCCGGACACCGCGGCGACGCGCGCGGCCTCCATTTTGGTGACCATGCCGCCGGTGCCGACGTTCGAGCCGGTTCCGCCGACCTGAACCTTCGCCAGCGCGTCCTCGACGTTCGGCACATAGGAGATGCGCTTCGAGCCGGGCTCGCTTGGCGGCGCGGTGTACAGCGCGTCCACGTCGGTGAGCAGGACGAGCGCGTCGGCGACGACGATGTTGGCGATGAGCGCGGACAGACGGTCGTTGTCGCCGAACCGGATCTCGTTGGACGCGAGGGAATCGTTTTCGTTGATGATCGGCACCGCGCCCAAGTCGAGCAGGCGGTCGAGCGTACGGCGCACGTTGCGGTACTGCTGTGGGGCGATGGTGTCGGAAACGGTGATGAGGATCTGTCCGACACGCAGCCCGTACCGTGCGAAAGCGGCCTCGTACTGGGCCATCAGCAGGCCTTGGCCGACGGCGGCGCACGCCTGCTGGTCGGCCACGTCGGTCGGACGCTTGTCGAAACCGAGCGTGCCGAAACCGGCCGCGATCGCGCCGGAGGAGACCAGCACCACGCGGCCGCCCATCAATCGCACGCGGGCGATGGCCGCCACAAGCGCGTTCAACCGTTGCGGATCCAAGTGGCCGCTCGGCTCGGTCAGCGAGCTGGAGCCCACCTTCACCACGATGGTCTGCGCTTCGGCGATGGCCCTGCGCACTTGCGCTTGCGATGGCGTGTTCATAGTTCCTCCCGGTACCGTTACCGGCTATTGAAAAAGCCCGCCGACATGCCATCGGCACATCAGCGGGCTTCGTTGGATGGTTCTATTGTTCCACATCCTCGTCGTCGGCGGTCTCGCCACGTCCAAAAAGACTGGTTTCGTCGTGACGGTCGTCGTCCACGGAAGGATCGGCCCAGTGTCCTGCCTTGCGTTCGGCCATCATGGCTTCGCGCACGGCCTGACGGGCGTCCATCATCTCGTGGTACTGGCGACGGCGTTCCGTGTTGGAACGACGCTGCGCACGACCATCCGATTCCTGCAGTCGCAGGTCGACGCCGCGTGCGCCCAACTGGGTGCCGTCGAGCATTTCCGCGCCGGCCGCGATGGTCGGATCCCAATCGAATTCCACGGCACGGTCGCCACGGCCGATGCGCACTTCGTCGCCCGGCTTGGCGCCCTTGTGCCGCAGCTCGTCTTCGACGCCCAGCTTGGCCAGGCGGTCGGCAAGGTAGCCGACGGCCTCGTCATTATCGAAGTTGGTCTGCATGACCCAACGTTCCGGCTTGGTGCCGAGCACCTCGTACCAGACTTCGCCGTTGCCGTTCTCCTTGCGTTCCACGGTGAAGTCGAGCGCGTTGCCGCCTTCGTCGTTACGGCGACGGCGGTTGCGCGGCTCCTCGAGCGGCTTGATGACCACGCGGGCCTCTTCCTCGGCCTGCTCGCGTTTGGCGACTTCCGCGCGCATGTTGGTCACGAGGTCGGCCAGCGCCCAGTTGAGTTCCTTCAGGCCCTCGTGGGAGGCGGTGGAGATGATGTAGACCTTGAGGCCGAGCTTTTCGAATTCGGGCTTGACGAATTCGGCGAGTTCCTTGGCTTCCGGCACATCCACCTTGTTGAGGATGATGATGCGCGGACGTTCGGGGATCGGAATCGCGCCGAGCGGCAGTTCGAGCTTGCCGGCGTATTCGGCGAGCTCGTGTTCGAGCGCCTGGTAGTCGCTCATCGGGTCGCGGCCGGGTTCGAGGGTGGCGCAATCGATGACGTGGGCGATGATTTCGGTGCGTTCGATGTGGCGCAGGAATTCGAGGCCGAGGCCCTTGCCCTGGGATGCGCCCGGAATCAGGCCCGGCACGTCGGCGATGGTGTAGCGCATGTCGCCGGCCACCACTACGCCGAGGTTCGGCACGAGCGTGGTGAACGGATAATCGGCGATCTTCGGTTTGGCGGAGCTCATCGCCGCGATCAGGCTCGACTTGCCTGCGGACGGAAAGCCCACCAGCGCCACGTCGGCGATGGACTTGAGTTCGAGGATGACGTCGCGTTCCTCGCCCGGCTCGCCCAGCAGTGCGAAGCCCGGCGCACGACGGGTGCGATTGGCCAGCGCCGCATTGCCGAGACCACCGTTGCCGCCCGCGGCCACGACGAACTTGTCTCCCGCGTGACGCAGGTCGGCAAGCTGCTCGCCCGGATGCTTCGGCTTGCCCTGCGGTCCCTTGGCTTCGAACACGACCGTGCCCACCGGGACGGGCAGGATCAGGTCGGCGCCCTTCGAACCGTCCTTCGTGTCGCCCAGGCCCATGGTGCCGCTTTCCGCCTCGCATGGGGCATGAAACGGTAGTCGAGCAGACTGTTGGCGTTCGAATCGGCCATGAAGATCACGGAACCGCCGTCGCCGCCATTGCCGCCGTTCGGACCGGCCAACGGCTTGTATTTCTCCCTACGGATGCCGGCGGAACCATTGCCGCCGTCGCCGCCCTTGACATGGACGGTCACTCGATCCACAAAATCACTCATGTATCTACCTTACATAGCAGAAAGACCGCGTCCATAACGGGCGCGGTCTTTCATCAAAAAGCGTTATTTGCGCGTGTCTCAGGCGGCAATCACGTCGACGACCTTGCGGTCACGACGCACGCCGAACTTCACACTGCCGTCCTTGAGGGCGAACAGGGTGTGGTCCTTGCCCATGCCGACGTTCTCGCCCGGGTGGAACTTGGTGCCACGCTGACGAACGATGATGTTGCCGGCCACGACGGCTTCGCCGCCGAACTTCTTCACACCGAGGTATTGCGCGTTTGAATCGCGACCGTTGCGCGAGCTGGACGCGCCCTTCTTATGTGCCATGTCTGTTCCTTTCGGTCCTTGACTCTAACCCTACGCGAATCAGGCGATAGCGTGATCTTGACGAGAGTCAGCTGCTGGCGATGGCCCTTGCGACGAGCAACGCCGGTCTTGTTCTTGTACTTCATGATGCTGATCTTCGGGCCCTTGGCCTCATCGTTGACAACCTCAGCCTTGACACTGATGTTGGCGAGATCCTTGGCGTTGACGGTGACCTTGTCACCATCCACAACGAGAGCGACCGGGAATTCCACGGTGTCGCCCTTCTTGGCGTCGAGACGGTTGACGAGGATGACGTCACCGACCTCGACCTTTTCCTGATGGCCGCCGGCCTTCACAATAGCGTACATATCCGTTCCTTTATTAACTTGGAAAGCTTACTGCCCGGCACGTTCGAGCCTCGCGGCCAGACACCAGCAATCTAATCTACACATACCCGCGTACAACCGCAAGTCTGCTCCCGGCGTGTCAAGTTGACATACCGGGATTTTCCTTTATTCTTCTTGTTCTTCCTCGCCCAGGTCCGCATTGTTGGCGGCCACGGCTGCCGCCGCGATCTGCGCGAGTTTGGCCTTCACGTCCGGCGAGGAGCCCTTCGGCACCTGCACGTCCGTGCCATGGCCATGCTTGTTGGTCTTGACGAACGGATCGCCGCCCTTCAAGGCGTACGGATCGTCGTAATCCGCCGAAACGGTCGGTTCGTCATGGAGGATGAAGCCGCGGCCCTTGCAGGTCGGGCATTCCTCGGAGAACGCCTCCACCAGACCCTGGCCGATGCGCTTGCGCGTCATCTGCACCAGTCCCAGCGAGGTGACTTCGGCCACCTGATGCTTGGTGCGGTCGCGCGCCAGGCACTCCACCAGTCGGCGGAGCACCAAATCCCTGTTGGCCGGCATGACCATGTCGACGAAGTCGATCATCACCATGCCGCCGATGTCGCGCAGACGAAGCTGTCGCGCGATCTCTTCGGCCGCTTCGAGGTTGCAACGGGTCACCGTTTCCTCGAGGCTCTTGCCGCGGCCGATGAAACGGCCCGTGTTCACGTCGATGGTGGTCATGGCCTCGGTGCGGTCGATGACGATCGAACCGCCGGACGGCAGGTAGACCTGACGTTCCATGCCCTTACGCAACTGGGAGTCGATCTGCCACTTGTCGAACACGTCCTTGCCGTCATGTTCGGCCGGATCCCACTTCTCGAGCTTGTCTTTCAGGTCGGGGGCCATCGTGTCGAGGTATTCCTCGATACGCTCGTACACGCGGTCGCCTTCCACGATCATCTTGGAGAAGTCGTCGTTGAAGATGTCGCGCACCACGCGGATGGCCACGTCCGGCTCGCCTTGCAACAGCTTCGGACGCTTGCCGTGCAGGAACTCGTCGCGCTTAGCGGTGATGCGTTCCCACTGGCGCACCAGGTTCTCGAGATCCTTGGTGATGGCCTCTTCGGAAGCGCCTTCGGCCGCGGTTCGGATGATCACGCCCATATCCTTCGGCGCGATCTTCGACACGATGTTCTTCAGGCGGGCGCGCTCACGCTCGCTCAGCTTGCGGCTCACGCCGGTCATGCCGCCGGACGGCACCAGCACGAGGAAACGGCCGGCCAAGGTGACCTGCGAGGTAAGCCTTGCGCCCTTGTGGCCGATCGGATCCTTGGTTACCTGCACCAGCACCGGATCGCCCGACTTGAACGCCAGTTCGATACGACGCGGCTGGCCTTCCAGACGTGCGGAATCCCAGTTCACCTCGCCGGCGTACAGCACGCCGTTGCGGGCCTGTCCGATGTCCACGAACGCGGCCTCCATGCTCGGCAGCACGTTCTGCACGCGGCCAAGATAGATGTTGCCGACGGTGGCCACTTCCTGGATGTCGGACACGTAATGCTCGACGAGCACATTGTCTTCGATCACGGAGATCTGGGTGTGGCGCTCACGTTCGCGCACCACCATCAGACGCTCGACGTGTTCGCGACGGGCCAGGAAGTCCTGCTCCATGAGCTGGTTCTGACGGCTGCGTTCACGACGGTTGTCGCGGCGGCGCTGCTTCTTGGCTTCCAGACGGGTGGATCCTTCGACGTCGGTGATCTCGTCGATGTACTGCTGCTTGCGGGAGCGACGGGACATCGTCTCGTCCGATTCCTCGGCCTTCGACCCTCCACGGCGGCGGCGACGGCGACGGGTCACCGTGCCCTCTTCCTCATCGTCATCCTCATGACGGCGACGGGATTCGCGTTCGGAGGTCTGCTGCTCGTCGGCTTCCTCATGGTTGCCGCGTCCGCGACGGCGGCGACGGGTGCGCGTCGGCTGCTCGTCGTCATCATCGTTTCCATTGCGGGACTCGTCATCGATCGGCGCATACGTGATGCCATCGAGGACCAGGTCCTCCTCGATCTGCTCCACTTCGGCAGCGGCGCGACGTTCCTGCGCGTTCAGACGACGGGAACGACGGGAGCGGCGGGAATCGCCATGCTCATCGTCTTCGGCGTCGTTGTTGCGGTCATTGCCGTCATCACGGCCGCGACCGTCATTCGAAGCGTCCGTGCGGTCCGTGTCGGCCGTGTCGTGGCTGCGACGGCGGCGGCGACGAGTCGGACGGTCATCGTCGCGGTCATCACGGCTGTCACGGGCATCGTCCGAACCTCTGCGGCCCGTATCGTCAGCATCGTCATCGTCGGACGATCCGCGGCCCGCGGGGGCGGCCGGCAGAATCGGCTCCTGGAACAGCAGCGACGTCATCGGACGCGGATTATGACGCGTCTCATGGCCTTCCGGCAGCGCGCTGACGGCGTCGAGCGCACGGTCTTCGGATGATTCGTCACGATTGCCACGATTGCCGTAATTGTCACGATCGTCACGGTCATCACGCGGCTCGTCGCTGATACGGCGACGGCGACGCGACGGGCGATCGTCCTCGTCCTGCACGTCCACGGAGGAACGACGGCGACGGCGTGGACGTTCGTCACGCATCTCATCGTCGTCATCGTAACGGGTCACGCGACGACGACGCGGACGCGACGGCTCGTCGTCATCGGCATCATTGAAATCGGCGGAATCACGCGCAGGCTGGGCAGGCTCAAGCTTCGGCTCCTCAAACAAGGGGGCTTTGGCATGCTCCTCGACCTTCAGCTCCAAAGACGCGCCCGCGGCACCTACGCCACGCACCACGCGGCGACCTCCACGACGGCGGCGCGGAGCCGGATCGGCAGACACAGAACCCGCACTGCTTGCCGCATTATTGGTTGAATTATCGGATGACACAACAGCCTCGACCTGATCGAGGCCCTCATTGGTAGTAGGCACAACGCTCCTCGGCAACGCGCTGCAATCGCATCGCCTTCACTCAAGCCCCAACGGTTCTCACACCACGCTCTCACCGTGGCCGCGCATCATGGCGCCCGTAGGAAGCAACTTCCGTCAAAAGTCTTCATCATGCGACGGCGGACACCTGCGCTCGCGACTCACAGAACATTCACGCGAGGGGATCAACGCCATCGGATGCGTCGGCGGTTTTGCAGAACCACCGTCTATAAGTATGACACAAAAAACAACGGAGCGTGACAGGACGGGAAATTTATTCCCCCTGCACGCTCCGTTTTCCAATGATTCGCGTTGACACGCCGTGAATGAACGTGCGCCGGCATAGTGGTTCAGCAGCGGTTCAACGGTGGACCAATAGTGGTTCTGCGGCAAGCCAGCGGCAGCGAATTAACGGCGATTCAACGGCAGCTCAGCAACGACTCAACGGCGATTCAACGCAGCCAGTCCTCCAGCAGGTCGGCCATGAGCAGCAGATCGGTCTCCGGCAGCTGCTCGTCCTGCTTGTGAGCCAGCAGCGGGCTACCCGCGCCGAGATTCACGGCCGGAATGCCAGAATCGCGAAACGCGCCACATCCGTCCAACCCAGCTTGGCAAGCGGGTCACGACCGGTACGTTCCTTGACAAGCGATACCAGCGATTGGGCAAGCGGCGAATTGAGGCCCGGACGTGCGCTCGGCGATTCGTCCTTCATCTCGATGCCGAAGCCTTCGAACACGCCACCGGTGCTGATGCTCGCCGTTGCCAAGTTTCGCGCCCGCATCCGCGCCGATCATCAGCGCCTTCGCCTCGGCGAGCGACTTGTCCGGCGCGAACCGGTAGTTGACGTGCACACGGCACTCGTCGGGAATCACATTGGTGCCCTTGCCGCCGGAAATCAGCGTGGCGTTCAGGCCCTCCTGATAGGTCAGGCCATCCACTTCGATGGCGCGGTTCTCATGTGCGTTCAAACGGTTCAGAACCTCGGCCGCCGCGTGGATCGCGTTCTTGCCCATCCAGGCGCGGGCCGAATGCGCGGCAACGCCGTGCGTGATCACGTCGAATCGCATCGTGCCGTTGCAGCCGCCCTCGATGCCGCAATCGGTCGGCTCGCCGATGATCGCGAAATCGCCGGTGATCCAATCCGGATGCGACTCGACCACCTTGCGCAGGCCGTTCTTCTCGGCCGCGACTTCCTCATGGTCGTAAAACACGTACGTCAGATCGTATTTCGCATCCGTCAGCGTGGCCGCCAGATACAGCATGACCGCGTCGGAACCCTTCATATCGGTGGCGCCACGACCCCAGATCACACGCTCATGCTCATGACCGGCCGCCACGTCCTCGCGAATCAGCGGATCGCCCGGCTGAAGCCATTTCGGCGGGAAATTGTCGATCACCGGCACCGTGTCGAGATGGCCGGCAAGAATCACGCGGCGCTCGCGGCCGAAATCGGTGGACGCGACCAGAGTATCGCCGTGCCTGCGCACTGTCAGATGCGGCTGTTTTTTCAGGAACACCTCGACGGCGTCCGTCAACGGGCCTTCGTCATCGCTGACGGAATAGCAGCCCATGATCTGCCCCATCAGCTCGTTCAACTGCTCCTGTTTGCTGGCGGAAGCGGAAAATCCAATCGTAAGTTCGTTCATGCCGTCCATTATCCGGCAAAACGTGCCGTCAATCGTGCATCGGGCTCGCTTTTGAGACGTGCATACGACCGACGCGCGCTTGGTGCCACACTAGATAGCGGTCGAAAGGCAACGGCCGCAACGAAAAGGAGAGTGCAATGCCGGGTCTGTTAAGCGCGATGGAAGGTTTCTGCGTCATCGGCATCGTCATCGCCACCGGCTATGTGGCCGCGCGCATGCGCATCGGCGGGCCGAGCGCGCAGATGGTGCTTAATCGGTTCAGCTTCTTCGTGTCGAGTCCGTGCCTGATGTTCGCCATCCTGTCCAAGGAGAAAATCTTCGAGATCTTCCACTCCTCCATCGTCGTGGCGTTCTTCTCGGCCGTGCTGGTGGGCGTGGTCTTCCTGATCCTCAACCGGCTGTTCTTCCACATGAAGGCCGCGGACGCCACCATCGGCGCACTGAATTCGCTGTATCTGAACTCGAACAACATCGGCCTGCCGATAGCCACGTACATTCTGGGCAATCCAGCACTCGTCGCGCCGATCCTGGTCATGCAGCAGGCGGTGTTCACGCCGATCGGCCTGACCGTGCTCGACGTGACCACCAAAGGCAAGGTCTCCGCGAAGGAGATCCTGAAACAGCCGTTGCACCAGCCGCTGCTCATCGGCTCGCTGCTGGGCATCGCCGTGTCCGCGATTTCCGCGAAAGTCGGCTTTTTCGTGATTCCGAGCTGCATTTACGACCCGATCAACATGATCGGCAATTCCGCCGTACCGATGATTCTGATGGCGTTCGGCATGTCCTTGCACGGCACAAAGCCGCTGCAGGACAAGTCGAACGTTCCGGCGGTGTTCACAGTGGCCGTGCTGAAGAACATCGTAATGCCGATCATCGCGTTCCTGCTGTCGTATTTCGTGATGGGCTTCCGTGGCGCCACGCTGTACGCATGCGTGGTGCTCGCCGCATTGCCGACCGGGCAGAACGTCTACAACTACGCGGCGCGGTACAACGTGGGTCTGTCGTTCGCACGCGACGGCATTCTGTTCTCGACGCTGTCATCGCCGATTTTCATCGCAATCATCGCGGTGCTCCTCGGCTGACCTCGCCAGTCCTCGCCGCGGTATCCACGACCGCCGCGGCGAGGCCATCAATCGTCCATACGGTAGCCGGCATAACCGAGCCCGTGCGCCGCATGATTCGCGGCACACCCTCCGAGCACCATCAGCGCATAACACAAGCCGATTCCCGCGGCCAACGTAAGCAACGAAGCCGGATTGAGCAACGACGTTGCCAGAATCGGA
>ENA-OQEX01000428-OQEX01000428.1-human-gut-metagenome-genome-assembly--contig:-NODE-428-length-22797-cov-9.245434_pt1 | contig 22797 bp, 19 predicted proteins | sample MGYA00242802_ERZ504649 | MGnify/ENA primary metagenome ERZ504649 (study PRJEB26092, sample SAMD00036194) | human gut metagenome | host: Homo sapiens | study: EMG produced TPA metagenomics assembly of...
CGGGACAGGAAATTTACAGCCTTTCAGAGCTTGCCCCCGGTGATTATGTTGTACACAATGTTCACGGTATCGGTGTGTTCGGCGGTATAAGAAAAATTGATACTCACGGAGTTATAAAGGACTATATCAAGATTGACTAGCAAAGGGCGATGTGCTTTATGTGCCTGTCACACAGCTTGATATGGTTGCAAAATATATAGGTCCGAAAGAGGATTCAAGGGTTAAGCTAAACCGACTCGGTTCGGGCGACTGGCAAAAGGCAAAGGCAAGGGTTAAAACCTCTGTCAAGGACATTGCCAAGGAGCTTATTGAGCTTTACTCACAGCGTATGAAAGCCAAGGGCTATGCCTTTTCGGCAGATAACGAGTGGCAGAGAGATTTTGAACTCAGCTTTGAATATGACGAAACTCCCGACCAGCTGCGTTGTTGTGAGGAAATCAAGCATGACATGATGCGTTCGTCGCCAATGGACAGACTTCTCTGCGGTGATGTCGGATTCGGCAAAACAGAGGTTGCACTCCGTGCCGCCTTTAAGTGTATTGCAGATTCAAAGCAATGCGCATTGCTCTGCCCCACAACAATCCTCGCATGGCAGCATTATCAGACGGTAATCAAGCGTTTTGAGGGCTATCCCGTTCGTGTGGAACTGCTTTCAAGATTCCGTACAGCAAAACAGCAGAAAGAAATTCTCCAAAAGCTAAAGCGAGGAGAAATTGATATGATTGTCGGAACTCACAGACTTGTGCAGAAGGATGTTGAATTCCGTGACCTCGGACTTGCAATCATAGATGAGGAACAGCGTTTCGGTGTTGCCCAAAAGGAGAGGTTCAAGGAACTGTGCAAAAATGTCGATGTGCTTACGCTCTCGGCTACTCCTATTCCGAGAACCCTCAATATGGCAATGAGCGGTCTGCGTGACATGAGCGTTATCGAAGAAGCGCCGACAAACCGTCAGCCTGTTCAGACCTATGTGCTTGAACACGATGATGCGGTTATCAACGAGGCAATCCGCCGTGAACTCCGCCGTGGCGGTCAGGTGTTCTATCTTCACAACAATGTTGAAACAATTTCTTCATGTGCCGCAAAAATTCAGGAGGCTGTTCCCGAGGCAAAAATCGCAATCGGTCACGGCAAAATGAAAGAGGGCGAACTCAGCGAAGTTTGGCGACAGATGCTTGAACAGGAGATCGATGTGCTTGTCTGCACGACAATTATCGAAACGGGTGTCGATTTGCCGAATGCCAACACCCTTATTATAGAAAATGCCGACTGTATGGGACTTTCGCAGTTGCATCAGCTCAGAGGCCGTGTGGGCAGAAGTTCACGAAGGGCATATGCCTACTTTACCTTCAGACGGAACAAGGTTCTCACGGAGATTCAGCAGAAAAGGCTTGCCGCAATCAGGGAATTTACAGAATTCGGCAGCGGCTTCCGCATTGCAATGCGTGACCTTGAACTGCGAGGTGCGGGCAATATTATGGGCGCACAGCAGCACGGACATATGGAATCGGTCGGTTACGATATGTACCTCAAGCTTCTTGATGAGGCAGTAAGCGAGGAAAAGGGCGAGCAGAATGTCACAAAAGACCTCGACTGTCTTATTGATATTTCGGTTGACGCTCATATCCCCGAAAGCTATGTTGAAAGTCTTACACTTCGTCTTGATGTTTACCGCAGAATTGCCGATATCCGCAGTAACGAGGACGCAGACGATGTTATTGACGAGCTGCAAGACAGATTCGGCAAGATTCCGAACTCGGTTCTCGGACTTATCGACATTGCCCTTGTGCGTAACAAGGCTTACTCAATGGGCATTTACGAAATCAGACAGAACGGCACAACGCTCATGCTCTTTGTAAACGAACTCAAATCCCCACAGGTTGCCGACTTGCTCATTGCTTTGGGCGGAAAGGCAAAGCTTATTGCCGGAGCAAAACCGTGCGTTGCGGTTGAGTGCAAAAACAGCTCCGCTCCGCTTGAAATCCTCACCAAAATTTTCGGTGTGCAGTAATTTTACGGCATGAAGCGTAATTTGTTAAGAAAAAACCTCCCGAAAGTACAAAAATGCTGTTTTTCGGTGGAAATTCTCAACAAAATTTTATAAAAATGTAGACAATGACGATTTTTTTGTGTATAATCGTAAGGTACATTATCCTGTGAAAGTGTGTTTGCAGGACACTTTGCATTTAATTTTTCAGAAGGACGGTAAAAAACTATGAAGCCTAATATCAAGGTTGGTTCATTTTTACTTGCAATTGTTATGATGTTTTCGGTTTTTGCAATTGCAGGTTGTACACCCACAACTCTTAACAAAGAATGGTCGTATAAGACAAGCGACAACGAGCTTGCCATCGGCGTTTATATCTACTCACTCAATGCAGCTTACAGTCAGGCTGAGTCATTTGCTAAAAAGCTTGACGATTATGATTCGACATCTGACAAGTGGCTTGATGAAAAATCAAGGACGATGACGGCAACGAGCAGGTTGCAAGAGAGTGGATTAAAGATCAGGCTAAGAAAATGTGCCTCAGCTACCTCGTAGTTGACGAACAGCTTAAAAAGGAAAATGTAAACATCGGTCAGGCAACTCTTGACTCCGCAACAAGTCAGGCTGAAACATACTGGAATGTTGGTCCGTATGCGTCACAGGGTTATGTAATGCCGATGAAGAAGCAGTATGAAAAGTACGGCGTTTCACTTGACAGTTTTGCATACTGCACAACTCTCTACAACACAAAGTATGAGGCTCTCTTCAAAGCAGTTTACGGCAAGGGCGGTTCAAAGGAAGTTTCCGACGCCGACCTTACAAAGTATTTCAAGGAAAACTATACGGACTACTCATATCTTCCCGTGAACCTTTATACATCAACAAAAGATGAGGCAGGTTCATCAAAGAATGTTGCAATGAGCGACAAGGAAATCAAGAAGGTTGAGGATCAGCTTAACGGCTACAAGAATGACCTTAACAAGGGCGGTTCTTTTGATGATGTTATTGCATCATACAAGAAGTCAAGCGGTTCGGGAACAGATTCTTCTGTTTCAAAAGTAGAAGTTCTCGACAAGAGCTCAATCGGTGACGAGCTTAAAAAGGCTATCGGCAAGCTTGAAACAGGCAAGGCTGAAACTCTCAAGGTTGGCAGCGGCGACAGCGCAATCTACTATCTCGTTTATAAGAAAGACGTCAACAAGGATGTTGACAGCTATATCGGCAACGAATCAAACAGAGCCGGTGTACTTGCGTCAATGAAGTCAGACGAATTTTCAAAGTACATTGACAGTCTTGCAGAGAAACTCAAGTATGAAGAAAACACTTCGGTTATTGACAAGTATAAGCCCGAACTCTTCTTCGTTGCGGTTGAGCCAACAACATCGGCATCAACAACATCGGCATCCGATAAAAGCTCAAAATAATTGATATCGGACATACAACAGACGCATTTTCAGATTATTCTGAAGAAAGGGGCTTTTATGAAAAAACATTCAAAGCTTTGCGCAATTTTTCTGACGGCACTTTTGAGCATTTCTGCTGTGAGCTTTTCCGTATCGGCAGTCGGTGAGGAGGTTGATCCCGGCGGAGATTCAAGCGTTATTGTTGATCCCGTAGAGCCGGAGCCGGAGCCCGAACCGGAACCGGAACCATCACCGGAGCCTGAGCCGCAGCCGCAGCCCGATCCTGTGTATCCGGACTCGTCGGACAGTTCATCATATGTAGATCCCGGCTATTCGTCAAGTGATTCGTCATATGACAACAACTATAACTATGACAGCAGCTACGACTACAACAATAACAGTTATGACAATAATTACAGCAGCAGTCAGACTTACTACTACTCTGAGCCGTCATATGTAGGCGGCGGTCAGTCCTATGTTGCTCCGTCAAATACTGCTCCGTCAGCGTCGCTCATCAAGTCTGACGATAACATTGACGAAAAAACTCTTTCAAGCAACGACTGGTCGGATATCGCAAAAAATCTTAAAAATACCGACACATCGGGTTCTGACGGTGATGACTTTAACTTCATCAAGAACAATAACAGCAAGGGTGACAACGGTCATTGGATGTTCTATGTTTCACTCGTTTTACTCTCACTCGGTGTTGCAGGCATTGCGTACTTTGTAATTTCAACTGTTCTCAACAGAAAGAAGAGAGTCACAGTCGGCGGCAGAAGTAACGCTCCAAAGAGCAAATCTGCACAACCACAGCGTTACGGCAGTAACGATGATTATGCCGATGATTACTCATCTTCAGGCAGAAAGTCAGAAAGACGCAGTAAGTACGATACTGCCGAAATTCAGCTTCCAAAGAACAGCCAAAAGGGCGGAAGAAGATACAAGTAATTAAATAACTTTATAAAACAAAAGCAGTTCCAATTTTGGAACTGCTTTTTTGTTTGACTGTGTAATTAAATTTTCGCATGACTTCTGTTTGAATGTCAAAATCAGTTTTTGTCATACGGCTTTTTGTATGCCTCTTTGAACGGTTTTACAGTGCCGTCCTTTTCTTCAACGCTTACATTGTCAAGTGTTGCGTTGAACTGTGTGCGGATTTCACCGAGATAAATTTTGTATAGCTCTTTCTGCTCTTTTTGTTCAGCCTCTGTAAGTCCGTGTTCCTTTTTCTTTTTTGCAAGCTCGTTAATTCTGTCAAGCATCTTTTTATCCATAAGTCAATCCTCCCGACCGTTATTTTGGTTTTGAGAGCAATCTGCTCCAAAGCTATGATATCACACAATCAGCCAAAGTGCAAATTTTCGATTTGTCGGTTGAAAACAAAAATTTTTTGTGCTATCATTCAATTAAAGCCGTTATACGGCAAATTTTTTCGGCGGTGAATTATGGAAAAATTCAGCTTATTACACCCGACAAATTCAAATGCATCCTACAGAACTCTCAACAAAGAGGCGCTGAATGATTTGTCGGTTGATTATATATGTGACGCTCTCACAAAAGAGCAGTATGAACGCAACAGCATAAAGCAGCTGCTGATAAATATTACGGATGACGAGGAAGTTATAAAATATCGTTGCGATGTTTTTGAGGATTTTCTTCGTTTTCCGAAACTTCGTGATGATCTATCCGCACTCCTTGTAAAGCTGAACGATTTGCGTGAAATTGAGCGCTTTCAAAAGGATACCGAGGCATCTTCCTTGTGGCAGCTTGTAAACCGACTTCGTGAAATGGACGGCTATGTCGATTGCATTACAAGAATAAAAAACACGCTTGAAACAATTGAAGTAAAGTCGCAGGGTCTGCTTGAACTCAAGAAAAATGTTCAGTCAATTTACAATGACAGCGGTTTTCCCGAACTAAAAAAGGATATAATAGATACGCTTGCAAAGGCTCAAAAGCTCAAGAGCATAACCCTCGGTGTGAATCTTGACGATTTGCTCCGCCCAAAGAGTGTGGGTGTAATCTCACTCAATGACAAAGAATTTACCGACAGCGGTATTCTCAAAAGATTTATGAAGTTTACAAACCGTGACAGCGAACTGCACCACGGCAACGATGTTTCGGGATTTTTAAGCTTTCATCCGTCCAATCCGTCAACCTCGCAGTTCGGGCTGGGACAGTTTGTTGTGGCGCTCAGCAGGATGTAAACCACACTATGAACAGCTCGCTGACCGGCGCAGATCCTATGTCTGACGCACTCAAAAATGTTGTGACCGATATCCTCCGCAGAACCGTAAATGACATAAAATCAATGCTCAACAGATACGTCAATGTCAACGGCTACTCGTTTGTTTCGCTTATGCCCGAAATCATTTTCTATATTCGTTTTGCAGAGCTTTGTGATAAGATGAAAAAGAAAAATCTTCCGCTGTGCAAGACAGAAGTTTTGCCGAAAGAGGACAGAAACTGCTGTCTTAGAGATGTTTACAACCTAAAACTCGGCATAAAATCGGCAAACGGTGAGAATTTAGATATTGTCACAAACGATATTGATTTTAACGATGACAGGCGAATTTACATTCTGACAGGTCCGAATCGTGGCGGTAAAACCACGATTACTCAGGCGGTCGGACTTGCGTTTCTGCTTGCTCAGAACGGAATATATGTTCCTGCAACGCAGATGAAATTTAGCCCATGCGACAGCATTTTTACGCATTTTCCTGCCGATGAAAACGATACCGTTGACCTCGGCAGACTCGGTGAAGAAAGCAAAAGACTTGCCGAAATTTTCTCCTCGGCAAGCCGTTACAGTCTGCTTTTGCTCAACGAAAGCCTTGCAACAACCAATGTTGCCGAGGGCTTGTACATTGCCCGTGATGTTGTCAAATCAATGCGATATCTCGGCACAAGGGCGATTTTTAATACCCATATGCACGATTTGGCTCGCAATCTTGACGAGGTGAACACAACCGTAAAGGGCGACAGCAAGATTGAAAGTCTGGTAACAGGTGTCGAAAACGGACAGCGTTCGTTCAAGGTTTTCATCGCTCCGCCTCAAGGTGTAAGCTATGCCAAAGACATTGCCGAAAAATACGGTGTAACCTTTGACAAAATCAAAAAACAGATTGATCGGCAGCGTGTCGCTGCACCCGGTTCGAAGATAGTATGTAATAATAAAAACATATTATGCCCGAGCGGAAGTTTTTTTAAATTGAAAGTTGAAAATGGAAAATTGAAAATTACGGTTGGGCAGACAGTTTGCAAAATGCAAATTATTGTCGCCCGACTGTTTTTGTATATATAGAAGTTGCGTTTAAATGTATGGGCGGATGCTACGGTGTTGCAATTATTTTGTTGTATTCAGAAAATTCGTATAAAAGAAAACGGAGTGCATTACGCACTCCGTTTTCTTACGCCCACAAAATAATAAAAAAAGAAGGAAATAGCTGTTTAATAAAGTAACAGTTTAACCTTGCAGGATTTCAAGTCATTTCCTGTAAACCGTTATCCTATGCGAGTATTCTAACACTAACAGTAATAAAAGTCAAGACTGTTATGATATTTTTTGTTATTGATAGTAATAATATCGTTTAACTTTACACATTGAATAAATCATGTGTCTGAAATTCGTGCAGATTATCAAAAGAAACCTGCCTGTCTGAAGAAGAAAATCCACAAAAACATCGTGAAACACGCTAAAACCGAAGTGAACACAACCGCCGCACCTGCAAGTTTGAAGTCGCTGTCCATTTGCTGAGCCATTGTGAATGATGAAACCGCACACGGCGATGCAAAAAGTCCGATAAGCGACACAAAGTCAACTCCTCTGATTCCTATAAGCGCCGCCGTACCCAGACAAAGTGCCGGCACAACAACAAGTCTTGCGATTATGCAGATTATGAGGTTGCGTGAACAGCCTTTTATGCTGTCAAATGTGACAGACGCACCGAGTACAATCAGCGCAAGCGGAGTTGCAACCGCCGCAATATCCGAAACCGTTTTGTCAATTGTTTCCGGAAGGCTTATATTGAACGCAACAGACAAAAGTCCGAGTGCAGAGCCGATAATCAGCGGATTTTTGGCAATGCCTTTTAAAATTTTCAGCACATTTATCTTTTGTCCTCTGAAAATTTCAAGCGTGATGACGGCAAGCATATTGTAAAGCGGAACAACAACAGCAACAAGCACGGCTGTCATGCCAAGCTTATCCTTGCCGAAAATATTCGCCGCAATAGGAAGTCCCATAAGGACAAAATTACTGCGGTAAATCGCCTGAATCATCGCACCACGGCTGTAATTTGACTTTTCAACAAGGAGTGTAAACCCGATTGACAAAAAGTAAATCGTGAACACGCCAATAACCGCAAAGGCAAGCAGCTTCGGACTGAAAACGCTTGAAAAATCTGAGCCGTAGATGTTATTGAACATCAGAAACGGAAAAAATACATTGAAAACAATTTTGTTAAGCTGAGGCAGAAAGCTGTCCTGCAAAATTTTTAATTTTCTCACAAGAAAACCGATGAAAAGCATTATGAACATCGGCAGAACCGCATTAAGCGCAACGAAAAAGCTCTCCATAAAATCACCTCTTTTCAGCATACCACATTGCAAAAATTTTTTCAACAAAGCATATACCCGAAAATGTACATTTATTCAAGTTGAAATATGTCGATTTGTGTGTTAAAATGTTCTGTAAACGATTTAAAATGAAACAACGAGGTGTGTCCATGAAAAAATGTGAATTCTGCGGAAAACAGATATCGTATTTTGACCAGTATTGTGATGATGAGTGTCATATTAAAGCAAATAAATTTTACGAAAAGGGCGAGCGTTTCGGCAAGCTGTTTGCGGTAATCAATATGATTTGTGTGTTCGGAATTCCAATCGGACTTTTTATGCTCTCGTTTGCAAGAGAGGTTGGTCTTACTGTCGCACTTGCAAGCTGTGTAATTCTCGGAATTATGCTCATTGTTCTTCCGTTTCCTACGGAAAATATGATTTCAAAATTCAAAATTCAGAAAGCCGTAAAAATCACAAGAATAATCGGCGGTGCGGTAATTTTCCTCGGAGTGCTGATTTTGCTCCTTGCGTTGTTGATTAAATTCTGATTTGAATTGAATAAAACGAAAAATTGCGTCAATACTATTTTCAGCAAATACAAAGGAGGACTTTGAATGCTTGATAAAATAGCATTGACGCTTCTTATTATCGGCGGACTCAACTGGGGAAGTGTTGGCATTTTTCAGTTTGATCTTGTTGCGTGGATTTGCGGCGGACAGACAGGAATCATAAGCCGTATTGTTTATATCCTTGTCGGACTTTCCGCAATCTGGTGCATTACACTTTTATTCAGGGACACAAGCAACACCGTGACGGACGGAACGGTTTCGGATTCGTAGCTTTTGCAGTAGGTTTATCCGCCCGCACGGCGAGCCGCCGTACCTAATTCGTGAAGACAGTTTGTAATATTAAAAGCATATTATGCCCGAGCGTATTATAGTAATCGTTTGTGCAATACAGTAGGGGCGTTCATTGGACGCCCGCACGGCGGCTCGCCGTAATTGTGGAATAATCAATAAACAAAAAACAGGCTGTCAATTGACAACCTGTTTTGTTATGTAATAAATATTCAATTTTAATCAAATATAAATTAATCGGGCGATATTGTCATCCGAAAATTTTAAATTTATTTCAATTAAAGTGCCTCAACAATAGCTCTTGTATCTCTTGCAATAACCATTTCTTCGTCGGTTGCAATGAGTTCAACTCTGATTGCCGAATCAGGAGTTGAGAGTGTGCCTGTAACACCGCATGTAGCCTGCTTGTTGAATTCCTTATCCAACTTAACACCAAGGCATTCAAGATAGTCGCAAACCTTTTCACGGAGCATAGGCTGGTTTTCACCGATACCTGCCGTGAATACGATGCCGTCACAACCGCCGAGCGCTACATAATAACTGCCGATGTACTTTGCAATCTGGTAGTAAAGCATTTCGTGGGCAAGGTGAGCTCTCATATTGCCGTCTGCTTCGGCTGCACAAACATCACGGTCGTCAGACGAAACGCCTGAAATGCCCAAAAGACCCGATTCCTTGTTGAGAATCTTTGACATTTCCTCGGGAGTGAGATGCTCTTTTTCAGCGATAAATGTGATAACAGACGGATCAAGTGAACCTGAACGGGTACCCATCATAAAACCGCCGAGAGGAGTAAGTCCCATTGTAGTGTCGATAACCTTACCGCCCTTTACGGCTGTGATTGAAGAACCGTTGCCGATGTGACAGGTAATAAGCTTGAGCTCTTCCTTTTTTCTGCCCATAAGGTCAGCCATTTTTTCGGAAACATAACGGTGGGATGTGCCGTGAAAGCCGTACTTTCTTACACCGAACTTTTCATAATACTTGTAAGGCACTGCATACATAAATGCTTTTTCGGGCATTGTCTGGTGAAAAGCAGTATCAAAACCGCAACCTGCGGAACTTTCGGACCGAAACTCTTGTGCAGGCCTCAATGCCTGAAGGTGTGCAAGGTTGTGAAGAGGTGCAAGAGGAGCAAGCTCTCTGATTTTGTTGATTACCGAGTTATCTACAAGCACCGACTTGTCAAAGTACGCACCGCCCTGCACAACTCTGTGACCTACGGCGGAAACCTCGGACAAATCGCTGATTGCACCGTATTCGGGATCTAAGAGTGCATTTTTAACAGCCTCAAAAGCCTGAGTGTGATTAAGCATCTGTGTTTTGCGGTTGATTTTTTTGCCGTCGGGTGTTTTAAAACCAATGAAAGCACCGTTCTGACCGATTCTTTCACAGTTACCCTTTGCGAGAACTGCCTCGTTGTCAGTATCAATAAGCTGGTACTTGAGCGAGGAACTGCCTGCGTTGATTACGAGAATTTTCATTACAATCGTCCCCTTTGGTAGTTGTTTTCAGTTTAAAATATAAGAAATATATTTGCCTGTCGTCATATTTTATACTATAATGTAAATCAGAAAAAGACTTTTCAAAATTGACAGGTCACACATACATATGATACTCCAAATTATGTATGTTTTCAAGTGCTTTTTACAATATGTATGCGAAATAAAGGCTTCGGAGGAATAGTTATGGCAACAGCTGTCATCTGCGAATTCAATCCGTTTCACAACGGTCATAAATATTTGCTCGAAAGTGCAAAAAATGTGCTTAAAGAGCCGGTCATAGCAATTATGAGCGGCAGCTTTACCCAGCGTGGTGAGGTTGCCGTGTGCGACAAATTTGTCCGTGCAAAATCTGCCCTTGAAAACGGTGCGGATTTGGTACTTGAACTGCCCGTTGTGTGCTCACTTTCGGGGCTGAGGGCTTTGCAAAGGCAGGTGTTGCGATTGCGTCGGCTTTTGAATGCACAAATCATCTTGCCTTCGGCAGTGAAAGCGGTGATTGCGAATTGCTCAAAAAATCCGCAAACGCTGTTTGTGATGAAAGGGTACAGGCTCTTGTGCGTGACGGAATGAAAAACGGCGGATACTACCCCCGTGAACTTGAAAATGCCGTCAAAACGGTTTTCGGTGATGAGATTTCGTCCGTACTCTGCGAACCTAACAATATTCTTGGTGTTGAGTATATAAAGGCATTGAACGGTACGGGTGTTGAGCCGTTCTCGGTTGCAAGAACAGGTGTTGCACACGACAGCCGAATTGCGGGCGAAGGCTTTGCGTCTGCGTCACACATAAGAGAAATGTTGCGTAACGGTGAAAATGCGAAGAAGTACGCTCCGTACATTCCCGATGAAATCACATTCCCCGAAAATCTTGACAGACCGTTACTGTACCGCCTGCGTACTATGACAAGAGAGGACATTGCAAAACTGCCCGATGTGGGTGAGGGGCTTGAAAACAGAATTGCCGATGCGGCAGTGCGTTGCAGTACCTCATCAGAAATTGCCGACCTTGTAAAGACAAAGCGCTACACTCATGCACGCATACGGAGAATACTCGCCTGTGCATTGCTCGGAATTGAAAAAGCTCATACGCAAATCCCGATTGAGTATGTCCGTGTTTTAGGCTTTACAAACGAGGGTGCGGAATTGCTCAAAGACTGCCGACTGAATATTGTCACCTCTGCAAGCAACGGTATCAGAACAGGCGGCAACACAAAGGCATTGCTTGAAAAGGACATTTTAGCCTACGATATTTCGGCACTTGCGTATGAAATTCCAAAAAGGAGCGGTCTTGATTTTACAACGCCTATTGTGAAAATATGACATTGGTCGATTGATTCGTCAATGATATGCCGAAAACGGCAGTTTCTGAGGATTTTTCTTACATTTTTTACCGCAAAAAACAGCGGATTTTACGGGATTTTTATCTTTTTTGTGAGAAGTGCAACAATAAGTGTGTAATCTTTTTGTAATTATTATTGAACCCGATAAAAGTAGAAAAATGGTCAAAAAAACATTGACAAATATTTAACAAAGATGATAAAATAGAATCAATCGAGAATTAGCTAAATTCTTAAACAACGATTGAAAGGATCCAGAAAAATGAAAAGAATTCTTTGCTTTCTGATGGCGTGCACAATGTGCGCATCAGCAGCGGTCGGACTCTCGGGATGCGGTTGTGACGACAACACATCATCAAACAGCAGTAAGCCCGGCTACAAGGTTGAGCCGACAGAGCCTGACCTTACAAACGGAGATTTCGGATTTTTCATTATCAATCAGGAAGAACTTATGATTACAAAGTACACAGGTTCTGACACGGTTATTGAAATTCCCGAAAGCTACAAGAACTACAAAGTTACCGTAATCGGTGCAAGCGTGTTCAATAACTCCAAAATTACGGAAGTAACAATTCCGTCAAGTATCAAGCAGATTGAAGATTATGCCTTTTCAAGCTGTCACAGCCTCACAAAGGTAAATCTTACCGAAGGTCTTGAAATCCTTAACAACAGTGTGTTCTTTAACTGCTCTGAGTTAAGAGAAATCAAGCTTCCGAGTACACTCAAAGAAATCGGACCGAGAGCTTTTTCGGGTGCGGCACTTAACAATGTTGTTCTTCCCGACAGCGGTAAACTTACAAAGATTGATGAATATGCTTTTTATCAGTCGCGTGAGCTTACAGACATTACAATTCCGGCTTGTATTACAAGTATTCCCGACAATGTATTCGCAGAATGCAGTAAGGAAGTTACAATCCACGGAGCAAGCGGTTCATATGCCCAGAGCTATGCTAAGAAAAACAACCTTAAATTCAAGGCTGACTTAGGCAGTTCTTCAAAAAAGGCAACAAAGGCAACAAAGGCAAGCGGTAAGGCTGCCGAGAAAGCCGAGTAATTGAGGCAAATTAATTTGATATCATTTTCAGCTTTGCTGAATCTAATATAATTATGCAAGATAAGAGGTAGATTAAATGAGTACAAAAGAGTATCCTATCGTAGATAACGCAGAAAGCTTTGAAGCTGCCCTTGCAAGAGTAAGAGAAGCTCAGAAAATTTTTGCTACCTACACACAGGAGCAGGTTGACAAGATTTTTCTTGCTGCCGCTACTGCTGCTAACCAGATGAGAATTCCGCTCGCTAAGATGGCTGTTGAAGAAACAGGCATGGGCGTTGCAGAAGATAAGGTTATCAAGAACCACTTCGCATCTGAGTATATTTACAATGCTTACAGAAATGTTAAGACTTGCGGCGTTCTTGAGGAAGACAAGGCTTACGGCATTAAGAAGATTGCTGAGCCAATCGGTGTAATCGCTGCCGTTATTCCTACAACAAACCCAACTTCAACCGCTATCTTCAAGACACTCGTTTGTCTTAAGACAAGAAACGGTATCATCATCAGCCCGCATCCCCGTGCTAAGAAGAGCACAATTGAGGCTGCCAAGGTTGTTCTTGAAGCTGCTGTTAAGGCAGGCGCTCCGGAGGGTATCATCAGCTGGATTGATATTCCTTCACTCGAACTCACAAACACACTTATGCAGGAAGCTGACTGCATCCTCGCAACAGGCGGCCCCGGCATGGTTAAGGCTGCTTATTCATCAGGTAAGCCTGCACTCGGTGTTGGCGCCGGTAACACACCTGCTATCATTGATGAAACAGCTGACATTTTACTCGCAGTTAACTCAATTATCCACTCAAAGACATTTGATAACGGTATGATCTGTGCTTCAGAGCAGTCTGTTATCGTTGAAAAGAAGATTTACAGCAAAGTTAAGAAGGAATTCAAGGCTCGTGGCTGCTACTTCCTTAACGAGGAAGAGACAGAGAAGGTTAGAAAGACTATCATCATCAACGGCGCTCTTAACGCTAAGATTGTTGGTCAGAAGCCTGTTACAATCGCAGCTCTTGCAGGTGTAACAATTCCTGAGGAAACAAAGGTTCTTATCGGTGAGGTAGAATCAGTTGACATCAGCGAAGAGTTTGCTCACGAGAAGCTTTCTCCTGTACTCGCTATGTACAAGGCTGAAGATTTTGAAGATGCTATTGCAAAGGCTGAGCATCTTATTGCTGACGGCGGTTACGGTCACACATCTTCACTTTATGTTGACGCTGTAAACGAAAGAGCAAAGATTGACGAGTTCGCATCAAGAATGAAAACTTGCCGTATCCTTGTTAACACACCTTCTTCACAGGGTGGTATCGGTGACCTTTACAACTTCAAGCTTACTCCTTCACTCACACTCGGCTGTGGTTCATGGGGCGGCAACTCTGTTTCTGAGAATGTTGGTTGCAAGCACCTTATCAATATTAAGACAGTTGCCGAGAGGAGAGAAAATATGCTTTGGTTCAGAGCACCTGAAAAGGTTTATATCAAGAAGGGCTGTATGCCTGTAGCTCTTCAGGAACTCAAGGATGTAATGGGTAAGAAGAGAGCATTCATCGTTACTGACTCATTCCTTTACAAGAATGGCTATACAAAGCCAATCACAGACAAGCTCGATGAAATGGGCATCACATATACAACATTCGCAGATGTTGAGCCTGACCCATCACTTATTTCAGCTCAGAAGGGTGCAGAGGCTATGCGTAAGTTTGAGCCTGACTGCATTATCGCACTCGGCGGCGGTTCAGCAATGGATGCCGGCAAGATTATGTGGGTTCTCTATGAGCATCCGGAAGTTGACTTCCAGGATATGGCTATGCGTTTCTGCGATATCCGTAAGAGAGTTTACACATTCCCGAAGATGGGTGAGAAGGCATACTTCATTGCTATCCCAACATCATCAGGTACAGGTTCTGAGGTTACTCCTTTCGCAGTTATCACAGACCAGAATACAGGCGTTAAGTATCCGCTTGCTGACTATCAGCTTATGCCTAAAATGGCAATCGTTGATGCTAACAACATGATGAGCGGTCCTAAGGGACTTACAGCTGCATCAGGTATCGACGCTGTTTCTCACGCACTTGAGGCTTACGCTTCAATGATGGCTACAGATTTCACAGACGGTCTTGCACTCCGTTCACTCAAGCTTATCTTCGAGTATCTCCCTGCTTGCTATGACAACGGTATGAACGAGCCTGTTGCTCGTGAGAAGGTTGCTCACGCTGCTACAATGGCAGGTATGGCATTCGCTAACGCATTCCTCGGTGTTTGTCACTCAATGGCTCATAAGCTCGGTGCTTTCCATCATGTACCGCACGGTATTGCCAACGCACTTATGCTTGAGCAGGTAATCAGATTCAACTCAGCAGAAGTTCCAGCTAAGATGGGTACATTCCCACAGTATGATCACCCGCACACACTCGCTCGTTATGCTGAAGTAGCTCGTTACCTCGGCCTCGGCGGCAAGAACGATACAGAGAGCGTTGAAAACCTTATCAAGGCTGTTAACGACCTCAAGGCAAGAGTCGGCATCAAGAACTCTATCAAGGATTATGTTCCGGACGAAGAGGACTTCCTCAACCGTCTTGACGCTATGACAGAGCAGGCATTTGATGACCAGTGCACAGGTGCAAACCCAAGATATCCGCTCTTCAAGGAAATCAAGCAGATGTACCTCAATGCTTACTATGGCAACAACAGCGAGACTGTTTAATCTATCTCGTAATGCATAATTATAAAACGCCCTGCCCCCGTGGCAGGGTGTTTTGTTGTATATGAATAATGTTGCAATGTGTTTGTAATACTGTAGCGGCGAACCGTGTTCGCCAATCGTTTTGGTTGCAAAACCAAAACGAACATATACAAATTATATGTTAAAACAAATTTTATAAATGTACCAGTAGGGGCGCTCATTGGGCGCCCGACTTGATGAATATTTATGTTTATACATATATTTTTTGATGTGATTAAAACTGTGTGTTCAAATTTGCACGCATTGCTTGCAATCGTGTGCGTTGCACACGAAAGGGAGAACACGGTTCTCCCTTACAAAACATCAATGATTTTGTGACATTTATAAAATTTGTTTTCAATAAATGATATTTGCCATTACTTGCGGGCGTCCGATGAACGCCCCTACAGGATTGTGCGAACAATTGCAATGCTACGCTCGGACATAATATGTTTTGGGATATTTACAAACTATCTACACGAATTGGGTACGGCGGCTCGCCGTGCGGGCGTCCAATGAACGCCCCTACAGGATTGTGCGAACAATTCCAATGCTACGCTCGGGCATAATATGTTTTTTTACATTACAGACTGTCTGCCCGACCGCAATTTTCCATTTTCCATTTTCAACTTTCAATTTAAATAAACTTCCTCTTGGGCGTAATATGCTTTTAATATTACAAACTATTATGCACAATGCACAAAAGAATGTTAAAAATTTCACAAATATTTAGTTAAAAGTTTAACGAATTTTTATGCACTTCGCATAAAATATCTTGCTCTTTTTGTTTGAAAGGTAAAAAATATTTTATTTGTATTTGCTAAATGCACAAAGAAAATTAAAATTATTTTGTTATTTTTACACTGTACTAACCCCTGAAATTGTTGTATAATATAACCGAAGCAATGAAAGATTGCTTGATAAATTTTTAATATTTTAAAGCGAAAGGGGCTTTATTATGAAATTAGATACAGTTCTTGCAAAAAGAGAGAACAAGGTAGTTTATAAAGACGGTGCGCTTGCAGCCAAAGTTTTTGACGAGTGTTATCCGAAATCAGATATTCTTAACGAGGCTCTTAATCAGGCAAGAGTTGAGGAAACAGGACTCAATATTCCGAAAATTGAAGAGGTTACAAAGATTGACGGAAAATGGGCAATTATCTCCACCTTCATCGAGGGCAAAACTCTTGCGGAGCTTATGGCAGAGCATCCCGAAAAAGAGGACGAATACCTCAATCTCTTTGTTGACATTCAGGTTAAAATCCTCAGCCAAAAAGCACCGTTGCTTAACAAACTCAAGGATAAGATGAAACGCAAAATCAGCGAAACCGACCTTGACGCAACAACAAGATATGAGCTTGAAACCCGTCTTAACGGTATGCCGAACCACACAAAGGTTTGTCACGGCGATTTCAACCCGAGTAATGTTATCATTGACGAGTCGGGTACACCGTATGTTATTGACTGGTCACACGCAACACAGGGTAACGGTTCAGCCGATGCCGCAAGAACTTACCTCTTGTTCCGTTTGAATCATCAGGAAGAGCTTGCAGAAAAGTATATGAAGCTTTACTGCACAAAGACCGACACAGCCCGTCAATATGTTGACCGCTGGCTTCCGATTGTAGCCGCATCACAGTCTGTTAAGGGCAAACCCGAAGAGAGAGAGTTCCTTCTCAAATGGGCAAGTGTTTGCGAATACCAGTAATGCCGTATAAATGTATTTTTAATTCATATTTTACTCAGCAAAATTTCATTTTGAAATTTTCTCTCCTCTGTTTTTTTCATAATTGTATTACGGAAACCGAATAAAAGCAGCTCCCGCTCCAAATGCTTGGTGCGGGAGTTGCTTTTTGATGCGAAATTTATGTTGACGGCACTCTGTAAATATTACAAAAGGTTACAAATTTTGTAATAATTCGCTTTAATTTGGTGCTTGAAATGAAGATTTTGTGAGTGAAACTGCATCAAATTTTCTGAATTAGCAAAAAATACGGGCTTTGGGGTTGATTTTTTAAAAGGGTGATGTTATAATGGTTACAATGTTGTTATCAAGGTGTAATCTGATTTGTAATTTACTGTCAGATTTGGTAACAATTTTTCGGTCAAATCTTCCGTACAGATTAAAACGGACTGTACTTTGAGTCGGTCGTTATTTTTCTGTAAGAGCTTTGACTCTCTGATAAAAATGGAGGTAATTAACGATGCAGAGAATAAAAAAGATTACTGCAATCATTCTGAGTGTTCTCACACTTTCAAGTGTATGCGTATTCGGTTCTTCATTTTCTGCCGGTGCAAAAGGCACGGGTGCAGGTCTTGCAGAATGGGCACTCAATGCTATAACAGCGGATGGTCATATGTTTACGGCGGTTCAACCCCCGGAGCGGTTGACTGTTCAGGTCTTATCTATTCATATGCCGGCGGCGAAAGATGCGGTAATCCACAGCTTGAAACAGCTACTGAAACAGGTTCGGTAAGCGCAGGCATTCCTAATGTTCACGGTCTTGGACTTTGGCGTCCCGGTCATGTCGGTGTTTATGTCGGCAACGGTATGGAGGTTGACGCAAGAGGTGATGAATACGGTGTTTGCTATGAGGCAATCGGCGGTTATAACAATTGGACATACTGGTTCAAGCTTGCCGCAGTTTCATATGTAACAAACGGTTGGGAAAGCTTTAACGGCAGCTACTACTACTACGAAAACGGCGAGTACATTGTAAATACTTCAAGAACAATTGACGGTACTACATATTACTTTGACTCACAGGGCAGATCGAGCAAGACTCCTTCAAACACTTCTTCAAGCAGTTCATCGGGTTCAAGCTCATCAGGTTCTTCAAGTTCATCAGGCAGCTCATCATCTTCAAGCAACACACCGAGTGTTTACAAGAACGGTTCATCGGGTGCTGAGGTAAAGAAGATTCAGCAAAGACTTGCTGACCTCGGCTATTATGACGGTGCAGTTGATGGTTACTTCGGTGACGCAACAGAAGAGGCTTATAAGGCATTCCAGAAAGCCGCAGGTCTTACAGTTGACGGTATTGCAGGCGATTCGAGAAATACACTTTATTCGGAGAATGCTCCCGAAGCTCCAAAAGCCGATACAACACCAAAGACTGAGGACAAGCCTGAAGAAGAAACAACTGCTCCCACAGAGGCGACAACAGAGCCTGTAACAGAGGCAGTTCAGTATCAGAACGGTGACGAAAACGATGAAGTAACTGCAATTCAGCAGCAGCTTATAAAACTCGGCTACTTTGCTATGGATGCAACAGGCTACTACGGTGAATATACAGCGCAGGCAGTTGCAAATTTCCAGAATCAGAATTCACTCGATTCAACAGGTATTGTTGATGAGAAAACATACAACGCACTGTTCAGCGACAACGCAGTTGCAAACCCAAAAACAGAGGTTGTAAGCGGTGAGGTTTCTCCGGCGGTTTCAGCCGCTCCGATTGAGATGCCTTCTTCAACAGGTGCGTCGCAGTTCATTCTTTCAAATGAAAAGAATCAGAACTACTCGGACACAGCATCAAGCGTTGCCGTTCAGTCCGTAAAGTCTGCCGACAAGGCTCTTGCAAAGTCAAATGCCGCAAGCACACCGACTCTCGTTGCCGCAGTTCAGAGATCCGCAAATGTAGGTCTTTGGTTTGTGCTTGTTGCAGTTATCCTCGGCGCAATCGCTTTTGTATTCTTCCTTCGTGACAGAAAGCTTTCAAGATATTCAAGATATGTCGCAAGAAAGAAAAAAGAGCCACCAAAGCCGAGCTTGACGCAAGATGGTAATTGATATATAATCCGATTATTAAACAGTCGATTGCAAAGCAGTCGGCTGTTTTTGCTTAATTAAAAATGGAAAATTGTGGTCGGCGGTGTGTCACCGCAATCTATTCGAGAAGATACTCGGATAAAGGAATTGCATCAGATGCCCGAATACGGCATTGATGCAATTTTTGCTTTATATTGCTTTATATGAAAGTAAATGTATACTTGTAGGGGTAGCCTTGCGACCGCAGGTAAAGGCAGAAATTGTATGCCAAAACAAATTTTATAAATGCCGCAAACCCGTAGGGGCGTTCATTGGACGCCCGCATTGATGAAACTATTTGTTTTATTAAAATGTTTTGATGTGATGAAAATTATGGATTGTTTGTAGCGGCGAACCGTGTTCGCCGCTACGAATTGTTTCGTGTTTGCACACAAAACAAATGGCGGTCACTGACCGCCGCTACGGGTTGACAATTACTTTATGACATTTATTATGTTTTGCATTTATCATACATTCGTGTTAAAATACAAGATGAAAAAGTGTGTGGAAAGAAAGCGGTGACTGTTAATGAAAAAATCCGAAAAACCAATCGACAAAATAAAAGTCAAAAAGTCGATTTTCAAAAGGCTTTTCTTTCACATACTTGTGCTGTTTATTTTGGCGGTGATTGTTTCGGGTACGCTCAATTGCGTTGAAAACATTCAGCGCACAAGGCGGTTTACACGACAGCTGACCGAAAGTGCGTCAAAGGTTGCAACAGAAACTTTTGAACGCTGCGATATAAACGCGTTGCTTGATAATCCCGATTCCGAAGAATATCGGAAAGCCGTTAAGACCTTGAGGTGGATTTGTCAGACGAATCACCTTGAATATATGTACATTTACATTCCGAATTTTGACGAAAACAAGGTTACATATGTTATGACTGTTGCCAATGATGACAGCGAAAACGAGAATGTTTTGAAGATGAGAAGTGCAGGTGCAGAGGTTGACCACAGCTTGTGGGACGCTGAAAAAGAGGCGTGGGAAAATCCTAACCTTGTCACGGCTTACGAATATCAGAACGACAGCTTCGGCAGTTTTTACACGGCATTTTCAGCGATTCAAGGCAGGGACGGCAAGCCTGTTGCATTAATCGGTGCGGACTATTCGCTGACGCAGATTTATACGGAAATCATTTTCTATACTGCAATGCGAGTTCTTGCGTTGTTTGTTGTGCTGGCAATTGTATTCTTGCTTGTAATGCGGTTTGTCAGAAAAAAGATGTATAATCCGATACTTTTGATTTTTGAAAAAATTCGAGGATACTTTTCCGACAAGGCTGACGGCACAAATACAAAGAAAGCGTTTGTGCCGATAAAACTTGGCTCTGACGATGAAATTCAGCTTTTGGCTGATTATTTCAACGATATGGCTCACGATGTAGAAACTTATGTTGAAAAAAATTCCGCCCTTGCGAGTGAAAAGGCTAAAAATGAAACCGAGCTTGAGGTTGCAAGGCGGATTCAGTACGGAATAATTGCGAGAGAAAAGAATGTTGTCTTTGCCGATTGTTTTGATGTTTCGGCAAGAATGGAGTCTGCAAGACAGGTAGGCGGCGATTTTTACGATTGCTTTGCATTGCCTGACGGCAGAATATGTGCCGTAGTCGGTGATGTGTCGGGCAAGGGTGTTGCGGCGGCAATGTTTATGGCTTTTGCAAAAACTCTTATCCACGAAAAAATGACCGAAAATGCAGAACCCGACAGGCATTTGAAAAAATCAACAGGGAACTCTGTTTGTCAAATCCCGAGGGAATGTTTGTAACTGCATTCGCCGTGATTTTTGATAAAAACAGCGACAGCTTTTTGTACATAAATGCAGGTCATAACAAGCCTGTTGCGGTGAGCAACGGCAAGGCTGAATTTTTAGAATGTAAGCCGTGTATAATGCTCGGTGTGTTTGATGATGCAAGATATGTTGTGAACAGCGCTGAATTTGGAAACGGAGATATAATCTGCCTTTACACCGACGGTGTGAATGAGGCAACAAATGCGGATAATGAATTTTTCGGCAACGAAAGACTTGTGTCTGCCTGTCAAAATGCCGAACAGACTGCAAAAGGTGTGTGTGACGGAGTTTATGACGCTTTGACGGACTTTACCGAAAATGCGGAGCAATTTGACGATATAACAATTGTTGCAATAAAAAACAGCAAAAACAGAGATTGAAGGGTTATGAATGTTTAAATCGGAAAACAATCAGATTACAATAGAACAGGTGAGAAAGCTTGACGAGGAATATACCCTTGTCGATATCCGAGATGAAATTTCGTTTGAATACGGTCACATTGACGGTGCAAAGAATATTCCGCTTGCAAAAATCAAAGGGGACAATTCACTTTTGCCAAAAGACAAGCTTGTTGTCCTCTGTTGCAAAAGTGGTCAGATAAGTGACGAGCTTGCAGAAAATCTGCGTGATGACGGATTCAATGCCGTGAATCTTGAGGGCGGTTATTACAGTTGGTTGAGAAGTCAATTCGAGAATGAGGACTATGCAACCGATGTTGAAAAAGCATCCGCAAAAAGTTCAGCAAGACGATTTGGAGCAGATTTACTGCGGCGATAATCGAGTACAAGCTTGTTGAGCCGAACGATAAAATTGCCGTCTGCATTTCGGGCGGTAAGGATTCAATGCTGATGGCAAAGCTTTTTCAGGAGTTGAAAAGACACAATAAATTTCCGTTTGAGCTTGTCTTTCTTGTAATGGACCCGGGCTACAGCGTTGAAAATCGTGATGTAATCGAGAGCAACGCCCGCAGGCTGAACATTCCGATAACTGTTTTTGAAACAGATATTTTTAATTCTGTTTACAATGTTGACAAATATCCCTGCTACCTTTGCGCAAGAATGAGGAGAGGTTATCTCTACAAAAAGGCAAAGCAGCTCGGCTGTAACAAAATCGCACTCGGTCATCACTATGACGATGTTATAGAAACTATTCTTATGGGTATGCTCTACGGCGGTCAGGTTCAGACGATGATGCCGAAGCTCCACAGCACAAACTATGAGGGAATGGAACTTATCCGCCCTCTCTACCTCGTTCGTGAGGCTGAAATCAAGCATTGGCGAGATTACAACAAGCTGAATTTCATTCAATGTGCGTGCCGTTTTACGGACACCTGCACAACCTGTTCCCCGAACAGCAACACAGGCTCAAAACGACAGGAAATAAAACAGCTTATCGCAAATCTGAAGAAAATCAATCCCCAGATTGAAAGCAACATTTTCCACAGCGTTGAAAATGTCAACCTCGATACGATTATTTCATATAAACAAGGCGATAATAAGATTTCGTTTCTGGACAGATATGATGATATGGGGAAGGGCAAGTAATTAAAAATTGAAAATTGAAAATTGAAAATGAATGTCGGGAAGACAATTTGCAAAATGCAAAGCAATGTCTTCCGACTGTTTTTGTTTGTGTTAAAGTTGTTGTTTAAATGTAGGGGCGTTCATTGTGTCAAGTGCAACATGGTAACCACCTGTGCAAGGACATGGTATACAAATTCACAATCTTGAAATCTTGCGGTGAATACGCTTGCCGGATGACGAGTCATACTCAGCAATAA
>ENA-OQEX01000429-OQEX01000429.1-human-gut-metagenome-genome-assembly--contig:-NODE-429-length-22750-cov-15.214251_pt1 | contig 22750 bp, 20 predicted proteins | sample MGYA00242802_ERZ504649 | MGnify/ENA primary metagenome ERZ504649 (study PRJEB26092, sample SAMD00036194) | human gut metagenome | host: Homo sapiens | study: EMG produced TPA metagenomics assembly of...
CTCGCCCAGGCGACGGCCGACTGCCGGCAGGCGCACGACACGGCCGGCCGGCAGCGGGACGCATTGGAACAGGCGGTGGAAAAGGCCCGCCGGCTCACATCCGCCACAGGCAAGGACCAGGTCACGGACCAATCCACCCTCGACGCCCTCGACAAACTCGCCGGCAAGGCCATCCCGAAGCTTCCCTCATGCCCCGCCTCGGACCCGGATACCGGCCGCGTCTCCACGGCCGGCAAGGAATACAAACGCCGCACCCAGGCGCTGCGCGACGCGATGGACAAGGTGAACCGGTCCATCCTCGACAAAACCGTGAAGGACGCGAAAAAACTCCACGACGAATCCGCTGGGAAGGTCGCCGACGAGAGCACCCGCACGGACCTCGCCAAGGCGATGGAAAGCCGCGACGCGGACGCCATCCGCAAAGCCATGGACAAGGTGAACCGGTCCATCAAGCCAAGCAGGACGACGACAAAGCCAAGGAAGAAGAGGCCCAGGCACAGGCCGCGCAGCAGCAGGCGCGGCAATCCCAGCAGTCCGTGCCGTCCACGGGTGGCCAGACCACGCGCCGCAGCGGCGGCTCCACGTATGGCGGCACCACCGGCCGGACCTACGGGGGAACCACCGGAAGAACCACCACGCCCGCGCCATCGGCCCCATCGACGCCATCCACACCGACCCCGCAGCCTGCGCCGTCGACCCCGTCGAAGCCATCAGGCACCGACGGCGCGACCGTCGGCTGAGAACGAAAGAATAGGTGATGGACGGGCTTCCTTTGACGGATGCTCCCTGATCCGCGTATCATTGTTTCCGAGCCATTGTAGACCGCTCAATCGTCGCGTTGGCGATATTTATGCGGCTAAACGCAGTCGGCTCGTATCATGCTGCGTTTAGCCGTTTTCCGTTTTTGATCGCGGTTATACGGTTTCGTCGTGAACGGTGATGGATGACAGGAGCTTCATCGAAACTGGTTCGGGGACGCGCTCTTTCATGAACGTCAGCCAATGCGAGGCCGTCCGCAGGGGAATGCCGAAGACTTCATGCTCCCTCCGGCAGACGGACAACGCGAGGTTACGCACCCAGTCGGCGACCTCCTCGCATGTTGGCTGCACTGACTCATGCATGGGTGCTCTCAACCGCCGGCACAGCTCCTCCAAGCGTGCGCGGTGTTCGGGATCATCAAGCTGAATCTAACGGGTGTGTTGTACTTTCAATTAGATAACGGGGAGAGGATAACACTGAGGTCTGGGGATATCATTGGACATAGGATAAGGTAATGAATCGAGTTTGTTTCGGTGGAGCGGAGGAACTATTTATGGAACGTATAAATGTCGATGTATCGGATTTATGTCTCTGGGAGACGAACCCAAGAGTTGAACCATCAATCGACCAGATGGATGAACTCAATAAAATCTATAACTTCAGCGCACAGTCTCAATCGACATCAAAGCGGCAATTGATGAATCTTGCATCGTCAATAGCAGAGAATGGCTATCAGAACGATGTTGAGCCGATCCTTGCGACAAGGGCCGGCGACAAGTATGTGATTCACGATGCGAATAGGAGATTGTCTGCAATCAAATTGCTGCAAAACCCAGATTGTTACCGTGAACTTCTTGATGACCGAGATTACAAGAGATTGAAGAACCTTGTTGCGGAATATCCGCAGAACATTCCAAGCAGTCTGGACATCGTTGTTTTCGGCGACGATGAACAGGATAAGCTGAGGGAAATCCTCAATCGAAAGCACAACGGCCCTCAGGACGGTGCCGGCACGATTCCATGGAGCACTGAGCCAAAGCCCGCTTTTCAGGAAGGCAGACGTTTTCGGACAAGCTTGAAACGCCGTTCCAGAATCAATTTGGAGAGTCCTTGACAAGCTATCTCGGAGGCTCGAACGCTACGACCAGCACGAGAAGGGTTTTCAACTCGGCTCCGGTCAAGGAATATCTTGATATCAAGAATCCGGATAAAATAACCCCCGAGCAACTGGACAAAGTCAAAGAACTTGCTGATGAGATTAAGGGATATTGTCAAGAGAACGGCATCCTTATTTCACGCCTCAAGAAAGATGCCATCAAGCAGGACATAATCATTCCTCTTCAGGAAAAGGGCCAAGGAACGGTCAGGTCGCCAAGACTTGCCACGAAACGCCTCAATCATGATTTCGCCCGCAAGTTCGCCACAAATCGAGACCGGCACCTTGGTGCGATGTACAACAATCCGGAATGGATGACCGACGCGCCGGAATTCGAAGACACGAACTTTATGCTTTCCGCTTTGAACGCATATGGGGTACTGGAGGACGACAGCACCAAAAGATGGGCGAAAGCATTCTTGATTGCGCCGGCGATACGTGTGATCTTCGAACTGTCCCTTCTTGCATTGGACAAATCCTGCGATGAGATTCATCTTCCCCAAAAAGGGGTCAGCGCAAAACATAAAGAGAATGTCTCATATGTCCATAGCCTGTTTAAAAACAACAAATTCCAAGACTATCTGCAGGCCGGGAGGATTGTATTCGACACCTTCCAAGAGGCTCATAATGTAATCGAAAATACCGATTTCGGCGAGTCCGTTGAATACTCATCGCTTGGGTCGCACAAGTCTATGAAGGATTACGACATAGATACCATCATGAGGCTGTCGAATGATGCGGTATTGTTTGCTATGCTCTGTCAGCAATATGTGCAGTTCAAAAAACAGGGTGTATGACTCGAACGAACTGGCCAAAATGGGAATCTTCTAATATCATTCATGTTTATGGTGCAAAGCAAGCTGACAAACGGTTCCAATACCCCGTTGCGATACCCCGGCGGGAAAGGCAAAATCACACGTTTCGTGGCAAACGTGTTGGAGACTAACCATATAACCGGAACCTATATCGAGCCTTTTGCAGGCGGAGCAGGCGTCGCTATCAATCTTTTGTTGTCGGGTCGTGTAGATGCAGTTATTATCAACGACCTTGATGACGGCGTATATTCGTTTTGGTATTCTCTCGTCAACGAACCCGAATATCTACTACGTGAAATCGACCGCGTCCCCTTCGACTATTCGGATGAAAAGCCCACGGCTCAATCTTCGAAGTACTTGGAATACTGGAAGGCTATCAGGAAAAGATACGATTTCAACCATTATTCGGATATTCGACGGAAAGGATTCGACTTCTTCATGCTTAATCGCATGAACGTAAGTGGCATCATCAAAGGTGGGCCGATAGGAGGTGCCGCCCAAGACGGGAAATACAACATTTCTTCTCGATTTAACAAAAGCACACTCAAGAAGAGGATAGAGCGAATAGCAGCGGAAAAAGAGAGAATCACTGTTAGCAACCTAGAGGCCAGCCATTTCTTCAAATTGCTTTCTGATGGCAAATTCTGCGATATGAAGAACAGTCTCATATTTGCGGATCCTCCTTACTATGTGCAGGGACGGAATCTTTATAATTCATATGCAACCGCAACCATCCACTCTCTGGTCGCGAAGCGCCTCGTCGCTGAACCGGATTGGAACTGGATACTCACTTATGACAAAGCGCCTCAAATATGCAGGTTGTATTCCGATAAGAACGTTAAACAATATGAATATCAGATAGCTTATTCAGCGAATAAAAGAGGATACTATTCTGAATACATGTTCGCATCGAGAAAGATGACCATGCAATCATATGCCAACGTGACTCTTAGTCAAATAAGCGACGAGGGTAACAACACCTTGTCATAATTATGTGGATGCTTCAGGTTTGTCCATTGTCGGCATCTAACTCGTATCCGTCGCATGATATCGCGCTGTACAAGGCGACGGACGGCAAGGTAGCGGACGACAAGACCCGAGAGACCCTGTTGAAGGCGGTCAAGGCCCGTGACGCGGAGGCGATCGCGAAAGCCGTGAAAGAGGTCAACGAATCGAAAACGGTGAAGGCCAAGGCCGAACACATTGTAGACCGCTCAATCGTCGCGTTGGCGACGTTTGCACGGCTAAACAGTCGGCTCGTATCGTTGGCTGCGTTTAGCCGTCTTCTTCGTTTGGACCGTCGCGGTCATACATTCTGACAATCGAGAACGGTGATGGGCGTTGGGAGCTTCATGGAAACTGATTCGGGACGCGCTCTTTCATGAGCGTCAGCCAATGTGAGGCCGTCCGCAGAGGGATACCGAAGACTTCCGCCAGACGTTTCGTTGCGGGGCCTTTGTTGAGCTGGGCGACCGAATAGACTCGTGAGGCCCATTTCAGGGTGTCGGGCGTGGGGCCTTGCTTGCGGAGCGCGGAGAAATCAACGCTGCTCAGCGCGTCATGTTCCCAATCCGGCAGTGGGCCGAAGATATTGGTCCCGCCGTCCGTGATCTCATAGGACACAGTGGGGGATGGTAGGCACGGATGATCTGCTCGATGGGCAGCCGTGCGATGTCTCTGATCTTGAGTTCGCGCGTGGTGCCGATCTCGCAGTTCCGCAGCACGATGCGCTGCTCTTCCTCGCTGTACCCCATGTGCAGGCGGATGTCGTATTTCCCGGTGCGGTCCTCCATTGCGCGGATGCAGTAGTCGGATCTGACGGCGATTCCCGGGGCGATGGAGACGAATGATGTTAGGTCCATACGGTCCAAATCCGTGAAGACGATGAATTTCCATTTGTCTACCTCTAGGACGTAGGTCGAGTCTTTGCCGGAGCCGGGCTTCATGCCGCTGCCTTCCATCCTTCGGAGTGCTTGAGTGTGGATTTCGGCTTGGCGATGGTCGTTCCCGGCCATGCCTTGCGGCTGAGGAACGGGTGGAGCTCGCAGGTTGTAGATGCATTTGTCGTTGTCCAATTGCGCGAGCTCGTCGGGCGTGAGGAGTTCGCGTCCGGTGCGCTGGTAGTTGATCGTGTGGCTGCCGGACACGCCCTTCGAGTCGCTGGTGGTGCGTAGGTCGATGGTCTCCTTGCCGAGCAGCTTGCTGAGCCATTCGGTGGTGGACTGCTCGTTGCCGCCGAGGAAGAGCACGCTGTCGCAGTTGCCGACGATGGTCTCCCACGAGTCCTTGTACATGGTCTTCAGCTGGGCGATGGTCTGGAGGATGATGCTGACGCTGACCTTGCGCGAGCGGATCGTGGCGACGAGCTTGTCGAAGTTCGGGATGCGTCCCACGTTGGCGAACTCGTCGAGGAAGCAGTGCAATGGCGTGGCGAGCATTCGCCGGGGTAGGCGCGGCAGCGGCGGATGATGCTGTCGAAAAGGCATTGGTAGAAGATCGCGGCCAGGAAGTTGAAGGTAGGGTCCTCGTCGGGCAGGGCGAGGAATATGGCCGTCTTTTTGTTGGGATGCCTGTATCCGCCCTCGTCCTGGTATCCTCCTATCCGGTCGATGCCGAGGTTGTCGTCGGAGAGGATCTCGCGGACCGGGCCGACGGTCAATGGGGCGAGACGCACGCCGAGGCTGATGATGATGCCTTTCTTGGTCTCTCCCGCGCCTGGGTGAAGGGCCGGTACTGGCGGGCGGCGAACTTCAGACCCTGGGCGAGCCGCCATGCCTCCCGCAGGTCCGGGTCGTCGTGGTCCGCGCCCGCGCGTTCCCATTCGGCGCGGGTCTCCTCATAGATCTCCGTGGCTGTCCGTGCGACGGCGTCGACCTGGCTTTCCTTGGTCTCGTCCTGTTCGCTGGCCTCGAGCAGGTCTCGCATGTCGGCGACCGCGTTGAGGGTCTGGCCGGCGTCGATGTGCAGGCAGTCCTTGAGGATGTCGTCGGGCAGGTAGTAGACGAACGCGGTGAGCGCGGTCAGGAGGCTGCGTTCCGATTTGGTCCAGAAGTCGTCGGTCTGGTGCTCCTTGGGTGTGGAGCCGTTGGTGTTGTCCATGATGTTGGTGACCAGGCGCATGATCGCCACGTCGGGTTTCGTGGGGTCGATGTAGCGCATGGGGTTGAATTTCGTCTCGCTGGTCAGGTCCACCAGGTCGAGCTGTTTGACCGTGTAGCCCATCTTCTCCAGCCTTCCGCCGGTCTTCGCGTAGAGTTCGCCCTTCGGGTCGGTGCAGGCGTAGTTCATGCTGCCTTTGAGGATGTTGGGGATGACATGTGTGGCGGTCTTGCCTGAACCGGATCCGCCGATCACGGTGGTGTTGATGTTTCGTCGTGTGGCCTGCGTGTCGACGCTCAGGCCCTCTGTGGCCGTCATCTGGAGGTTCTGCCTGGTGTCGCTGTCGGTGTATGGGGCCATCTCCCGGCTGGTGGACCAGCGTGCTGAGCCGTATTCCTCGCCGTCTCGCCAGTTGCGCTGGCTCATGCTCCACCGGTAGAGGTGGAACAGGCCGACCGCGCACGCGCCGCCCAGTCCGCACAGGAGGCTGGTCCGATCGAATCCCAGGTCGGTCGGATGCTGGAGCATGGTCGTCATATCGTCCATGATTTGTTCCAGGCTTTCGTCGGCCGCGATGCCGGCTTGGATGCGGGAGGCCGCAAGATCGGCGAGCCAGAATCCCGCGAGGATGGTCAGCGTCTTGATGACGATTCCTCTTATTCGTTCCATGAGTGTTCCTTTTCTACTGTTTTCTTTCGGCGAGGTTCTCGTTGAGTTTGGTCTTGAACCGGTCGTACAGCGTCTTCCTGCTGGTGATCCTCGCGCCGTCCGGGTCTGTTCCGTTCTCGGCATCGTTTTCGGCGGCCGTTTCCGCGTCCCGTGTGCCGACTGCCTGGGGTGAGAGCGCCGTGATGATGGTCATGCCGGCCGACGTGGCGTCGATGCTGAACGGCCGTCCTCCGGCCATGAGCGTGGACATGAGCCGGCCGACATGGCTGTGGATGTCGATCCATTCGCCGGTATCGGTCTTGTCCGGCTTGGCGGCGCTGACGGTGGTCCGTGTCATTGTTTCTCCGGCTCGTCGTGGCTGGGGTCGAACGCGAGGCTTGTGGCCTCGATGTCGATGCCGGAGCCCTCGTCGCCGGCGGTGCCTTTGACCATGAGGCGGGTCCCCTTGCGCGCGTTGCGGCTGATGTTCTCCGAATGCTCCGCGCCACGGGCCCGGATGGTGATCTTTCGCCCGTTGCCGTCCGGATCGGCCAAGGTTTCGAGCAGCCAGTCGTCCTGTACGCGCAGTGGAAGCGGATCCCTGATGAGCGTGCCCTCGAACCAGATGACGGGCTCCAGGGTGGGGTGTTCTTCCGTTGCCATATGTTCCTCCTATAAGGTGAGGGGCGGCGTGCGAAGCCGCGCGCCGCCCCCGGTGGATGTGTGGGGCTACAGTCCCAGTCCGTGGCGTTTGGGCGCGGGCTGCTCCCGCGCGGGTGCCGGCCGTTCCGGTTCCTGCCGGTCGAGGCCTCGGTCCCGTTCCGGCGAGGGCTCGTCCAGCTGGTCGAGCTGGCGGAGTGTCCAGGTGGACAGTTCGCCGTCGTATGACGCGCGGGCGAGGATCTCGTCGCGGTTGTCCCAGACGAGCTGGTCGGCCTGCTGTTGGGTGACGCCCGTCCAGTCGCCCTGCGCGTTGATGCGCATGAGCTGGTCCGTCCGCGGGTTCCATCCGCCCATTTCGCGTTTCTCCGCGATGTCCGCTGCGGTGAGACCGTCGCCGGCGAGCTGGACCGCCTTGTCGGACGGGTAGGTGAGGTAGGCGGCGATGTCGTTCTCGGGGTCGTGCGCGTTGACCTCGCCCACGATGCCGTGCAGGATGCCGACCGCGGTCGGGTCGGGGGAGTCGTATCGTTCCAGGATGTGGCTCGCGCGCAGGCAGGATGCCTTGCGGTGCTGCTCGTAGAGCACGGCCGGATCCTCATCGACCTTCGTCACGACGCATCCGGCGTCCTCTCTCGCCTTCATCGCCTGGTCGCGGTCGAAGGCGGTGCTCAGGTATGCGATGTGCCGGTCGGGGTCTCCGGGCTTCCGCCACCGGTAGGCGTATTCCTCCGGCGGCTGGTGCGCGGCCAGATGGCTCGGTTCGGATGTGTGGGCCTTGCGGAGGCCGCCCGCGCGTTCCCATTCGGACACCGCCTTGGCGAGTCTTTTCCCGGCGTCGGGTTCGGCGGGGTCGATGACGGTGTGTTCGCGGTCGGCCATGTCGTTGTCGTCGTATTGCCATTCCGCCTGTGGGCGGTTGGCGTAGGTCACCTCGATCCGTCCGGCCAGCCGGTCCGTGTCCTTCCATGCGGGGTTGTCGTGGAAGTCGATCTGCACGGCGCGGCCGTCCGTGAGCCGGGCTTCGAGGTAGTGGCCCATGGCGTTGCCGCCCTGGGTGACGCCGTCGATGTCGGGGTCCCGTTCGAGCAGTCGTCCGATGCTTTCCCGTGTCAATGGCATGCGTGCGCTCCTTTCCGTTTTTGTGGTTTCCCGGTCTCTACTTTCCGTCTCCCGGGGCTCGTCGGGTTTGGACGTCAGCCGTTCGAGTTCGGCCTGTTTTTGCCGGTATTCGTCCTCGTGGGCGAATGGTTCGGCCAGCGTCTCCCGTGCGGCGGCGAGTTCCCTTTCGGCGTCCGCCAGCCGGTCCGTGAGCTTGCCGGGGTCGGTGGCCATGTTCTTGATGATCCGGTCGAGCTGGCTGACGATGCTGGATGGTCCGGTCAGGTAGGGGCCGGGCATCTCCGTGCCGGATTCGTGCTCGTGGACGGCCTTGACGGCCAGGGTGATCCTTCCGGTGACGGCCGCGCGGCGTGCGATGACGGGCAGGCCGTCGTATTCGGCTATCGTGTCCCCGTCGTGCGCCTGGTGGGCGGCCTGGTGGAGGAGTCTGCATGCGGTCTGCCGGTCGCCGACCGGTTGGCCGTTGATGGTCATGCCCTCCCATCGGCCGTTCATGCGCGCGGTCTGGTGGATGCTCAGGGCCTTGGAGGCGAGCGGCTTGTCGTCGGTCTTCTCGCGGATCGACTGGCGCAGAAGTTCGACGCGTGGCTGGAGCTGCTGGCCGATGTCCCTGCGGGTGTCGGCCTTCTGTTGCGCCCATGAGACGCGCAGGAGCTTCAGCTGGTTGATCTCGTTCTCCAATGTCATGCGGCGTTGGATGTCGGGGTCTCCGGTGGCCAGCGCCTTGATATTGGCGAGGGTCACCACGTCGGCGTCGAGGTCCGCGGCCTCGCGGGCTGGGCTCTTCGAGCTCATGAGCTGGCTGATGAACCTTTGCTTGCGTTCCACGGTCTGGTAGCTGTACGCGTCGAACGTGCCTTCGGTCACGTACCGGTAGTCGCGCACGTGGTCGTACGTGTTGCCCTGGCGTTGGATGCGGCCGAGACGCTGTTCCAGGTCGGCGGGACGCCAGGGGCAGTCGAGGTCGTGGATCGCGGCGAGCCGTTCCTGCACGTTGGTGCCGGTTCCGAGCTTCTGGGTGCTTCCCATCAGCACGCGGATCTCGCCGGAACGGACTTTGGCGAACAGCTGCTCGCGTTTGGAGGGGTTGTCGCCCGCGTCGTGCACGAACGCGATCTGCTCGGCCGGCACGCCCAATTGAATGAGGCGGTCCTTGAGGTCCTGGTAGGCGTTCCATCCGCCCGACGCGGGCGTGCTCGAGTCGCAGAAGACGAGCTGCGTTCCCAGGCGCGGCGTCTCCTCATGCCAGATCCGGGCGACGTTCTCGGCGCATGCCTGGATCTTGCCGTTCTCCAACGGCCGGTCGTCCTCGTGTCCCTTGAGGAGCTTGGGGTCGAGGGCGATCTTGCGTCCGTCGCCCGTGATCCGCAGGAGGTTGTCGATCTCAGGCGGCACGTCGCCGTCGCGCACGCGGTCCGCCCTGTCGGACAGTTCCTCCATCTCCTCCTTCTGCCGGTCGGTGATGGGCACTGGGACGGGCACCTGCTCCAGTTCGGGCAGTGGCAGCTGGATGTCGTCGTTGGTGATCATGTCGGTGAACTGCTTCACCGCGTTCATCAGTTCGGGCAGGTTCTGGAACCGCGCGAACCTCTGCTTGACCTGGAAGCCGTTGCCTCGGGTTTCAGTTCCACGGTGGGCACGACCTGGCCGTAGGCGCCAGCCCATGCGGCGAACGTGTCGAGACCCTGGGCCTTGAGGGTTCCGGGCGCGAGGTAGCGCTGCATGTTGTACAGCTCGCTCATGCTGTTGGATACCGGCGTGCCGGTCATGAACGCGATGTTGCCGCCGTGTCCGGCCTCGCGCAGCCATTCGCATTTGTCGAGCAGGTCCTCGCATTTCGCGGCGGACGACAGTTGCATGCCCAGGTCCGCGGAGGCGACGGGCACGCCGAGGTTCTTGAAGTGGTGGGCCTCGTCGACGATGAGCATGTCCACGCCCAGCGATTCGAACTCGATGCCCGCCAATGCCTTGTCGTCGCGGGATTCCTTGCCGTCGCGCAGGCGCTGCATGGCGGTCTCGGCGCTTTTGCGCGCCGCCTCCAGCCGTTTGACGGTCGGGTCCTTGTCGCCCCTGGCCTTGGCGGCGGCCTCGACGGCCTGGGCGAACTCGTCGACTCGGGCGCGCATGTTGCGCAGCCGGCGTTCCTTGCTGACGTGCAGCTGGCTGAACCGGCTTTCCGGCACGATCGCCGCGTCCCAGTCGCCGGTGGCGACCCGTCCCCAGAACCGGCGCACCGATTCGGGATTGCGTTGCGCGTCCTTGTCCATGACGAGGATCCGGCCGGCCGGGTAGAGCTTGAGCACGTCGCCGGCCCACTGGTCCACGAGGTGGTTGGGGACCACGAGCATCGGCTTGGACGCCTTGCCGAGGCGTTTCGCCTCGTGGGAGAGGGCGACGCCCTCGAACGTCTTGCCGGCTCCGACGACGTGGGCGATGAGGGTGCCCTCGTCGCTGCGCAGGCGCGGGCCACCGCGTCCTTCTGATGCGGACGCAGGGCGACGCCGTGGGCGATGCCGGGCGTGGTCAGGTAGGATCCGTCGACGTGGCGGGGGCGCATGCTGTTGAATCTGCGGTTGTACAGGGCGGTGAGCCTCTGCGCGCGGTCGGGGTCCTTGAACACCCATTGGTTCCACGTGTCGCGGATCGCGTTGGCCTTCTCGATGGCGGCCATCGTGGCCTTCTGGTCCTTGACGCGTTTGGGTTTGCCGGCCGGCGTGGTCTCCGTGGGGGAGTCCTTGGTGACGGTGATCTGCGCGTTGTTCAGGCACGCCTCCAGCAGTTGGAACGGGTTGCGGTCCTCGGTGCCGTACGTCCTCGCGGCCTTGTAGTCGATGTCGCCGCCTCCCGAGTAGCCGACGCGCCATTGTCCGAGCTGGGGGATCCAGTCGATCGAGTATTGGGCGAGCTTGCCGGGCGTGAGCCCGTGGCCGTGGACGTTGAACGTCTCCATCATGAAGTCGTGGACGTCCCTGGCGGGGATCCACGGGGCTCCCAGCGGCGCCTTGATCTGCTCGGCCTCCAATGGGGTGGGCTGCACGCGTTCCAGCAAGCCGGCCACGTGTTCGAGCCGTTCCGCGTCCGCCTGGTCGGCGTGCGCGGCCTCGGCGCGCTCCGGCTGCTTACGCCATTGTCCGAGCTGCTCCTCGCGGCGCGCTCGGAACTCCCGGTAGTCGTCGGGGCGCGCGTCGATGGCGCGTGGCGGGACGCCGTAGGCGTTGTGCTCCCGCGCCTGGCGCAGTCCGTCTGGCAGTTCGCGGGCGATGCCCCAGATCCATTCGCTGAGGGACATGTCGGTGGCGAGCCGTTCGGCGAGCCGTGTGGGCTCGTCGGTGCCGGGCATGAGAGTGCGTGCCATCGCGCCGATGGTCGTGTCCGTCCAGACGGGCCGGCCGTTCGCGTCGTCGGCGCGCCAGCTTTCGAACAGGTTGGAGAGGATCGCGGTCTTGTCGGCGATGTCGAGCCGGTCGGTGTGGGCGATCTTGTGGACGAAGAGGGCGAGGTCCGTGACGGGCATGTCCCGGGCGGCGAGGATCGGCGCGTAGTTCTGCGGCGCGTCGCCGTCGCGCCATGTCCAGCACAATGCGTCCCACAGCGGGCTGGTGCCGTGCGATTGGTGCCATGCCGGCGCGTGCCACGGTTTCCTCTCGCCGGTGTCGGATCGTTCGAGGGTGACGCGCGCATGCTGTTCGGGAAGTTCCTCCACCGCCCGCCAGGCGAGGGCGAGGACGAGTTCCGGGTTGCGGCTCCAGCCCATGGTCCATGCGTTCCGTCCGGCGATGCGTTCGATGACCGGTGCCGGATCCCTGTAGGATTCGGCGGAGTACGGGTCCTTGAGCTGCGCCACACGTCCGCGCCCGCCTCGCTGATCCATTCGCCCGCCCGCTCCGTGGCGGGCATGTCCTCCGGCGTCGCGTAGGTGGATGCCGTGAACTCGGTCATGGCCTCGGTGCCGGCGCGGCGCTTCAGACGGTCGGCCATGGCCGTGACGCGGTCGAGTTTCGTGCCCACGTCGCCGGTGAGGTAGTCCTCGGCGGGCATGACCGTGCCGGTATAGGGGTCGCGTATGATGCGGTCGCCCAGGCCGGCCTCGGCCTCCTCGACGGTGGTGTCGGCGAGGCGCGCGATGAGTTCCAGGTCGACCCTGCCGGCGCGGTCGAGGCTGATGTTCAGCGCGTCGTCCAGGCTGTCCGCATGGTCGGGCATGGGCGGCACGGGGCTGATGGTCCGTTGCGAGAGGCATTTCGCCTTGCCGACGAACCTTCCTTTTTCGTCGGTCTCCTCCAACGCCATGACGAGGTGGCGGCCGGATTCCTCGCTGTCGTAGGCGCGCCGGTTGGCGCGGTCGTTCAGGCGTCCGAACTCGCCGGTGAACCGGTCGTATGCCTGGTCGAGTTCCTTGCGTTTGGTCTCCACGGCGGGGTCGTCCACGTGGGCGGGGTCGAGTTCGAGGCGTTGGAGTTCGCGCGCCAGGTCGCGCAGGCGGATCATGCCGCGCAGTCGGCGTGCCTCGTCGCCCTGGCCGTGGGCGGCCTCGGTGACGGTGGCGCCGTCGCCGTACCAGACCACGCCGCGCTGGTCGACCGAGTATTCGAACGGGGTCACATGGTCCGGGCGGACGATGACCTCCGCGCGTTCGGCCGGTTCCATCTCGCCCAGCTGCAACGGCGGCCTGCCGTGGGTGATCTGCATGGAGAGCAGTGTCCGGAGCCGTTCGCCGATCCGTTCCGTGTCGCCCTGGAAGACGACGTCGAAGTCGCCGCCGAACCGTCCGATCACCGGTCTGATGTCGCCCACCGCGTGCGTGGGCATGTCGTTGGCGACCGCCTGGTTGACGTTGACGGTCACGTCCTGGTAGCCGGGCACGGCGATCGGCGTGGAGTGGATCCATGCCTCGTCGGGCGTATGGTCGAGCGTCCGTTCGCGTCTGCGCAGCACGAGCACGTCGGTGACGGCCTCGGTGCCGGCCTGGCGGGCGAACGTCGAGGACGGCAGACGCACCACGCCGACGAGCTCGGCTTTTCTCGCGAGGTCGGCGCGCATGGTCTCGGAGCGTTTGTCGAGCGTGTACCTGCTGGTCAGCAGCATCGCGACGCCGCCGGGGCGCAGCGCGTCCACCGAGCGTTCGATGAAGTAGTCGTGCAGGGGGAGGCGGGATGTGCCGCCGTCCGTGGTCCGGTAGTCGAGGCTGATGTCGCCCGAGTAGGGCACGTTGCCGATGGCGAGGTCGAACGATCCCTGTTGGATGGTGCAGTCCGCGAGGTCCGCGTTGAGGATCGTGGCGTCCGGGTTCAGCGCGGCGGCGATGCGTGCGCTGATCGGGTCGAGTTCCACGCCCGACACGTGCGCCGCGACGTCGTCGGGGATGCCGGCCATGAAGTTGCCGGTGCCGCATCCGGGTTCCAGTACCTGGATGGGTGTGGGGCCGATGCGGAGCGCGTCCCACATGGCCTTGACCACGGGGCCGGGCGTGTAGTAGGCGGTCAGTGTGGAGGCGCGGGCCTGCGTGTACTCTTCCGGGGTGAGGGCCTGTTCTATCGCGTCGCGGATCGTCCGCCATTCGGGCTTGTCCGAGAACGCGTCCGCGCATCCGCCCCAGCCGGAATATCCGCGTAGTGTGTCCATTTGCTTCGCTGAGGGCCGGCCGCCGTTGTCTCCGCCGAGTTTCTTGAGTGTCTGGATGGCGGCGATGTTCGCTTCGGCGCGTTCGCGTGGCGAACGCGCGCGCTGCGCGTCGAGGGATGCTAGAAGCTCTCCACGACCTCGTGGATCGCCATGCTCATCGACTCCGACTGGGCCTCGTTCATCCCGTTGAGCCGGTCCAGGTCGGTCAGCTGTGGTGCCGCCTTCAGGCAGTCCGTCCGGTTGAGCAGGTGCCTGGACTCCATTAGCTGGTCCATGATCTGCGCCTGGCGTTCCCTCGTGCGCGTCTCGATGTCCCGCAGATGCTCCTCGAGCACGTTGGCCATCATCATCTCCCTGAACCGCTGGGGATGGTGCTCCTTGAGCCAGATGAGACGCATCCGCTGGATGCCGTGGACGCTGTTCGTCGTGAACACCTTGTACGGCAGTGCGTCCTCGGAATACAGGTTCGGCAGCGTCTCCTTCAGGCGTTCCAGCTTCCTGCTGTTCTCCTCGTAGCGCGCCTTGAGCTGCGGGTCGGTCCATGTCATCTCGTCCATCGTCGTTCCTTTCTTCAGTGTTGTTTTCCGTGCCGGAGGATTGTGTGAAACGTTTTACACAGGTTGCGGCATGGTCTCGCCGGGCGTGGCGGCGCCGACGCCGAGCTTGTTCTCGGCGGCGATCCGCGCGTCCCGCCGGCCGAGTCCGCGGAGCCGGTTCTCCCGGTATTCGGCCGCCACGGCGGCTATCGTCTCGTCGTCCGCGCCGCGCGCGCGGAGCCGTTGCACCGCGACATGGCCCACCGTTATCTCGTATCCGCGCACCTGTTCAGCTATCCTGTCGGCCTGCCTTTGCTCCTCCTCGAGAAGGCTGAACAGGTCGATCTGCTCGTATTCGGCCGATGCTGTCCGCTTTGCGTATAGGCGTTTTCTCGCATGGTTTGCTCCTTTCTTATAGTGTTTTCCGTTGGCCGTGGTTCCGGTCGATGCCGGGTGCCGGCGTGGCTGTGTTGAGTCCGTCGAGGTTCTCCCTGAGCCTGGTATGGAACCGGTCGAGCGTTGACTTCAGGTCCGTGTGCCGTCGTTCCGGATCGTCGCGGCGCGTCGTCTCCGGCGGTTCGGCTTTCGCTCCCGGGTCGGCGGCCGGCGAGCCGGCTTCGTCGTGGTCCCGTCCCTGTTCCGTCTCCTTGGTCGGTTCCGTTTCCCGTGGCGTGCCCGTCGCCTCCGCGTCCTGTTCGACGGTTGGCTGGGTCGGCGTTTTGTCTCTGTCCTGCGTCGGTTCCTGTGCGCCGGCGAGTTCCTGGATGAGGAGCCCGGCGGCCTGACGGCGTTGACGGCTGGTCCACCGTCCCTCGTCCGCTCCGGCGGTCCGGTCGACGAGGCGGCGCGCCCATTTCAATGCGACGGCCGGCTTGTACGTGCCGGCGCGCTGGTATTCGGCGAACCGGCCCTGCATGCGTTCGATCTGCGGCCAGGATTCCTCCACGGTCTTCGAGGCGAGTTCCACCGATGCCGTGTCGAGCGACTCCTCGGCGTCGCGGTTGCGTTTCTGCGCGTCGATGATCGCCTGGACGAGCGTCTGCGGGTCGACCTGCATGGTGCGGCGTTCCGTGCCGCGGCCGGTGAACAGTTCGACCGGGGTGCCGGGTCTGAATCTGAGGTTGACGGCCCGTCCCTCGTTCTTCTGCTTTTGGTTCTTTCCGCTCATGAACATGTCGGTGGCCCAGCCGGTCAGGTCCTTGCCGTCGATGGCGGTGCCGCGGGGGAGTCCGACGATCATCTTCGGCCAGTCGCGTCCGTCCTTCGCGTGCAATGTATAGGTGTGTGCGAGCCTGTTCGCCACCCACGCGTTCGGCCAGACCTGTTTTGTCGTCGCGGCCGTCCGAGCCGGTGTCTGTGTCGCGGCGGCGGGGTCGGTGGCCTGCGCTGGTTGTTCCTGCTGGGGGAGCGCCGGCGTCGGTGAGATGGGGCGCCCCTGGAGGATGGATATGGCGGCTTGGTCGGTGAACTCGTCCCAGTCCGGGGCGCGCCGGCCGTCGTTCAGGTGCAGCAGCGGCTTCTGCTCCAGTCCCGGTTTGAGCAGTCCGCTGCGCATGACGCGGCCGGTCATGCCCTGGACGACGGGGCCGCCGTCGCGTTCGCGCCAGTACTGGTATTCGTCCCGGTAGACACGGCTTTGGGTGAGCAGTTCGCCGTCGCTCATGGTCTTGGCGGGGAAGGATTCCCTCATGTCCTCGCTGTGGCTGATGCAGGTGACCTGCATGCTCAGGTCGTCGTATTGCAGGTGCTTGAAGCTCATCGCGTCGAACAGTCCCTGCTGGTTTCGATGCCAGGAGAAGACCATGAGGTCGTATCCGTTGTCCTCCAGGAAGAACACGCAGGGGCGTGGCTCGTGCTCGACCGCGTTCTGCATGAGGCTGGCCTGGAGCAGGTTGGGGTCGAGCCGGCCCGCCGCGGACGCGGCCACGGCGAGACTGGCGCTCCATCCCATCGGGAGCGGCCTGCCCGTCGTCGGATCCATCATGCGGTACTCGCCCGGCGTGGTCACGGTGTCCCACCGGTCGGGATGGCGGTGGTTCCACTGTTCGATGCCCGCGAGCATCGCGTCCATCGGGCTTTGCCCGTCCGCCGGTCTGATGGCGAAGGATTCGGTGGCGCGGGTGGTGTCGCCGGCGATTGTGTTCCGGTGAACGATGGTTTCGCCAGGACCGTAGATCATGCCCACCGAGTCCTCGCCGGCCGTCCTCGCCGTGCCGGCCGTCCATATCGTGTCGCCGGACGAGGCCCACATGGTCACGGGCCATGGGGTCGGGTCGTTGGTCCCGTTGATGGTGTCCTGGAAGATCGCGGCGCGTTTCGTCGACTGTTCCTGCTGGTTCATTGTGGTTTCCTTTCAGCGGCCTTGCGGGGCGTGCGGTCCCTGTTCTGGGTGGGTGGCATGTGATTCTTCTGTTCGGTGAGGTTCTCGTTGAGCCGGGTCTTGAACCGTTCGAGCAGTGCCTTCTTCGACCGGATCGGCTTCGGCTTCTGCTCTTTGCCGTCCGGCTTGGGAGCGTTGGTTCTGTGCTGCGTCTGCTGTTGCGGGTCCTTCGACTGGGTTTCGTCCGGTGTGGGTTCCGGTTGGTTTTCCGGCTCCGTTGCCGGCGTCTCCCGGCTTGGCTCGGCCGTCCGCCCGCGGGTCTGCTCCTGGGTTTGCGCGCCCTGTCCGTAGTCGTCGCGCAGGATGGTGTCGAGCTCGTCGCGCAATGTCGGGTCGCGGCGGCCTTGCCGATGATCCGGTCCGCGAAGTCGCGGCCGGCCTGCTCGTTCCATGCCGTGTCGCCCATGAGCCTGTCCCATGAGAGTTCGGGGTGGCGGGCAGCGAGGCTGTTCGCGGCCATCTCCATGACCTCCGGATCCACGAAGTCCCATGCGATGCGCTGCGTCGGCATGGGCTTCGCCTCCGGTTCGACGGGCGTATCCCGCGCCGGGGTTTCCGGTTCGCTTCGGGTCTGTTCCGTCGTCCGTTCCTGCTGCTCCGTTTGTTGTTCGACGGTGAAGTCTTCGTCGGCGACGTCCAGGCCCATGTTCCTGAAAGCGCGTTGCACGGCGGCTCGGATGTGGTCCTCGTCCCTGCCGGCGAAGTGCAGGATGAACTGGCCCTGGTCGGTGCGTTCGAGGTGATAGTCGATGCCGGCGGTCTTGAGGCTGCGTTGCACCTCGCGCATGGTCGAGTCGTCGAGTTGCAGCTCGTGCAGGTCGCCGTCCTTCTTCCTCTGCAATCGCTTCTCGGACATCTCGCCGCTGTCGATTTTGTTTTTGACGGTCTCGCCGGCGGCGTGCACGCCGGTCTTGGCGAGCTTCATGCCGGAGCGGAGCAGCGCCATGGCCACGCCTTTGGGAATTCTGAGCATGAGCCTCGCGCCTCCGGTGATGATGGTCTGGACGACGTTCTGGATCTTCTCCTCCGCCTGTTCCTCGATTGGCATTGCGGTTTCCTTTCTGTTTGTTGGATGGTGCTTCCTGGGACGGTTCAGATGGACCGTCCACGCTTGTGCTGCTGCTGCCGTTCGCGCTGTTCGGTCTCCGTCTGCTCGCGGTCGCGGGTCGTGTGGATCTCCCGTTCGATGGCGGACAGCTCGTCCTCGTACCGGTCGCACAGGGCCTCGCGGCGTTCCATCTCGCCGCGCGTCTCGGCCACGAGGTCGGGGTCGCCCTGTTGGATCGCGTCGTGCAATGCGATGACGGCGGACTGGAGTTCGTCGTGCGATTCGCGTACCTTCCCGCGCAGCAGACTGAGTCCCTTGGCGGCGTCGCCGCCCGCGAGGCGGTCCATCGGATCGCCGCGTTCAGCGCCTTCGCCTCGCCGGCGAGCCGGTCGAGGCGGCGCGCCTGTGCCTGGTACCAGCGCTGCTGTGCGGGGCTCACCCCGTAGCGCAAGGGCAGCCGTTCGGGCGTGGTCTGCGGTTCGAGCCGGCTCGTGGGCTCGCCGAACCACTGGTAGAGGCCGGTCGTCGGGGTCTTGCCGGCGTACCGGTTGGACGGGTCGAGGATGATCTGGTCGCGGTCGCGGGGAAGGAACGCGCGCAGCGTGGAGCCGCCGTCGTCCACGAGACGCTTCGCGTCGAACGTGATCTTCTTCTTCCGGTGGGTGCCGGGCAGCCACACGGTGACCGTCTTCCTGGTCTGTTTGGCGACGAGTCTGCGGTTGAACGTGATGGGGATGACGGGCGTGTGCGCGAGTCCGGCCATGATGTTCGTCATGTCGTACGCCTGGCCGAGTTTCTCGTCGCGGACCTTGAAGCCGGTGTCCTTGAGCGTGTACGTGAGGTGCCGGCCGCGGACCTCGACGCCGACGCCTCGGATGTCGAGCATGTCCCTCCAGTCCTCGAAGTTCTCCGCCGTGGACGAGGTCAGGTCGATCAGCATGCGGAGCCTGTCCTTGACGCCCAGGCCTTTCGCGGACGCGTAGATCTCCTCCATCGACATGCCGTACCGGCGTTCCAACGGCTCCCCGCCCGAGGCCTTCCGCGACGTCGCCTCCGGTTCGTTCGCGCTCCGCATGGGTGCTTCATCGACGCGTTCGGGGTCGCGCGCCGGCGGCGTTTCGGCGTCGCCGGCGGCTGTCGTACCGCCACGCATCTTGCGCGTCTGTTCCTCCACGACGGGGTTGAACACGACGCTCAGTCCCTCGCGGCGGCATATCTCGTCGCTGACCGCCCGCCACTGGTCGATGATGTCCTTGGGCAGCTCGGCCTTCAGATGCTTCCCGTACTGGGAGGCGGCGCACACCATGATGTGGTCGTGCAGGTGGTGCCGGTCGGTGTGCGTGGCGACCACGAACTTGTATTCGCCGCCCGTGATCCTACGCGCGAACTCCACGCCGAGCTCGTGCACCCGCTCGGGCGTCACGGGGTCGTCGGGGCTGAAGCTGAGCTTGATGTGGTAGGCCAGCCGGCTGTTCTTCCGGATGCCTTTCGGCGACCTGCGGTTGTCGTCGAGCATGCCTTCGGCCAGCGCGTCGTGGTCCGTCCTGGTCCGTTCGTAGTTCGAGCTGACCAGTCTTCCGCCATCGGTCTTGGCGGGGTTGATGATGTACGCCATCGCCCCGTTGTCGCCGCCGAGATTCGATTTCACGGGTTTGCCGAGCTTGACCACCGCCATGCTCACGCGTCCTTCCGGGCTTCGCGCCTGTCGGCGAACAGGTCGCCGAGCAGCTGCTCGATGCGGTCGAACGACGCGCGGATCTCCTCCACCTGATCGGGCGTTATGTGCTCGTTCGCGTTGGCCCAGTGGGCTATCTGGTTGACGTTCACGCCGATGCGGTCGATCTCGCGGGCGATCGGCTCGGGGTCCGTCAACGGCCTGATCTCGGTGACGTGGATGCGCCGTTCGGACAGCATCCTGCGTGCGTATGAGCTGAACGAACGGTGTTCCGGAGCGTATCTGGTCAGCTCCTCATACAGCTTCCGCACCCGCTCCCACTCGTCCGGCGTGAACGTGATTCGCTTGCAGATGTTCCGATCTCTGCCTGCTGCCCAGCTCATTCCACACCTCTCTGGGAGGTGCGGAGTTGGGTTTTCTGTGATGCCGTGTGAGCGGTCTGGAGGCTCTGCCGACCATGGGGTACGGGTCTTCCCGGCAAGCCGATTCGCACCGCGAATCGAGTGATTGTAGCTACAATCACGTCGCTTGCTACTCCCATATCCATTTCATGGATTGGGAGCGATTTCACACGGCATGATTGCGCAATGCCGTGAAGGATAATCGCGTTCACCCCTCGCTCCTTTCGCCCATGGCCTTGAGGGGAAGGCCGGTGTCTTACGCCAATCGTCCGTCGTGGAAACGGCGGCGGGTTTGGACACTTGGAGCGCGGGAAATGAAAAGGCCCCGCGAAAAAATCGCGGGGCCGGTGGGTCGTTGGTGGCGCGTCATGTCCGTCATGCATACGGGCATGAAAAAGCCCGGCCGTCTTGGTGACGGTCGGGGCAGGGGTGCGCGGGTTCCTAGATGATTTGCATGTCGGAGCGGACGCGTTCCGCGGCGATGTCGATGTCTCCGGGCCATGAGGGCACGCCGAACGCGAGTCGCACGCGGTCGAACGTCTGCGGGTCCTTGAGCGGTTTGAACATGCCGCGGTCGACGTATCGGGACATGTCGAAGATTCCGGTCGCGCCGTCGGAGCAGGTGACCTTGAGCTTGTAGCCGGGCATGGGCTCGCATTGGGTCACTTTGATTGAATAGTCGATGGTCATGTCCGTTGCCTCCTTGTCAGCGTAGCGGGTCGATTCTGAATGGGTGTTCGAGGTTGAAGGCCAGCTCCCAGTCGGCTTCCAGCTCTTCGGCATGCAGCAGCACCCATGCCTCGACCAGTTTGCGCTGCTTGCGCGGGAGGTCTCCCTTGAGCAGATTGCCATCGAAGGTGAAGGATGCTTCATGTCCTTGGTATCTGGCGTGGATGTGCGGCGGAACATGGTCGTCCGCGTTCATGGTGATGATGATTCCGAAGAACATACTGATGACCGGCATGTCCGCCTCCTTGTTTTCGTTGTCTTCCATTCTAGGATATTTTTCTTTTGACCGGATGGTCAAGCGAAAGCGCTAGCGGTGGTAGCGGGTTCCGTCATGAGAACGCGTCGAAACCACGGGTTTGCTGCGCGGGCGTGACGGGTTCCGCGTGCCGCTATGATCAAGCGTCAGCCGGCCGGTCAAAAGAAAATCCTCGGGATGCGCGCGGCATTGGTGTCGTGCTCCGTTTCCCGTCGGCGAGACGTGGCCTCCGTGCCACGCGACGCCTGTCGGGTCCGGGAACGGTTCCCGGCGCGTGGGGTCAGAGGACGGTAGTCGTCCTCTGGCCGCCGGAGGCGCCGCCCGCGTCATGCGGGCGGCATCGGTCCCGGGGCGTCCCTTGGCCGGGAACGGCGATGACGTTTTAGTCTTCGACGCTTGTCCAGTAGAGGCCGTCGTCGGGAATGTCGTCGACCTCGTCCCACATGGCTCGCGCCTGTTCGTCCCACCATGCCGCGTCGGCCCAATGCGCGTCGGCCTCGTCGTATCCGACGCTGCCGTTCGCCAGAGTCGCGTACCGGTCGAAGTCGATGCCCGTCGGGCATATGGCTCCATCTGTTCGGCGGTCGCATAGTGGAGGCTGTCCAGATGGTAGGCCTCCTGTCCGGGTTCCAAGTCGTGTGCGGCGAGGTTGGCCCGCGCCGTCCCGGCGAGCTCGTCGTGTTTGGCCCGGAACCATTCCTCGGCCCTGTTCTTCTCCTTCATGTCCATGTCTCCTTTCATTCCGCACGCTTGAACGGCTCGTCGGTGAACCACCAGTCCCTGATGACGAGCATCCAGTCGTTCCTTTCGAGCAGCGGGTCGAGGTCGTCGGGCGTGATGATGTCGCCCGCGTGGTTGACCCATACTGTTTTCTCGATGCTGCATGGCGGCCATCCACCGTCGCCGCCCCTGACGGCGTAGCAGTGCCATCCGTCGGGGATGTCGCCCGCGTGGAGACGCACGTCGCTCCACATCGCGTCGACGCGTCCCTTCTCTTCGGTCTCGAAGACGGCGTGCTGCAATTCCATCGATTCCATCCGCATGGTTCGCTCCTTCAATGTCCTGCCGGCGTTCCTGTTTTCCTTTCGCCGGACATGGGGCAGCCTCGCGGCCCCGCCGCGCGGTGGAGGACGCGTGGGCCCGTGCCCGCTTTGGGATAATCGGGCGAAGCCCTCCCGGAGCGGAGCATGGAACACGCAGTTCCGAAGACGCGGGCGCGGGGCTGCGATGATGAACCATGGCCGGCCGACCGTTCCCTTCCAGCGTCGACGCCTGGAAATCCCGGAAGGGTCGGCGAAGATAGCGCGCGGCCCAGGGCCGCGCTCCGTTTCCGGCGAAGCCAGGATCACAAGCGTGTGATCCTGGCGGAGCCCGACTGTCCAAACCGGCATGTGTCCAATCGCGCGACCATGGTTCCAGCCGGATCGAAACCGGGAACCGATGAAAACAAGACTGGAAAGGAAACGGACCATGGCATCCGATTACGTGGACGACTTCCTGCGCGACGAACGCGAGTCGTTCAAGCGCAAGGAGACGGCGGCGAAGAAGTTCGACAACCGCCTCGACAATTTCCGCAAAAGCGCGCAGGCGCTGCGCGACGCGGCGAGGCAATTCGAGGAGGCGTTCCCCGGCATGAGCCGGACGATGATCGCGGACAAGCTGGCAATGACCGGAACGGAGAAGAACGTCGCGTTCGATGCGAAGGGCGAGCTCGTCGCCGCGCCGGCCGGAAGAAAAACCGTCTCCGCCGAACCCACCGCCGCGCCGGCGGCCGACGCCGTGACGGATCCGGAGACGACCGGATCCGACGTCCAGGAGGCGGACGACGAGCCCGCCCCGCAGGA
>ENA-OQEX01000431-OQEX01000431.1-human-gut-metagenome-genome-assembly--contig:-NODE-431-length-22730-cov-4.886431_pt1 | contig 22730 bp, 27 predicted proteins | sample MGYA00242802_ERZ504649 | MGnify/ENA primary metagenome ERZ504649 (study PRJEB26092, sample SAMD00036194) | human gut metagenome | host: Homo sapiens | study: EMG produced TPA metagenomics assembly of...
AAGCAATTCTCCTTTGTGTATTTCCAACTCTTGACGAAGCAGGGACAACGTGTTGTCTGTGGCTTTTTTAAGGACGGCACTGACAGTAAGGAAGTGGGGCTTCTTTTCATCAATAACGCAACAATTGGGGGATATGCTTACTTCACAATCAGTAAATGCATAGAGCGCGTCCAAGGTTTTGTCCGAGGATACTCCCGGAGCAAGGTGCACTAGGATTTCCACTTTTTCAGAAGTAAGATCTTCTACTTTCCGAATCTTGATTTTTCCCTTTTCACTGGCTTTGACAATAGAGTCGCATACCCCCGGGACAGTCTTTCCGAAAGGCACTTCGGCTATGGACAATGTTTTGTTGTCTATTTTATTGATTTTAGCACGTACCTTCACCATTCCGCCGCGTTCTCCATCGTTGTAGCGGGATACATCAATAGAGCCTCCTGTCTGGAAATCGGGATAGAGTTTGAATTCCTCACCACGCAAATAGGCAATGGAGGCATCACACAGTTCGTTAAAATTGTGTGGTAGGATTTTGGAAGAAAGGCCCACAGCAATACCTTCTACTCCCTGAGCGAGCAAGAGCGGGAATTTGACAGGTAGGGTGATCGGCTCTTTGTTTCGTCCGTCGTATGACGCTTGCCATTCGGTGGTTTTGGGATTGAAAACCACGTCCAATGCAAATTTGGATAGACGTGCTTCGATATAACGGGGGGCAGCGGCACCATCTCCTGTCAGTATGTTACCCCAGTTTCCCTGACAGTCTATTAACAGATCCTTTTGGCCTAGCTGTACCAACGCGTCGCCTATGGAAGCATCGCCGTGCGGATGAAACTGCATGGTATGTCCTACAATATTTGCTACTTTGTTATATCGGCCGTCATCCAATCTTTTCATAGAGTGGAGGATACGTCTTTGGACAGGTTTCAAACCGTCATTGATGTGCGGTACGGCACGTTCCAATATTACGTAAGAGGCATAGTCCAAAAACCAGTTCTGATACATTCCACTCAGCTGGTGCTTCACCCCTGTGTTTTTGGTATCGGTAGGTTTATAGTCCGAGTGTCCGTTCTCCGGTGTGGGGATATTTTCTTCGTTTTGTTCCTCTTTATCAATAAAATCGTCGCTCATATATATTTAAATTCCTTAATGTTCTGATGATATGCACGCAAAAATACGACTTTTATTGAAAAAAATCATTTACTTTGCATATTATTTCGCCCTTATTAAAGGTTGAAAACAGGAAAAAACAACAAAAGTGTAAGAATAAACAGATAAGAAAATGGCACAAGAAGATGTTTTTAAGAAATTAGTATCGCACTGTAAAGAGTATGGTTTTGTATTTCCGTCCAGTGATATATATGACGGACTAGGCGCTGTATACGATTACGGTCAGATGGGAGTGGAGTTGAAGAATAATATCAAGCAATATTGGTGGCAGAGTATGGTGCTGCTGCACGAGAACATCGTAGGAATTGATTCTGCTATTTTTATGCATCCTACTATTTGGAAGGCTTCCGGACATGTGGACGCGTTCAATGATCCTCTGATTGACAACCGCGATTCTAAAAAACGTTATCGTGCCGATGTGCTGATTGAAGACCAGCTTGCCAAATATGACGAGAAGATAAACAAAGAAGTGACCAAGGCTGCCAAGAGATTCGGGGATGCTTTTGATGAGGCTCAGTTTCGTAGCACCAACGGTCGTGTTCTGGAGCATCAGGCCAAGCGTGACGCTTTACATGAACGATTCTCAAAAGCTTTGAACGACAATGATTTGGATGAACTTCGTCAGATTATCATTGATGAAGAGATTGTTTGTCCTATTTCGGGAACCAAGAACTGGACTGAAGTACGTCAGTTCAATTTGATGTTCTCCACCGAAATGGGTTCTACTGCCGATGGTGCCATGAAGATTTATCTTCGTCCGGAAACAGCGCAGGGTATTTTTGTCAATTACTTGAATGTACAGAAAACCGGCCGTATGAAGATTCCTTTCGGTATCGCTCAGATTGGTAAAGCTTTCCGTAACGAGATTGTAGCCCGCCAATTCATTTTCCGTATGCGTGAGTTTGAACAGATGGAGATGCAATTCTTCGTAAAACCTGGTACTGAGCTGGAGTGGTTCCCCAAATGGAAAGAAATTCGTTTGAAATGGCATAAAGCATTAGGTTTCGGTGATGATCATTACCGTTTCCATGACCACGACAAACTGGCACATTATGCCAACGCAGCTACAGACATCGAATTCCTGATGCCGTTTGGATTCAAGGAAGTGGAAGGTATTCACAGCCGTACGAACTTTGACTTGAGCCAGCACGAGAAGTTCAGTGGCAAGAGTATCAAGTATTTCGATCCGGAATTGAACGAAAGCTATACTCCGTATGTTATTGAAACATCTATCGGTGTGGACCGTATGTTCCTTAGCATTATGAGTGCTGCTTATACAGAAGAAACATTGGAAAGTGGTGAAACTCGTGTCGTGCTGAAATTGCCTGCTGCTCTGGCTCCGGTGAAACTGGCCGTGATGCCGTTGGTGAAGAAAGACGGCCTGCCCGAGAAGGCGCGTGAGATTATGAATGACTTGAAGTTCCATTTCCACTGCCAGTATGATGAGAAAGACAGCATCGGCAAGCGTTACCGTCGTCAGGATGCCATCGGTACTCCATATTGTATCACTGTAGACCACCAGACTTTGGAGGACAATTGCGTAACATTGCGTAATCGTGATACCATGCAGCAGGAGCGTGTGGCTATTTCGGAACTGAACAATATCATTGCCGATAAAGTAAGTATAACAAGTCTGCTGAAGACTTTGCAATAATAAACAGGAATTTATGAATAAAAGTATTCTTTGGCTGATTAGTCTGCTGTTTGTTGCTTCTCTGTCCATTGTTTCATGTAGTGAATCAGATGGAACAGAAGACCCGTATGCAAACTGGGAGGAACGTAATCAGAGATATATTGACTCCATCGCTACAGTGGCGGAAGCTAATCAAGGCAATGAGGTAGGACAATGGAAAATTATCAGATCGTATAAACTTCCTCCTTTGGGATTGAATGAAACAGGAAAGGTGAATGATAATGTTTACTGCAAGATTGTTAAGATTGGTGATGGTACTACAAGTCCGATTGCCACGGATACGGTAGCGGTGAATTATCGTGGTCAGTTTATTAATGGAACAGTCTTTGACCAAAGTTATCAAGGAGAACTTGATCCGGAAACAGCTACTCCAAAGACATTTGTTGCAGGTGGGGTGATTGCCGGATGGAGCACTGCCTTGATGAAAGGATATGGAGGTATGAAAGTAGGAGATCAATGGGAACTTTATATTCCTTATCAATTGGGATATGGAAAGGATGGATATAGTGATATTCCCGGATATTCCACATTGATATTTAATGTAAATTTGGTTGGCATATCCCCGTTGAAAGGTACGGAAAGAAGTGTTGATGATGTATTAGTTGCTGAATAAACAGCTATCATAAAAGATTAAAAGGAGTATTGCAGTTATTGTGATACTCTTTTTTTATGGATGATTTGAGCTATGGCAGTTGAATGAATCGGGTTTTATTTGACGATCTTGTTTTCTTATTTGTGGGACAAACCATTTTTTTGTTTGCTGAAATGTTTTTTGGGGTATGGACTAACTGTTTTTCTTCATATGGTTAAGTGCTTTATATGCCGCTTGCTACGTTCCATTATCTGTAAAGAATGGTTTAAAGGTCGGGGGATAAAAGGCTTATAAGGCTTATTATATCAAAAAGAAGTCTTGACGGGAACAAGGAGATTGTTTTATTTTATCGGGGACAGAATAAAAAAACTTCGTCCTTTGGGTATTCGAGGTGTTTTTTCTTTCAGCATAATGTTGTGGGGATAGTTTGACGGACGAATAACTGTAATAAACGATATAATCTTTATCTTGGTCAATTCATTAAATCAATGATTGGCGCAAAGATAAAGATTATAAAAAAAATTATTTCACAAATTATTTCACGTTTCCTACTTTGATCAAGTATTCGGCAATCTGAACAGCGTTCAATGCCGCACCTTTCTTAATCTGATCGCCTACGATCCAGAAAGTCAGTCCGTTTTCGTTTGCCAGATCTTTGCGGATGCGGCCCACGTAAACCGGATCTTTACCTGCCAGGAACAAAGGCATCGGATATTCTTTCTTTTCGGGATTATCCATCAATACCAGGCCTTCACCTTTGGCAAAGGCTTCACGGGCTTCTTCGGGAGAAATGGGGCGTTCAGTTTCTACCCAGATACTTTCCGAGTGAGAACGGAGGGCGGGAACACGTACACACATGGCGCTAACCTGAATGTCGGAGTGCATAATTTTGCGTGTTTCGTTGAACATCTTCATTTCTTCTTTGGTATATCCATTGTCGGTAAATACATCAATCTGGGGAATCAAGTTGAATGCCAACTGATAAGCGAATTTCTCTACAGTCACGGGTTCATTAGCCAATACCTGACGATATTGTTCATACAATTCATCCATAGCCGCTGCACCTGCACCGCTGGCAGCTTGATAAGTAGCCACATGCACACGTTTTATGTGTGAAAGATTTTCGATGGCTTTCAGTGCAACTACCATCTGAATAGTTGTACAGTTGGGATTAGCTATCACGTTACGGGGACGATTCAAAGCATCTTCCGGATTCACTTCGGGTACTACCAAAGGCACATCGGCGTCCATACGGTAAGCGCTGGAGTTGTCAATCAGTACGGCACCATGTTTGGTAATGGTTTCACAAAACTCTTTTGTGGTACCTGCGCCGGCTGATGTGAAAGCGATATCTACACCTTTAAAGTCATCGTTGTGCTGAAGGAGTTTCACTTCAATCTGTTTACCGCGGAATGTGTATTTTCGTCCTGCACTGCGTGAAGAACCGAATAACACTAACTCATCCAACGGGAAGTTCCTTTCATCGAGCACACGCAGGAACTCTTGTCCTACAGCTCCGCTCGCACCAACAATTGCTACTTCATTTTGTTTTTGTTTTATAAGATAAAATTTAGTAATACTTTAGAACTATCTCTCAGCATGTAAGTATGTTCTGCGTGCAAAATTAGAACATTTTAGAATATAAATCAGTAAAAAAGAAAGTTTTTTCGTAATTTTGTCGATATAATGGTATAAAACTCAAAAAAAGATGGAATTATTCGACCTTAACATACATTTTCCGGTCACAGATCCTACCTGGATATTCTTCCTGGTACTTATTATCATCCTGTTTGCCCCTATGATTTTGGGGCGTTTACGCATTCCGCATATCATCGGTATGATACTTGCCGGGGTAGTGGTAGGCAAGTATGGCTTTAACATTCTGGAACGTGACAGCAGTTTTGAATTGTTTGGAAAGGTCGGACTTTACTACATTATGTTTTTGGCCGGTCTTGAGATGGATATGGACGATTTCAAGAAAAACAGGACAAAAGGATTGATCTTTGGTATGTTTACTTTCCTCATCGATGGGGCTGGGCATATGGAGCAGCATGAGTATGCTGGACTATGGATTTTTGACTTCTGTGTTGCTGGCCAGTATGTATGCCAGTCACACCTTGATTGCTTATCCTATTATCAGCCGGTATGGCTTGTCGCGGCAACGGACGGTCAGTATCACTATTGGTGGTACGGCGGTGACTGTGGTGCTAGCTTTGATGGTGCTGGCTGTTATTGGTGGTATGTATAAAGGTGAGGACGTAGGCGGACTGTTTTGGGTGCTGTTGGTTGCCAAGGTAGTTTTGCTGTTCGGACTTATCATATTTTTAATGCCTCGCATCAGCCGATGGTTTTTCCGTACGTATGAGGATGCGGTGATGCAATTTATATTCGTGCTGGCTATGGTGTTCTTGGGCGGAGGCTTGATGGAATTGGTGGGGATGGAAGGTATTTTGGGAGCTTTCCTTGCCGGGTTGGTATTAAATCGTTTTGTTCCTCATGTCTCTCCTTTGATGAACCGGCTGGAGTTTGTGGGTAATGCGCTGTTTATTCCCTATTTCTTGATTGGGGTGGGGATGATTATTGATGTACGTTGCCTTTTTACGGAAGGTGAAGCGCTGAAAGTGGCGGTTGTAATGACCGTAGTGGCGACATTCAGTAAGTGGCTGGCTGCATGGATAACCCAGAAGATATATGGAATGAAGAAGGTGGAGGGCAGCTTGATATTCGGATTAAGTAATGCACAGGCTGCTGCGACCTTGGCCGCTGTGTTGATAGGTCATGGTATTATTATGGAAAATGGAGAGCGGTTGTTGAATGATGATGTTTTGAATGGTACGGTGGTCATGATTTTGTTCACTTGTATTATAAGTTCTGTTGTGACAGAACGTGCCGCACGCAAAATGGTGACTCAGGAAAATCTGATGGAGGGCAGCGAAGGTAAGGAACAGGAACGCATCTTGATTCCGGTAGCTAATCCTGAAACCATAGAAGGGTTGGTAGGCATGGCTTTGATGATGAGGCATCCTAAACAAAAAGAGTCATTGGTGGCACTGAGTGTGATCAATGATAATAATACTTCAGAAACCAAGGAACTGATAGGCAAGCGCAACTTGGAGCGTACGGCGATGATTGCTGCTGCTGCCGATGCGTCTGTAAAGACTGTGTTGCGTTATGATTTGAATATTGCGCAAGGTATTATTCATACGCAGAAAGAATATGCGGTAACGGATATTGTAATAGGTTTGCATCGTAAGACGAATTTGATGGATTCTTTCTTTGGTACAATGACGGAAAACTTGTTGAAGGGTACGAACCGCCAGATTATGATCGCTAAATTATTGATGCCTGTCAATACGTTGCGCCGGATTGTGGTGGCGGTTCCCGATAAGGCGGAATATGAAAAAGGTTTCTTGAAATGGATGACACAGCTCTGCCGTATGGGTAAACAATTGGGATGCCGCGTGCATTTCTTTGCTACAGAAGATACATTGAAGCATTTGCGTGCCCTGACAGAAAAACAGGAGGCGAATACTTTTACGGAGTTTTCTTTATTGGAAGAGTGGGATGATCTGCTTTTATTGACCGGACAGGTGAATTATGACCATCTGTTTGTGGTTGTATCTTCGCGTAAAGGTTCCATCTCTTATCAGACTTCTTTTGAACGTCTGCCGTCACAAATCAGCAAGTACTTTGCCAATAACAGTTTGTTGATTGTGTATCCGGATCAGTTAGGGGACGATCCGCAAGAGATTGTTTCTTTTTCTGACCCTCGCGGACAATCGGAAACACGAGTATATGATAATGTAGGAAAATGGTTCTACAAATGGTTTAAGAAAGGTGATGAACGAAATTAATATAGAGTGGCAGCAACGTACGGAGTTGTTGCTAGGAAAAGATAAGATGAAACGCCTGCGTCACGCTCATGTGCTGGTGGTAGGTTTGGGTGGAGTTGGAGCGTATGCTGCCGAGATGATTTGTCGTGCAGGAGTAGGCCGTATGACAATTGTGGATGCAGACATTGTGCAGCCCAGTAATATTAATCGTCAGCTTTCGGCCCTTTACTCTACTATGACGTCCCAAAGCGGAAATTTTGTCGGAACGTTTCCGTGATATTAATCCTGATTTGGAATTGACTGTATTGGTGGAGTATCTGAAAGATGAGCGTATTCCGGAATTGCTGGACAGTGCAAAATTTGATTTTGTGGTGGATGCCATTGATACGGTAGCTCCTAAATGTTACCTTATATATAATGTGCTTCAACGTCGTCTGCCCATTGTGAGTAGTATGGGGGCCGGTGCTAAATGGATATTACTCAGGTTCGTTTTGCCGATTTATGGGATACTTACCATTGCGGATTAAGCAAAGCCGTGCGGAAGCGTTTGCAGAAAATGGGGATGAAGCGAAAACTTCCGGTTGTATTTAGTACAGAGCAGGCCGATCAGGATGCGGTGATATTGGTAGATGATGAGAAAAATAAGAAATCTACTGCCGGAACCGTGAGTTATATGCCGGCAGTCTTTGGCTGTTATCTGGCGGAGTATGTGATAAGAAGAATTTGATTATGATAGAATTACAGGGAATAACGAAGAGTTTCGGGACATTGCAGGTACTGAAAGGTATTGACTTGATGATAGAAAAAGGAGAGGTGGTAAGTATTGTAGGTCCCAGTGGTGCGGGGAAAACTACATTATTGCAGATCATAGGAACGTTAGATAAGGCGGATACGGGTACTATTTTACTGAATGGTACAGAAGTGAGTTGTTTGAAGGAAAAAGAGTTGTCGGCTTTTCGTAACCGGCAGATTGGCTTTGTGTTTCAGTTCCACCAGTTACTTCCCGAGTTCACAGCTTTAGAGAATGTGATGATTCCTGCGTTGATAGCAGGTACATCTTCTTCCGAAGCTATGCGGAAAGCCAAAGAAACGCTAGCTTTTTTGGGGTTGTCCGAACGTGCTTCGCACAAACCGGCTGAATTGTCGGGAGGGGAGAAGCAACGGGTGGCGGTAGCGCGTGCATTAATAAACAACCCGGCGGTTATCCTTGCGGATGAGCCGTCGGGCAGTCTGGATACCCGCAATAAAGAGGAACTTCATCAGTTGTTCTTTGATTTGCGTGATAAATTAGGCCAAACTTTTGTTATTGTTACTCATGATGAAAATTTGGCTCGTTTGACGGACCGTACTATTCACATGGTAGATGGCAGGATTTCTTTGAAAATTTAATAGAGCAGAGATCAGTTTAATGGTATATGGATGCTGTCATTCTGCTCTTTCCATTGGTCTACTTGGAATCCTCCGGTCCCTCCTTCTTCCAGTAGTACACCGTCCATACTCAGGTTGACTGTTGTTTTTGTTCCGGCACTAAGTTGTGTGGTTAGCTTTTGTTGGTAATGCTTTAAATCTCCGTTTTTCATTTGCACGAAGACTTGGATCATTGGATTTGGCTGGGATGGGAATACAGATACAAATTTATTGCTGAATTCTTTTCGATCTGCGTTAGGGATCAACCCGAAACGTATGGTTTTGACAGTTCCTTCCGGTTGGGCGGAGAAATAATTCAGATTACTATAGATATTGCTGATATAAATCCACATAGAGTCTATGCTTTCGCTGAAAGCGTTACCGTTTGTTTCGGTAGTGATTACTCCTAATGCGGCGGTAGCACGAATGAGATGCGCTTGAAGGTCATCTTGACCGATATTGATCTCTTGTGTGCCGAATACTAAATCGTGTACAGGATAGTAAACAGTATCTACGGGGACTTTTCGTAATCCTAATGAAGTGTCGAGTAATTTTTCTCCTAAAATTAGGGTAGGGTCGCTCAGTGCGGCGTCTGTAGTATTGAAAAAGGTGGGATATCCCCAATAAATGATATTATAGGTGCCTGCGGGCAGTCTTAGAGGGGAATTTTTAGATTTTCCTATTCCGTTTTCTATGGAATAATATGCGGGGACAGGGGTCTGATTTCCGGTTGATGTGTAATTTCCTACATAAATACTGCCATCAGGTCGGCAAGGTAATACTTCCAAAGGACCGTTATAAAGATCGGTCGTATTTTGTTGAATGGTGGCATATAAGGCGGGAGTCACCATCTCTTCAGGTTTGGGATTGCTTCTGTCATAATCCTCATCTTTACCGCACGAAGCTAGCAGTGCCAGTAAAGGTAAAAATAAAAACTTTCTCATGTACATCTTTAGTTTAGGTTTGAATACTCCCTATAACAAGATATGGATGAGAAAGTTTGAATGGTGTAGAAGAAAGTTATGCTTATACTTTCTCGGGAAAACTGGCTTTCAGGATTTCAAATGCCCGGGCATAATCTTTTTCGAAGACTAGAACCTTTATTTCCATTCCCGGAATATAAGCCAAAACTTGGGCTGTATACTCTCCCTGCAACATGGATTCTATACCTTCATTTTTTAGAAGATCCTGTAACATGTGTGCTCGGACATCACTTTTGAAAGAAGTAAGAATAACTGTTTTCATACTCGTTCCTCCTGTATCAGTTGTTTCTTTTTTCGATTTACAGTTTTGCAGAATCCGGCGTGCCACTTCTCCAGTTACATCACCGTCCTCTCCGTATGCTGCGCCTCTCTCATTGAACCGGCGTACTATTTCTTCGATGGTATCATCGCCTATTCCTGCTTCATCCAAACGGGTCTTAAGTCCTAAATTTCTAAAGAATTCTTCAGTCTTTTCTATGGTTAGCGATACTCGTACACTGGGAACTCCTGAAGTAACTCCCCAGATACGTTCGCCATATTGTAGTATTTTGTCACGCTTTTTGTCGGCGAGTGTCCGTAGAGTTCCGGGAAATACGATAGCCAGTGTTTGGCCGTGTGTCATGCCATGTAATGCAGTCAGCTCATGCCCTATCATGTGGGTGGCCCAGTCTTCGGATACTCCCATAGCAATGAAACCGTTCAAAGCCATAGTGGCGGACATCATAAATTCACTCATCAAGTGATAATCCTGTTTGTTTTCTTTGATTTGCGGAGCGATTTGTACCAATGTACGAAGGATGCTTTCGCTCCAGCGGTCCATTAGATAAGATTCGTTTGTTTTGGTCATGTATTGTTCCATGACGTGTACAAAAGTGTCTGCCAGTCCGCAAGCTATCTGATAGTCGGGCAATGAGAAAGTTACTGTCGGATCTAGGATAGAAAATACAGGATGAGAGGAGAAAAATGGATATTTTTCATGAGTTTCACGGCATGAAATTACAGCTCCGTTATTCATTTCTGAACCTGTGGCGGGAATAGTTAGCACAGTTCCTAAAGGAATAGTATTTTGTGCACTGCCTTTTTTAACTAGTTCCCAGGCATCTCCGTCGTAGGGAATACCAGCGGAAATCAACTTGGTACCGTCTATAACTGAGCCGCCACCTACTGCCAGCAGGAAGTCGATGTTTTTTTCTTTGCCTGATTCTATAGCTTTTTTCAGGGTAGATATATCAGGATTTGATTCTATTCCCCAAAACTCCGTGTAATCACGTCCTTCAAGGGCTTGGATTACTTGTTCATAGACTCCATTTGTTTTTACACTGCCACCTCCGAAAGTGATCATGATTCTCTTGTTGGCCGGTATCTGTTGGGACAATTGGGCAATCATGCCTTTGCCAAAGATGAGGCGTGTAGGATTGTAAAAGATAAAATTATCCATAACTAATTGGGGTTTTCTTTGTTAATAGCGAGTAAAGATAGTGCTTTTTATTTATCTTTGAGAAAAAATTTAGCTAATGAACGTAAAACTGGGAAAATACAACCAGCTGGAGGTTGTAAAAGAAGTAGACTTTGGTGTCTATTTAGATGGAGGCGATGACGGAGAGATTTTATTGCCTACGCGTTATGTGCCCGAAGGCTGTAAGCCTGGCGATGTGCTGAATGTCTTTCTTTACCTCGACAATGAGGAAAGGTTGATAGCTACCACTTACAGCCATTGGTGCAGGTGGACGAGTTTGCCTGTTTGGAAGTGGCATGGGTTAATGAGTTTGGTGCGTTTTTGAATTGGGGATTAATGAAAGACCTTTTTGTACCTTTCCGTGAACAAAAGATGAAAATGCAGAAAGGGAGAAAGTATATAATACACGCACATATAGACGAAGATAGTTACCGCATTATGGCATCTGCTAAAGTGGAGCATTATCTTTCTAAAGAACATCCCGATTATCGGCTGGGGCAGGAAGTGGATATCCTGATATGGCAGAAAACAGATTTGGGATTTAAAGCTATTGTGGAAAATAAGTTCAGTGGTTTGCTTTACGATAATGAGATTTTCCAACCTTTAGAAGCCGGTATGCGGCTGAAGGCTTATGTAAAGCAGGTGCGTGAGGATGGCAAGATAGATTTGGTTCTGCAAAAGTTAGGCGCAAAGAAGGTGGATGATTTTTCAGAAGTGTTATTACAATATATTAAAGATCATGAAGGTTTCACTCCATTGAATGATAAAAGTGCTGCAGAGGATATCTATGATGCTTTTGGTGTCAGTAAAAAAACTTCAAAAAAGCGGTGGGGGATTTATATAAAAACGTCTGGTTGTTTTAGAAGCTGAGGGGATACGCCTTACTTAGTGGAGCTTTTCCCTACCAGATATAGGAAAAGCCCTATGAATTTATGGGGAAAATCAATTGTGGGGGAAAGTGATTTCCCCTATTTTTGTGCCATAGAACTAACAAACTAAAAACGTAACAGCTATGAAAAGATGGACTACATTACTGATAGTGATTTGTATGCTAGGTATAACTATTCCCGCAATGGGGGCCATGAGTATCAGCAAAATGAGACAGAACACTCGTTTTCTTACCGACCGTATGGCATACGAACTGAAACTCACTCCGCAGCAATACAATGATGTATATGAGGTGAATTATGATTTTATCAATAATGTCCGTTATCTGATGGATGATGTGGTAAGAGGCTATGATTATGCGTTGGAACGTTATTATGATTTTTTGGATGTGCGTAATGATGATCTTCGTTGGATACTTTCCAGTGCGCAATATCGTCGTTTTATGAGGGCTGAGCATTTCTACCGTCCCATTTATGCGCATGAGAACAAATGGCAGTTCCGTATCTATCTGGTATATAATAATGTGAATTTTTTCTACTATGGCAAACCGCATCACTATGCTAGTTATTGCGGAGGGCATTATCGTACTCATTTCAATAATGTCAGTTATTATAAGATCCATTATCGTGACCATTATCGCCATGATGTGTACGACGGACATTATCGTATCCGCCATGATAGAATGACGTATGATATGCACCGTCGTCGTGATTTTAATATAGTTGTTCGTCCTCCTCAAAAGGATCATCATCGCCCAGCCACTCCTCCTCAGGCTAGTCCAAACAGACCTCAAATCCGTCCTGACAGGCCGTCGGGTGATCATCATCGTCCGTCTGTTCCACAGGCAAGGCCGGACAGACCGAAGAAGGATCATAATAACAAGCATGATGGGCGCCCTTCACGACGTGGACAGAACTCACAGGTTGATAAGGACCGTCATGAAAATAGGCGTATTACTCCATCCGGCAGGGATGTGAGAAGAGGAAATGGTAAGAAAGAGAAAGATTCGGAACGTTCAGGAGGAAGCAATAAAAGTAATTCTAAGGAGAGAACTGTAGTGCGTATGCGTACGGTATAGTATGATTTGAAAAACGACGAAAATTGACGTAAATAAGAGTTGGAGATACAATGAATTGTCCGGATTGTAAAGATCATTTTTATGATGATTCACCACAGGTCAACGCAGAATTTGATTATGAATGGACTGTGAAAATCTGTGGTGAATCTTAAGAAATTATTCTAAAGTAAGAGGAACTCCTTTGTAGAAATCCAGAATTTTGGTACGGAACAGATAATCATATTTTGCTTGAAGCATATCCGAAACGGCTTTCATCCAATTGGTACGAGCCTCATTGTATTCAGTAGCGTTGGCTTTACCATTGGCATATTTTTCGCTCATCAGACGGAAGGAAGCCTCAGAAGCATCCGTAGCTGTATTACTGCTTTTATATTTGCTTTCGGCAGCTACTGCATTATAGTATGCTTGCTGTATTTCTTTGAAAAGAGCCTTTTTGCTTTCTTCCAACTTCCATGATAAAGCAGTGCGCTGGATGCGTGCGTTCTTTACTTTATTTCGTGTGTCAAAACGGTTGAATAACGGAATGCTGAGTGAGAATTGCAGGTATTTATTAAAATTTTGATGCCACTGACTGCTGAATGAAGCATTTTCTACTCCTGAAATATTATAGTAGTTTGTTCCTATACCTGCACCGAAGTTTAATTGCGGATACCAGGAACTTTGGGCAATACGGATACTTTTGGCTGCACCTTCCAGACGAAATTGGGCTGCTTTAATACTTGGTTTGTTCAGAACAGCTTGTGCATAGATATCTTCGGGAAGTGAAAGCAGAGTGAAATTATCCTCTACACGGGGAGATACTACTCCAAATCCGTCAGGAGTCGGAAGTTCCAACAGTTGGCTCAGTTCTAACAAAGCTAACTGATAGTTATTGTCAGCCTGTACTGCTGACATTTCGTCTTGGGCGACACGTGTGCGGGCTTCGTAGACTTCGGCTTCAGATGCTTTCCCATTTTTGAAATAAGCTTCTTTCAATTCCAGCTGTTCCCGGCTTAACTCTACTTGGTTGTGAGCTACTTTTGCTAATTCTTCATTAAAAAGAATTTGTAGATAGGCAGAGGTGACAGAAATGCTGATATCTTCTTTGGCCTTGTTCAAGTCCTCTATAGCTGCTTTCAGGTTTAGTTTGCTGAGAGCGATGTTGTTCGGTATTCGCAATCCTGTAAATAAAGGGATGCTGGTACTGAGTGAGAAGTTGGTATTTTTGGTATTACGGTCGCCATACGTATTGTCTGCCTGTAAGGCACGGCCGAAGTTAAATGACTGTCCCACATTACCGTTCAGATTAGGCAGACGGCTGTATTTAGCAGTATTCAAATCCACTGCATTTTGATCTCTTGCTGCTTCCTGTTGCTTGATGCTCAGGTTGTGTTCTATAGCATAATCAATGCATTTACGTAAATCCCATTTTTCTTGGGAAACGGCCGGTAATGCAGTCAGGGTGGCCAAGGCTATAATGATTTGTTTCTTCATAATGATATTCTGTTATTTCTTTTCTGCTCCGCGTACTTTTTCATTGACATTCAGACCGTTCTTTATTTCAATCTGGATACCGTCACTCATACCTGTAATAACGGCACGACGGCTGAATTTTTGTGAAGGTACACTATCAGTCAATACATATACAAAAGTAGAGTCGTTTTTAAACTCAACAGTACTTTCGGGTACTGCCAGTACCTTGCTGGCACGTGCCAGAACGATTTCCGCATTTGCGCTATATCCGGAACGGATGGTAATACTGTCGGGGACTGTGATGGCTGCTTTGATCTCAAATTGGTTAGCACCATTTTCTTCTACACCTTTGGGGGATATATATTCTAGTTGTGCATCAAATTCCATGTTTTGTAAGGCTCCTAAAGTTATTTTTACCGGCATGCCTTCGTGTATGCGTCCTACTTCCGTTTCATCAATATTGCCGCGGAAAATCAGATCATTCATGTTAGCTACGGTGGCGATAGTGGTTCCGTCATTGAATGTGTTGCTCATTATGACGGAGTTACCGGCTTTTACGGGCACATCTAAAATCAATCCGTCAATAGTAGATCGGATAAGGGTACTACTGAATGAAGCTTTGTTTTTAGTGATACCTTCTTTGACTATTTCCAGATTGTCTTTGGCTGTTTGTAATTCTTCACGTGCTTGTTTTACAGCTACTTCACTCTTTTCGTATTCTTCACTGCTGATAAGTTTGCTTTCGAACAGTTTTTTCATGCGGGCAAAGTCCGTTTCCCCTTGTCTGGCATTGATTTCTGCCAGCCTTACACGGCTTTCTGCTGAGTTTAGTTGTCCCAGTTCGGGGATCACCTTTACTTTGGCAATCACTTCTCCTTTCTTTATTTTTTGTCCGGCTTCCTTATATACCTCGTCAATGATACCTGAAATCTGTGGCTTAATCAGAATCTCGTCACGTGGTTCTATTTTTCCAGTAGCTACAGTGGTCTTTTTCAGATCGGTGATTTCTGCGTTTAATATAGTATACACGCTGGCTTTGGGTTGTGATTTTTGATAGAGAAATACAAATGTTCCGATGAATATCAGTGCAACGATGACTAATAGTGCAATTTTTACATACTTTTTCATATCTGTTTGTTTTATTATTTTTTTATTCTTGTTTGTTCTTGCATGGAAACTTTATCCGTTACGTCGGATGGTTTTATTCGTCTCTTATAGCCTCAATTGGTTTGATGGCCATAGCGCGATAGGCCGGTGCTAATCCGGCCAGCATACCTAAGACCATCAATAAAATGCAAGCCCCGACGGCCATCCAGAAGCTGATTTGAAAATGAGCCTCTGTACCCGAAGCTGCCGTTCCTACTTCTAATCCTTGTAAGATCAAGACTCCGAAACTAATCCCCATTAACCCTGCAAAAGTTGTCAATACCATGCTTTCAGAAAGAATTTGGTTTAGAATATCTTTAGGGCGTGCGCCAATGGCTCGGCGGATGCCGATTTCGGTTGTACGTTCTTTCACGGTAACCATCATAATATTGCTTACTCCGATAGCTCCTGCCAGTAATGTTCCCAAACCTACCATCCATGCCAAAATTTTGATGCCTGTGAACAGATTGTCAATCATGCTGAACATTGCTTCTGCATTGACCATGATCACCGCTTGTTTGTCGTCCGGGTGAATATAGTGCGCTTTCTTGATTACTTGTTCTATTTTGTCGGCTATACTGGTAACAGTTACTCCTGGTTTTACGGTAATACAGACTAAATCAATGCGCTTTCCAAAGTTGTATGCTTTTTGCATGGTAGTAAATGGAAGAGTTACACTATCCTCTGTTCCGGCATTGATATTCATGTTACTGGTTGATAAGCTAACACCTACAATCTGATAATAAATACCATCCACACGCAAATATTGTCCGCATGGGTTTCCTCCTTGGGGAAACAGTTCGTCGTATACGCGTTTTCCTATGGTACAGACTTTCCGGTTTTCCAGTATGTCTACGTCATTGATAAAGCGCCCCATTGTAATATTTTGAGCTTCTATCTTTTCATAATCAGGCTGCAATCCTCTGACGGCACAGGAGCTTTTCTTGTCTCCGAAAATAGCAGTAGAGCCCCATCGGCTGATATTGGGAGTGATAACTTCTACTTCCGGTACGGCTTGGCGGATACGTTCCACATCGTTAAATTCCATATCCCAATAACGTCCTTTTCTAAATCCTTTATAGGCTTCACTGGTTTTATTACTTCCGAAAAAAACGGAATTGGTGGCGAATCCTTTAAAGTTGGCCGACATCATATCTTGTAGTCCTTGGCCACCCCCCATAAGGCCACCAGCATGAATATGCCCCAAAAAACACCAAAAGCGGTCAATAGGCTACGTGTCTTGTTTCTGGTAATGGTGATGAATATTTCTTCCCACCTGTCTAAATCTATTCTCATAATTTTAATCTGCTCTAAGTGCTTCGATTGGTCGGATCATGACGGCCTTACGAGCAGGAAAGAAGCCTGCCAGTGTACCGGCTATCACCAATGTCATGGTTGCTTGTATGGCTATACTGATATCTACTGTGGGATTGAGGAAAACTGTTTCGGTGAAAACGCCTGCGTCTACAGTTTGGTTTCCTGCCACTGTATTCATGTATTCTGTGGCAGCGATACCTGCCACCATTCCTATATACCCGAAAAAGGTGGTAATTGTTACGCTTTCGGCTATAATTAGCCATAAGATAGATATAGGTTTGGCACCTAACGCTTTGCGGATACCAAATTCACGGGTCCGTTCTTTTACTGTGATCAGCATGATATTACTTACACCTACGATGCCACTCAACAAAGTGAATATGCCTATTACCCAAATGGCTATAGTCAGAATGCGCATACCTTTTTCTTGTTGCAGGAATTGAGTGAAACGGTTCCACATCCAGATAGCGCCTTTGTCATCAGCTGTAAATCGGTGGTGTATGCCGATAGCTTTGCGGTACTCCTTTTCAAAGATTTCATTTTTTTCTTCTGTATCGAGTCCTCGTGTCATAAATATCAAATTGTTCAGCTTGTCACCTTTATTATATATGAGTTGTAAGGTGGTGAATGGGATGAAGGCATTAGGTTGGAAACTTCCCTTGTCGGTAAATAGGCCTACTACTTGATATACTACTCCATTGGCGTTGACAAATTTTCCGATAGCTTTGTCTGCGTCTTTTTTAAAGAGCATTTCTGCGGTTTTTGTATGAAGAATGATTACTTTTCGCCGTTGACGGATATCAATGTCATTGATAAATCGCCCCCTGCAGGTTTTACTCTTTCTACATCTTTATGATTAGGGTATACTCCTTCCAGTGTGGTGGATACATAGTCTTGCCCGTATGTTAAAGTCACATTACTCTGACGTACGGTAGCTCCTACACTGATGACATTTTGGAGGAAATCGGTTTCGGTTATCCGATAGTCTTTATTGTCCAGTTCAATGCGGCGTCCTTCTTTTAATCCATCGTATGCTTTGGAAGTCCAGCCTGGAAATACTTTGATGGAATTCATAGCCATATCTGCAGATGAGCTTTCGAAAGCATGGATTAGTCCGTTGCCTGCTCCCAGCAGTACGATCAACATGAAGATACCCCAAGCTACGGCAAAGCCGGTGAGGAACGTGCGTAATTTATTGCGCTTTATTGTTCCGAATATTTCTTGAATAAGATCAATCATGTGTGTCAGTTATTTCATGAATCCGTTCTTGCCGAAAGGAGAGGCATTATGGTCTATGTTTTCTTCAATCCGTTCAATCAGTCCGTCCTTAATATGGATGATTTTGTCCGTTTGGTTTGCTACTCCACTTTCATGAGTGACGACAACAATTGTCAGTCCCTCGTTTTTATGCAGTTCTTTCAGAATATTCATCACTTCCACGGATGTTTTGCTGTCCAGGGCTCCGGTAGGTTCATCGGCGAGGATGATTTGCGGTTTGGATATCAAGGCACGTGCTATGGCTACACGTTGTTTTTGTCCGCCGGACAATTCATTGGGCATATGATGCGCCCATTCTTTAAGACCTAGTTTGTCAAGGTATTCTAATGCCATTTGATTCCTTTTTTTTCGGCTCACTCCTTGATAGAAGAGGGGAAGAGCTACATTTTCTACCGCATTTTTAAAAGAAATCAGGTTGAAAGACTGAAAGATAAATCCTATCATCCGGTTTCTGTATTCGGCAGAGCGGGTTTCACTCAGATTCTTGATTAATACATCGTTCAAATAATATTCTCCCGAATCGTAATTGTCCAAGATGCCTAAAATATTCAATAAAGTGGACTTTCCGGAACCCGAAGCTCCCATAATAGAAACAAACTCACCTCGTTCTATGTCGAGGTTGATACCTTTCAAAACATGTAGCGGAGCTCCGTTATGATAGGTTTTGTTGATATTCTCTAAATGTATCATTACCGATGAATTTAACTTGTGTTTGTCTGGTTAGACGTGCCGAAGATACAAAAAGTTGCAATGCTATATGAAATAATTGAAAAAAAATTTGCTCTCTTTTTTCGCATTGTGTACATTTGCTCAAAATAACTAACCCTAAATAATAATATATCATGGTAACAGGCATGGAAAAACCCTACGTAGTAGGTATGGACATTGGCGGAACTAATACTGTTTTTGGCATTGTAGATTCGCGTGGTAACGTATTGGCTACCGATTCAGTTAAGACACAATCATTTTCTAAAATAGAGGATTATGTAGAGGCGGTCAGTTCAAAATTGCGTCCGTTGATTGAATCGTTCGGTGGCGTAGAAAAAATTAAAGGTATGGGGTAGGTGCTCCTAATGGAAACTACTATAACGGTACCATTGAATTTGCTCCAAATCTTCCTTGGAAAGGGGTGATTCCCTTGGCTGCTTTGTTTGAAGAAGCAATAGGTGTTCCTACTGCTTTGACAAATGATGCTAATGCTGCCGCCATCGGCGAAATGACTTATGGTGCGGCTCGTGGCATGAAAGACTTTATTATGATTACTCTTGGAACCGGTGTTGGTAGTGGTATTGTAATAAATGGACAACTGGTTTACGGACACGATGGTTTTGCCGGAGAATTGGGACATGTGATAGTTCGTCGTGACGGACGTCAGTGTGGTTGTGGTCGTAAGGGCTGTTTGGAAACTTATTGTTCGGCTACAGGTGTGGCACGCACGGCACGTGAATTTCTAGTTGCCCGTCCCGAACCTAGTTTGTTAAGAGACATCCCGGCTGAAGATATTGTATCTAAAGATGTTTTTGACGCGGCTGTAAGAGGGGATAAATTAGCACAAGATATCTTTGAATATACAGGACGTATTTTGGGTGAGGCTTTGGCGGATTTCATTGCTTTCTCCAGTCCGGAAGCGATTATTCTGTTTGGTGGATTAGCAAAATCCGGTGATTATATCATGAAGCCGATTCGTAAAGCTATAGATGATAATATCTTGAAAATTTACGAAGGTAAGACTAAATTGTTGATTTCTGAATTGAAGGATGCTGATGCCGCCGTGTTGGGAGCTAGTGCATTAGGTTGGGAAGTAAGAGAATAATGGAAAACAAAAAGCAAGGATATAAAGTTCGGAAATATCAGGGACCGGTAAAACGTTATTGCCAGATGTTGAATCTGAAAAACGATGCGGCCTTGATAGCCGAGTATAGAAAGCGCCATTCGGAAGGCAAGGTTTGGCCGGAAACATTGGCAGCTATTCGTGAAGTCGGTATTTTGGAAATGGAAATTTATATCCTGGGGACTAATTTGTTTATGATAGTGGAAACTCCTCTCGATTTTGATTGGGATACGGCCATGGCCAGAATGGCTACGTTGCCTCGCCAGGCAGAATGGGAAGAGTATATGTCTGTCTTTCAACAGGCAGAGCCGGGAGCGTCTTCGGCTGAAAAATGGCAGTTGATGGATAGAATGTTTTATCTATATGAATAACTTTCATTCTAGATAATAATAAGAAAAGGATATGATTTTTATCATATCCTTTTCTTATTATTATAAAATTATAAACTTGTGTTCTTTATGGTAAAGCTCATCAGGCATTCGCCTGTTGGCTCATTAATTTCTGAAGCTTGTATTGCAAAGATTGGCAAGCAGCTCCTTTTCTCATTGCTTTGTATCTTCTTAACTGATACTGCAACATCTCGATTGTGTCATTTGTTCTTTTCATAATTACATCTTTTTTATGTTCTCCCGTTTGGAGAACTGGTTATTCCTAAAAACCTTTTGTTTTCTCTTTTACTACTGCAAAGATAACACCAAAATTCCTATTTATGTTTTAAAACATAGTGTTAACCTGCTTTATTTAACTTTTAATGTGTATTTTATCTTATTGTTTAGTATACGTTAAGAAATGTAGCTGTAAAAATGTCACTTATAATCTGACAGGGAAATGTTCATTAACACAAGTGGTGGATCTCCTTAAATCATGTTAGAGAACATAATTTTCTTTTTGTTGAATTTGCAAATTTCAATAATGTTCGTACCTTTGCATTGTGTTTTTCATAGTATTAGATTTAAGGTTAACAAAGGTTGGAGCAAGGCGTTGCTCCTTTTTTTATGTCTATATCTCTGCATAAAAGTTTCCTTTTTACAAATTGTTTTGTTACATTCGCACCATACTATTGATATTAAACTACTATTATGAAACACTTATTTATCACAATTCTACTCTTATTACCATTGTGCCGCATGCTGGCACAGGAGAGAGAATACGTAATTGTTGTTCATGGAGGTGCCGGTGCTATGGAAAACCTTGAGGACGATAAGGAGAAATCAACCTTGTATTATGCGGCTTTAGATTCAGCTTTGAGTATCGGAAATGCTATATTGGATGCTGGTGGTGAAGGACCTGAAGCGGTAATGGCAGTTGTTAACTATTTTGAGAATAACCCCTTGTTTAATGCTGGTAAAGGGGCTACTTGTACCAGTACCGGTACTTTTGAACTGGATGCTTCTATTATGGAAGGTAAGGATTTGACAGCAGGAGCTGTCGCCGGGTTGAAAACGGTGAAGAATCCGATTAATGCAGCCTATGCGGTAAAAAATAAAACACCTCATGTGATGCTGGCAGGTGAGGGTGCTGACCGGTTTGCAAAGTCACAAGGACTGGAAATTGTGGATAATATGTATTTTGCTACTCCTAAGACATTGAAGTGGATAGAGGATTTGAAAAAGGAGAGCAAGAAGAATGGAACTGTGGGCTGTGTGGTACTGGACAAGCAAGGTAACCTGACAGCGGGAACAAGTACCGGTGGTATGTTCAAGAAGCAATGGGGCCGTGTGGGAGATTCTCCGGTGATTGGCGCAGGTACTTATGCGGATAATGAAGGTTGCGCTGTGTCATGCACCGGGCATGGGGAGTATTTTATCCGTCATGTTGTAGCTTATAATCTTTCTACTCGTGTGAAGTTGCTGCACCAGCCTGTTGGGGAGGCTGCCGATTATATTATCCATCAGGAACTGAATACCAAGGAGGGAAATGGTGGATTGATTGCAGTGGACAAGAAAGGTAATTTTGCCATGCCGTTTAATAGTGGAGGCATGTTCCGTGGCTACTTGTATAAGGAAAAAGGAACAGGCAAAATTTCTAAAGCAGTGGGCATAGGGAAGAAGATGAAAACTTTATAATTTTAGTTCCTGTTTGAATTTTCCTCCCACCTGCAACAGAGTTTTGCAAAACTGCTACCCACTACTACCACCCTCTTTCGTAAACACCCATGAACAGGGCGTTTCAAAGGTGGTGGTAGTAGCATGAAAAAACATCTGCTACCACCACTTTTTATCTGTTATCACTTCCCTTTCCTCTGATAGTTTGGGAATTCCTGTCACATTTTGTCTTAGCTTCGTTACCCCTTGGAATAGACACATCCGTTTGAAAGCTGTAGGCTGTATGTAACGACACGGACAGTTGGTATGCTTATCGGGAACCGGTACGGATGATATCTTGACTATTCACTGACGGAGAAGTTTTGGAGCAGTAGAATTTTAGCGGGGCTTTCATCCGTAAGAAAAAGGCATCCGCAAAAGACTTTGGCATCAGATTCGTCCTTAAAGAATCTCATCCGTATCCCTAACCCTTTCCTGACGTATGGTTAAGGCTTTTCTACCTGTTTGTCTTATCTCCGCAAGCCTTTGGAGTTATCTCCATAACCTTGGGAGATAACTCCAAGCTTATGG
>ENA-OQEX01000432-OQEX01000432.1-human-gut-metagenome-genome-assembly--contig:-NODE-432-length-22725-cov-6.979556_pt1 | contig 22725 bp, 20 predicted proteins | sample MGYA00242802_ERZ504649 | MGnify/ENA primary metagenome ERZ504649 (study PRJEB26092, sample SAMD00036194) | human gut metagenome | host: Homo sapiens | study: EMG produced TPA metagenomics assembly of...
TGCTATCGCAATTTTGTTATTGCTGAGTATGACTCGTCATCCGGCAAGCGTATTCACCGCAAGATTTCAAGATTGTGAATTTGTATACCATGTCCTTGCACAGGTGGTTACCATGTTGCACTTGACAACACGGTTCGCCCCTACAGATTACACACTATTTTCATCTCCTCAAAACATTTTATTAAACAAAAAATTTCATCAAGGCGGGCGTCCGATGAACGCCCCTACTTCAAACATAAAAAGTCGCAAGACAGTTTAATTTGCGTACTGTCTTGCCGACTTATATTTTTACTTATTTACACTTTTTCAAAAAATGATTACCATGTGCCGACATAAGCATGACCCTGTGAATCATACTGCGACTCTGTATAATAATTGAGCGAAGTGCCGTCAAAACCGATATCAATGGTCTGACTCGAACCGTTTGTGAAAATAATGTAATCTACAGTTTTCGGAACTTCAACCGAGTAAACCTTCTGACCATAGTCATTTGTGTTGAGATATGTCATCGCAACGCCCGGCCATGATTTTGTAGATGTACCGTCTTCAGCCCATGAGTAGCAGTAGAGTGTACCATCCCAGTTGAGTGAATCCGTAAACTTAACTGTATAGGTTGATGACGGAGTGGTTGTAGGCTCTGTAACAGGAGCTGTTGTTGCAGGAACAGTTGTCGGAGCAACTGTCGGCTCTTCTGTTGCCGGCTCGGTAACAGGGGCGGTTGTCGGAGTAACTTCCGACTCATAGTAAGTGCCGACATTTCCGTGACCGTCAAGCTTTGTGACATACATCTGAATGTATGTTGCGTCTTTAACGCTTACGATATCATTCTCGCCGTCAGCGTCACATCTTGCGGCTGCGATAAGAGCCTTATCTGAGAGTGTTATAAGCTTCACAATGTACTTCTGAACCGCTGTTGCGTCAAGTACATTAATCGCACCGTTGAGATTAACATCACCGATAAGGATTTTTTCCGTCGGCTGTGTAACGGGGGCTGTGGTAGGAGTTACCGTTGAAGGAGCAGTTGAAGGACGCTCCGAGGATGTGTAAAGATAAACAACATTGATAATACCCGATGAAAGGTTACCTGACGCATTTACGGGAGCAATAACATCTGTTCTGCCCGGAAGCGGAGAAGTTTTGTATGTATCGTCGGAAGAAACCTTTGACTGAATTAAAATTTCATCATCGGCAATCTTTTCACCTGTTTCGGCATCAATGTGGCTTGTGATAACCTTACTGCTAAAGCTGAGTTTCTTATTCTGAATCCATGCCTCGCCCGAAACAAGGTAGCCTGTCTCGTTTGCACCCGGCTCCTGCTGTGAGTCTGTGTGGAACATTACATATGAGCTTGATGCAGGAATTGTGCATTTGAGCCATCCGTTGCCCTCACTTGTCATAACAGTTGCGTTGTTCCACTTGCCGTTAGGCTCTTCGCCGCCGTCTGTGTAAGCATAGCAACGAACATTTGACCAGTTGTTTGAGTTATAGTAGTGAACAACCGAACTTGTGCTGTCAAGTGCCTTATAAACAAAGTTAATGGTTGTGTTAGTACCGTTAAATGTACCTATCGTGTTGGCAGGATACTTGTCTGTGTCGAGCTGATAGCCCTGAATTGATGTGAACGGAACGCTGTAGCTGTCGCCTTCACGATACTTTGTTGAAACGGTATTCTTAATTGACTCACCGTTTTCGTCAACATAATTTACCGTAACATAGCCTGAACGAATACCGCTGGAGCTGTAAACATAAGTTACATTGTAGTTCTTTCCGCCTGTAACAGTACCCGAAGTTACACCCTGAGTATCCTTAAGAGTATAGTCATAAAGGATGGTTGTGTCGGGGTAAGTACGGTATGTTGTACCGTCTGCATATTTTGCTGTTGATGTTTTGAGAACATTTCCGCTGTCATCAATATGTTTAATTGTTACCGTACCGAATGTTTTTTCACTAACCTTGAGGTTGTTGAATGTTGAACTCTGAACAAGCACACAGGCGCTGTTTGCGGGAACTGTATATGTGTTGCCCGAAACTGTGCCAAGACTTTTAAGACCTGCCGTCGTACCGTCTGCAACTACTGTCCAGCCGCTGCCGTCAAGTGTAATCGGCCAATCATTTGTTGAACTTGCGTTTACAAGAACACAAACCTTGCCCCACTCATTTGACTTGTTGTTTGAATATGTGTAAGCAACAACATCGCCGTGTGTTGACTGGAATGAAGGAGTGTTGAATGTTGAACTCTTCATCGGAGAATAGTTTTCTCTGATTTCAAGAAGTCCCTTGTAATAAGCGGCAACATCCGAGTAGGTCTTTACTCTTGACCAATCAATCTCATTTATTGCGTCGCTTGATTTGTAACTATTTGTATCACCCTGTTTTGTACGGCAAAATTCCGAGCCTGCCGTCATAAACGGAATACCCTGTGAAGTAAGGAGAAGTCCCATTACTTTCTTAACCTGTCCCCTGAGTGATGAAGATGTTGAATTCCAGCTTGATGAGCCGTTACTCTTTACAATTTTATCCCAGAGGATAAGGTTATCGTGAGCGTCGGCATAAGCAATTGTCTGTGAAGGAGCCTGAGCCGAAAAGCCCTTGCCGGTTACACCGTTTGCAACCGTTCCGGCCTTATCGGTGTTGCCCTGAACAAATCCCTTATCGGAACCGTCTGTGCTTCCCTTAATTGCATCACGGTAGCTGTCGCAGAACATACCTACTCTTGAATTGAGTGAACCTGCCTTTGACTGCGAACAACCGTCGGAAATTGCAACTGAACCGCCTGTCCACGGTTCACCGTACATAAGAATCTTTTTACCCGAACCGTCTGAATAAAGTCCGTCAAGAGCAGAACGGATATCGTTCATTGTTGTGATATCGTGAATACCCATAAGGTCAAAACGGAAACCGTCAATGTGGTATTCCTCCGCCCAATACTTTACGGATTCAATCATATACTTTCTGTACATCAGCTTATCTGACGCAGTTTCGTTACCGCAGCCTGAACCGTTTGAATATGCTGATGATGAATGCATTCTGTAGTAGTAACCCGGAACAGTTCTGTTAAAGCAGGAATCGTTTGAAAATGTGTGGTTGTAAACAACATCCATTACAACTGAAATTCCTCTGTCATGAAGAGCCTGAATCATCTGCTTGAACTCAGTGATTCTTGTGTTGCCGTCATAAGGGTTTGTTGAATATGAACCCTCGGGAGCGTTATAGTTCACCGGATCATAACCCCAGTTACGGTTTGAAGAAGAACTTGCAACATCTTCCTTTACCGAACCGTAATCATAAACAGGCATAAGCTGAACGCAGTTAATGCCCTGCTCAACAAGGTAGTCAATGCCTGTTGAAACGGCTGATGAACTTGTGTCTGAATTAAGAGTTGTGCCGCCCTCGGCAAATGCAAGATACTTACCCTTGTTATCCTCACTCACACCCGAGTTTTTGGAAACTGAAAAATCTCGCACATGAACTTCCCATACAGCCGCCTCGGATGCGCTGTTGAAGAGAACATGCTTATCGTCCGACCAACCGCTCGGATCGGTTGAGTCAAGGTCAACAACCATTGAACGGTTGCCGTTTACACCGACAGCCTGTGAGTAAACATCCTGTGTTTCCTTGGTTGTGCCGTTTACCGTTACAAGATATGTATAATACTTATTCTTAAAATCGCCGTTAAGGCTGATTGACCAAACACCTGTTGAGCTGTCTTTTTTCATATCATAGGTGCCGATTGCCGAAGCGCCCGCCTCGTTGTCAGAACCTGTTGTGTAGAGCTTAAGCTTTACGGACGACGCGTCAGGTGACCAGGTTTTCCAAGATGTTGAGGTCTTGCTGTAAACAGAGCCAAGCCCCGACTCGTTATATGCCTTGCTCGCATAGCTTTCAAGATAGCTTGCGTTGTAATAGCTGCCGGCAGAAACCGATTTATCGCTTGTCACCGCCGCATTTGAAGCAAAAACCGACATTCCCGCAATCATTGACAATGCAAGAAGAAGAGATAACGGTTTGCGTAATTTCATAAAATTCACTCCTGTTTTTCATTTCGTACAGAAGTGCTGTACGATAACTATATTTTAACATTTATAAATGCCGTATTTTTCCTATTGAGAACTAAAAAAGCACCCTCGAGCCAAACTTGAGAGTGCTTTTTATACATTATGCACAAATAAAAGCCGACATAAAACAATAATTAGCTATTATTGAAATATTTCATCAGTTAATTGTTATTGTTTTGTGATTTACCAAATAATCAGCTGCCTGCTGATTCATAGGCTTTTATCCCCCTGTTCCACACAATCAGCGAAACCCCGAACAAGGCAAGCGAAATCAATATAGTTCCCAAAACGCAGAACCAGCCGTTTTCACCTCTTAAAAAGAAGCTTGCCGGATAGTAAGCCGTAAAGGCAAACGGAATGATATAGGTAATAATCACCTTGATAAAATCGTTGTAAATCGTAACAGGGTACTTTGCGAAATCGTTTACGGCGTAAAACATATGAGTAATGTGACCGCTCTGTTTTGTCCAGAATGAAATTGCGGAAGTAAGTATTTTGACCGAGGTGTAAATCAACACGGCAAACGGAACAAGTACAAGCAGCACAAGCGCCCTTTGCCACACAATATTTCCGCCGATTCTTATAAGGCTGTAGGTAATCAAAATTATGCCCATAAGAAGTTCGCCGAAAGCGTCAACCTGAAACTTTTCAACAGTCACATAGAAAAGGCTGTTGATAGGTCGGGTCAGGTACTTGTCAAAATCGCCCTTGCGGACAATGCTGTAGCCAATCATCCACAGGTTGTCAAAGAACATATGGTCAATCGCTTTCGGAATAAGACTGAAACCGTAGATGAACAGAATTTCGTCAAATGTCCAGCCGGCAAGCTGAGGAATCTGCGAGAAAATAATTCCGATAAACAGAATTTCAACAGCCTGACCAAGCAGAAATCCGATTGCACCAACGGCAAAATCCACCTTGTACTCCATAAGTCTTTTCAGGTGCTGCGAAATAAAAATACGGTGAAGTCTGAATACTCTTTTCATAATATCAGCCTCCCTGTATGCAAAGGTGCTTCATTGCAAAATGCCATATCATCTTTGAAACAAGCACAAAAACTGCAAGCCAAAATGCCTGCAAAAGCATTGAAAACGCAATTTGAAGCGGTGAGTACATATTCATATAAATCATAACAGGTGTGTAGGAAAGGCTTGCAAACGGCAGATATGTAAGCACTGTCTGCAAAACATCGGGCATAAACGCAAGCGGAATTGTACTGCCCGAAAGGAATCCCACAATAACATCTTTGATTAAGTTTGTCCCCCACAGGTTTTTGAGGAAGAATGCAAGAAAGCCGTAACAGACATTGAAATAAAAGTTTATGAGATATGCAAGCTGAAGTGACACAAAAAACAGCACAAAGCTTACAATGTTAAACTGAACCGCACCCGTAATTACAAAGCGGTAAATTTCAACGCCGAGGACAATCGGCACAAACATAATCGAGTAGTTAATCACCTTGTTGCCGAGTTCCTGAAAAAGAAAGCACATATCAAACGAACACGGCTTAATCATTCTCATACTTACCGAACCGTCAACAATTTCTTCACCGAGTGCAAATGCTCCGTCGCTGAATGAAAGGTAGCCTGTCAGAAAAGATATGAACACATAGACGGTCATATCTTCCATTGTAAAGCCCATAAAATTCTGACTTTGTGAGCTGTCAAAAACTGCCCTCCACACGAAATACATTACAAAGCATTTGAAAATTTCGCCGATAAGAAAGAAGATGAAATTCGCCCTGTAAGCCATTGCACTCTGCACGCCTGCACGGGAAAACGGCGAGTAGGTTTTAAGGAGTTTTTTCATCTACACACCCTCCTTGTAAATACGGCGGATGATTTCTTCAATGTCGGCATCTTTAACGCTAATATCGCTGACATCAATGCTGTTGAGTGTGTATTTGAGAACCTCCTGAACAGACGCTTTCTGACTGTTGAAGCGAACCTTTACCTCAACACCGTCGCTGTCAACGGCGAGGTCATCATCCGAAAGCGAGAAGTTTTTGCATAATCAAGAGCTGAAAGTGAATCTTGATTTTTTAGTTCAAAGCACAGTTCACGCATTTGACCGTACTTGTGTTTCAAATCATTGATAGGGCCGTCATAAACCTTTTTGCCCTTGTCAATCATAACAATTCGGTTGCACAGAAGTTCAATATCGGAGAGGTCGTGGGTTGTGAGAATAACGGTTGTTCCCTCTTCCTCATTGATTTTCTGAATAGCTTTTCTGATGTTGTCCTTAACCACAACATCAAGACCGATTGTCGGTTCGTCAAGGAAGAGAACTTTTGGGTTATGCAGCATTGATGCGGCAATGTCTGCTCTCATTCTTTGACCGAGTGAAAGTGTGCGGACAGGGCTCGTGATGAACGATTCAAGGTCAAGCACTTCGTTAAGAAATGACATTCGCTCTTTGTAGTCCTTATCCGAAACTTCATAAATTTCTTTCAGCACAGCGTAGGTTTCACGCAGTGCCAAATCCCACCAAGCTGCGTTCTCTGTCCGAACACAACGCCGATTTCTTTAACATATTCTTTTCTGTTTTTGTAGGGAATCTGACCGTTAATCATACACTCACCCGAAGTCGGGGTAAGGATACCCGTGAGCATTTTGATTACGGTGCTTTTGCCTGCACCGTTAGGTCCGATAAATCCCAAAACTTCGCCCTTATCCACCTCAAAGGAGATGTTATCAACAGCCGTTATAATCTCCGTTTTGGGTTTGAACAGTGACTTTACGCTGCCCTTGAGGCCGGGTTCTTTGATAGTCTTTTTGAACTCTTTTCGTAAATTTTGAACACTTATCATATTCTTCTCCTCATTAACCAGTTGCCCCATTGAAAAGACACGAGTTTCAAAAAGGATACTGTAAATTTGCAGCCTTTTATGAGGAATATTGTAACATTCAGCCGAGTAGCAAAGCAAGTATATATCAGTTTACATTTTGCCGAAAAAACCGCTTTTACGGCAACTTTCGGTTGCATTGCCAATGTTTCAACATTCAAGGCTGTTTGTATTGCTTTTAACGGCTAAGCAATATTTGCGCAGACAACCGCAAGTAAAAGTCTGTACAATTTAATTATACAGGAATTATATGGCATTTGCAACACTTTATTACATATTTTTAAGATTTTTTCGAACAAAGGTTTTTATTGTTATATAATTTCTTAACGGTGGTTTACATTCATTTGTCATTATGTACAATTTATGATTGACACACCACTGTTTGTTTACAATTTAACAATATTTTTGTAATAATATTGACAATATTGCAACATAATAGTATTATTATCTTGTGACCGGTTGTCATCCGGAGGGAAAAATGATAACCTACAAATTGAACCATACACCGAGGACGGATTTAACACCTTTGGGATAAGCGCATTTTGCGGCAAAAAGCTTATAAAATCCGTGTCGGGAATCAGCGAAAGTTTTCGAGAAATGACTGAACTTGTCGAAATGTGCAACGAACTTGAGCTGGAACTCTGCCAGCTTGACGATATCATCGAAGATTATCTTACTGATTTCACACTTTAATTTGCAAAGGCTTTAACTTTTGTCATAATCGTGGTACAATAGTGTTTAATGTTCTATCAGACATTATATATCAGATAATAAGGTGATATCATGATTTGCAATTTATGTCCGAGAAAATGCGGTGCTGTTCGTACTGCCCACAGCGGAAACGGATTTTGTAAAATGGGAGAACTGCCCGTTGTTGCAAGAGTTGCTCCGCACTATGGCGAAGAACCGTGCATAAGCGGCACAAAGGGCAGCGGAACTGTTTTCTTTTCGGGCTGTACAATGAGATGCGTGTACTGCCAGAACTACGAAATTTCAAACGAGGACGGCGGAAGAACAATCACTCCCGAAAGACTTGCCGAATGTTACAAAGAACTTGAGGACAAGGGAGTGCATAACATTAACCTTGTAACGGCTGACCATTTTGCACACGCTGTTGTTAAAAGTCTTGAAATTTACAAACCGAGAATTCCGATTGTATATAACTGCAGCGGATACACAAGTCCGAAAACTCTCAGTATGCTTGACGGACTTGTTGACATTTATCTTCCCGACTTTAAATATGCAGATGATTTTCTTGCGGTAAAATACTCTTCTGCACCGAATTATGTCAACACGGCTGTTGCCGCAATTCACGAAATGACTTTTCAGGTTGGTCTGCCTCAGTTTGACGATGACGGCATTATGAAAAAGGGCGTTATCGTAAGACATCTGATTTTGCCTGCCCACACAAAGAACAGTCTTGAAGTGCTTGATATTGTAAAACGCAGATTCGGCGATCAGGTTTTGTTAAGTCTTATGTGTCAGTACATTCCTATGGGCAAGGTCAGCGACAGGGAGTTTTCACGAATTAACCGTAAAATCACACGCAGAGAATATGACAAGGTAAAGCTTGAAATGATGCGACTGGGAATTGACGGCTTTACACAGGAGCTTTCTTCCGCAGATGAAAGCTATGTCCCCGAATGGATTTTGAAGGATAATTTTGTCAGTTCGGTCATCTGAATTTCTATTCATTTTTCAATTGGTATTGTTTACTTGGTATTATTCTCTTAGTCTTTTTCTATGGGTATTATTAGGCTTCAAATTCTGAAGTACCCCCTTCATCATCTGAAGGGGACGGGTTCAAATTCTGAAGGGGGCAGGTGCAAATTTTGAAGGGTACGAGTTCAAATTCTGCACCCCTAAAATACGAATTTTTACATTCGATTTTACCGCCCGTTAAAAACAATTAAATTAACATAAAAACGGAGAGCGTCTTGCCCTCCGTTTAATTTTTTTATTAAAATATCTTACTGCTTTTCAACCGTTTGTGACGGTTTTACATACAGGGTTTTGTTGTTGACATAAATCACCATACCCGGTTTTGAGCCGTTTGGCTTTGACACATAGCGAACAAGTGTGCAGTCAACGGGAACCTGACTGCTGTTTCTCGCCTTACTGTGATATGCCGCAAGCCGTGCCGCCTCATAGATTGCCGTGTCGGAAATCTCTTTGCCGTCCGAAACAACAATTACATGAGAACCGTGAATGTCCTTTGTGTGCAGCCACATATCGTTCTTTGATGCTGTTTTTAAAGTCAGCTTATCATTCTGGCGGTTGTTTCTTCCGACAAGGATTTTAAAACCGTCGCTTGATTCAAATTCGAGCGGCGGCAAAGTTGTCTGACGGGGCTTTTTGCCTTTTTGAACCTTGAGATAGCCCTGCTCGGTAAGTTCCTCACGAATTTGCGCAAGGTCTTTTTCATTCTCAGCACGGTCAACCGTATCGAGAACCGAGTTAATATAATCAAGCTCTTCCCTGCCCTTTTCAAGCTGTTCTTTGAGCATAATTTCGGCATTTTTAGCCTTGCGGTAATCCTTGTAATACTTCTGAGCATTTGCCGAAGGTGAGATTGCCGGATTAAGCTTTATGCGTAAAATTGCGTTGTTCTCATCGTAAAAGTTTTCAACATCAACATACTCCGCACCACGCTCAATGCGATAGATATTTGCCTGTAAAAGGTCACCGCATATGCGAAGATGCTCACGGTCTGCACAGCGTTCAAGCTCACTCTTCTGCTTTGCAATTTTTCGTGCAAGCCTTTCAAGGGTGTTGTTCAAAAGCTTTGTAAGGCTTTGTGATTTCACCCTCATTCTGTCACGACTGTCACGAGCCTCATAGAATCCGTCAAGCAAATCGGAGAAGCTTTCCTTACTCTCAACCTTTGCAAAATCGCCGTACTGCTCAACATTCATAAAGCAGAAGTCCATAGGCTTGCCGTCCTCACGATAAACCACAACAGGCTTACCCGAACAATCGGTACAAACGCTTTTCAGCTTTTCGATTTCAACTGAGAGTCGGTCAAAAAGCACACCCTCAATTCTGTTGGTTGCGCCCTCCATAACCTTGTATTCAATCTCACGGCATACAATCGGAGAAACACCCTCAATTGTCCTTAACAGCGCCTTGTTAAGCGGCATTTCCGTGTCAAGATTTTTTACGGCTGTACACACATCAAGCGCCGAACATTTAAGCAGATTCAGCTTGTTCTGCGATTCGGGAAGTTCGTATTTTATATTCGGCAGTACAAGTCTTTTACTGCTCATTGTAAGATCTACACGCTTGAGTGAATCGATGATGACACCGTTTGAATCGACAATAATTATGTTGCTGTACATACCCATAATTTCGCATACAACAGTTATCATCACAGTATCGCCGAGTTCGTTCACGCACTCGAAATCGAGCATAAGAACACGGTCGCAACCGTTCTGGCGAAGTCCCACAAGCTTTCCGCCGCCGATTCTTTTTCGCAAAAGCATGCAGAACATCGGAGGTTGTGCAGGATTTTCGGGTGTTGAGGAACAAAAGTTCACTCTCGGTGAATTTGCTCGTGCAGAAAGCAACAGCTTTTTGTTGCCGGAAAATGTTCTCAGCCCGAACACAAGCTCTTCTCTGTTCGGCTGATAAATCTGCGACACCCTTGCACCGAGAGCCTCTTTTTCTATTTCACTTTTAATATGTCTTAAAAAAATTCCGTCAAGCGCCATAGTAACTCCGTAAATTATTTGTGATATTTACCGTTTGATGAAATCTCAAACGCACGGTAAATCTGTTCGCTTAAAATCATTCTTGCCATTTGGTGAGGAAAGGTCATTCTGCTCATTGAAAGACGGACATCTGCCCGTTTTTTAACCGATTCGTCAAGTCCGTAGCTGCCGCCGATAATAAAATCAACGGTGCTTTTTCCGCTTACGGACGCATTGTCAATCAGCCTTGAAAGCTCCTCACTCGACATAGGCTTTCCCTCAATACACATTGCAACAACATAATCCGAAGGCGAAATTTTTTGCATGATTCGTTTTCCCTCAGAGAAAATAACCTCATCAATCTGCGACCTATTCGGTATGTTGCTCTTAATGCGTTCTTCCGAAAGCTCAATAATATTGAATTTACAAAATGCGGTCAAGCGTTTTGCATACTCTGCAATTGCGTCGGTAAAATATTTTTCCTTGATTTTGCCGATACAAATTATGTTAATCTTAATCATATTCCTCTTGTTTGTTTAAGGTTAAAAGATGATGGCTTTTGTTGTGCTTACACTCGGAGCAACATCAAGTGAATAATCGCTTTTGTACTTCATTCCGTTTGATGTGAGCAGGTCTACGGATGTTGACATTGCAAGCGGAACGGTATTATTTTCTTCGCTGAGATGGCCGAGCATAAGTCTTAAAGTTCCCTTTTCAACAAGGTTAACAAGTTCTTTTGCACATGCCTCATTCGAAAGATGTCCTCTGTTTGAAGGATTCTCTGCTTTAGCGGATAAGGATAAAATCCGTTTTTGAGCATATTGATATCGTGATTTGACTCAAGCACAACAAAGTCGCTCTGCTCTGCGGCAGTTCTGACATCGGTCAACATAACGCCCATATCGGTTGCTATAAGTGCGGATTTTCCGTCTGGAGCAGTAACACGGTAACAACAGCTTTCCGCCGCATCGTGGGGGGTGTCAATTCGCTGAACACGCATATTGCCGATTACAACCTCGTCAGTTATAACATCTGCATCAGTGTTTGGATCAAGCTTATTACCTGCCCTCAAAGCATTGAGCGTACCAAGCTTGAATACACCTTAAAGCCGTAACGCTTTGCAAGCACACGCAACGCACTGCAATGGTCAGTGTGTTCGTGAGTTATAAAAACCGCCCCGATACTGCCCATATCAAGTCCGTTTGCAAGCATGGCATTTTCAATCTGCTTGCATGAACGGCCTGCGTCAATCAGTACGCCTTCGCTTGCCGAACCTATGTAGTAGCTGTTACCCTTACTTCCGCTGAACAGCGGTACTGCTCTTGCCAAAACAATCAATCCTTATCTTTAGTATAACGAATATGATAACACAAATTTTAAAATTTGTAAATTATCTCACAAAAAAGCCGTTCTCACAAAGAAAACGGCTTTGATTTCTAAATTAAATTTTAGTCAGGCACCAAGCTCCTGCTCGTTGTCTCCTGTAAAATACACCTTTTTGATATCTGCACCAAGTCCTCTGAACTTTTCAACAACATCTTCATATCCACGCTCAATGAACTGAATATTTGAAATCTCTGTTGTACCGTTAATTTCAAGAGCGGCAATAATCATAGCCGCACCTGCACGAAGGTCGGTTGCCTTAACGGGAGCCGCTGTGAGCGGAACACCGCCTTCAATGATTGCAAGTCTGCCCTCAACAGAAATCTGTGCACCCATTCTGATAAGCTCGCTGACATACTGATAGCGATTATCCCAAACATTCTCGTTGATGATGCTTGTTCCGGGAACGCTCATAAGCAATGCGGCAAACTGCGGCTGACAGTCTGTCGGGAAGCCGGGATGCGGCATTGTCTTGATATTACAGCGCTTGAGCGGAGCAGATGACGCATCAACCTTGAGAGCCTCATCATATTCCGTAATCTTGACGCCCATCTCACGCAGCTTTGCGCTGATTGATTCAAGATGCTTCGGTGTAATATTCTTTACCGTAATACAACCTCTTGTTGCGGCGGCGGCACACATATATGTTCCTGCCTCAATCTGGTCGGGAATAATCGAATAAGTAATGCCGTGAAGATACTCAACGCCACGGATTTTGATAACATCCGTACCTGCACCCCTGACATCCGCACCCATTGAATTAAGGAAGTTCGCAAGGTCAACAATATGCGGTTCTCTTGCGGCATTTTCAATAATGGTCTGTCCCTTTGCCTTTGATGCGGCAAGCATAATGTTCATTGTTGCACCAACGGACACAACATCAAGGTACACATGTGTACCGACAAGGCTGTCGCATTCTGCCTCTATAATCGCACCGTCAACAAGCTGAGTTGTCGCACCGAGAGCCTCAAAGCCTTTAAGATGCTGGTCAATCGGACGCACGCCAAAGTTACAGCCGCCCGGAAGAGCCACCTTAGCCTTGCCGTACTTGCCCAAAAGTGCGCCGAGGAGATAATATGACGCTCTCATACCTCTTACAAGGTCGGTCACAGCATTGCATGTGCGGATTTTTGTAGGATCAATATATAAGGACGAACGGTTGATTCGTCTTACATTAGCACCCATCTGCTGAAGAATTCTGCTGATAAGTGATACATCGCTGATGTTAGGAATATTTTCAATCTGGCACGGTTCATCACAAAGAATAACTGCCGGAATAATTGCAACGGCTGCATTTTTCGCACCGCTGATTGTCACTTCACCCGATAATGGCTTTCCGCCGGTAACTACGAACTTCTCCAATTGTTACACCCCAATTAATGTGTAGAAGATACTTTTAACTAAATAAGCTAAATATCTGAAAATGTATATCTATATAGTGTATAAGTAAAAATCGAAAATTATACGAATCTAAAATTCATAATGAGAACTAATTTGTTACATTTTATTAAAAACGAACCCACTCGGTTACGCAGATGTAATTTAACAATTCTCTTACAGAAAATGATACTACAAAATTGTAGTAAAGTCAACGGAATAATAAAACTGTAATCTATTTTTGGGCAAGTTGTACTCAAATTATTAATTTGTTGCTTTTTTTGTTTTTAATATAACCAACCATGCTTTTTAAAACCGTTTTTTCCTAAAAAGAAGTAATTAATTAAAGCAATTTTTTGTAAAATAATTACAAATTGAAACAGTTATTATATTTTCTTAATTGAAAATTTGCAGGCAAATCTATCGTATATATTATTCTTTGCAAATCAAACGAATAAAACAAAAATATCTAAAGGTAAATTTTTTAATAATCACAGACAAAATGATTATTATGCCGAAAAAAAGACTTTACTGCCACTTGCATTGAATTTAAAACTTTTATCAATTATGATTGAAACAGAATCAGTCGGCAAGTGTCCTTTTACAATATAATAACGACAAAATTAAGGCATTGCGGCAAATTTTTAATTAACGGGGGATTCAGAATGAGCGAAACAGCAAAAGAACCGAAAAAAATAAGTAAAAGAAGCAGTGAAGAAAAAATTGAAATTATTGTTGCGATTTTTCTCGGAATAACCGCACTCGCCACAGCATGGGCATCGTGGATAGGTTCACTTCACGGCGGAAATCAGGCGACTAACTACACAAAAAGCAACAACCTCTCATCAGAGGGCAACTCGATGTGGAATGAGGCTTCTCAAAATCTTATGCAGGATATGATCACATGGAATGACATCAATGAGGCAAACCTTAATTACCAATATGCGGAATCTAAAAACGATAAAGCGGAAATGGAAAAATATCAGTACCAAATTGATCAGCTTATGAGTGATAACTGTACAGAAGAATTTCTTGAGGCAATTAATTGGGCAATGGATCAAAAGGAAAATGTAACTCCGTTTATGAAGGACGGTTACACCGAAAGTTATTTTGCAGAGGCACAAACTACAATTGAAGAGTCGGACAAACTTCTTGAACAAGGTAAGAAAGATAACGCAAACGGTGACGCATTCGGTCTTGTAAGCGTAATTTACTCGGTTGTACTCTTTATGCTCGGTATCGTAGGCACATTCAAGAATCTTCCGAACAGAAGAATTGTGCTCGGTGTTGCAGTTGCAGGTTTTATTCTTGCCACTATATATATGTTTACAATTCCGATGCCGACAGGATTCAATATTCTCAGTTATTTCGGAATGGCATAAAACAAAATATTCTGTACTCACAGCGGTGAAAGCAAATGCTTTTGCCGCTGTTTTTTTGTAAAAAATCAAAAAAACATTACATTTTTTCGTGTGTGTCTATTGACTTTTTAAAAAGGGAATGCTATATTATAATTAACATATGAGCATATCTTCATATGTTCAAGTATAACTATTAACCTGAGAGAAAATTAAAGGGGACGCCTATGGAAAACAAAGAAAAAACGACCACTCCCGAAATGCCCGACATTGATGTGCTGTTTGAGCTTGCAGACCTTTTTAAGGTTTTCGGTGATTCAACCCGACTTCGCATTATGTACACCATTTCGGAAAATGAAATGTCGGTGCTCAACATTGCTGAAGCTCTCAGCATGGAGCAAAGCACAATTTCCCACCAACTGCGTGTGTTAAGGCAGAACAAGCTGGTGCGTGTTCGCGTGAAGGAAAGCAGATTTATTACAGCCTTGACGATGACCATGTGAAACGAATCATAGAAATGGGACTTGACCATGTTCTTGAATAAGGAGGGAGACATATGAGGTACAAATATCAGCTCGACAATCTCAACTGCGCTCATTGTGCAGGCAAAATTGAGGCTAAAATTGCAGAAACAAACGGCTTTGAGGATGTGAGTTTCAATTTTGCGACAAAACTTCTCAACTTCAAAAGCGAAAAGCAGAATCCTGTTTCCGAAATTCAGGCAATTTGCGACAGCATTGAGGACGGTGTAACTGTTGTTGACAAAACTCCGAAAACCAATCTCAAAAAATACACCTACACTTTAGACAATCTCAATTGTGCTCATTGTGCGGGCAAAATTGAGGCTAAAATTGCAGAAACAGACGACTTTGAGGAGGTAAGCTTTAATTTTGCGACAAAACTTCTCAACTTCAAAAGCGAAAAGCAGAATCCTGTTTCCGAAATTCAGGCAATCTGCGACAGCATTGAGGACGGTGTAACCGTTGTTGACAAAACTCCGAAAAATGATATCACAACAAAGGCAGAACCCGAAATCACGAAAAAGAAAATCAACCATGACACAATCTTCCTTGCAATTTCAATTGTACTTGCTGTAGTGTCCGAAATTCTCCACCTTACACTTGACGGTGTTACGGCTGTTCATTATGTTGTACTCGCAGCGTGTTTTGTTGCAACACTTCTTTCGGGTTACAAGGTATTTATCAAGGGTGCAAAAAACATTCTAAAGTTGAGAATTGACGAAACAACGCTTATGGCTGTTGCGGTAATTGCGGCATTCTGTCTTGGAGATTTTGTTGAGGCGGCAATGGTAACAATCCTCTTTTCTATCGGTGAAATTTTTGAGGATCGAGCAGTTGACGCATCCCGCCGTGACATTGAAAAGCTTGCAAACATTCGTCCCGATACAGCAACAATTATTGTTGACGGTGCGGAACAGATTGTTCCTGCCGAAAGCGTTGAAATCGGAAGTATCATTGAAGTCAAGCCATACGAAAGAGTTCCGCTTGACGGCATTATTATCAAAGGTAAAACGACTCTCGACACATCTGCTCTCACAGGCGAAAGCCTTCCTGTTGATGCAGGCGAGGGCAGTGAAGTACTCAGCGGCGCAATCAACGGCAGTAACCTTATTACTGTCAAAACCACAAAACATTTCGGCGACAGTACCGCAACAAGAATTCTTCAGCTTGTTGAAGATGCCGCCGCTCAAAAGGGCAACAGCGAAAAGCTTATTTCAAGATTTGCCTCTGTTTACACACCTGTTGTTGTACTCATTGCAGTTGCAATCGCAGTAATTCCTCCGCTTTGCGGACTCGGAGCATTCAGCGAATGGCTCTACCGTGCGCTTGTTTGTCTTGTAGCGTCATGTCCGTGTGCTATTGTTATTTCCGTACCTCTCTCTTACTATTCGGGTATCGGTGCGGCATCCGAAGTCGGTGTACTCATCAAGGGCGGAAAATATATTGAGGCTCTTGCAAAAGCAGACACATTCGTATTCGATAAAACAGGCACACTCACAAGCGGCAAGCTCAGCGTAAACAAGGTTAATACTGTCGGTTCATACAGTGCTGACGAAGTTCTTGCTCTTGCCGCTGCAAGCGAAAAATATTCTGCTCATCCGATTGCCTCCGCAATCAGAGAGAAGGCAAACGGTCTTAAACTCCCCGAGCTTTCCGACTACAGCGAAAGTGCCGGTCACGGAACAAGCGCAGTTTATAACGGCAAAACTATTCAGTGCGGCGGTTCAAAGATTCTTTCGGACGAACAGAAGAAGATTGCAAACAAAGACGATTCTGTTTTCGTAATTTATGACGGTCAGCTTATCGGTTCGCTCAATGTCAGCGATACGGTAAGACCTGAGGCAAAAGAGGTTATCTCACAGCTTAAAGCGCTCGGTGTCAAGAACACGGTAATGCTCACGGGCGACAGACAACAGCCTGCCGAAAATGTTAAAAATGAACTCGGACTTTCCGAATGTCACGCAGAGCTTCTCCCTGCTCAAAAGCTTGAACTTTTCAAGGGCTTGAAATCAAAATCCAAGGGTGCTTGCTTTGTAGGCGACGGCATCAATGATGCCCCTGTTCTTTCGGCAAGCGACTGTGGTATCGCAATGGGATTCGGCAGTGAAGCCGCTATTGAAGCGTCAGACGCAGTTCTCGCATCAGGCACACTCAAACAGCTTCCAAAGGCAATTAAAATTGCAAGAAGTGTTATCAACACTGTCAAGGGCAACATCATCTTTGCCCTCTCAATCAAGCTCTTGTAATTATCCTCGCCGCATTCGGTCTTGCACAAATCTGGATGTCCGTTATCGCCGACACAGGCGTAAGCGTAGTCTGCGTACTCATAGCCGCAAGACTCCTCAAAAAGAAATATTGATTTTTTTGCAAATCATATCATTTATTATGATAAAGCACCGTGAGCTTTCACAAGTTTCACGGTGCTTTCATTTGCCAAAATTTTTCTAAATATAATCTTATATTATAGTATTTTTAAATCATTGACTTTTATAATTATGTAAATTATAATATTTTTGTCAGCGCTTGTAACTGATAAATAAACTTCGGAGAGATTAATTTGAAAAAGATATTTTTATTATTAGTAACCGCTTTATTTTTACTTTCATTATATGGATGTAACACTTCTTCATCAAGCAATAATTCCACTGAACAAACAACCGTAACTGATACAGATGATTTATCTCTTGATTCAGATATTGAAACAACAGAATTAAATCATAACTTAGAAATTTACAATAACGGCAAAAAGGTGGATACTTTAAATCTTTACGGCTTATTTAAACAAATTGATAACGGCTTCATATATTCAAAAATCAATAAAGACTCTCCAAATGAAATGGAATACTACAGATATTATTTAGATAAAAAAAACAGTGTAAAACTTGGTTCAATAAAAAACTGGTCTATGCAAATTCACGATAAAGCTTATGTAAATAATCACCTTTGCTTTACGGCAAGCACGGGCGACATTACAGACGAAGAAAACAGAACTCTTGAATTTATTGATATCGACCTTAATAAAAACAAAATGACGACTGTATTTTCTGACAAAGGCGGATTTCCATATGACACTGTTACAGGAGCAGACAATCTTGTCATAATCACAAAAGTGCTAGACAACGGTACTTCTTTGGAACTGTATGATACCGAAACTCAAAAATTCAAGCAATTAAAATATTTAGAGTTTGATGATAAAAACAGTATCGGGGAAACTATAAGAAAAGTTTCAATTGACAAAAGTACAAAAACAATCTCTCTTTTGGTTTTGGATTGCATTTCACAGAACGAAGCTTCTTTAAAAATAGAAACTTATGACTATGATATGAATTTTCAAAAAAGCTATGATATTTCTAACATTTCAGATGATTCAAACGAATTAATTCAGGGCGTACAGGTTTTTGATTTTAAAAACAATTATCTATTCTATCAAAATTTCAGCATAACAAGATGTATAGGATATATAGACAGCGATAAGCTGAAAAAATCCGACATATCAGAAGATGTAGATGATACTTTTTCAATAGTATCCGCATCTGAAGATGACAGTGATACAAATTTATTGTATAAGAGGGCGGAATCAAGTTCAGAAAATAACTACATATATCTTTTTGATACGACCAACAAAACAATGAAAGAAACAAAATTTAATATTGAAGAAAAAGGGTACACTATAGGCGGTATATCACGGATAGGAAAAGATAATTTGATGATAATGATGTCCCCTGATAATGCAGACAAAAAAAGTGACCTTAATCCAAGAATATACTTTACAAAACTAAGCGACTTAAAATTTCAGTAAGCAGGGAGTAAAAAACAATTAAAATTCATTTTGCAAATTATCTGTCAAAATCCTGCAAAAAATTTAATTTATGGGCAATACTGCTCTTTACTTTTTAAGGTATTTATTGTATAATTAGCGGTAAAGTAAAAAGGTATATTTAATGTTACAAAACACCTTTTGCTCACAGTAAAAAGGATAGGAGGGACAAAACATAATGATCAGCGGTGCTGAAATTATGGTAAAATGTTTGGAAGCCGAGGGCGTTGACATAGTCTTTGGTTATCCCGGTGCGGCTATCTGCCCATTTTACGATAAAATTTACGATTCGAGCATTACCCACATTCTTGTTCGTCAGGAACAGAACGCTGCTCATGCGGCAAGCGGCTATGCAAGATGCAGTAATCGTCCCGGTGTTTGCGTGGCAACTTCCGGTCCCGGTGCAACCAACCTCATCACAGGCATTGCAACCGCCTATACGGACTCTATTCCGATTGTTGCCATTACAGGTCAGGTTCGTTCCGACCTTCTCGGCAGAGATGTCTTTCAGGAAGCTGACATCACGGGAGCTTGTGAACCGTTTGTAAAGCACAGTTATCTCGTCAGCAAAACAGAAGACCTTCCGAGAGTTTTCAAAGAGGCTTTCCATATTGCCTCAACCGGCAGACCCGGTCCTGTACTTATCGACATTCCCGTTGATATTCAGGAAAATGAAATTGAAAGTTTTGAATATCCCGAAAGCGTAAACATTATCGGTTACAAGCCGAACACTAAGGGACACGCAATTCAGGTTAAAAAGGCTGTTGAGGCCATCAACGCAAGCAAGCGTCCTGTTATCGTATCAGGCGGCGGCGTGCTGAGTTCGGGTATCAAGCTTAAACTTCAAAAATTTGCAGAAACTACGGGTATCCCCGTTATTTCAACTATGATGGGCATCGGTGTTATGCCAGCGAGCATGAGCTTTATCTCGGAATGCTCGGCACTCACGGCAAGGCTGTTGCCAACCGTGCTCTTCACGAAGCCGACCTTGTAATCGTATGCGGTGCAAGACTCGGTGACAGAGCTGTTGCGGCTCCCGACCAGATGAGTGAAAACACAAAGGTAATTCACATTGACATTGACCCTGCTGAAATCGGTAAGAATGTTAAAACAGAAATTCCGATTGTAGGCGATATGAAAAATGTCATCAATATGCTGCTTGACAGCATCGGCGATTACAAGGTTACAACAATGTGGAGCGAAACCGTAAAGAACTGGAAAAAAGACCTTTACCGTGAGCCTCCCGTTTTTGACGGCTTTGTTGAGCCGAGAACACTTGTCGGTCATCTCAGTGCAATGTTCCGCTCAAAGGCAATTCTTGTTGCCGATGTAGGACAAAATCAAATCTGGTGTGCAAACAACTTCCGTATTCGTGAGGGCAGATTCCTCACAACAGGCGGTATGGGTACAATGGGTTACTCAATTCCCGCTGCAATCGGTGCAAAGTTTGCAAGACCCGACCGTGATGTTATTGTAATCTGCGGTGACGGCAGTTTTCAGATGGGGCTTAATGAGCTTGCGACTATTGCAGGCAATCAGCTCGGAATTAAAATCATCATTATGAAAAACGCACGACTCGGAATGGTTCGTGAACTTCAGGACAAACACTACGGCGGCAGACACTCCGCAACAATTCTCAACGGTGATCCCGACTTCTTGAAGATTGCCGATGCTTACGGCATTGACCATGCAGAGGCTCATTCAAACAAGGAAGCTGAAAACATCATCAAGGGTATTGTTGATTCGGAAAAACCGTTCATTCTTGTTTGCGATGTTCACCCCGACACTCCGTCAATTTAATGAGGTGATAAAATGCAGTATACATTATCAATACTTGTTGAAAATCAGGCGGGCGTTCTTTCAAAAATTTCGGGACTTTTCTCTCGCCGAGGTTTTAACATCGACTCACTCGCAGTAGGTGTTACTCAGGAACCGTCGGTTTCCCGAATCACAATCGTTGCAAACGGTGACGAGTACATTGTTGAACAGCTTGAAAAACAGCTCAACAAGCTCATTCCCGTCATCAAGGTAAAAAGGCTTAACGAGGGCGAATTTATCAGCCGTGAGCTTGTTTTAATCAAGGTTCACTGCGCTGCCTCAAAAAGAGCCGAAATTGTCAAAACGGTTGAAATTATGCAGGCGAAAATCGTTGATGTATCCCCTTCGTCAGTTACCGTTGAGTACTGCGAATGTGCAAGCCGCATCAACACGCTTGTTGACTTACTCAAGCCTTATGGTATCCGTGAGATTGTAAGAACAGGTACTGTTGCCATTGACAGAGGCACAGCTTCGGTTTCCGTTTAATCTTACAGTTAGCATATATTTTAATTTATATGCCGCGTTTGCGGTAAGGAGGACTTTAATATGAAAGACTACACAAAAAACATGACAGCACCAATCTACTATCAGTCAGATTGTAACCTTGACCTTCTCAAGGGTAAGAAAATTGCTATTATCGGTTACGGCAGCCAGGGTCATGCACACGCTCTCAACCTCAAGGATTCAGGTTGCGATGTAATCATCGGTCTTTACAAAGGCAGCAAGAGCTGGGCAAAGGCTGAGGCACAGGGCTTTAAGGTATATACATCGGCAGAGGCTGCAAAGCAGGCTGACATCATCATGATTCTTATCAACGATGAAAAGCAGGCAGCTCTTTACAAGAACGACATCGAGCCAAACCTCGAAGCAGGCAATATGCTTATGTTCGCTCACGGCTTTAACATTCACTTCGGTTGCATCAAGCCTCCAAAGGATGTTGATGTTACAATGGTAGCTCCTAAGGGACCTGGTCACACAGTTCGTTCAGAGTATCAGGTTGGTAAGGGTGTACCTTGCCTCGTTGCTGTTGAGCAGGATGCTACAGGTCAGGCTAAGGATCTCGCACTTGCATATGCACTCGGTATCGGCGGTGCAAGAGCCGGCGTTCTTGAAACAACATTCAGAACAGAAACAGAAACAGACCTCTTCGGTGAACAGGCTGTTCTTTGCGGCGGTGTTTGCGCACTTATGCAGGCAGGTTTTGAAACACTTTGCGATGCCGGTTACGACCCAAGAAACGCTTACTTTGAGTGTATCCATGAGATGAAGCTCATCGTTGACCTTATCTATCAGTCAGGTTTTGCAGGCATGAGATATTCAATCTCTAACACAGCTGAGTACGGTGACTACATCACAGGTCCAAAGATCATCACAGAGGATACTAAGAAGGCTATGAGAAAGGTTCTTTCTGACATTCAGGACGGTACATTTGCTAAGGACTTCCTCCTTGACATGAGCGATGCCGGTTCACAGGTTCACTTCAAGGCTATGAGAAAGCTCGCTGCCGAAGCTCCTGCCGAAGTATTCGGTAAGGAAGTTAGAAAGCTCTACAGCTGGTCTGACGAAGATAAGCTCATCAACAACTAATGTCTTTTAGTTCGTGAAGTTAGTTTGATATATTCAAACTTCTGTCACCCGAGCGTTACATAGTACGAATTAGGGTAGCTTGATTTTCAAGCTACCCTTTTTGCGAGTACCTCGCTCGTAGTTCGTGTAGGTAGTTTGTGATAATTTACAACTACTTATTCCCGAGCTTAACATAGTTATAATTTGGGTAGCTTGATTTTCAAGCTTACCCTTTGCGTAGTTACCTCGCCCGACCAGTCGCGTAGTAGTTTTGTGATAAGTTTACTAACAACTTG
>ENA-OQEX01000433-OQEX01000433.1-human-gut-metagenome-genome-assembly--contig:-NODE-433-length-22693-cov-7.654259_pt1 | contig 22693 bp, 18 predicted proteins | sample MGYA00242802_ERZ504649 | MGnify/ENA primary metagenome ERZ504649 (study PRJEB26092, sample SAMD00036194) | human gut metagenome | host: Homo sapiens | study: EMG produced TPA metagenomics assembly of...
CAAAAAAATCGCACAGGAAAAAGAAGAGTCGAAAGAGAAAAGGCGCAGAAGAAGGCAAAGGTTGTGAATCTGCTGAAATTCTGGGTGCCGGTAGTGGCAGTTGTCGTGGTAGTCATAGTGCTCATCTGGGCAGTTGCGACATCGGGAGGTTCATCGTCAAAGGCACTGCCGGTACGCAAGCTGCATCACAGACCACAGAATCTCAGGCATCAGAGACACAAAGCAGTGATTCACAGACCAAGGCAGCAACACTGAATACAGAGACTGACACGGTTGCAGAAAAAGGAGATAAGGTAAATATTGATTACACCGGATATATGGACGGAGAAAAATTCGAGGGTGGAAGCACTGATGGACAGGGCGCGGACCTGGTGCTTGGCTCAGGCAGCTATATAGATGGCTTTGAGGACGGAGTGGTAGGTCACAAGGTGGGAGAAACCTTTGATTTAAACCTGAAATTTCCGGATGATTATAAGGTAAATACGGAGCTTGCTGGAAAGGATGTTACTTTTGAAGTGACACTCAACGGCGTATACAAATAAAGAGGATAATACACATATATGGAAAAATCGTTTGAAGATGTACTGGTACAGTTTTATATTGACCAGTACAGGGAGAATGCGAAGAGAAGTACAGGTAAACCTGTAAAGCTGGCACACTATATTCACAGGCTCAATAGCAAGGCAAAATCAATTAAATATGCGCGATTTTCAAAAAATGAGACTGTGGCACTCGACAAGCTGCATCAGGAAATAAAAAGGCTTGCATTGATTACCTACTATTCAAACAATAAGAATGCAAAGCATATTTTAAATAGAGAAATCATTCCGCAGCTCGTCAGGGTGGATATGGAGCAGTTTGATGAGAAGGAAGCAGAGTATCTCACAGAAGATTTTTTAAAGCTTTTGCGCAAGGAGTATATAGGTGCGATATGTACAAGGAGCATGAAGGCGCTTTACAATGAGTACCGCAGCAAGGAGCTTAGAAGAGAAATTGTCACGCTGGTTCCGGCTCGGCCGGAGCTGGAGTTTCCAAAAGCACAGAGCATGAAAAGGCGCTTCATACTCCATATAGGCCCGACTAACAGCGGTAAGACATATCAGGCACTTGAGAGGCTTAAGCTGGCGCAAAATGGAGTGTATCTGGGACCGCTTCGCCTTCTGGCACTTGAGTATATGAGAAGATGAATGATGCAGGCATACCATGCACCATGCTTACAGGCCAGGAGTGTCTTGAGGTAGCTGACAGCAGAATTACAGCATCGACAGTGGAGATGCTTGACTGTGATAAGGAATATGATATCGCAGTGATTGATGAGGCACAGATGGTTGCAGATGATGACAGGGGACATTCGTGGACCAGGGCAATTCTTGGTACACTTGCAGGAGAGATTCATATATGCATGAGTCCGGTGGCAAAGGATGTAGTCATTCATCTGATTAATCTGTGCCATGACGAGTATGAGATAAGGAGTATGAGAGAAAGACTGCGCTAAAGCTGGAGGATAAGCCTTTTTCATTTCCGCAGGATGTGAAGGAGGGCGATGCCTTTATCGTATTTTCAAAGAAGTCGGTACTCAATATAGCAGGGCGTCTTGAGGAAAACGGCATAAAGCCAAGTGTCATATACGGAAGTCTGCCGCCGGAAATAAGGCGAAGGCAGATGACGCTTTTTAATGAGAAAAAGACACAGGTTGTCGTGTCAACAGATGCTATAGGAATGGGACTCAATCTGCCGGTCAGAAGAATTGTATTTCTGGAGGTGGAAAAGTTTGATGGAGTATCAAGACGTCCGCTTGTCATCTCTGAGATAAAACAGATAGCGGGCCGTGCAGGCAGATTTGGTCTGTATGATACAGGCTATGTGACAGCTTTGGGACAAAAGAATCTGAATTATCTGAAGAATACGCTAAATATACCGGAGCAGGATATTGATATAGTAAGTCTTGGCTTCCCGCAGGTGCTCCTTACAATGGATGCGCCGCTTGATGCGATAATTAAGCTCTGGCATGAGGCAGAGCCATCAGCACCGTTTAGGAAAATCAATGTCGATGAGATATTGTTTTTGTATGGATATGCGTATAAGGAGCGATACTTTATCGCAGATTTTGATGACAAATATCTGCTTTATAAGATGATTACATGTCCTATAGATATAAAGGACAGGGAGCTTGTCAGACAATGGCTGCGTTACTGCATGTCATATACGTCTGATATCTCTCTCGATAAGCCGGATAAGCATTCAAAGTATCAGGGGCTCATGAAATACGAATCCTATTACAAAAAGCTTGATTTGTACTATCAGTTTCAGTCCGCATGGGCAAAATTGTTGAGCAGGAGTGGCTTGAAAACGAGCGTGACAAAACACAGGCCAAGATTATGCAGCTTCTTGCAAAGAGTAAGGATGAGTATATAATCAGATGCCGCTATTGCGGAAGAATACTTCCGATTGGCAATTCCCGCAATATTTGCAGGGACTGCTACAGCATGATACGCAGGTAGAGGGCAATAACCGGTTTAATATTGTTATGCGCTATAGTGTTAATTTTTGAGTGATTATTGAGTGATTACGGTCAAGTCGTTGAATTTAGCTGTCCAATGTGGCATAATAGAAATAAGACCAAAATATGAATGGAGGAATTTTTTATGGCAAATAATGAGTTACAGATTGCCGGCTCACAAGGCGAGCTTAGAATCCGTCCTTACGAGCACCACGCAAAGTATTATGAAACAGATCAGATGGGTATAATCCACCATTCAAACTATGTCAAGTGGATGGAAGAAGCAAGACTTGATTTGATGGATCAGATAGGACTCAACTACAGGCAGATGGAGGATATGGAAATCATAAGTCCGGTGCTGTCGATATCGGTAGAGTATCACAGTATGGTACATTTTGATGATACGGTCGTTATCTACACAAAGCTGCTTAAGTATAACGGAATCAAGATGGAGCTTGAGTATGTCATGAAAGATAAAGAGACAGGCGAGCTTCGCACTACTGCAAAAAGCAGCCATTGCTTTTTGAACAAATCCGGCAAACCAATCTCATTAAAGAGAATGTATCCGGAATTAGATACGAAATTTTTTGAATTTAAAGAGGCATAATAAGATGATACAGGATAGATTAAAAGCATTGAGAAGCGAGATGGCAAAGAGGGGCATCTCGCTGTATGTGGTACCTACTGCTGATTTTCATGAGTCAGAGTATGTAGGAGAGCATTTTAAGGCACGCAAATATATTACAGGCTTCACGGGATCAGCAGGTACCGCAGTCATCACTATGGATGAGGCCGGACTATGGACAGACGGCAGGTATTTTGTGCAGGCGGCTGCGCAGCTTAAGGATACCACTGTAAAGCTCTTTAAGATTGGCGAGGAGGGCGTACCGACAGTTGATGAGTATATAAAGGATACTCTTTCGGATGGCGGTGTAATAGGCTTTGACGGCAGAGTGGTAAATGCCGCATGGGGCAAAAGGCTTTCTGAAATCGCAAAAGAAAAGCACGGCAGCATGTATGTAAATGAGGATCTGATTGACCTTATATGGACTGACAGACCACCTATGTCAAAGGAAGCTGTCATGATTTTTGACAATAAATATACCGGTGAGGATATAAGCTCAAAGCTTAAAAGAGTCAGAGAGCAGATGGCAAAAAAGGGCGCAACACTTCATCTGATGTCATCACTTTACGATATAGCATGGCTTTTAAATGTCAGGGGAGGCGACATAAGCTATGTGCCTGTAGTTCTTTCATACCTGGCATTGTCACAGGACAGCTGCATATGGTTTTTGCAGGAAGAGGTTGTGACAGAGGCTCTTAAGGCATACCTTGATAAGAATGGTATACAGACAAGACCTTACGATGATTTTTATGAATATGTTAAGCATATTGATGAAAAAGAAACAGTGCTTCTAAATACATCGGTTGTAAATTACCGCGTCTGCAACAGCCTGCCGGATGGTGTTAAGGTGATTGATGCGGAGGATCCTACAGTTGTCATGAAGGCCGTAAAGAATAAAGTACAGCTTGAAAATCTGCGCAAGGCGCATTTGAAGGATGCAGTTGCGATGTGCAGGTTCATGTACTGGCTTAAGACAAATATAGGTAAGATACCTATGACAGAGATTTCGGCTTCAGATTATCTTGCATCGCTTAGAGCAGAGCAGGAGGGCTTTCTTGATTTGAGCTTTGCCACAATATGTGGATATGCTGATCATGGTGCTATTGTGCATTACTCTGCAACAGAGGAGTCTGACAGGCCGCTTAAGCCGGAAAGTTTTTTACTGGTTGATTCAGGCGGACATTATCTGGAGGGAACCACAGATATCACGAGAACCTTTGCGTTAGGACCGGTGACTGACGAGATGAAGGATATGTTTACGAGAGTGTGCCGCTCAAATATGAACCTGGCAAATGCAAGGTTTAAGGAGGGCTGCTCGGGACTAAACTTTGATATTCTGGCAAGAGAGCCTTTATGGGAGATTGGCATGGACTATAATCACGGTACCGGGCACGGTGTGGGCTATGTGCTCAATGTGCATGAGGGACCAAACAGCTTCCACTGGAAGCAGTATCCGGGCAGGACTGCAGAGCGTGTGATAGAAGAGGGCATGGTCACTACAGATGAGCCGGGCATCTATTTAGAGGGCAAATTCGGTATTCGTACAGAGAATGAGCTTATCTGCCGAAAGGCTGAGAAAAATGAGTATGGCCAGTTCATGTATTTTGAGAATCTGACCTATGTGCCTATAGATCTCGATGCGATTGATCCAAATCAGATGACAGACAGGGAAAAAGGATACCTGAATGCTTATCATGCGAGAGTTTATGAGCTTGTTTCACCATTTTTGAATGATGAGGAGGCCCAGTGGCTCAAGAAATATACAAGAGCTATTTAACGTTACTGTTTGCACTGTAGTGTGACCGGCAGCGATTACAACAATATTATAATTGACAGTAAGGAAAGTATCAAAATGAGTGAAAAGCTTGTACTTATAGACGGACACAGTATTTTAAACAGGGCATATCACGGGCTGCCTGATCTGACAAATTCAGAGGGGCTTCATACAAATGCAGTCTATGGATTTTTGAATATCATGTTCAAGATTCTTGACGAGGAAAAGCCTGACTATCTGACGGTGGCATTTGATGTGCATGCGCCGACGTTTCGCCACAGGATGTTTGATGCGTACAAGGGCACGAGAAAGCCTATGGACGAGGAACTCAGGCAGCAGGTGCCTATGATAAAGGAAATGCTTACTGCCATGGGCATAAAAATCGTGGAAAAGGAAGGCTATGAGGCCGACGATATACTTGGAACTTTATCTGTCAGGGCAGAAAAGGCCGGTATGGATGTCGCTATCATTTCCGGAGACAGAGACCTTTTGCAGCTTGCGACTGACCATGTCATGGTAAGGATTCCAAAGACCAAAAAGACAGGAACCGAGATAGAAAACTACAATACAGCAGATGTTATCGAAAAGTACGGCGTCACTCCAAAGGAGTTTATCGATGTAAAGGCTCTGCAGGGGGATACGTCTGATAATATTCCCGGGGTACCCGGTATCGGCGAAAAGACAGCAGGCGCACTTATAGCAAAATATCACTGTATAGAGGCAGTACATGAGGACGCTGAGAATGTAAAGCCGCCAAGGGCTTCAAAAAATATAGTGGAGTACTGGGAGCAGGCGGTTATGAGCAAGGAGCTTGCGACAATCATACTTGATGCACCTGTTGACTATGAATTTTCTGATGCAAAGCTTAGTGGCGGAGTGGAGTCACTCTACACTGAGGAAGCCTTTTTACTGTGCAAGAGATACGAATTCAAAAACATGCTGTCGCGGTTTAACGTGGAGGCTCCTAAAAACAATGCCGAGGAGCATTTTGTGGTAGTAAGGGACTTAAAGACTGCAGAGAGTGTGTTTGAGAAGGCAAAGAACAAGGAGGTCGCTTTTGCGGTAGTACCGGGAGAGTCTTTGGAAAACAGCGAAAGTGATGGACAGCTAAGTCTGTTTTCGGAGCCGGTTTCTAACGATTATCTTGCTGTTTCGATTTGTTTTTCAGAGGAGGACATTTATTTTATCTGTACAGGTGATGAGATTTCAAGCAGCTTCCTCGATGAAATTAAATACCCTGGAAGTAAGTCATGGATATCACCGGATTTAAAGACCAATCTGCACAGATTTAAGAGCAAAGAGATAAAGGCAGATGACAGAGGCAGGTATTTTGACATGATGGTGGCTGCATACCTTATCAATCCGCTTGTCGGGGAGTATCCCTATGATGCGGTTGCAAAGGACTATCTGGGCTTATGCTCTCATCTAAAAAGGATTATCTGGGGAAGCTTGATTTCACCCGGATGATGAAGGAGGATGAGAAAAAGGCAGTGGACTGTGCCTGCTACGAGGTGTATACTGCCTGGAAATCAAAGCCGGTTCTTTTGCAGAAGCTAAAGGAAATGGATATGCTCACTCTTTACAGAGATATAGAGCTGCCACTCGTTTTCGTGCTGTATGATATGGAAAATGAGGGTATAAGGGCTGATGGAATAAAGCTAAAAGAGTATGGAGACAAGCTTGCTGTTTCAATAGCTGAGCTTGAAAAGAAAATATATGAGGCAGCAGGTGATGAGTTTAATATAAATTCGCCAAAGCAGCTTGGAGTCATTCTATTTGAGAAGCTTGGTCTGCCAAATGAAAAGAAGACAAAGACCGGTTATTCTACTGCGGCAGATGTGCTTGAAAAGCTGGCACCGGAGTATCCGATTGTCGCGGATATATTGGAATACAGACAGCTAACAAAGCTAAAGAGCACATATGCTGACGGACTTTCGGGATATATTGCATCCGATGGTAAAATCCATACTACCTTAAATCAGACAATCACTGCGACAGGCCGTCTTTCAAGCACAGAACCTAATCTGCAGAATATCCCGATAAGGATTGAGCTGGGCAAGCTTATCAGAAAGGTATTTCTGCCTGAGGATGGAGATTTGTTTGTTGACTCAGACTACTCGCAGATTGAGCTTCGAGTGCTTGCGGCGCTTTCCGGTGATGAAAGGATGATAGAGGCATTTAAGAATGGTCAGGATATCCACAGAAGTACAGCATCCCTTGTGTTTGACACACCGTTTGATGAGGTCACAGACCTTCAAAGACGAAATGCAAAGGCGGTAAATTTTGGTATCGTTTATGGCATCAGCGCGTTTGGTCTGTCTAACGACCTGGGGATTTCAAGGAAAGAGGCACAGGGCTATATAGACAGCTATTTTGTCAAATATCCAAAGATTAAGGAGTTTTTGGATCAGACGGTTTTGGATGCCAAGAAAAACGGCTATACAAAGACTATGTTTGGGCGTATCAGACCGATTCCCGAGCTGAACTCGAGCAATTTCATGCAAAGACAGTTTGGAGAGAGAGTTGCGATGAACTCACCTATTCAGGGTACAGCAGCCGATATCATAAAGATTGCCATGATACGTGTGCATGACAGGCTTCTTGACGAGGGCTTAAGGTCAAGACTTATCCTTCAGGTGCATGATGAGCTTTTAATTGAGACAAAGGAAGCTGAGAAGGATAAAGTGATTAAGCTTCTGGAGAAAGAGATGCGTGGCGCGGTAGATATGAAGGTGTCCATGGAGGTGGGCACCGAGTGCGGCTATGACTGGTATGACGCGCATTGATGACAGAAAAGGAAAAAGTATGATTTTTATAGGAATAACAGGTGGTGTAGGTGCCGGAAAGTCGGCAGTGCTTGACTATCTTAAAAAGCTTAAGGGTGTAAGGGTCATGCTCTCCGATGAGATAGCCCATGAGCTGATGGAGCGGGAAGCGACTGCTACAATAGATTAAAGAAATTGTTTGCGGAGGAACCGATATGGCTTGAGGATGGACATTTTGACAGACCGGCACTTGCCAAAGTGATTTTTCGGATGATAAAAAAAGAGAGCTTCTAAACGAAGTAGTGCATCCTGCAGTAAAGGAATATGTGCTTAATGCGGTTAAAGAGGCAAAAAAAGACGGTCTTTTCATGCTTGTACTTGAAGCGGCACTCCTTATAGAGGAGGGATATGGTGAAATTTGCGACGAGCTGTGGTATATTTATGCAAGTGAAGAGGTCAGAAGGAAAAGACTTAAGTCAACACGAGGCTATTCAGATGAGAAGATAGACAGCATCTTTGCAAGCCAGCTCAAAGAAGATGAGTACAGAAGGCACTGCAGGGAGGTTATCGATAATAACGGAGATATCGAAAACACGATAGCTTCGATAAATAAAGCGCTTAGCAAATACAAGGAGTAGTGGAAATGAACAATGTATTCGGTTTGGATATTGGTACAAGAAATGTTGTAGGAACTGTCGGCTATCAGACTGATGACAAGGAATTTGTGGTTACAGCACAGTATGTGAAGGAGCATGAGACCAGAGCGATGCTTGACGGTCAGATACATGATATAGGCAGGGTGGCAAAAACCATTAAGGAAGTAAAGGACGAGCTTGAAAAACAGACAGGACAGCCACTTGAAGAGGTGTGTATAGCAGCCGCAGGACGAGTATTAAAGACTGTCACGACGCATGTGGAGTATGAGTATGCGCAGGAGTCTGTGGTGACCGGCGAGGATGTCCATACGCTTGACCTGCTTGGCATAGAAAAAGCACAGGAGGCACTCAAGGAGGTTAACGATACAAGCTATAAGTTTTACTGCGTGGGATATTCTACAGTCAAATTCTTTTTGAATGATGAGGTGTTTATCAGCCTTGAGGGTCATAAGGCAAACAAAATAGGAGAGGATATCATAGTTACATTTCTGCCGGAGGATGTGGTAGACGGACTGTATGCGGCAGTGGGACAGGCCGGGCTTAGTGTAGCCAATATGACATTGGAGCCTATCGCCGCTATCAATGTGGCAATTCCGGAGAACTATCGTATGCTTAATATCGCACTTGTCGATGTGGGAGCCGGAACGAGTGATATCTCAATCACAAGAGACGGAAGTATCATAGCCTATGGCATGATACCGCATGCAGGAGATGAGCTGACAGAAGTTATTGTGCAGCATTTCCTCGTGGATTTCAATATGGCGGAGAGCATCAAGCTTCAGTCTACGACAAGTGATACGGTTACATACAAGGATATCATGAGCATCGAGCACACAATTCCTGCAAAGGATGTCTGGGATGTGGCAGCACCTGTTGTTGATAATATTGCACAAGAGGTATCGGCTAAAATCAGAGAGCTAAACGGTGACAAAACAGTGAGTGCCTGCTTTGTAGTCGGAGGCGGAGGCAAGATACACGGCTTCACGGAAAAGCTTGCGGAAGGCCTTGACCTGCCGGAGGAAAGAGTCGCTCTAAGAGGTGAGGAAGTGCTTGGCGATGTGACCTTTGAGCAGGAGGATATTAAGAAGGATCCGCTTCTTGTCACTCCAATTGGTATATGCCTGAATTATTATGACCAGAGAAATAATTTTATCATGGTCAGATTCAACGGTGAGAGAATAAAGCTCTATGACAATAACAGGCTTACAATAGTCGATGCGGCGCTTCAGGCGGGATTTCCAAACGATGAGCTGTTTCCAAAGCGCGGCACCCCGATAAACTTTACGGTAAACGGTGTGGCAAGGCTTGTAAGAGGCGAGGCCGGAGAGGGAGCAGTGGTGACCATGAACGGAAAGCCTGCAAGCATCAATACACCGCTTGAGCCAAACAGTGAGATAATCATAGAGCCGTCCACAGCAGGAGAGGCAGCAGAGTATAAGATATCGCAGCTTGATGAGTACAATCATTCTGTCATTACTTTTATCATAAACGGCAGAAGGATTTCATGTCCTAGGTTTGTCCAGGTAAACGGAGAGCTTGAGCCGGAGGATTACAGCATCAGGGAAAACGATGTGATTGAGACAAGAAATTACTATACAGTGCGCCAGATTGCGCAGTTTATGGATCTCGTTATTGACACAGACCAGATGATATTTGTAAACAATGAAGAGGCTGATCTCGACACTCTTGTATACGAAAATTTCTCTGTTGAGTGGAAAACAGATGAATATGGTGTTGCAAGAATCGACAATAACAATTATAATGACACACAAGAGTCTGACAACACAGTGACCAGAACCTCAGAGCAGATGATGAATCAGGTGCTCGATGAGCTGCATGATGATTTTGCTAAAGAAGCTGAAGCATCTGCTGTGCCGGAAAACGAACTGCCGGAAAATGAATTGCCAAAAAATGATATACAGGAAGAAATACAGGAAGAAGACTCATCAGAAAATACAATTACAGTAATTGTAAACGGTGAGCCTGTAGAGCTGTCCGGCAAGGATACATATATATTTGTCGATATATTTACCCATATCTCATTTGATTTACAGGCAGGAAAGGGCAGGGCAATAGCCACTGTAATAAATGGCAGAGATGCCCAATTTTCCGAGGAGCTTCATGAGGGAGACCAAATAGAATTATACTGGAAAGAGAATTAACATGTTAGAATTATGCAGCATTGCCAGCGGCAGCAGTGGAAACTGTATATGTGTGGGCACAGATGATTGTCATGTGCTCATAGACGCAGGCATCAGCGGTAAGAAAATAGAAAACGGACTGAATGAATTTGATATGACGGCCATAGATATGCAGGGGATTCTCGTGACACATGAGCATATAGACCATATCGCAGGGCTTGGTGTCATGGCAAGACGTTATCATATTCCGATTTATGCCACAAAGGCCACAATCGGTGCCATAAAATGCATAAAATCCGTTGGAAATATAGATGATGAGCTGTTTCATCCTATTGAGGCAGGCGTCGATTTTACAATAGGCGATATAGAGTTTGAGCCGCTTCACATATCACACGATGCAGCTGATCCTGTCGCGTACAGATTTAAAAACGAAAATCATGCGATGGCGGTCGTGACAGACCTTGGCACGTATGATGATGCACTGGTTTCAAAGCTTCAGAACCTGGATGGGCTGCTGCTTGAAGCCAATCATGATATAAATATGCTCCAGACTGGGGCATATCCTTATCCGCTCAAGCGCAGGATCATGGGTGACAGCGGACATTTGTCGAATGAGAGAAGCGGGCAGTTGTTATGCGAGCTTCTTCATGATAAATTTGGCTCAGTAATACTGGGACACCTTAGTAAAGAAAACAACTACGAAAAGCTGGCGTATGAAGCTGTCAGGCTTGAGGTCACAATGGGAGACAATCCATATAAGGCAAGTGATTTCCCTATGTATGTGGCCAAGAGAGACAGGGCATCAGACCGCATAGCCGTAGAATAAGAGAACAGGAGAATAAGTTGTTATGGATAACACAAAGAACAAAGTAATCATCACAGTTGTCGGAAAAGACACAGTAGGAATCATCGCAAAGGTATGTACATATCTGTCAGAGGGCAGTGTAAACGTGCTTGATATCTCACAGACTATCGTTTCAGGTTATTTCAACATGATGATGATTGTTGATATGGCAAATGCTACAGCTTCATTTGCAGAGATTTCTGATCAGCTTGATGCACTTGGAGAAGAAATTGGTGTAACAATAAAGTGTCAGAAGGAAGAAATCTTTGAGATGATGCATCGAATCTAGTTTAGCATAAAAATGTCATACACAGTTAAAGGAGAACATTAAAATGATTAATATTGGTGAAGTAATTGAGACCAATGACATGGTGGAGAAGGAAAATCTTGACGTGCGTACAATCACACTCGGTATCAGCCTGCTCGACTGTATAGACTCAGACCTTGCAAAGGTAAATGAAAATATCTACAACAAGATTACAACACTTGCAAAGGATCTTGTATCAACAGGAAAAGAGATAGAGAACAACTACTGTATCCCTATCGTAAACAAACGTATTTCAGTTACACCTATCGCCCTTGTCGGCGGTGCGGCCTGCAAGAGCTCAGAGGATTTTGTTACCATAGCAAAGACACTCGACAAGGCGGCAAAAGAGGTGGGAGTCAACTTCATCGGTGGATACTCAGCACTTGTGTCAAAGGGAATGACAAAGGCGGATGAGCTTTTAATCAAATCAATTCCTCAGGCAATGCTTGAGACAGATCTCGTATGCAGCTCTGTAAATGTCGGCTCTACAAAGACCGGAATCAACATGGATGCAGTAAAGCTGATTGGTGAGATGATAAAGGAGACAGCAGAGGTGACAAAGCACCTTCCTGTATCAGGCTGTGCCAAGTTTGTAGTATTCTGTAACGCTCCTGATGACAATCCGTTTATGGCAGGAGCCTTCCATGGTGTGACAGAGGCAGATGCCATCATCAATGTAGGTGTCAGCGGACCGGGAGTAGTAAAGACTGCTCTTGAAAAGGTAAGAGGCGAGAACTTTGAGGTGCTCTGTGAGACAATCAAGAAGACAGCCTTCAAGGTTACACGAGTAGGACAGCTTGTGGCAAAGGAGGCTTCAAAGAAGCTTGGAGTGCCATTTGGAATCATAGACCTCTCACTTGCACCTACACCGGCTATCGGAGACTCTGTAGCAGATATTCTCTGCGAGATAGGCTTAGAGAGAGCCGGAGCTCCGGGAACAACAGCAGCACTTGCACTCTTAAACGATCAGGTGAAAAAGGGCGGTATCATGGCATCCTCATATGTAGGCGGACTCTCAGGTGCTTTTATTCCTGTATCAGAGGATCAGGGAATGATAGATGCTGTAAATGATGGTGCGCTCACCCTTGAAAAGCTTGAGGCTATGACCTGTGTATGCTCAGTGGGACTTGACATGATTGCAATCCCTGGCGATACAAAGGCCACCACAATTTCAGGTATTATCGCAGACGAGATGGCTATCGGTATGATAAACCAGAAGACAACAGCCTGCAGACTGCTTCCTGCAATCGGAAAGGATGTCGGTGATGTGGTAGAAATCGGAGGACTCCTTGGAAGTGCACCGGTTATGCCGGTAAACAGATTCTCTTGTGATGCATTTGTAAACCGTGGAGGAAGAATCCCGGCACCTATTCACAGCTTTAAAAATTAGTAAATAATGGCATTGTTTACAAGCATGTACTTATAAGAATAACTTATAAGTACATGCTTATTTTAAAGTGGTACTTGACAATGACAAAAATACATGCTTAAATAAAGACAGTTATATGACTGACGGAAGTGGATAACCACATGGAGTATAACAGTTGATTGCCGACCGTCTGGGCGCACATTTATATAAGTTTCCTGCAGAGCTTTATATTATTATGTGTGTTCAGACGGTCTTTTTTATTCCGGCAGGCCCGAGTAATTTGGGGATGCAGACCACATTATCAGAAAACATGGAGGATGACATGGAAAGAGTATCATTAGCAAAGGAATTATCAAGCACAACATACCCTGGCAGAGGTATCGTAATCGGCCGCACAAAGGATGGTAAGAAGGTGTAACAGCATACTTTATCATGGGCAGAAGCGAAAACAGCCGCAACAGAGTATTTGTAGAGGATGGCGAGGGCATCAGAACACAGGCATTTGACCCTTCAAAGCTTGAGGATCCAAGTCTTATCATTTACGCACCTGTAAGAGTGCTTGGCAACAAGACAATTGTCACAAACGGTGACCAGACAGATACTATCTATGAGCTGATGGACAAGCAGCAGACATTTGAGCAGGCCTTAAGGACAAGAGAGTTTGAGCCTGACGCTCCTAACTATACACCAAGAATTTCAGGAATTATGCATATTGACAATGGCGAGTTCAACTATGCTATGTCAATCTTAAAGAGCAACAACGGCAATCCTGATGCATGCAACAGATATACATTTGCATACTCAGCACCGGTTGCAGGAGAGGGACATTTTATCCATACATATATGGGGGATGGCAATCCGCTGCCAAGCTTTGAGGGTGAGCCTACATGGGTAGACATCGACGGAGATATTGATGAGTTTACCAATATGGTATGGGAGAACCTTAACGAGGACAATAAGGTATCACTTTTTGTAAGATATATTGATATCGCAACAGGCGAGTATGAGAGCAGAATCGTAAACAAAAACAAATAAAACACTATATAAACGGTCAAATATACAAGATAAGCAGATAAAACAGGAGAATAAAAATGCAGGAATACGAATTAAAATACGGATGTAATCCAAATCAGAAACCAGCCAGAATATTTATGAAGGAGGGAGAACTTCCTATAAAGGTGCTTAACGGCAGAGCCGGATATATCAACTTCCTTGATGCCTTTAACGGATGGCAGCTTGTAAGAGAGCTTAAGAAGGCAACAGGTCTTCCGGCCGCAACATCCTTCAAGCATGTTTCACCTGCAGGTGCAGCAGTAGGACAGCCACTTTCAGATGTGGAGAAAAAGATTTACTGGGTTGATGATATGGATATTGAGTTTACACCACTTGCAAATGCATACATCAGAGCAAGAGGAGCTGACAGAATGTCATCATTTGGTGATTTTATTTCACTTTCAGATGTATGTGACAAGAGCACTGCACTTGTAATCAAGAGAGAGGTATCAGACGGTGTTATCGCTCCGGGCTACACAGATGAGGCTCTTGAGATTTTAAAGGCTAAGAAAAATGGCAATTACTGTGTTATCGAGATTGACCCGTCATATGAGCCGGCACCTATCGAGAGAAAGGATGTATTTGGCATCACATTTGAGCAGGGCAGAAACGAGCTTCATATTGATGATGATTTCTTCTCAAATATTGTGACTGAAAACAAGGAGCTCACAGAGCAGGCTAAGATCGATCTGGCAATCTCTATGATTACATTAAAGTATACACAGTCCAACTCTGTATGCTATGTAAAGGGCGGCCAGGCAATCGGTATCGGAGCAGGCCAGCAGTCTCGTATCCACTGTACCAGACTTGCAGGCTCAAAGGCAGACAACTGGTGGCTTCGTCAGTCTCCACAGGTGCTTGGACTTCAGTTCGTGGATGGTATCAGACGTGCAGACCGCGACAATACTATTGACCTTTATATCGGTGAGGATTATATGGATGTGCTTGCAGAGGGCGAGTGGCAGAAGTTCTTCAAGGTAAAGCCGGACGTATTTACAGCAGAGGAGAAGAGAGCTTGGCTTGACAAGAATACAGATGTAGCACTTGGCTCTGATGCATTCTTCCCATTTGGTGACAACATTGAGCGTGCGCACAAGAGTGGTGTGAAGTATGTAGCCCAGCCGGGTGGATCTGTGAGAGATGACCATGTTATTGAGACATGTAATAAGTACGGTATGGTAATGAGCTTTACAGGAATCAGACTTTTCCATCACTAATCACAAGGTATAGCGGCTATTAAGCTGAATTTAAGCTGAATTTAAGCACAATAAGTAATTCAATAATAGGGGACTTCATGATATAATTACTGTATACATTTTACACAGTAGTTAATCATGGAGTCTTTTTATGTCATTACAGTTTATCACAGGTAATTCAGGAAACGGAAAAACAAAATATCTCTTTAACAGGATAGTGAAAGAGGCAAAGGCAAACCCAAGGGACAATTATCTTGTAATAGTGCCTGAGCAATTTACAATGCAGACGCAGAGACAGCTTGTAGATTTGTCGGAGAATAAAGCTATCATGAATATAGATGTGCTAAGCTTTAAGCGCTTAGCCTACAGAGTGTTTGATGAGCTAGGAATCACAAATCTTACGGTGCTTGAGGAGACGGGTAAGAACCTTGTGCTCAGAAAGCTTGCGGCACAGGAGCTGATAAGTTAGGCGTAATAGGCAGAAACTTAAACCGCATCGGCTATATAAGTGAGGTAAAGTCACTGCTTTCGGAGCTTGTGCAGTACAATATATCACCTGAGGAGCTCGGAAGATATATTGCCTCAGGCAGGCTATCGGATACACTTTCAGATAAGCTCAAGGATGTGCTCGTGCTCTACGAAGCATTTGAGAAGTTTATGCAGGACAAATATATCACTGCAGAGGAAATACTTAATGTGCTTTGCAATGTGGCGGAGGAGTCTGCCATTCTTAGAAATTCAGTCATTGCATTTGATGAATTTACTGGATTTACACCTATACAGAACCAGCTCATCAAAAAGCTCTTTGTCATTTCAAAGAAAATATATGTAACGCTCACAATAGACTGTCGTGAGGATATCTTTAAGAGCAGGGGCATGCAGGAGCTGTTTGACATGCCAAAAAGGACAGTGAAATCACTCACCGAAATGGCAGCGTTTTATGGCATAGAAGTCGAGGAACCTATTATCCTTGATAAAAACTACCGGCTTGCAGAAAACGAAGAGCTAAGCTTTATGGAACAGCAGCTTTTCAGAAAACGAAGATGCTCCTTTAAAAAAGTACCAAAGCACATTCATATAGACTGTCTGCGTGACCCGAAGCAGGAGCTGACAAAGATAGCCAGAAGAATTAATGAGCTTGTAAGGAACGAAAACCTGCGTTACCGAGATATTGCTATAGTCACAGGAGATGTGAATATATATGCAGGTTATGTGCGTGAAATATTTGACAAATACAATATTCCTTACTTTATCGATGCCACACAGGAGATACTTTTCCATCCGTTTATTGAGTTTATCAGGTCAATACCCGATATTGCGGCACAAAATTTCTCGGCAGATGCGGTGTTCAGATTTTTGCGGTGCGGCTTTACGGAGCTTTCGGCCAGTGAAATAGATGTACTTGAAAACTACGTGCTCGCCTGTGGTGTTAGAGGAAAAAGTGCGTGGGACAAAAAGTGGGTCAGGCTGCCAAAGCATAAGGCAGGCTATGACATTGAGCTTTTAAACCAAAGCAGGGAGTATATAATAGGGCTGCTAAAGCCGGTATATCAGGTGTTTTCCGATAAAAAATCAACGGTAAAGGACTATGTGCTCGCTATATATAAGCTGATAGTTTTGCTTGATATACCTGATAAGCTTGCAAAAAAGGAGCAGGCACTGCTTGAGGCAGGAAATCAGACCGCATCAAAGGAATACGGACAGATATACAAAATAGTCATGCAGCTCTTTGAAAAATATGTGGCGGTGCTGGGTGATGAATGCATGGATGCAGAGGAATTTACACAGATACTGGATGCAGGACTGGATGCGGCAGATGTAGCAGTCATACCGCCGGGATACGACACTGTGACCATTGGAGATATTGAGAGAACGCGTCTGACCAACATAAAGGTCATGTTTTTTGCAGGCGTAAACGATGGGATTGTGCCAAAGGCGGCAGGAAGAGGAGGTATCATATCCCAGTATGAGAGAGAGGCACTTAAGGAGCTGGATATAGAGCTTGCGCCTGGGGCAAGGGAGCAGGCATTTATACAGAGGTTTTATCTGTATCTGAACATGACAAAGCCATCCAGGGAACTTTATATCAGCTATACAAGGCTTGACAGTGAAAAAAAGGCAGCACAGCCTTCATACCTCATAGGCATATTAAGGGGGATGTTTCCGGAGCTTGTCGTGACTGAGACAGAGGATGTAGAACAGCTTTTGGATATATCAAGCAGGCAGAGTGCTCTGGATTATCTGCTGTCAAATGAGGAGGATGACAGATGGTGCGAGATTGCAGCAGCGGTGATGCTCTATGACGCATCAGTCAGTGATGCAGGGGACGGTAATGAAGTAGACGATAAAGAATTTACTCAAAAAAATTCCGTGGAGAGGCTCATAAATGCAAGGTTTGAGCATTATTCAAAGGATCCGATTAGCCGAAATGTGGCAAGAAGCATATACGGCAGACACATGGAGGGCAGTATCACACGCTTTGAGCAGTTTGCCAGGTGTGCATATGCGCATTTTTTAAATTATGGATTGAGGCTTACAGAGCGTGAGGAGAGCGGCTTTACATCCCTTGATATGGGTAATATATACCATGAAGCACTGGAAAGATACAGTAAGAAGCTTGATAGGGAGAGTACGGACTGGTTTAGCGTGACTGATGCAAAAAGAGATGAGCTTGCGATGGAGTCAATAGGTGAGGTGATTGATGAGTATGCAGGCTTTGGCATATTTGATACAGCGGAAAGTCAACATTCGATATCACATATGAAGACGGTCTTTAAGCAGACAGTATGGGCACTCACAACCCAGATACGAAGAGGCAGCTTTGTGCCTGAGAGGTTTGAGTTTTCCTTTTACGAGAGCCTTGATATGGCAAATGATGTGACGGTTGATATAAAGGGACGCGTGGACAGGACTGACACATATACGGATGAGGGCAGGCTTTTTGTGAAGGTACTGGATTACAAGTCGGGAAATACAGTTTTTGACCTAGTGAAGCTGTACTATGGCACGCAGCTTCAGCTTGCAGTGTACATGGACGCCGTCATGGAACAAAAGAAAGAGGCGCTAAAGCAGGTAAGTGTGGAGCCGGGCGGTATGCTGTACTATCACATCGACGATCCTGTAATTGATTTAAAGGATGTGACACCGGGCACTGAGCTGTCTGAGGAAGAAATCAATCAGATGATATTAAAGAAGCTCAAGCCTGACGGGCTTATCAACTCGGACGAAAAGGCATACAGAGGCATGGACAGGGACTTTGAGAAAAGCTCTGACGTAATCCCTGTCACCTTAAAAAAGGATCAGACACCGGCTGCAGGCTCAAAGGTGGCAAAAGCCGAAGAGTTTGATGTGATAACAAGGTTTGCGCGAGAGAAGCTTCGCGAGATAGGAAGAGAAATATACGATGGAAATGTTGCCGTCAATCCTATCAAGAACAAGAAAATAGACAGCTGCGCATATTGCGCTTTTCAGGCCATATGCAGGTATGATTCAAGGATACCGGGCTTTAGCGAAAGAAGCTTTAACGGTGACAATAAGGAAGATGTACTTGATAAAATGCGTACACAGATTGCAGCGGCAGAGCATAAAGCATGCTATGGAGATAATAATATAAAGCCATAATCGGGAGACATAATATGGATGTTAAATGGACCAGTGAACAGAAAAAGGTTATAGATTTAAGAGACAGGGATATACTTGTATCGGCGGCAGCGGGCTCAGGAAAGACAGCTGTACTCGTTGAGCGTATAGTAAACAGAATATGTGTAGATAATCCGCCTGTGGATATCGACAGGATGCTTGTGGTGACGTTTACCAAGCTGCAGCTGCTGAGATGAGGGAGCGTGTCAGCCGTGCCATAGACAGCTTGAAGGAGCAGAAACCGGACGATGAAAATCTGCAGAGGCAGTCGACACTTGTTCACAATGCGCTAATCACTACAATCGATTCGTTTTGTCTGTTTGTGGTGCAGAACAATTTCGCACAGCTTGATCTGGATCCCGATTTCAGGATCGGTGACCAGGCAGAGCTTAAGCTTATGCTAAAGGATGCTTTGGCACAGGTATTTGAGGACAATTATGCAAGAGAAGACAACGAGGCATTTATCAACCTTATAGATACCTACAGCAAGGGGAGAAATGACTCTGCCGTCAGGCAGATGGTGGAGGATATCTACTATAAGGCGGGGAGCTCATCATGGCCGAGAAAGTGGATGAACAGCCTCCTAAGGCTCTATGATATAAAGTCAGCCGAAGAGCTTGAGGACTCAGAAATCATTAATGAGATAGTGGATTACAGCAGGGTGCTTTTGGAGGAGGCAGTTCAGGAGCTTATACAGGCTAAAGAACTGGCTTTGTCTACACCGGGGCTTGAAAAGTATGCGCTTACGCTTTCAGAGGATATAGCGCTGTTTGATGGAATGGCGGATGTAACAGGCTATGGCGGAATGCAGGAGTTCTTAAGCAAAATATCATTTGGCAGAATTGCTGTCATCAGGAAATTTGACGGAGACGAGAAGAAAAAGGAGCGCGTGAAAAGTATGCGCGATGCTGCCAAGAAGAAGGTAGACGGAATAAAGCAGAAATACTTTGGCATGTCAACCAAGCTCATGTATGAGCAGCTGGAGCGTCAAAGACCATTTGTTAAAGAGCTGATAAGACTCTCACTCGAGTTTTATGATGCGATGGAGACTGTAAAAACAAAAAAAAGAGTGTTTGATTTTTCTGATATTGAGCATTTTGCGCTTCGCATACTGGTGGATGAACAGACACTTGAGCCAACAGAGACAGCGCGTGAGTTTTCAAAACATTTTGAGGAAATCATGATTGACGAGTATCAGGACTCAAACCAGGTGCAGGAGGATATACTTACCGCTATTTCAAGAGAGCACCAGGGAGTCGGCAACATGTTTATGGTGGGCGATGTAAAGCAGAGCATATACAGGTTTCGAATGGCTCGCCCTGAGTTGTTTATGGAAAAATACAACACATATACATCAGATGACAGTGCACACCAGAGAATAGACCTGCATAAAAATTTCAGAAGCAGGAATGAGGTGTTAGACTTTACTAACGACATATTCTACAAAATCATGGCAGCAGATTTGGGCAATGTGCAGTATGATGACGATGCGGCACTGTATCCCGGTGCAAGCTATCCTGAGGAGACGATGCGTCCTGAGCTTTTGCTTGTTGACTACAAGGATGATGAGCTGTCTGAAATTATAGAGGATGAGGATGGAGATAAGGTGCAGATAGAGGCTCTTTTGATTGCAAACCGTATCAGGAGTCTGATGGAAAACGGCATGGTGACCGATAAAAAGACAGGGCAGCTAAGAGCCGTGCAGTACAGGGATATAGTGATACTTTCGAGAAGTGTTGCAACCTGGGGCAATACAGTGGCAGCAGTATTAAAGGACTGTGATATTCCGGCACATGTAGAGTCGAATACAGGCTACTTTTCATCGTATGAGATACAGGTGATTCTGTCCATGCTTCGCATACTCGATAATCCGCTGCAGGATATTCCGATGGCAGCAGTGCTTGCTTCGCCTATCGTGGGCATGGATGATGAGGAGCTGGCACAGATCAGGTCTGCCTTTAAGGGCGTAAGCTTTGCACAGGCTGCACTTAGCGCCATGGCAGGTGAGGATGGCTATGAGGACGAGAAGCTTAAAGCCTTCGCTTTGGTATTTGAGAGACTAAGAGGTGCTGTTGCTGATACGCCAATCCATGAGCTTTTGTACATGATGCTTGATGAGACTGGCTTTTACAGGTATGCATCGGCCATGCCGGCAGGAAAGCGGCGCAGACAGAATATAGATATGCTGATTGAGATGGCTACAGCCTATGAAAAGACCAGCTACAAGGGACTGTTTCACTTTGTCAGGTACATAGATATACAGCAGAAATACGAGATAGATTACGGAGAGGCAGATACGGCAGGCGAGAATGACGATGTGGTGCGTATCATGACAATACACAAGAGCAAGGGACTTGAGTTTCCTGTAGTGTTTGTTTCCGGGCTTGGCAAGGGCTTTAACACGCAGGATACAAATCAGACCTGGTGATACATGAAAAGCTGGGTCTTGGCCTTGTGGAAAAACAAAAAGCCCAAGGACAAAGAGACCATCATTAATCAGAAATGAGATAGAAAGCCGCATTAAAAGGGAAAATCTGGGAGAGGAGCTGCGTGTGCTTTATGTAGCGCTCACCAGGGCAAAGGAAAAGATAATCCTGACAGGGGGACTTTCAAATGCCCAAAAATCCTTTGAGAAGTATAGGGGCAATGTAAATGCGAACCAGCCAATAAGCTTCGGACAAAGGGAGGGCGCAGGGTGTTACCTGGACTGGATTATACCGGCCATGCTGTCATACCCGGATAAGTATACGGTATCCACGGTTGATGCAGCAGAGTTTGCTGCACGAACTGCGATGGATATGGCGGCAAACGATATATCGAAAATGCAGCTTGTTAAGCAGATAAGTAGAGCGGATGAAACAAAAGTCAAAAAGCTCACAGAGGGCTTTGATTTTAAGTATGCATATGCTTCTGATATAACTAAAAAAAGCAAATACTCGGTTTCAGAGCTGAAACATGACTCTATGGTTGAAAAGTACGACAGCACAGAGAGGGAGGCAGAGCGTCCTGAGTTCCTTATGGAGGAGAAGGAGACGTATGTGCCGGACTTTGCGAGGATGATGAGGCAGGCGGTGCTTCTAATGAAAGCAAAGAGCCTAAAAATGCAGCAGGTGTGAATCAGGGAGCGTTGCGCGGAACTGCAGTGCACCGTGTCATGGAGTGTCTGGATTTCAAGAGCCTGTGTGATATAGATACAAAAGACCATGTGGCAGTCAGTGCATTTGTGAAGAAAAGCATGGATGAAATGCTAAAAAAGGGGCTTATCACAGATGACATGTACAGGCTGACCAGACCAAAGCTTATAGAGCAGTTTATATCATCAGATGTGGCAGCGCGTATGGCACAGGCGGATAAGAGAGGCGATTTGTTTAAAGAGAAGCCTTTTGTGATGGACTATGAGGGAGTATTGGTTCAGGGAATTATTGATGTATTCTGGCTGGAAAATGATAAAATAGTGCTGCTTGATTACAAGACTGACAGGGTAAATGCTGCTAAAGAGCTTATTGACAGATACAGCACACAGTTAAAACTGTATGCTGATGCACTTGGAAGGATTTTTTCTACAGATGGGAAAAGCATACAGGCGGATGAGAGGCTCATATATTCATTCCATTTACAGCAGACAATTGTTACCGGTCATACTGAGGTGTGAACGATAACGCATACAATTAATGCAGCCGCTTATGAAGTTGACTTGAAAAGTAAATTCCAGTGCAAGAGTAAATTCCATCGTGATTTAAATTTTACTGGTTTAACAAGAAATTTTTGGACTAAATCTCTCGTTTTCTGCTATAATTAATGTAACTTATCGAAATTTTCTCGAT
>ENA-OQEX01000434-OQEX01000434.1-human-gut-metagenome-genome-assembly--contig:-NODE-434-length-22691-cov-6.343512_pt1 | contig 22691 bp, 35 predicted proteins | sample MGYA00242802_ERZ504649 | MGnify/ENA primary metagenome ERZ504649 (study PRJEB26092, sample SAMD00036194) | human gut metagenome | host: Homo sapiens | study: EMG produced TPA metagenomics assembly of...
GGCAGCGGGAGGGCCACATCCGGCAGGATGCCCCGGCCGCACTGCTTGGCGGCTTCAAAGGCGATGCGGTTGTAGCGCTCGTTTTCTGCTCTTCCTTCTTGGGCGCGGCCACGCAGTAGCGGCTGAAAACGGGATGAAGTGGTCACAGCCCAGCTCGACGCGTGGCGGATGACCTGCTCCAGCTTGTCCTGCTTGGGGTAGCCCACCAGCAGGGTGACGTCCACGGTGGGCTCTGCGGCGCTGGGGCAGCCCGGCTCCACGCTGAACTCCACCGTCTCGTCGCCGAAGCCGGTGATGGTGGCAGTATACTCGACGGCGCTGCCGTCGCAGAGGATGACGGTGTCCCCCAGTCTGCCCCGCATCACGCGGGAGAGATGGTGGGCGTCGGCCCCCCGCAGCACGGCGGTGCCGTCGGAAATTTCAGTGGTAAAATAACGGTGCGGCATATTTTTTGATCCTTTACATCTTAGGCTCCCCTATTAGGGGAGCTGGCAGTGCGAAGCACTGACTGAGAGGTTGGCCTTATGCCTTCTTGCAGACGATGCACTCCCAGCCGCGCTTCTCCTTCACTTCCAGCACAGCGAGGCCGGCGGCTTCCAGCGCGGCGATGACCTCATCCTTCCGGCTGTCGATGATGCCGCTGGCGATGAAGACGGCGTCGTCGGCCATCAGGCCGGGGACGGCGGGGGCCAGCGACATGATGGCGTTGGCCACGATGTTGGCCGTGATGATGTCGTACTTGCCGCTGGCCTTGTCGGACAGATCGCCCACGAGGACGGTCAGCTTGTCGGCCACGCCGTTGAGGGCGGCGTTCTCGCCGGCGGTGCGGACGGCCACGGGTCGATGTCCACGCCCTCGGCCACGGCTGCGCCCAGCTTGAGGGCTGCGATGGCGAGGATGCCGCTGCCGGTGCCGATGTCCAGCACCCGCTCGCCGCCCTTGACCCGCTCGTCCAGCACTTCGAGGCAGAGGTTGGTGGTCTCATGGCCGCCGGTGCCGAAAGCAAGGCCCGGGTCGAGGATGAGCTTGACGCGGTCGGTATCATAGTCCTGCCAGGACGGCACGATGGCGAGGCGCTGGCCCACGTCCATCGGGTGGTAGTATTTGCGCCAGCCGTTCTGCCAGTCCTCCTGCTCCACCCCCTCGGTCTCGGAGGTGTAGGGGATGCCTGCGGCCTCCATCCGGGCCGCGATGAGGGCCAGCGTCTCCACCGGCGAAGCGCCCGGCTCGAGGTACATGTGGATGATGACGGTGTCCCGGGGCTTGTCCAGCAGCTCCTGCTCGATGAGGTCCACGTGGGCGATCTGCTCCACCTGTTCCTCGATGTCGCTGTAGTCTTCGATATAAATGCCGCCCTCCGCGATCATGGTGGCCACGGCCTCGGCGGCCTCGGCGTCGGCTTTGGATACGGTCAGGCGAATATCAGTCCATTCCATAAGGATGCTCCTTCCGTGTATTGGGGATATACTGTCTTTATAGTACCCGATTCCGGCCCGGGATGCAAGCTCTCGGGCCGAAAGATACCCGAAAGGCTTTCTTTTTTCCCGGCAGTATGTTAATATGGTGTTGTACCCGGACTGGGTCCGGGCGGCTTCCTGCCGGAAGCGCCCGCCGCATCGTTCCCCAAAGGAGGAATTATCGTATGTTTTTAGGAATGGATATTTACAGCTGGATCGCTGCTATCGTCATCGCGCTCATCGTCACATTCCTTCCCATCACGTTGCCGTTCAAGATCGTTCTTGCCATGGTGGCCATGGCCTGCTTCTACTTTGGACGCAAGTATTATCACAACCATAAGAACGGCGGGGCCGAGACGCCCAGCATGAGCTCTGCCGAGAGCGAGGCACTGGCCTCCGGCATCCTGAAAGCCCTCGGCGGCAAGGACAATATCGTCAAGGTGGACTACTGCGCCACCCGCCTCCGCTTTGAGGTACACAGCTACGCCTCCGTGGACGAGGCCGCTGCCAAGGCCGCAGGCGCAGAGGGCGTCATCCGCCCGGCCAAGAACGCCTGCCAGGTGGTCATCAAGGGCGATGTGCAGGCTGTGTACGATGCCCTGCGCAAGCAGCTGTAACGAAGAAGCTGTTTTCTTACGCAAACAGCTTCTCGAACATCGCCGGGAACGGGCCGCCGCGCCCGGCCCGGCGGTATTTTTTTCGGAAAGGAGTTTTGATATGAAGCCCCAGACCTTTACGTGGAAGAAACTCGCCGCCGACGAGCTGACGCGGGTGTATCTGGACGAGATGCACCGCGATTTCCCGCCCAGCGAGCTGAAACCCCTGAGCATGATTCTCAACAGCGAAGCCGCCGACATGGCCCACACATGGGGCGTGTTCGAGGGGGAGACGCTGGTGTCCTATCTGCTGATGGTGCGGCCTATGGGCTGTGAAGTGAGCCAGCTGGACTATTTCTCCGTCCTGCCCGCCTACCGCAGCACCGGCATTGGCGCACGTCTGCTGGCCGCTCTGCCCGCCCACGAGGAGGGCGCAAAGGCCATCCTCATCGAGGCCGAGTGTCCCGAGAAGGCCGACGACGAGGCCATGGCCGTCCGGCGTCTGGGCTTTTATGCCCGCTGCGGGGCCGTTGACACCGGCTGGACGGAGCGTCTTTTCGACGCATGGTTCCGGGTGCTGGTCCTGCCTGCCGAGGGGGAGGCACTGGATGCGGAGACGGCCAACAAAGAGCTGGCCGACTGCTACAGCCGGGTGATGGGCGCGGACAAGTGGCGCAGATATGTCCAGCTCTACCGCCCGGACGGCACGGAAGAGAAATTCTGATTCGATCATAGGCTCTGAAAGGCTGCTTTACGTTCTGTGAAGCAGCCTTTTTTGCACCCATCAGCGGGCGGGATGCACAAACGAACGTGCGGATTTTTGACAGTTTGACCGGAAATGTAAAATCGAGTGTCCTGTTTTCCACACCGACTTTACCAGAGGATGACAGCGGCGCAAAAACACTGCACAAAGCTTTACCTGCATTTTGCGCCGCCATGGTCGCAGCCGGATGGGCGGTGCGCTACAATAAAGGCGTCCCAAGAGAGATACAATGAGGAAAAGGAAAACAGCCCGGCCAGAACAAAAGGGCCGGCCCAATTGAAGGAGATATTATTATGAAAAAGATCACTCGTCGTTCGTTCCTGTCCGTCTGCGGCGCCGCTGCCGCTGCTGCTGCCCTGACCGCCTGCGGCGGTGCAGCTTCTTCCACTGCGGCCTCTTCTGCCGCCGCATCCAGCACCGCAGCTTCCGCTTCTTCTACGGCTGCGCTGTCCGGCAATGTCGCCACCGGCGGTTCCACCTCTATGAAGAACGTCATCGCCGCCCTGACCGAGGGCTTCGCTGAGCTCGAGCCGGATGTCACCATCAGCTATGACCCCACCGGCTCCGGCGCAGGCATCACCGGCGCTACCGATAAGACTCTGGACATCGGCCTTTCTTCCCGCGCCCTGAAGGCTGACGAGACCGGCGTCACCGGCACCATCGTAGCTCTGGACGGCATCGCCATCATCGTCAACAAGGACAGCAAGGTCGAGGACCTGACCGTTGACCAGCTCAAGCAGATGTTCACCGGCGAGATCACCAACTGGTCCGAGGTCGGCGGCGACGACGGCGAGATCGTTCTGGTGGGCCGCGAGGCTGGCTCCGGCACCCGCGATGGCTTCGAGAGCATCGTGGACGTCAAGGATTCCTGCAAGTATGCGCAGGAGCTGACGGCTACCGGCGCTGTCATCAGCGCTGTGGAGGCCAATCCTCTGGCCATTGGCTACGCTTCCCTGTCTGCCATCGGCGACACCGTCAAGGCTGTGACCGTCGGCGGCGTGGAGTGCAGCGAGGAGACCGTCAAGGACGGCAGCTATGAGGTGCAGCGTCCCTTCGTGTTCGTCACCAACGACTCCGTCACCCTCTCCGCTCAGGCTCAGGCATTCTTCGACTTTGCTACCAGCACCGACGCTGCCGACCTCATCCGCACCGCAGGCGCTGTGCCGGTGAACGAGTAACTTTGTGAGGGGATCCCTCAGGTGTTTTATGAAAAAAATCGAGTTGCCCCGCACCCCGGCCCAATGGCTGGAAGCTGTCATGAACGCCATCTTCTTCCTCTGCGGCATCCTCGCCGTGGGCTGCGTGGCTGTCATTACCATCTATATGTTCCTGTCGGGCCTGCCCGCCATCGGAAAGATCGGCCCGCTGAAGTTCCTCTTCGGCACCGAGTGGGCCTCCACGGCGTCCGAGCCGAAGTACGGCATCCTGCCCTTCGTGCTTTCGAGTATTTATGGCACTCTGGGCGCGTCTCTCATCGGCGTGCCGGTGGGCCTGCTGACGGCAGTCTTCCTCTCGAAAGCGGCAGCTCCCGGCGTGCGCAATGTGGTCGTCACGGCGGTGGAGCTGCTGAGCGGCATCCCCAGCGTGGTGTTCGGCCTGCTGGGCATGCAGGTGCTGGTGCCTGCGGTGGCGAAGGTGTTTGGCAAGGCGTCGGCGCCTGCTGCTGTCGGCCATCGTGGTGCTGTCCATCATGATACTGCCCAGCATCGTGTCGGTGTCGGTGACGGCCCTCAACGCCGTGCCGCCCGAGTATGAGCAGGGCAGTCTGGCACTGGGTGCGACCGATACGGAAACGTGGTTCAAGATCAGCATCCCGGCGGCCAAGAGCGGCATTGCAGCCGGTATCGTTCTGGGCATCGGCCGCGCCATCGGCGAGGCAATGGCCGTCATGATGGTGGCCGGCAACAGCCCCAATATGCCGGACAGCCTCTTCCGCAGCGTCACCTTCCTGACCACAGCCATCGCCAAGGAGATGAGCTACGCCAGCGGCCTGCAGAAGCAGGCGCTGTTCAGCATCGCGCTGGTGCTGTTCGTCTTCATCATGGTCATCAATGTGCTGCTCAACGCTGTGCTGAAGGGAGGAAACAGGGATGAAAAGTGACTTCTCCCCCTCCCGCCGCACATGGAACGTCATCATGACCGCGCTGGTCTGGGCGGCGGCAGTGCTGGTCATCGCCCTCACGGTGGGCGTCATCGGGCTGGTACTGGTGCGGGGCATCCCCAACATCAGCTGGGAATTCCTTTCCACCACCGCCAGCGTCCTCAAAGGCACCGACGGCATCCTGCCCGCCATCCTCAACACGTTATATGTCATCCTGCTCACCCTGCTCATCGTCCTTCCGCTGGGCGTGGGCGCGGCAGTTTACCTCACGGAGTACGCCTCCAACCGGAAGCTCATTGAGGTCATCGAGTTCACGAATGAGACGCTGGCGGGCATCCCCAGCATCATCTACGGTCTCGTGGGCATGCTGGTCTTCGCCCAGACCATGGGCTTCAAGACCTGCCTGCTCTCCGGCAGCCTGACGCTGGTGGTCATGAACCTGCCCACCATCATCCGCACCACGCAGGAGTCCCTCAAAACGGTGCCGCAGGGCTACCGGGAGGGCGCTCTGGGCCTCGGCGCGGGCAAGTGGCACATCATCCGCACCATCGTGCTGCCCTGCAGCATCGACGGCATCGTCACCGGCTGCATCCTGGCCGTGGGCCGTATCGTGGGTGAGAGTGCGGCCCTGCTCTTCACCGCCGGCGCGGCGGAAGTCATTGCGGGCAGCATCGCCAAGGCTTACACCTCCAACGGCGCGACCCTCTCCGTCCTGCTCTATCTGCGGGCCTTCGAGGACGGCGACTTCGCCTCCGCCTGGGGCATCGGCGCAGTGCTGCTGGTTCTGGTGCTTCTCATCGACCTTGCAGCCCGTCTGGCAAAAACAAAGCTCAAACAGAAACAGTAAACCTCTCCGTCATCGCTGACGCGATGCCACTGCCCGGGTTGCGGCACCCAGCCGCCGCAGCGCTTTGCTTGCGTCTTGCTGGCCGCGGCCCCAACAGCGACTCCCTGTTTCCGCCACTGGCGGCGGTCGTCGTTGTTGCTCCTATCGAGGGGAGGCCTTGGCATATCGGAAAAGTCAGCCTCTTCGCCAGAGCTCCCCTACAAGGGGAGCTGGCGGGCGCAAGCCCGACTGAGAGGTTGGATGAAGGAGCAGTCAACCAATAAAGGAGTCTGTATGGCATCAATTATTACGGCCCATGACTTGAACCTCTGGTACGGCGACTTCAAGGCCCTCAAGGGCATCTCGCTGGACGTGGGCGAACGGGAGATCACTGCCCTCATCGGCCCCTCGGGCTGCGGCAAATCCACCTTCCTCAAGACCCTGAACCGGATGAACGACCTTGTGCCGAACGTCCGCATCGAGGGCGACGTCCGGCTCCGGGGCGAGGATATTTTCTCAAAGGAGATGCAGCTGACCGACCTGCGCCGCCGCGTGGGCATGGTCTTCCAGAAGGCGAACCCCTTCCCCATGAGCATCTACGACAATATTACTTACGGCCCCAAGCTCCACGGCGTCCGCAATAAGGCGGAGCTGGATGAGCTGGTGGAAAGCTCCTGCGGGGCGCTGCCCTCTGGGACGAGGTGAAAGACCGCCTGAAAAAGAGCGCGCTGGGCCTCTCCGGCGGCCAGCAGCAGCGCCTGTGCATCGCCCGGCTCTGGCTGTCAAGCCCGAAGTCCTGTTGATGGACGAGCCCACCAGCGCCCTCGACCCCGGCTCCACCATGAAGGTGGAAGAGCTGATGAGCGAGCTGAAAAAGAACTACACCGTGGTCATCGTCACCCATAACATGCAGCAGGCGGCCCGTATCAGCGACCGCACGGCCTTCTTCCTGCTGGGTGAGCTGGTGGAGTGCGGCCCCACGGGCGAGATTTTCAGCACCCCGAAGGATAAGCGCACCGAGGACTACATCTCGGGCCGCTTCGGTTAAAAAGGAGGGTTTGCGATATGAGCACACGCACACAGTACGAAGCCGACCTCGCGGCCCTGAAGGGATCGCTGGCCAAGATGGGCCAGCTCTCTGCCGACGCGGTGGAAGATGCGCTGGAAGCCCTCTGCACGGCGGACGCCGAGGCAGCAAAGGGCATCATCAAGGGCGACACCGAGGTCAACCGGATGGAGCGGGACATCGAGCACCGCTGCATGACCCTGCTGCTGCGTCAGCAGCCGGTGGCAGGTGATCTGCGCTTTATCTCTGCTGCCATGAAGGTGGTGACAGATGTGGAGCGCATCGGTGACCACGCCGCCGACATCGCGGAGATCGTCCCCCATCTGGCCGGCGTCCGCAAGGCGGGCGACCCCGCCGTGAGCAGGAGCATTGAGATGGGCCGCAAAGCCCACAAGATGCTGCAGGACGCCATGAGCGCCTTTGCGGCGGAAGATGAGGCGGCGGCAAAAGCCGTCATCGACGCCGACGACGCGGTGGACTACGACTTCAACACCATCAAGCGGATGCTGGCGGCGGAGATCGCCGCCGACCCCGGCAAAGTGGACGCCGCGCTGGATGTGCTGATGGTCATCAAGTACCTCGAGCGCATCGGCGACCACGCGTGAACATCGCCGAGTGGGTGGAGTTCCTGCGCACGGGCCGGTATCACCACGAGAAGATGTTCTGAGTTCTGTTTTCCTCTTCTTCTTTTCCTGAAAAGCTGCTGCCCCACGTGGGCGGCAGCTTTTGCTTTGTCGGAATCCCGTCTGAAAAATTTTGGAGTTTTTTCTTGTCTTATGCAATTTCCGGCCCGGATGCGCCGTATTATAAGCAGAAGCCTCCCAACAGAGGGACGCTTATGAGACCTGAGCGCGGCCCGGCTCCGACATCCCCCATGTCCCCGCTGCGCCGCAACGGAGGATACCTATGAGCATCAAGAAATTCCCGCTGGAAGCCTACGGCGCGGCCGTCAGCCGCGAAGAGCTGGTGCAGGCGGCTTTGGATGAGATCACCAAGAATTACCGTGAGGCCAGCCTCTCCAATGTGGCCCGCAGCTACGGCGTCTCTCTGGCCTATGTCAGCGAGTGCGTCCGGGCGCAGACAGGCCGTACTTACAAGGAATTGCTCCAGAAGCACCGGATGGAGACTGCGCCCGCCTGCTGCGCCGCAGCGACTGGAACATCCAGCAGATCATCACCTACGTCGGCTACGAGAACACCAGCTATTTCTACCGCCTGTTCCACGAGCGGTACGGCCAGAGCCCCCGTGAGTACCGCCAGAGCCGCGCGGCCCGCACCCGCACACCGGCCTGACCTTTGAGCACACCGCGAAAAAGACGTCCCGTGTCAGCGGGACGTCTTTTGATGTCTTAAGATGGAAAACGATGCAGAGTGTGTTACAATAAAAGCCGGACCTGAAAAAATGCGGGAGTGCGCTGCGGCGCATAGAAAGAGAAGGTGGGAATGGAATGTTTCGTGGAGCACGGCGCCCTGATCTGGAGCAAATTTTAGAGATCTATGCCCATGCCCGGAAAGCAATGGCGGATTCGGGCAACCCGACCCAGTGGGGCGACAGCTATCCGCCGCAGGAGATGCTGGAAGAAGACATCGACTCCAACCGGCTGTTCGTCTATACGGTGAACGGCCGTCTCGAGGCGGTGTTTGCCTTCATCCTCGGGCCGGACCCCACCTACGCGAAAATCGAAGACGGCCAGTGGCTCAACGATGAGGTGCCTTACGGCACCATCCACCGGCTGGCCTCGGCGGGCGGCCGCAGAGGCGTGGCGTCTGAGGTCATCGCATGGTGCCTCGAGCACTGCGAGAGCCTGCGGGCCGACACCCACGCCGACAACAAGATCATGCAGCATCTTCTCGAGAAGAACGGTTTTGCCCGCTGCGGCATCATCCATGTGGAAGACGGCACGCCCCGCGTCGCCTACCAGAAGCTGTCGGCCACCGTACACATGCAGGAAGAATAAGGAGGGACTGGCATGAAGATCACACAGGTAAAGCTGGGCCGTATCTCGACCCCGCTCCGCGTCCCCTTCAAGACAGCGCTGCGCACCGTGAGCAGCGTGGAGGACGTCATCGTTGAGCTGCACACCGACACCGGCGCGGTGGGCTACGGTGAGGCACCTCCCACCGGCGTCATCACCGGCGACACCACCGGTGCCATCATCGGCGCCATCCGCGACCACATCGCCCCGGCCATCCTGGGCCGCGGCCTCGACGAGTTCGAGGATCTGACCGCCGCCGTGCAGAAGGCCCTCGTCCACAACACCAGCGCCAAGCTGCCGTGGATATGGCCCTGTGGGACCTGCTGGGCCAGAAGTACGGCGCCCCGGTCTACCGGATGCTGGGCGGCGCGCGCAGCAATATCGTGACGGACATCACCATCAGCGTCAACCCGCCCGAGGAGATGGCCCGGGACGCCCGCACCGCCATCCAGCGCGGTTACGACTGCCTGAAGGTCAAGGTGGGCATCGACCCGGAGCTGGACGTGGCCCGTCTGGCCGCCGTCCGCGAGGCCGTGGGCAGGGACGTCAAGCTCCGCATCGACGCCAATCAGGCGTGGAATGCAAAGCAGGCTGTCCGCATCCTCGACCAGATGCAGGAGAAGGGCCTGGACATCGAGTTCGTCGAGCAGCCTGTCCCGGCGGCTGACCTCGAGGGGATGCAGTACGTCACCCGCCACGCCGGCGTGCCGGTGCTGGCCGATGAGAGCGTGTTCAGCCCGGCGGATGCCCTGCGCATCATGCAGACCGGCGCAGCGACTTTGTGAACATCAAGCTGATGAAGTGCGGCGGCATCACCAACGCCTCCGCATCGCCTCGGCGGCGGAGGTCTACGGCGTGGAGTGCATGATCGGCTGTATGCTGGAAGCCAAGATCTCGGTCAACGCAGCCGTGGAGCTGGCCTGCGCCAAGAAGATCATCACCAAAGTGGACCTTGACGGCCCGGTGCTCTGCAGCGAGGACCACATCCTCGGCGGCGCGGTCTTCGACGAGAAGAATATCACCGTTTCGGATGCACCCGGCATGGCATCCAGGGCTTCGTCCCCGGCAAAATGACCTATCTGGACGAATGAAAAATCAGAAAAAATAAATAAGAATGACTATCCCCCGGCAGACAAACTCTGCCGGGGGATTTTTCTGCCCTGAGCGGTGAAATATTTTAGATGTGTATTTCTATGGCGCACACATAAGGCGGCGCGGAGGAAGGCCGAAAACGAAAAAATCTGCCGAAGCAGCCCGAAAAATTCACTGAAAACCTTTGACTTTTCTTCCGTGTGTGCTATAATAACAGCTGTCTTCGGGTAAGAGACAGGAAAAGTGTGCGCCAAGGACGCACAAATACAGAGGAGTGTTCTATATGATGAATGGTGCAAAAGCCATTGTGAAGAAGTACAATGAGGTCAGCCTCATCCTTCGCATCGTCGTCGGTCTGGTCATCGGCGCGGTGCTGGCGCTTGCGGTGCCGGGCGCAGGCTGGGTCGGCGAGCTGGGCAGCCTGTTCGTCGGCGCACTGAAGGGCATCGCTCCGGTGCTGGTGTTCGTCATCGTGGCGAGCGCACTGGCACAGGGCAGCTCCAAGCTGGACCGCCGCTTCGGTACGGTCATCTGGCTGTACATGCTCACCACCTTCCTTGCGGCTGCGATCGCTTCGATCACCAGCTTCATGTTCCCTGTGTCGGTCGTTCTGGCAGACGCTGCCCAGTCGGACGTGGTGCCGCAGGGTCTGGGCGAGGTGCTGGGCACCCTGCTCACCAACTTCGTCGCCAATCCTGTCAGCTCTCTGATGAGCGGCAACTACATCGGCATCCTGTTCTGGGCCTGCATGTTCGGCCTTGCCATGAAGAACATCGGCTCTGACACCACCAAGAAGTTCCTCGCCGACACTGCCGACGCTGTGTCGCAGGTGGTGCGCTGGATCATCAATCTGGCTCCCTTCGGCATCATGGGTCTGGTGTATACCAACGTGGCCGGCAACGGTCTGGCCATCTTTACCCAGTACGGCAAGCTGCTGGCCCTGCTGGTGGGTACCATGCTCTTCATGGCGCTCATCGTTTCGCCCTTTATCATCTTCCTCTATCTGCGCTGCAACCCGTATCCGCTGGTGTTTCGCTGCCTGAAGGAGTCCGGCCTGACCGCTTTCTTCACCCGCAGCTCTGCGGCCAACATCCCCGTCAACATGGCCCTGTGCGAGAAGCTGGGCCTCGATAAGGAAATGTATTCCGTCTCCATCCCTCTGGCGCTACCATCAATATGGATGGCGCGGCCATCACCATCACCATCATGACGCTGGCTGCGGCCAACACGCTGGGCATCCCCGTGACCCTGCCTGCTGCCGTCGTCCTGAGCGCCATGTCCGCTCTGGGTGCCTGCGGCGCTTCCGGCGTGGCCGGCGGCTCTCTGCTGCTCATCCCCATGGCCTGCTCCCTGTTTGGCATCTCCAACGATGTGGCCATGCAGATGGTCGGTGTCGGCTTCATCATCGGCGTGATCCAGGACTCTGTGGAGACTGCGCTGAACTCCGCCGGCGACGTGGAGTTCGCCGCGACCGCCGAGTATCATCAGTGGCTCAAGCAGGGCAAGCCCCTGCCGGACTTCCTGAAGTAATTGCCTTCCTTCTTTCTTCGTGTATGTTCATAACGCAGAGCGAAAGCCCTGAAAAAAGACCAGCATTGCATCCGCAACGCTGGTCTTTTTTTGCGTGTGTAAGGGATCAGAAGAAGAACCCGAAAATCAGGCGAAGCTTAGAACGGGAAAAGGTCCTTGACCTTGTTCCATACCGCTTTCAGGCCGGAGCCGGAAGCGGAGAAAACGCCGTTGGTCGTCAGCTGGATATCGCTGAAGGTGACATTTGCATTGCGTGCCACATAGAAGCCGACATAGATGTAATCGGAATCAATGGCGGTCAGTGCGTAGTCGAAGCCTGTGGAAGCCGTCTCGTTGTCGCCGTAGATCAGAGTGAAACCGTCTGCCGTGCCGATGAGCTTCAGGTCAACGGTGTCGCCTGCACCGTACTTGACAGTCGCAGCCGGGCCGTCGTACAACTCACCGCTCTTGCGGCCGAAGCAGTTGATCGCACCCTGATTCCGGGTGCCGACGGCGACATAATCGCCGATGGGGTCGGAGATGCTGGTATCAACATACATCTCATCACGGGCCATCAGGCCGAAGGAGACCTGATTGTTTTTTGCCAGTGAGTTGACGGTGGCCTTTGCGGTCAGAGTGAAGTTGGTGCCTGCAGGCAGCTTGACGTAGTACATCATCAGGCCGTCCACCGTGGACGCGATCTTACCGCGGTTGTTGGTGACGCCGAGGGTGATGTTCTGGCCGTCAACTGTTGCGGTGAAATCGCCGCCGGAGATTTTATCATTGCCGCCGACATTGCCGAAGACGGAACCATTCCAGACGGTGCCGTTGGCGTCGGTAAAGGCCGGCCAGAGCGTGCTGTTCTCGGTGGGAGAGACATAGCTGGAAGGAACGTAATCCGGGTTTGCGGCATCGCCGTAGAACTGCTTGTAGGTGGGCTTTTCCTTGTGTTTGCTGTACGCGCCCAGCGGCGTGTCGATGGTGAGCTGGTCGATGAGCCATGCGTTCAGCTTTGCACCATAGCTGTTGGTGTGGGTCAAGTCAAGACCGGTGGGAACCAGATTGCCCTTTTTGCCTTCTTTTGCGCCGGTAAAGCTGTGGGTGTACTGAGCCTTTTTGCCCATCGTGATGTTCTCGTTGATGGTGGCATCGGTCAGATCCACGCAGATGAGGTGCAGCTCGCTGCACATATCACGGATGGCCTGTGCGTAATAGCCGCCCTCATAGACGGTGTCGCCAATGGTGACGGTCTGGGTCTTGTGGCCGGAAGCACTGTCGTAGCTGGCCTTGGTGTTCTCGTTCGTCAGGCGCGCAATAGGCGTGCAGACGACCGGGATGACACCGCGCTCCAGAGCAGGCTGGATGTAGTTGACATAGAGCTGTTGGCAAAGGAGCCTTCGGTTTTGTAGTCGCCGTTGGGGTTGGTGTAACGGGCAGGCTCGGTCTTCTCGTCATTGTGGCCGAAGCCGATGATGAGGAACTTGTCGCCGGAAGCGTCGCCCAGAGCCGGAACGGTATCGGAACCGTTCATCAGGGTATTGTAGCTGCTCATGCCGGTAAAGTCCTTGCTGGACGCACCGGAGACAGCCAGATTGTAGACATCTGCGTTGAAGTAGTTCGCAATCTCCTCACCGTACCTTCACGCGGCAGATAATAGCTGTCGTCGAAAGCGGAAACGGTGGAGTCGCCGACGACCCAGATGGTCGCCTTGGCCGCCTCGGGCTGACCCCATGCGGAACCGCGTGCGCCTGCATCGGTGGCGGCCAGACCCTCAGCGGTCAGCAGGAGCAGGCCGTGCATATTGATGCTGCCGTCTGCGTTCCGGGTCGGAGCAACGGAGGTGTCGAGGCTCTCAAACCAGCTCTCCTTCACCGTGACGGTGTTGGTGGATTTGTTGTGGCTGGTCTGGGTTTCGGAATCCCAGTAGAAGTTGTTCGGGCCGTAGACAGCGGTGCTGCTCTGGCTCTGGAGGGCCAGCTGCTCCTTGCCGTCGGTACCCTTGCGGAAGGAGATGACACCGTCGGCGGCATAGTCGGTCACAGCGGACTTGTTGCCGGTGTAGAGCGCGACGTTATAGCCCTCGTTGTTGTAGGAAGTGGAGCTGTAGACCTTGACGTCCGGGCAGGAGTTGGAGTCGATGCCCTTGGCGGCGTTGTCGTAGGAGATGGAGTTGAGGAGCTTGTGGTTGCCGGGCAGATTGGTGCCGCCCATCTTGAAGCCGTTGCCGTTGCCTGCCGCGATGGTGACAGCAACATTGCTGAAGCTCAGGTTGCCGTCGTCGTCACAGGTGACGGTCGGGAACTGGAGCGACTGCTTCTTGACCGGCTCTGCAGCCAGCATCAGATAACCGTTCTTGTAGGCGACGCAGTTCTGGATGGTGACCGCGCCGATGGAACCGGTTGCAGCCTTTGCGAAGAGATCCCAGCCGTCATCGGCGTTGTAAGCAGCGATGCAGCCGTCGAAGACGTTGCCCTCGCCGGTGGTCAGTTTGGCGGCAAAGCGTCGGCGTCTTCCATCGCGCGGTCTGCGTTGTTCATGGAGGTGCAGTTCTTGATGGTGTTGTGGCTGGGCCACAGAGCCTTGTTATCAGTGGACAGGCCGGAGACCTGCAGGCCGGTGTTGCCGTTGTTGTAGAAATTCATCTGCTCGAGGACGCAGTAGCTGCCGGCCAGCTGCATACCCTTCGCGCCGTCTGCGGTGTTGGTGATGTTGATCTTGCTGATGTTCCAGTAATTGCCCCAGACACTGAAACCAGTGCCGACGCCGCCGAAGTCCAGCGTTGCGTACTTGCCGTCAGCAGTCGTCATGGTGATGGGAGCTTCTGCGGTGCCGTCGCGGCCGCGCTCGACTTTCAGCTCACCGGTCAGATGGTAGGTGCCGCTTTCCAGCTGGATGGTCTGGCCTGCTGCGGCGTAGTTCAGCGCGGTCTGAATGTCAACTGCGTCTTCCGCACGGGTGCCATTGTTAGCTGCGCTGCCGTCCGGGGTGACGACGATGATGCCGTTCGCGCCCAGAGTACGGAGCGAAACCTTCTTCTCGATAGCAGCGGAATCGTAGCTGCTCAGCTTTTCGTACGCGCTGATGGCGTAGTTTTTGTCCGGGGTGAACTTGACCTTAAAGGTGGTATCGCCGGTCACGGCGTAGCTCTTGGAGAAGGGCTCACCTGCCTTGATGTCCACATTTTTGTCCACGACCACACCGTTTGCGGAGACGGTCGCTTTGCCGTCGGCGTTGGCCTTGAACACCAGTTCATAGCTGTCACCGGTGCAGGTGGCAGGGCTGGTGATCTGGTAAACGGGGGCAACATAGCTGGTAGGCTGGAGCGTCCACTCGGAAGCGTTCCACGTGCTCGTGGTGTAGGTGATGTTGGAGAAGGTCACGTTCATGCCGCGCGCCGCCGCAAAGCCCAGATAAGCTTTGTTGGCTTCCTGCACGGTCATGGGGTCGTCCAGCTCTGCGTACTTGGAGACGCTGGAAGCGGTGCTGTCCTTCGCCGAGATGTACAAGGTCGAAGAGCCGACGACGTCGCCGGTCGAGCCGTCGGCGTTGATGGCGTACTGGGTGGCGACGTAGCTGTTGCTGGTCTTGGCAAGCTCACACGGTAGGTGTCGCCCTGCTTGATGGCCTGCGAGCTGAACGCCGCACGATTCGACTTGACGTCGTTGGAAGCAGCCGTCTCGTTGGAGATGATGCCGGTGTAGCTGCGGACGCCCACAGCGTCTTTGATCTCAACACCGTCCAGAGGGAGCTTGGTGCCGACGACAGAAATTTGATTCGAGAAATAGCTGCCGGAGCCGCTGATGCTGTCGCGCACCATGAGGCAAATCCCTCCTGACCGTCCGGAGCCGGGTTCACATAATCGATGGTGACATCGGCCTGCAGATAGAAGTTCTGGGTGGTCGGTCGATGGTGGTGTAGTAGAAGGACAGGCCGTCTGCCGGGGAGTCCGCGACGAACTTGCCGCCCTTCTTGTCGATGGTGCCATCATCTTTGATGGTGCAGGAGTTGAGGGTGACCTTGCCGTTGATGTCCGCGCCATCTGCGATGGTGTTGACTCCTGCTGCAGTGGAGGTGCCGAAGGCTTTGAACTGCCAGTCGCCCGATGCGGAGGAAGACCCCTCCGCAAACGCGGCCAGCGGTGTCATGCCCAGAAGCATCGCGCCTGCCAGCAGTCCGGCCACGGTGCGCCGGATGCTTTGCTTTGCGTTTCTCATAGAAACTCTCCTTTTCCTGCCGCCCTGCCGGAAAGCGCAATCTCCCCGTTGCGGTTGCGACACAATGTTGTATTCTAGTTTACATGATTCCTGCAACTTTACAAGATTTAATTGAAGATCGCGGGCAATTTCGGCGTTTGAAATAAACTTTTTAGGATTTTTTGGAAGAAACGCGAAATACGTCAGGGAGAAAGCAAACGAAAAACCTCTCCGTCATGGCTTCGCAATGCCACCTCTCCTACGGAGGAGAGGCTTTGACAGAGAGAAAAACTTTCTCTTTTTGCCAGAGGCTCCCCCTATCAGGGGAACTGGCGAGCGTAAGCTCGACTGAGAGGCTTGATGACAGCAATTCAACTTTTTAATGCAACAGCAACAGCGTTGAATTGCATATCGAAAAGATGTTGTTTGGATGCTGCACCAATTTCTTGACTTGCGATAAAGGCAGCGAGAACCTGTTACTCCAGCACCTTGGCTTTCTGCAGAGCGGTGATGATGAGGGGGATGAGCACCAGCTGTGCGATGATGCCCGGCACAGCGGTGAAGAGCGCGCCGGACAGGAAGGCCGAGAACGGGAAGCCCGAGCCGGACAGACCCGCCAGCACGAAGCGGACAGCGCCCCAGACAAGGCGGCCAGCCACCATGGCTGCCGCGAGGGTGGCGTAGGTCATGGGCAGGGTGTGCTTCACCCGGCGGTAGAGCCAGCCGGACACGGCGCCGTAAGTTGCCAGCTCAAAAGCCATCGAAATGGCGATGGGGAACATCGGGGGCATCCCGAAGAGCACCGAGCGGAGCAGCGGGGCCGCGAAGCCCACAGCCAGACCCCACGGCCCGCCCAGCACGAAGCCGCAGAGCAGGATGGGGAAATGCATCGGGCAGAGCATATTGCTACCTGCGGCAGATGGCCCGTCACCATGGGCAGCACGAAGGCCAGCGCCAGAAAGAGCGCGGCCAGCACGACATTGCGGGCCGGAGAAGCGTTTTTGGTTTTCATCTGTTTCCTCCTGTGACTGCGCCGCAGAAAAACAAAAAAGAGGCCTGCCAGTCGGCTTGCAAGCAACGGCAGACCCCTTCATGGCGTCTGTTTCAAAAATGCGGCGGCTGAAAATAGCGTAAGGCGGGCTTCGGCCCGCAGGCCCGGCTTCCTGCCGGAAATCGTGAAAATTATAGCAGAGTGCCGCAGGATTTGTCAAGACCGCCCCCGGACAGGCTGCAAATTGACCAAAAAAGAAAGCGTTTGGAGCAGTTTTTGACCGCCTGCGTACATTTTGCTGTAAGAAGCTTGACCTTTTTGCGCAGAATAGATAATATAAACTTGAATTATAGCGCAATGGGGCGGCGGGAGCTGTGCCTTGCGCGGCTGTATACTTGCAACTTCTGAGGTTCATACGGGAGGACCATCATGACAAATGCAGAAAAGCTTACCCTTGCCAAGCACGCCTGTCACATCCGCATGGGCGTGATCGAGGGAACTCACAGCGCCAAGTGCGGCCATCCGGGCGGCAGTCTGGACATCGCGAGGTGCTGTCTTACCTCTACTTCGTGGATATGAACATCGACCCCAAGGAGCCGAAAAAACCGGACCGCGACCGCTTCGTGCTCTCCAAGGGCCATGCAGCTCCGGCACTTTACGCCACGCTGGCCGAGCGCGGGTTCTTCCCGGTGGAAGACCTCAAGACCCTGCGCAAGATCGGCAGCTACCTGCAGGGCCACCCCAACATGAATGAGACGCCGGGCGTGGATATGTCCACCGGCAGTCTGGGTCAGGGCGTGTCTGCCGCCTGCGGCATGGCTCTGGGCGCAAAGCACAGCGGCAAGCCCATCAATGTCTACACCATCCTCGGTGACGGTGAGGTGGAAGAGGGCGAGTGCTGGGAGCTTTCATGTTTGCCGCCCACTATAAGCTCTCCAACCTCTGTGTCATGCTGGACCGCAACCACCTCCAGATCGACGGCACCACCGAGACGGTCATGAACAGCGCTCCGCTGGAAGAAAAGCTCAAGGCGTTCAACTTCAACGTCCTGACCATCAACGGCCACGACTACGACCAGATCGAGTCCGCCATCAAGCGTTCCACGCCGAGAACGACAAGCCCACCTGCATCATTCTGGACACCGTCAAGGGTACCGGCGTCTCCTTTATGACCAACTCTGTGGATTGGCACGGCAAAGGCCCCAACGACGAGGAGTACGCTGCGGCCATGCAGGAGCTGAACGCAGCCTACGCCGCGCTGGAACAGGAGGAGAAGTAAGATGGCAGATGTGAAAATGATCGCTACCCGCGAGAGCTATGGCAATACTCTGAAAGCACTGGCCGCTGAGGGCCACGACGACCTGGTGGTCCTGGACGCCGACCTCGCTGCCGCTACCAAGACCGGTGTGTTCCGCAAGGCTCACCCGGACCGCCACTTTGACTGCGGCATCGCCGAGGCCAACATGATGGGCGTCGCCGCCGGCCTGTCCACCATGGGCTATGTTCCCTTCGTGTCCAGCTTTGCAATGTTCGCTGCGGGCCGTGCCTTTGAGCAGATTCGCAACTCCGTGGCCTACCCCCACCTGAACGTGAAGATCGGCGCTACCCACGGCGGCATCTCCGTCGGTGAGGACGGCGCTTCTCACCAGTGCTGCGAGGACTTCGCCCTCATGCGCAGCCTGCCCGGCATGACCATCATCTGCCCCGCCGACGACGTGGAAGCACGCGCTGCTGTCCGCGCCGCCTACGAGATGCAGGGTCCGGTCTACCTCCGCTTTGGCCGTCTGGCGGTTCCCGTGTTCCACGACGAGGCCAACTATCACTTCGAGATCGGCAAGGGCGAGCAGCTCACCGAGGGCAGTGATATTGCCATCGTGGCCACCGGCCTGATGGTCAACGAGGCCCGCAAGGCCGCCGAGACCCTGGCCGCCGAGGCATCCACGCCCGCGTCATCAACATCCACACCATCAAGCCTCTGGATGAGGACATCATCCTCAAGGCTGCCAGGGAGTGCGGCAAGATCGTCACCGCCGAGGAGCACAACGTCATCGGCGGTCTGGGCGAGGCTGTCTGCTCCCTGCTCAGCGAGAAGCTGCCCACCCCTGTCCGCCGCGTCGGCGTGCAGGACAGGTTCGGCTGCTCCGGCCCCGCCTGGGACCTGCTGAAGGAGTATGGTCTGGACGCTGCCACCATCTGCAAGACCGCAAAGGAAATGCTGGGCAAGTAAGCTCTTTCTCTGAAATAACGAACGCCGCTGTGCATTGCACGGCGGCGTTTTTGCATCTCACAGAGCTTTTATCAGCTTTTCCCTCTCGGCGTACACCTCGGCGAAGACTTTGCGCAGGGTGCATATCTCGGGGCGGGGGTCATCCCGCAGGGTCAGCAGGCGGGTGTCCGGGATGGACAGATGCAGCGGGATGTGCCACCCGGCAGGGAAGGCCGGGTATATCATCGGGCAGAGGAACGTCCCCCGCCCGGCCAGAAGCTCGGCGTAGACCGACTCGTAGTTTTCCACCATCCGCCAGACCGGTGTGGAATAGGGCATCCCCGGCTGCTTCCGGGCGAAATCCACCATGTCCTGATAAAGGGGCTCGTAAAATATCTGCTGTCCGGCAAGGGCAGAAGCTCGACGCTGCTTTGGCCGGAGAATGGGTGCTCCGGCGCGGCGATGAGGTAAAACCGGTTGCTGATGATGGTCTCACAGCGGATCTCTGGCGGCAGCGGGCCGAAGGGCAGGTAGAGCGCCGCGTCTGCCTCGGTGCAGAGCATGTGGTGGTAGCTGGAGGGGACAGGCGTGGTGTCCACTTTGAACTCATAGCCCGGCAGCGCGGCGTGGAGCCTCGCCATCAGGATGGGGTAGATGGGGTCCCGCTGCAAAAGCACCGGCGGCAGGCGGAGGGTCAGGGTGTGGTGGGTGCCGAAGCCTTTCAGCGCCGTGCGGGCGTGAGGATGCCGCGGTAGATGTCTTCCGCATGGGGCAGCAGGGCGCGGCCTGCCTCGGTGAGGGCCACCTGCGTCGTCGTGCGGCGGAACAGTGCGGCGTCCAGCTCCTTTTCGAGGCTGCGTATCTGGTAGCTCAGGGCGGGCTGGGTGCAGTAGAGTTCCCGCGCGGCGGCGGAGAAATTCAGCGTCCGGCTCACGGTGAGAAAGCAGAGAAGCTGGTGCTCGTTCATGACAAAAAACTCCTTTCCGGCGGCGGGACATCCGTACAGCTCAGTATAGCAGGAAATAGGACACTTATAAAGCTTTTTTATCAGGATGCTTAAGATTTTTTAATTCCCTTTTACTTCGTTATATTTTATACTATCTCTCGGAAGAACGATTTTCTGCCTGAAAACGTCGAAAGAAGAAAGAGTAAGGAGCATTCCAGATGAAAAAGATCTCTCGTAAAGGCTTCCTGAAGGTTGCCGCCGCTGCCGCTATGAGCGGCGTTACCGCCAGCGCACTGGCCGCCTGCAACGCAGGCTCTTCCAGCAGCACTGCCGCCTCCGCCGGCGAGGCCATCTACACCCCCGGCACTTACACCGGCACCGCCACCGGCATCGGTGAGGTGAAGGTCACCATGACCTTCAGCGAGACCGCCATCACCGACGTGGTCATTGACGCCTCCAACGAGACCGAGAGCATCGGCGGCGTGGCAGCCCCCACCCTGAAGGACGCCCTGATGGCTGCTCAGAGCACCGAGATCGACAACATCTCCGGCGCTACCATCACCACCAACGCCGTCAAGAAGGCCGCCGCAAGCTGCATCGAGCAGGCAATGGGCGTCCACACCGCAGGCGGCGACACCGCTGCATCTTCCTCCGATGAGGACTGGCTGGGTACCGAGCCGGAGATCGACGAGAGCAAGGTCGCCAAGACCCTTGACGTGGATGTGGCCGTGGTGGGCTGCGGCATCGCAGGCGTTGCCGCCTGCCGCAGCGTCGCTGAGGACGGCGGTCTGGTGGCTGCTTTCGAGAAGGCCGACGGCCCCCAGTGCCGCAGCGGCGAGTACGCCGTCATCAACGGCAAGGTGCAGGCCAAGTGGGGCCGCGACACCTGGACCCGCGAGCAGATCGACGACATCATCGACTCCCACATGGTGGAGAGCACCTACCGCTGCAAGCGCAGCATCATGAGCAAGTGGGCCCACAACATCGGCGACGCTTCGACTGGTGGGTGGAGGCAAACCCCGACCTGTACTACGCCGAGACCACCCGCAGCGCTATCCCCGACGAGAGCGCGGACAACTTCATCATCCCCATCTTCTACCCGCTGCCCGAGCACTACGACTGGAAGCAGGAGCGTTTCCCCTGCTACCCCACTTCCGTCGAGTTCAAGCCCGACCAGCACGTCACCGTCGAGGCCAATATGCAGAAAGCCATCGACACCGGCAATGTCCAGACCTTCTACGGCTGCTTCGTCGAGAAGCTCATCATGGAGAATGGCCGCTGCGTGGGCCTTTACGCCCGCGATGCCGCTACCGGCGAGTACATCAAGTGCAACGCCTCCAAGGGCGTCATCCTCTCCACTGGCGACTACTCCCAGAACACCAAGATGCTCAAGCACTTCTGCCCCGAGGTCATTGAGAACAACATCCAGTGCCTGTTCACCAATGTGGATGTGGAGGGCAACTTCACCAATCAGGGCGACGGCATCCAGCTGGTATGTGGGCCGGCGCTCAGGTGCAGCAGAGCCACGCCCCGATGATCCACCACATGGGCGGCGGCGCCGACCTCGCCGGCGTGGGCGTCATGGGCAATGCAGGCTTCCTGAACCTCGACCTCAACGGCAAGCGCTTCATGAACGAGGACCTGCCCGGCCAGCAGCTGGAAAACCAGATCGAGCTGCAGAAGAACCGCGAGAGCTGGCAGATCTTCGACTCCAACTGGCCCGAGCAGCTGCCCTATATGCCCGCAGCCCACGGCGGTGCCTGCTACTATGAGGACTACGCCAGCGAGGACGAAGGCCCCAAGAACAACACTACCTACCGCAACTACAAGAGCCCCTATCAGCTGGAAGCTGCTGTGCCGATGGCCGCGCTGTGAAGGCCGACACGCTGGAAGAGCTGGTGGCAAAGATCTACCCGGACGATACTGCCGCCCAGCAGACCGCTCTGGACTCCATCCAGCGCTACAACGAGCTGGCCAAGGCCGGTTACGATGAGGACTTCCACAAGCCCGCTTCCCGTATGTGGCAGTCGAGAACGGCCCCTTCTACGCCGACAAGTTCACCACTGCTCTGCTGCTGGTCTGCATCGGAGGCCTCGAGAGCGACGAGGACTGCCACACCTTCGACGCCGACCGCAATGTCATCCCCGGCCTGTACGTCGCCGGCAACATCCAGGCAACCGCTTTGCCACCGAGTACCCCATCGGCCTGAAGGGCGTCAGCCACTCCATGGCCATGTACTACGGCTACGTCGCCGGCAAGAACGCCTGAAGGACATCTGAGCCTGAAATCGCAAAATAATTTCCAGAGCCCGGAGCAGAAAATGTCTGCCCCGGGCTTTTTATGTGACTTGCTCACGGAAAAACGCCGGAGTTTGGGGTATACTGTCCCTGTCAGATGAAAAAACACTCTTTATGGAGGGAAACGATATGGCAGTCATCACCATCACGAAAGAAAACTTTGAGGCCGAGGTGCTGAAGAGCGCTCAGCCCGTCCTGCTCGATTTCTGGGCCGCCTGGTGCGGCCCCTGCCGGATGCTGAGCCCCATTGTGGACGAGGTGGCCGAGGAGCGCACCGACGTCAAGGTGGGCAAGGTCAATGTGGACGAGCAGCCCGATCTGCCGCCGAGTTCGGCGTCATGAGCATCCCCACCCTGCTGCTGTTCGAGAACGGTAAGCTGGTTCGTCAGGCCGTCGGCGCACGTCCCAAGAGCGGCGTGCTGGAACTGCTGGGCTGAAACTGAATAAAACGGCGAGGAGCCGCTGCACGGAAAACGCTGTGCGGCGGCTCCTTTTTTGCGCCTGCATCATCTCAAAGCGGGCTTTCGTGAAATCATTTCGCCTTTCTGTACAAACGCACAGAAAAATCGTATCATAAAAATGAAAACACGGCCGCTTTCACACTTTACAACTTTACCTAGATAAAGTAAAATGATCTTATCATAAGACAAAAGCGCCCGGGAAAAGGCGGGGCG